>ENA-OXEI01000448-OXEI01000448.1-human-gut-metagenome-genome-assembly--contig:-NODE-448-length-12981-cov-17.278586_pt1 | contig 12981 bp, 20 predicted proteins | sample MGYA00249361_ERZ652255 | MGnify/ENA primary metagenome ERZ652255 (study PRJEB26925, sample SAMN05826744) | human gut metagenome | biome: ENVO:2100002; feature: ENVO:00000062; material: ENVO:00002003... | reverse complement strand
GGGCGGCGTTAGGAGAACCGCCCGGCCCTCTCCTAAAATCGGTGTCATCCCGCATTTGCGACGTGCGGGCCGAACAGTTAGGAGAAGAATTATGAGTGACAGACTCACGCTCGACACAGGAACCGGCGAACCGGTCCATGTGAAGCTTGCCGAGGGACAGGATCGAGCGAGCCTTGAGGAGGATCTGATGGAAACGGCCAGGAACGGTACGGTCGTTACCGTCAAAGGATCCGTCAAGGGCACCAGCTCGGACACCATCCACATCAACCCGTCCAACGCGCTGTGGTGGGCGATCGACGACGCCCCCAAACAGAGCGTTGGACGCATTTACTGACATCGCCATCTCGTGGTCAAGCTGCGCATCGATACGCGGCTTGACCGCTTTCATGTCGTGTTCCGGGAACAACAGAAGATACGCCGCGACACCGTCGCCATCCTCGTAGCGGAATAACTTGACGCATTCCTCGTCAGGAATCTCAATGTTGAGGTTTCCCATCACGCGCCTCCTTTGCGTGTGTGATGCCGGGCGGCGTTAGGAGAACCGCCCGGCCCTCTCCTAAAATCGGTGTCATCCCGCATATGCGACGTGCGGGCCGAACAGTTAGGAGAAGAACTATGGATTGGATCAGTTATGGTTTGGAAGGCTTGACCGCGTTGTTTACCGGAGGAGCTATGGCTTGGAACTTCGCATATCGAAGTAGGCCGAAGTGGCAGCCCTATGTGGTCGAATGCGGATACGGAAATCCTCCGTGCCTTCTGGTCAAGATCGTCAATGTGGGCAACGGAGCCGCCACCGACGTGCATGCAACGGCCACCCACAGTCCCGAAACCCCTTATGGATCACGGCGGAAAGGCTTCAACTCTCTTGTCGCCACTGGCGGCTGCGTGTACGCGCGAATCAAGGTGAAGGAATCGGAGACCGAGGAAAATGGCCATAAGTACCTGCATTACACACCTCCCGAAGGCGCTTCGGTGACGATCACCTGGCGGCAGCAGCCGTTCATCGGCCACGGGAAAACAAAGACCTGGCCCTTGTCCAAAATTCCCCACGATTTCTCGCAAGGGGACTAAGTTCGATCTGCGTCTGGGCTGAACGAATCGCACAGAGAATGTCATGAAGCACCTTGACCACGGTCAGAAGTTTCAAGAGAATCGCGCAAAGCAACACGACCACGCACAGCAGCTGACCCGATAGGCACGCGAATTGACTGACGCTCATCACGCACCCGCTTCCAACGTCGGCTGGGTGCGACCCCAGTACCGGTCGATGAAATAGCGCTGCCCCTTGCCCGTGACCTTCGGAGTGCGGCTGACCGTGGTGTGACCATCCGCATGGGTGACGGTGGTCTCCTTGATGCGGAACAGGCCGAGGTCCATCGCACGCTGTGTCGGCACGTTGCGGTTGGAGCCGGACTTGCCGAGATACCCGTCAGCCTGCAGGAGGCGGAACAGTCTGTTCTGGCCGATGTCCATCCCGTTCTGCCGGAGCATCTTCGCGAGCTCGCCGACCAGGCACGTGCCGTCGGACGCGGCCACGGCGTCCGCGAACCGTGCTTTCGGCTCCAGTTCCACGATGCGTGTCTGCTGTTCGGCGATCTTCTGCTTCTGCGCTTCCATGGTGCGCTGGCCGATCATCACGGCCTTCGCGAGGATGGTCATGTCATCATCCGCGTCTGTGGTGGGAATGTAGCCGCCGGTCCTGCGGATGGACGGAAGGACCTCGTGAGTCACCCAACGCTGGAATTCCTTGGCCTCCGGCTTCCGCGAGCGCATAACCAATTTGTACAGGCCCGGCTCGCTGATGATGAGGGGGACGCGACCGCCGTTGGAGCCAACCTGCCAATTTGGCAGGTTCGTCGCTTCGGTCACTTCATCCTCGTCAAGGTCTCTGCGCAGGTGTTCCGTTCCAAGTTCGAGGATGTCGCATACGTCCTTGGCGACGAACCAAGGCTCCCCCGCCTTATCGGTCAAGGTGCGCAATGATGCGCCCCTGAAATCGAATTGCTGGATTTCATTGTTCATTGGATTCTCCCTAGAATCGAGTTTGTGAGTAGTTTTCTCGAGGATCCGGCTTCACCGGCGAGAATGCGGTGCTGCTGCTTCCCGATGATTTTGAGATTGAGTGGCGGTCGTCCCACATGTCGCGCAGTCATAAGATTCGTGTATCTCTGACCGAGATAAAGAAGGAGGCGTGGAACCGCAGCTCGAAGAGTGTTCGGCAGATTCGCGAGAGGGCTTCGAGGCCGTAACCAACGGTTCTGCATCAGTCGCGTTCTCGCGGCGATGAGTCAACGAATCGAATATGCCACGCAAGGTCGCACACAAACCGGAGTGACGCTTCCTGCGGGCGAGATGCCACCCCTCATTAATGCCAGCGAGATAAAACCACGCATTACCGAAGCTGCATGGGCCGTGGCTTGATTCGTCGGTGACCACATCGAAGTAGTCGCCCTGCTTCACGTCGTCAATCCAATATTCGGATGGAAGCACATCAAGGCATGGACCTCCGTCCGCTTCAATGGCACGACATTTCCAGATAAGACGCTTGAAATCGCCCGCATGGCCGGGTTCTCTGGGAATGCTCTTGTTCATTCCGGTGCAGCCGTTGCCGAAGTCGACTCGTTCGAGAGGCTCGCCAGGAACCCATTCGCGGACATCAGATCTCTTCATCTTCCTCATTTCGCGTTCTCCTTTCGATTCATTCGTCGGCGAGCGCCGACAGCTCAGCCTTCTGAAGAACTTCGCTTGGATTTCTCCCCAAGCTCAGCGCGATTGCAACGAACTCGGTTAGGTCGAGAGGACCGCCGTTAAGCTTTGTGTTCATCGCCTGTCTGCTGATACCCATCTCAGATGCAAGTTGCTCCTGTGAGCGATCCGCATAACGAGCGAGTCTGCGAAGCTCATCTGCTGCGCTCGTGGCTATGTCCACCGGCTTTCTGTCTTTAAATGAGGTCATATCTGTTATTGTCCTCATTTGAGGTCACTTGTCAAGCTGAAGTTTACGGCGTGTCGCCAAATGAGGACAAATAGCATATAGTTATGGCAAAGACACCAAGAGCATGGACGGAAATGGATCGCGCTTCCATGCAAATCATCAGAGAACTTCGTGACGAAGATCCACGCCACATGTCACTTCGAACCATGGAAAAAGAGACGGGCATCAGCCGTTCGAGGCTTGATGATCTTTTCCACGAACGAATGGGCTCTCCGTCGCTTCAAGAATTTGTCACGCTATGCATGCTGTTTCATCAACGAGCATCAGCATGCTTGGAAGAAGCCATGAAAAACACCGGACAGAGCCACGGCGAGATCATCGAGGCCGCCCGTGTCTACGAAGCCCGCGAGCGCCAAAACCAGATCACCGATGATCTCATCGACCGTATCGCCGCGCACCCCGAAGACTATGACATGGCCGCAAACAAGGATCCGAACGCACGCCTCGAAGCCGAGACGCCTGACGATTGATGGATTGAAAGGAACACGAATGACCGAATACAACCTGTATTGTGACGAGACATGTCACCTTGAGCATGATGATTCGAACAGCATGGCTCTGGGAGCCGTCATTGTGCCAAAAGGAAAACGCAAAGAGATATGCGTCAGAATCAAAGAAATCAAGCAGAAACATGGCATATGCGCCACGAATGAGGTGAAATGGGCAAAGGCACGAGACCGTATGCTGCCGCTCTATCTGGATCTCGTGGACTACTTCTTCGATGACGATGACATATCGTTCCGAGCGCTCCTCATCCCGGACAAGAATCTACTTGACCACGAGAAATACAATCAGGACCACAACACCTGGTATTACAAAATGTACTTCGAGATGCTCAAGGTCGTCTTCGATCCAAGGCAAAGCTATAACGTATTCGTCGACATCAAAGACACACACTCGAGTTTTCGAGTCAGCCAATTATGGGATGTCTGTTCGAACAACATGTACGATTACGATCACAGAATCATCCAGAAAATCCAGCCGATACGTTCCGACGAAGTACAGATCATGCAGCTCACCGACATACTCATCGGAGCAGTATGCCGTTCGCAGCGAAAACTGCCGGAACAGCATCAGAGCATGGCGAAGCGCAGAATCATCGAACGAATCATTCAACGGTCGGGATACAAACTAGACCGGAGCACATTGCTGAAGGAGACCAAGTTCAACTATTTCGTATGGAGGGCGAGATGAATCCGCATTGGCTGCCCGGATTGATTCCTTGGAATCAAGAGCACGGAGAGACATGGGAGCAGTATGAGCAACGACTGTTCCATGTATTCCAGAACGAGTTCAGAGAGTCCTTCCAATACGACGGGAAACCCGTACACTACAAAAGAATGCCCTACGACGGAATCTATCCGGAAGCCTTCATGCATCTGACCACATGCAATCAGGACGACTCCGGCTCACGGCTTCCGGATGCTGAACGCAGCGAACGCATCAGCTGGCCCAGACCGGTAGTGGAGCATCATCCGTTCTGCGAAATATGCGGATACGCCCAATGCGCGCGGCCTTGGGTATGGAGAAAAAACGACAAGAACAAGGATCGAGTGAAGATATATCTTCCAAACCAACAATATCTCGTTGTTCTAGGAGAACGAAGGGATTACTGGGTACTCATAACCGCGTACTACGTAAACCGCCAATGGAGCATAGACAAGCTGGAAAAGGAATATAACTCCAGATTCAGCACAAGAATCCAATAAAAAACTAGAGCCGCCCGTTAAGGACGACTCCGAAGACTCCTTCTACAACATGTAGATGAGCTAGTTCGAATATCACATACGACACTCCAACTGTCAAATAGAACTTGACAGACAGCGAAAAAGTACTTCTCGAAAAACAATACTTTCGGAAGAGAGGAATGTGGATAACAAGACCATCGCGGAGCTTCATAGGAACGCGGAATCCATGGGACTGACGATAGCGTCGTACCGCCTCCCACGCGACATATGCGGCCTGTACGACGACCGGCACGGGCTCATCCTATTGGCCGACCGGCTCAACCAGCGCCAACGCCGCTGCACATTGTGCCACGAGCTCATACACGCCAGACACCACGACCCCGGCTGCGGCAGCCAATACGGAATCAAATGCGAGCGCCGTTGCCGCAGGGAGACCGCGCTGGCGTTGATCTCGCCGGTGGATTACGGCATGGCCGAGACGGTGTACGAGGGCAATACGTGGATGATGGCAGTGGAATTGGGAGTCACCATCCAGGTGTTGGAGGACTACCGGCAGCTATTGTACGATTCCGGCGTGTGCGTGCAATGAAAAAGGCCCCGGCGTCCGCATGGCCGCGAGCGCCGGGGTTTCGTGTCATATATCGAGCGTCTGTTGCCGTTCGATTGGGATGTGCTCTATCACTTTGGTTATTCTTCTGGATCCGGTTTCGAGTCGTCCGTCGCGCACGTATTGTTCCGTTTCCAGTTTCACTTTGAGCAGGTCTCCGCTGCAGAACGACACTTCGTGGCGGTTGAGTCTTGCCAGGAATGCATCGTCGGCGATCTCGCACCAGAATTTCTCGTCGCCTTTGGAGAACTTCCATTTTCGTGACTGGAATTGGATGGTGTCTATCTGCAGCGTAGTGGTTTCGATGGATGGTTCTATGGGCTGGTCGGAGAGGGTCAGGACGCTCATCGATTCGGATACGTCTCCGGGTATCGCGGCGTCGCTTCCGCTGTCCTTGTGGATGAAGCGCACGGGGTTGTATCCATCCTCGGACGCCGGTTTCGTTGCGGTGCCGAGGTCGTTGATGATTTTCCCATCGCATGAGGCGCGGTAGCTTTTGCGACTGACGTTCAGTTTCGCGGTCTTGCCGATTTGCAAGGCGACCCTAGTCTCGTGCCGCTCCACCACCTCGTGTTCGCCTGGTTTGACGGTTCCGGTCTGCTCGTATCTGGTGAGGAGGATCTTGAGCACGTCCATGATGCCGGATGCGAGGTTTACCACGTCGGCGGCCTCCGCGCCCTGTCCGAGGCTGACGACGGTTCCGAGTATCTGCAGTATCACGTCGAAGGAGCCAGCCTTGGTGGCGGTGATGCGCACGTCGAGGTCGGCGAACGGGCAGGAAAGCTCCTTGTACCTATCTATGGCGTCAGCCAGTCCGATAAGAGCCGGCGCGAGGTCGCGGACGCTCATGGAGTGCTCGTCGACCGACGGTCCGGAGAAGTAAACCTCCATGGTCGTGGACTGCGTTTCCGACGATTCGCATGTTTTTCTCTTCAGCAGGTTCATATTCAATATTCTACTCTTCGAAAACGTTGGAAAATCAAGGGAGATCACGTGATCTGACCTATATCCCGACTTGCATTACTTTATTGACTGTGCTAATATAGTTTATATCACGGAAAGGAGGTGAACATGACACCATCGGAGATAATCACCAGCATCTCGCTTCTCGTCGCGAGCATCGCGGCCCTCATCAAGGCGGTTACCGGACTCGTCAAGGAAATGAGACGGAAACCGAAGAGAAAAAAGTGAGAAAGGGTTCCGGCCAGTCGTAGGGGCCGGAACCCCATACCTCCGATTATGCCATGTGACATCATGAAGACCGAATCGATAGTCAGCGCGGTATTCGCGCTCGGAACCGCCGCCAGCGCATGGTTCGGCTGGCCGTTCGCGCTCACCGCCGGATGCGCCGCCGTCAGCGCCGTCTTCGCGCTCATCGCCGGAAGAAAGGGATGACATGGGCATCGAATACATGAGCGTCACCGACGTGGCCAAACGGCTCGGCATCAGCACCGCCGCGGCCAGCGCCTACAAACTACCCCAGCCAGACGCCACGATCGGCCGCACGCGCGGCTGGCTGCCAGAGACCATCGACCGGTGGAACGCCAGCCGCCCCGGCCGAGGCGTCGGCGGCGGACGTCCACGCAAAAACAAGAACGAATAACAACATACCCCGGCCGCCCACATACCGCGAGCGCCGGGGTCTTCTGTCTCATTCATGAAGTGAACGTCGCGCGTTTTGTCGGTCTTCTTTCCCCGGTTCGCGTTCGGTGCTTTTTTCCTCGTCTCGGCTGCTTCTTGACGCGATCGGCTCGAACAGGTTGGCGATTATGGTCGCCACTGGAACCGCCAGGAAACCAAACGACCATGGACTCGACGTGGCCAAGAACGATATGAAGCTCATCAGCAATGCGACCGCGAACAAACCTGCGCTGACCCACATGCCTTTGCGGCTCTGATCTATCTCCGCCTTGACGAGCTGGTTCTGCCGGTTTGATTCGTCGACCGTGAAGGCGTCGTTCCATCTGCACATACGTTCCTGGACGTCAGCCGGATACTTGTTGAAATCGCTGGGCCGCGGGAGCATGCCTGAGTAGGATTCCGAGATTCCGGATTGCACCAGCATGGATATGGCGCGGACCAGCTCCTCGTCGTTCGGCTGCGTTATCTCGCCTTGTCTTTCTCCATTCTCATCCGGCTGATCGCCGACGTCACGAGACGGCTTCTCGTCTGCCGGGACAGGTTTGCCTGCGCGTTCCTCATCGACTCCATGCGACGGTTCTCCAGCTGATGCGCCCCGCTCAGTCCTGGAATCGTCATCATTCTCATCATCGTCTTCATGCTCATCGTCCACGGCACCTCCTCGCTTCAGTCTTCAATCTACCGATGAGCGCGGGGTGTGTCAATACTCTTTCGTGTTGCGGAAAAGCCGTCGCCGTCCGTCACTGGCCGTCGCGGAGGTCTGGCAGGGCGGCGTCGAGCGTCTCGGCGAGCCGCCGTTCCCTCCAATGCGTGTACACGCTGGTGGTGTGGATGTCGGTGTGGCCCATGATGGCGGTGCGCTCCTCGTCGCTCGCGCCGGCGGCGGCGAGTTCGGTGGCGAGCCAGTGCCGCGCGCTGTAGATGTCGACGTACGGCAGTCCCGCCATCTTCAGGGCGCGGCGCCAACGCTTCTCCTCGTTGTCCCGTCTGATGGGATGGCCGTAAAGATTGGTGAACACCAGCCCATGCGATGGCACGCCCCATTTGACGATATGCGCCCAAAGCCGGTCCCAAAGCCCCTGCGGAATGGGAACCGTCCGCACGCCTTTGGCGGTCTTCGGTTTGGTCAGCCAGATCGCCCCATCCAGATGCTCGGCTTCCATCCAATCCGGGATCGTGGCGCCGGCTGGTATCGGCTTGGCCTGCTGGCACACGTTGATGACGGGAATCCCATGATGCAGTTCCAGCTGGTAGGGCATCAGGCCATACCTCTCCCCCGGCCGCATGCCCGTGGTGAAGGCGAGTTCGAACATGAGTGCCCACTTCTCACGCTCGTCCGGGCTGTCGAACACGGCGACCGCCGGATCGGGCTCGGCGAGCGCGGCCTCGATGACCTTCGCTGGGTCGGCGACGTCAAGGATGGGGCGTTCGTACCGGTCCTCCGGCATTCGTCCGACGTTTTCCATCGGGTCGTCGGCGATGAGTCCGTCCCGTTTCGCGGTTCGGAGCATGGCGCCGAGGACTGCGAGATAGGTGTTGACGGTCTTGCTTTTGCGTGTGCGGCGCAGTCTCCTGCACATTCCGTTGATGTCGTTGGCGGTGAGCCGGTTGAGGCGTATGTCGCCGATGATCGCGTTCATGGTGCGCATCCAGCTGGATTCGTTGCGCCATGTGGTGGGATTGATGGCCGCGCGGTGCTCCTCCATCCACCGTTCGAAGTAGTCAGCGGTCTTGGGGCCGTCCTTGCTGGGGAGTCTTCCGTCCCGTTCCCATTCCGCTATCTTCGCCTGGAAGCGGGCGCGTGCCTCGCTTTTCACCATGCCGGTGGCTTCGATCGGCGGGCGTCTGCGTCCGGTCGCCGGGTCGGTTCCCATGTCCTTGCGGAAGTGCCATCGTCCTTTGGAGTCCTGGAACACGCTTCCGGATCCTCCGGTCCTTCTGTTTTTCGTCTTGCCCGCCATGACTGTCCTCCCGTGTCAGGGAGTCCACTCTAAATCACACTCTAAGTGGGCGTAAAACGACGTTTCCAGCCGGAAAACTAGTATCAGCGTCACGCGCGCACGACGCCATACAAGCCTTACTGCCGTCTACGTTTCCGCAGTATTCCAACGGTTCAGCGCCACTCCTGCGCAAGGTGGCGCGTATCAACGGTGGTTATAACACAAGCCGGCCGTCACCGTTCGCGAGAGAGGCCGGCCGGCAAAAAGGCGTCATCCCTAGTCGAAGTCCTTGGGACTGAGCACGGCGAGCAGCTCGGCGTCGTGTACCTGCCAGCGGCTGAACGGCTGATCGGAGCCGAACACCACCACGGAGGCGGTGGACATGCCCAGGTTGAGCAGATCCAGCTTGACCATGTCCGAATCCGAGGAGGCGAGCCACTGGCAGCTCACCGAAACGGTCGGCTCATGGCCGAGGACCATCAGGACCCGGGTCTTGTCCTTGGCGTTGGCGAGCTCGTCGAATACGGCCTGCATGCCGCCATCGTACAGGGCCTGGCGGTATTCGACCTTGGGATGGTCGCCGAACACCTTGAGCATTCTCTCCAGCGTCTGCCGGGCGCGGACCGCGCCGGAGCACGCGACGCGGTCGGGCAGCAGTTTCATGCCGACGAGCCCCTTGGCGACGATCTTCGCCTGCTTCTCGCCCTTGTCGGTTATCTCGCGGTCATGGTCGCCCTTGTCGTTGAACGGTTCCGCCTTCGCGTGCCGCATGACCAGCAGCACGTGGGAATAGTTCTTCGCCTTTTTTTCGACCTTGCTGAGATTCACGCCCATTCTTCAGGACCTTTCCGTACGACGTCACTGCCTCCATTGTGGCAGACGAGGGGCGCTCGACTTCCCGTCATCACCAAATCATTGCCTGCCGTTAAGATTCGCCGCGCCTGATTGGGCTGTCAGATCGCCGTCGCCTCGCCTTGCTCGCAGGCCTGGTCGTCCTGCGACAGTCGGGACGTCTGCAGGTCGAGGTCACGCAGCACCTTGCGCAGCTTGTGGTCCGAAATGTCGCGCAGCTCCAGATCGTCCAGCTGGGCCTCGCGCTGTTCGGGGGTGAGCGAATCGATGTCAGTAGTCGTATCCTTGGTGGCGCGGTCGCGTTTGCGCAGGGCCGCGAACCCCTCCTCCATCGCGCGGGAGACCACAAGGAAGCCGGTGTGGCCGATCATCGCATGGTCCGGCCGCACGGCGAGCCCCTGCGCCTTCCACGTGCGTTCCAGCGTCTCCTGGATGGCGGGCTCGGTCCAATGGCCGGCTTCGCGCAGAGCCTCAACGAGTCGGCTCATCTGCGTGGTGGTGGTGATGTAGGCGATGAGGACGCCGCCGGGCGCGATGACCCGGTACGCCTGTTCGAGCCTGTTCCACGGGTCGAGCATGTCGAGCACGATGCGGTCGAAGGAGTGCTCCGGCAGGCCGGCCGCGACCGAGTCGAAGTCGCCGGTCTTGAGATCCCACCACCGCGGGCGTTCGCCGTAATACAGCGTGGCGTTCGCGTCGGCCACACGGGCGAATTCGGGTCGCAGCTCGATGGTGGTCAGGTGGCCGGACTCCCCCACCGCATCCAGCAGGTTGACGCTCATCGCGCCCGATCCGGCACCAGATTCGAGCACGTTGAGGCCGCTTCGGATGTCGCCGAGCTGGATGACCTGCGCGATGTCCTTCGGGTACATGATCTGGGCGCCGCGCGGCATGGAGAGCACGTAGTCGGCGAGACGGGGGCGCATGACCGCATACTGCCAGCCGCCGATCGCACGGGTCGCCTTCCACGGCTTGTTCCGGTCGCGTTCGGGATGGTTCGCATTGACCTGAGCCTCGCGCTTGGCGGTGACGGTGGTGACGACCACGCCCTCGGTGCGGCCTATCACGTCGTCGTGCAGAATGATCCCGTGCTCGGTCTGGGTGACGCCACCGGCGGTCAGCTGGTCGGTGATCTTCTTGCCCTTGCGGTCGGTGAATTGGATCTTCTCGCCTGCGACGATCGGCCCGCGTCTCGGATTCATGGCATCTCCTTGGGGTGAGTTTCTGAGCTGTACACAGTTTAGCGTACCCGCGCGCTGTGTTCCGGATGTAGCAGCGAATCGTTCTCAATAAGAAAAGTGCGAGGATTCCGAACATTTCCGCACAATCGAACATTTCAGAGACCGGCAAAATACTGGGCTTATGAAGTAATCCGTGTTCGTTTCCTCACATAACGGACTCGCACCTTTCTTATTGAGAACCATTCGCTGTAACATTGCCTCATGCCGAATATCACGCCGTCAGAAGACCGAACCGTCGAAACCGTCCACGTACCGAATAATCCCACGCTCACCGGCCTGGCCCGGCTCACCCGCAACGTGGCGTATCGCACCGGGGCCGATGATCTGGTGATGGACATCATCGCGCCGCAATCCACCGGCGACGATGATGACCGCCGCTACCCCACCGTGGTGTTCGTGCAGGGCAGCGCGTGGACCACACCGGACCGTGATTACGAGATCCCGCAGCTATCCGAACTGGCGCGAGAGGGATTCGTGGTGGCGACGGTGAACCATCGCAACGCCTCGCGTGACGCCAGTGCCGTGTTCCCTGCCTATCTGAAGGATGTCAAGGCGGCGATCCGGTACCTGCGGGCGAACGCGCGGCAGTGGCACATCGACCCTGAGCGGCTGGGCATCTGGGGCACGTCGTCCGGCGGCAACACGTCTCTGCTGGTGGGGCTCACTGCCGACGACCCGCGGTATGAAGACGGCAGTTATGCCACCGAAAGCGACGCGGTGAGCTTCGTGGTCAGCTGCTTCCCGCCCACCGACATGATGGAGGCGATCGACGCGTTCGGCAACGAAGATGACCCGTTCCGGCTGTACTATTTCGGCCCGTTCGCCGCAGTGGTCGGGGCGACCCATGAAACCGGATTGAGCGACGACGTGCGCCGCCGGGCGGCCGACATGAGCCCGTACCTGCAGGTGCGTGACGGGGTGACCTATCCGCCGACGATGCTGCTGCACGGCACCGCCGACACCGTGGTCCCCTACCGGCAGTCGGTCAAGATGCACAAGAGGCTTCTCGAACACGGCGTGGACTCGCGGCTGGTGCTGGTCGACGGCGCAGAACACGAGCGCGACTTCTGGAGCCCGCAGGTGTTCGATATGATCTTCGATTTCATTCGGGAGCGGTGCTGAGATAATCAGACCGTATTGGGTCGGGGATAACTTGTATTCGATTCCCGGAAAAGCTTCTAACAAATGCCGTGTGAGCACACGCACGGCAGTGGCACATCAGGCACTATGGTGGCGGGTATGACTTCGGTTCGTGCTGTCGAGCAGACGCGGATGGGGATTGCCGCGCTGCTCGTTTCCAATATCGGCTGGGGCGTGCTGCCGCTGTACTGGCACGCGCTGTCCGGCATGAATGCCATCAGCGTGCTGGCGTATCGGCTGATCGCCACGCTGGTGGTCATGATTGCGCTGCTGATGGCGTTCCGCCGCTATCGCGCATATCATCGCGCGATCGCCGCGCTTTGACGCGCACAGCGGAGCAAAAGGCTGTTCGCGCTGGAACTCGCCGCCACCACGGCTATCAGCGTGAATTGGTTGCTGTACATATATCTGGTGGTCAACGGCCAGGCGCTGCAGACCTCAATCGCGTACCTGACTACGCCTCTGCTCAACGTGGCGCTGGGCGTGGGCATGTTCACTGCGCAGTCACCGACGTTCCCGTGGATGGCAATCGTGCTCGCCGCCAGTTTCTCCGTCTACGGTCTGCTCAAACGCTACGTGCCGTTGGACGCCATTGCACAGGCCGAGAACGACAAGGACATGCGGCAATGGGAACCACTGAACAGCATGCTGTTGATTTCCAGCACACTCGCTTTCGCTCGATATGATGACAAACGCATGTGGGCCTATGACGTGATCGAGAATGCGATGACGCGCAATCTGGGATACTCGTTCAGCGAAGAATACGACGAAAGTGCCGAGGATAACGAGGATACGAACGAAGTCGGTGGACAGCCCCTACTAGGTAGTGCCCGAAAAGTTGCGCACTTTGGATCATGGCCGTCCATGGAGCGATGAT
>ENA-OXEI01000431-OXEI01000431.1-human-gut-metagenome-genome-assembly--contig:-NODE-431-length-13611-cov-26.460682_pt1 | contig 13611 bp, 10 predicted proteins | sample MGYA00249361_ERZ652255 | MGnify/ENA primary metagenome ERZ652255 (study PRJEB26925, sample SAMN05826744) | human gut metagenome | biome: ENVO:2100002; feature: ENVO:00000062; material: ENVO:00002003... | reverse complement strand
CGAGATCATGCCTAGTCTCGTGGGCTCGGAGATGTGTATAAGAGACAGGCCACGATCGGAGCCTGCTCGCCGCCCGAGGCTTCGGGTACGGTCCCCATCAGTGAATCCTCTCCCGTCTCGCAGAACCGCTGATATGCGGCTCAGCGGTCGCCCGTTGCCTCGTCCGCCGCGTTCTCGGCGTCATCTTCCAGGGTCTCGACGCCGATGCCGTTGCCTTCGACGTCGTCATCGTCGAGGTCGTCCGCGTACTCGTCGTACTCGTCGTCATCGTCAAACTCGTCGTCATCGCGCTCTTCAGGATGCTTGTACGGGTCGGCGTCGCCCGCGTACTGCGCGGTCTCGCGCGCCTTGGCGATCTCCTCGTCACGCTTGTGCGCGACAGCCAGGATATCCTCGATCTCATGCGCCTCGCTCGGCACCTCGTCATAGATGAACTGCAGCTGCGGGGTCAGTCGCAGGCCGGCTTTGGAGCCGACCAGCGAACGCAGCCGCCCTTTCGCCTGATCGAGCGCCTGCTTGGCGCGCTTGCGCTCCCCCTGCTCGCGCCCATCATGCCCAAGCTGGGTCCAGTACACCTTGGCGATCTGCAAGTCATTGGTGACGCGCACATCGGTGATGGTCACGCTCGCAAGCCGCTTGTCGTGCAGCTGAGCTTCCATCGACGACGCGATCACCCGTTGGATCAGCGCCGCGACTCGTGCGGCGCGCGGGTTCGTTCCTGCCATAAAAATCCTTTTCCTCGATTGCGCGGCGAACCGCTGACAATATCACTCGTATCATATTCGCACATCCCCTACTCGAAGGCTCACAGCGAATCGTTCTCAATAAGAAACATGCGAGGATTGCGCACATTAGCGCACAATCGAACAAAACCGAAAAGCCCGGAGTTCCGGCCATCAGCAGCGAATACTGTTCATTGGCGAAAAACGGGGGGGGTCGCACGAACCGTAATGAAAATGGTTCGCTGCGCCCGTCCGCGAAAAAGCGGCGGACACCCGAAAGCGCCCGCCGCCCATGTCCTGTATATATGCGCCTTACTTGCGCTCGACTTCCTGCATCTCGAAGGTCTCGATGATGTCGCCAAGCTCGATGTCGTTGAAGGTGCCGAGGTTGATACCAGCCTCGTAGCCTTCCTTGACGGACTGCACATCGTCCTTGAAACGACGCAGCGAAGAAATCTCGAGGTCGTTGACCGTGGCCACGCCATTGCGCAGAATACGGCACTTCGTACCACGCTTGACCTCACCGTCCTGCACCATAACGCCGGCGATGTTGCCGAACTTGGAGGAACGGAAGATCTCGCGGATCTCGGAGTGGGAGGTGACGACCTCTTCGTATTCCGGCTTGAGCATGCCCTTGAGGGATGCCTCGATGTCTTCGATCGCACGGTAGATGACCGAGTAGTACTTGATCTCCACGCCCTCGCGCTCGGCGAGGTCCGCGACCTGACGGTTCGGACGCACGTTGAAACCGATGATAACGGCCTTGTCGACCGTGGCCAGGTTGACATCATTCTGGGTGATCGCACCGACGCCGCGGTGGATGACCTGGATGCCGACCTCGTCGGATACCTCGATCTTCATCAAGGAATCCTCGAGCGCCTCGACAGAACCGGACGAATCGCCCTTGATGACAATATTGAGCATGTCGATCTCGGACTCGGCGAACTTCTTCTTGAAGTCCTCGAGGGAGACGACCTTGCGACGCTTGGCCAGCTGGGCGGCACGCTCGGTGGCCTGACGCTTCTCGGCAATCTGGCGAGCGGCACGATCATCGGAGGCGACCAGGAAGAGGTCACCGGCGGTGGGCACGGAGGTCAAGCCCAGCACCTGAACAGGTGTGGACGGACCGGCCGCTTCCATCGGCTGACCGTTCTCGTCGAGCATGGCACGCACGCGGCCGTACGAAGTGCCGGCCACGATGGCATCGCCCACGTGGAGCGTACCCTGCTGAACCAGCACAGTGGCCACGGCACCACGACCCTTGTCGAGTCGGGCTTCGACGGTGGCACCACGGGCGTCCATGTCGGGGTTGGCGCGCAGATCAAGCTCGGCATCGGCCGTGAGCAGCACGGCTTCGAGCAGCTTATCGACGTTGGTGCCCTGCTTGGCGGAGATATCGACGAACATGGTGTCGCCACCGTACTCCTCAGGAACAAGACCGAACTCGGTGAGCTGGCCACGGACCTTCTCCGGGTTGGCACCGGGCACATCGATCTTGTTGACGGCCACGACGATCGGCACCTTGGCTGCCTGAGCATGGTTGATGGCCTCAACGGTCTGAGGCATCACACCATCGTCAGCTGCGACCACAAGGATTGCGACGTCGGTAAGCTCGGCACCGCGGGCACGCATAGCGGTGAACGCCTCATGGCCAGGGGTATCAAGGAAGGTGATTTTGCGAGGTTCGCCCTCAAGATCCACCGTGACCTGGTATGCACCGATACGCTGGGTGATGCCGCCGGCCTCACGTGCGATGACGTTGGTCTTGCGGATGGTATCCAACAGTCGGGTCTTACCATGATCGACATGGCCCATGACGGTGACGACCGGCGGACGAGGCTTCAGATCCTCATCATCCTGCAGCTCTTCCTCGTCAAGGTTGATGTCGAACTGCTGCAGCAGCTCCTTGTCTTCCTCCTCGGCGGAAACGAGCTGGATGTTCCAGCCGATTTCCTCACCCAGGATCTGGAAGGTCTCTTCGTCCAGGGACTGGGTGGCGGTAGCCATCTGGCCCAGGTGGAAGAGCACGGTGACCAGTGCGGCCTGGTTGACGTTAATCTTCTCCGCCAGATCAGCCAAGGAAGCACCCTGACGCAGGCGGATGGTCTGGCCGTTGCCGTTGGGGATGCGAACGCCGCCGATGGTCGGTGCTTTCAGCTCCTCATACTCATGACGCTTTGCCAGACGGTTCTTACGGGCCTTAGAGGACTTGCCGCCCTGACGGCCGAAAGCACCAGCAGTACCGCCGCGACCACCGCGGCCACCGCCGCGTGCGGGACCATTGCTCGGGGCTCCGCCGCCCTGGAAGTTGTTGCCGCCGCCTTGGCCGCCACGGAATCCACCGCGAGCGCCGCCGCCTTGTGCGGCACCGCCCTGACCCGGACGGTTATGACCCCATTGGCCGGGATGAGGACCGCCCTGACCGCCTTGGCCCGGACGACCACCGCGGAATCCACCACGGCCTTGACCCTGACCCTGGCCTGGACGACCGGGACGGCCGCCACGACCACCTTCAGTGGTCGGACGAGCCATCGGATGCGGGCGCGGAATATCGCCCGGAGTCGGAGAGTGCATGCCCTGCTTACGGGAGAACGGGTTATTGCCCGGACGCGGACCCTGCGCATGCGGGCGCGGAATCGCGTTGGAAGCGTTGCCTCCAGCAGTCGGACGAGGACCGCCCTGGCCACCACGGTTGTTCTGGTGCTGACCGGGCTGGCCACCGTTCGGACGCCCCTGGCCCTGACGATTACCGTTCGGACGGCCTTGACCCTGACGGCTCGGACGACCGCCGTTATCGTGCTGATTATTATGACGTGCGGGAGCCGGAGCCGCAGGACGTTCCGCCTGCGGGCGCGGGCCCGGAGTTGCTGCAGCCGGTGCGGCACCCTGATGTGTTGCAGCGGCAGCCGGCTTGTGCTGTGCCGGCTTGGCCGCAGGCTTCTGCGCAGAAGCCGCGGGCTTGGCATCGCCCTTATCGTCCTTGTCGAACGCGGCCTTCAGACGACGTGCCACCGGCGGTTCAATCGTAGAGGAAGCGGACTTAACGAATTCACCCATGTCCTTGAGCTTCTCAAGAACGGTCTTGCTATCGACGTTCAAGTCCTTAGCCAGTTCGTATACGCGTGGTTTCGCCACTAATTACTCCTATCTGTGACCACGCGTACATGGGCGTGGTCAGTTGGTGATGACGGCAAGCCTACCCTGTCTCATCGTGCGACCATGATCGTGTTACCTCGTCTCTGGTGTGGGAGATTTTGCGCACACTGCGCCAACCCACATACGCCAATCCAGCATACTCATAGCGCTGGATAGCACGGAATAGCGCGAGCCGCGTCATTGTTGACGCGGCTCGCAATGTATATCCGCCGGCTACTCGGAATCATTCGATCCGGAAGCCGGGCTCTCCCAAGCTATTCGGCCTGTGCTGCAGCCTGCTCGGCAGCCTGTTCTTCAGCGACCTTCTTGGCATGCGCCTCGGCGGATTCGATGCCGATCTTCCAGCCGGTGAGCTTGGCGGCCAGACGGGCGTTCTGACCTTCCTTGCCGATGGCAAGAGACAGCTGATCATCGTGGATGAAAGCGATTGCGGTCTTGTTCTTCTCGCTGATCACCTGTACGCCGGTGGCCACGGCCGGAGACAGCGCGGCAGCCACGAACTTGGCCGGATCATCGGAGTAGTCGACGATGTCGATCTTCTCCGGTCCGAGGTTCTCCATGACGGCACGCACGCGAGCGCCGCTGGGGCCGATCAGAGCACCCTTCGGGTTGACGCCATCGGTGTTGGCCTTGACCGCAAGCTTGGTGCGGGCACCGGCCTCGCGGGCAATCGCCATGATGGACACGGCACCGGAAACCAGTTCCGGCACCTCGCGTTCGAACAGCTTGCGCACCAGTTCCGGGTGGGAGCGGGAGACCACGATTTCCGGGCCCTTGATGCCGCGGGCCACATTCACTACGTATACGCGGATGCGTTCGCCGTGACGGTAGCGCTCACCCGGCACCTGCTCGCGGCGAGGCAAAATGGCTTCGACCTCACCCATGGCAACATGTACGTTGGTGGGATCGGAAGCATCCTGCTGGATGATGCCGGTAACCAGCTTGCCCTTTTGTCCGGAGAAGGCGCCGAACACCTTCTCATCCTCGACTTTGCGGAACAGTTGGGTGATGACCTGACGCGCGGTTGCGGCGGCGAGTCGGCCAAAGTCGTGCGGGGTGTCGTCGTATTCCTCACCCAGTTCAGGAGCGGGGTGCGGATCGTCTTCGGTGGGTTCGACCGGAATATCGTCGGCCGCCCACACAGTAAAACTGCCGGCGCGCTCATCGAGTTCCACACGGGCGTGCTTGGCCGCATGCGGGGTCTTGAGGTAAGCAAGACGAAGAGCCTCTGCCAGCGCATCGTCCAAGGTTTCGGGGTCGATTCCTTGCTCGGCGGCAAGCTTATGCATTCCTGTCAGGTCCAGTTCCATCGATCCGTACCTCCTATGAAGTTATGTGGCGAATGGCCTTGAGTGGTCACAGTTAGCTATTAGTGTAGATTTCCATGCAGACACGCTCCCCCTTGACTGGTTTCCGCCGACTGATGGCCGGCGTATGCGCGGGTGCGTTCATATGTTCGCTTTCCGCGTGCTCGATGCCTCGATTGGCGGGCCGAGCCGAAGCGGAACGAACGATGAGTCCCTGCGAGAGCGCGCTGACGTTGGCGAACTTTGCCACGACTCCGGCCAAGGGCACTCCGCTCATGGTGCAGTACGGCAACGGATTGGCCGCTCCCCTGGCATGGATCGATGTTGCCGGACACTGTTCCGGGCGCTTTGCCGAAGGAACGTTGCGCAACGCCCAGACCAAGCAACGATTGACCGTGCTGGCCGGCAAATTCGGACAAAGCGCGCCAGAAGTCACGCCGGCCCGTCTTGATGGCATCACTTCCGCAACCATCGACCGATCGGCATTGGATGCGATGGCTATTGCCGAGGACCGCGCCGGATTTGCCCTCGAAGTGTTGGCCGCCCGCGGGGTGACAGCCGGTGCAACACTCACATTGAGCGACATGCATAAGACCGCCGGACAGCAGTTGGTGTCGCTGGCGAATAAGCGCTTCAGCGATTCTGGTTCAACTGCCGACGCCGGCGACAGCCAAGACCCACGGCAAAAGGTCTATGCCATCGACCAGTTGCTGGCCGATCCGACCACCATCGAAGACAAGGCCAGCGGACAAACCGTGCCTACGGCTTCCGCCATCGAAATGGATTGCGCCCGTGCTGAAATCAAGGCCGTGGCCGATTCCACCTCCCAATCCGACAGCGATACCTTGCTAGTGCTTGCCGCCCTGGCCGCCAAGCATGCATACACCGCATTCCAGCTTGGTTATCCCTCCGGAGACTCCGCTTTGTTTGCGTAGGGATATAGACGGCACAGGCAGATCGCCCGATTACGCGCAAAAACAGGAACTGCACGTTACCGAGCGAGCTTGGTCGAGGCACGCTCCACCACGGTGAAATCGGTGGTGTAGGTGCGCGCCGGCCCGGAATATCCTTCAATGCGTTCGATAAGCATATCCACGGCATGTTTGGCGTAATCATCCACATGCGGATCGATGGTGGTCAGCGCCGGCACCGAGTACTCGGATTCCGGCACATTGTCGAAGCCGATGAGTTGTACATCGGCCGGTACTCGCAGCCCACGCCGTTGCAATTCGTGAATAGCACCGAGCGCGATGGCATCGTTAAGACACAGCACCGCCTGAGGGCACGGCAACGAATCCAGCATGGATGCCGCGGCCTGCACACCGCCATGCTGATTCCAGCCGAGCAGAGGAATGACATACCGCCAATCCACGGTCAAACCGCGCTCTTCATGAGCCTGCACATACCCCTGGATACGCAGCGACTGCGTGCCGTCGCGCTGATCGTGAACGTCCTCCCAACCATGCATGCCGGGTGAGGCGCCGATAACGGCGATGGTTCTCACACCTGTGTCCAGCAAACGCCCAACCGCGAACCGCACCGCCTCGGTGTTCGGCATGGTCACCTGATCGCATTTCCCATACGACAGATAATCGCCGCCCAACACCACCGGATACGGCTGCTGAAGTACCTCACCCTTGTTCTCCAGCGCGCGTTCGGTAAAGAAAATCCACCCATCCGCACCCAGCCGGTATGTCTCCTCGATATTGTCGGCCAGACCCATGCCACCCGAGCCATAGGTATTGATGATGACGCCATACTCGCGTTGCTTGGCGAACTCGATAACAGGCAATGCGGCTACCGCACCAACGCAAAGCCCCCGAAGTGCAAGACTTCGGGGGCTTGGTTGCGGATGAAGCGAGATTCGAACTCGCGGAGGCTTTCACCTCACACGCTTTCGAGGCGTGCTCCTTAGACCGCTCGGACATTCATCCATGCTGCCCAAAAGGCAACTTGTTTATTATGCCACATTCCGACGACGCGGCAAGTCGGGGTTTTGCGAGTCTACGCCACCTGTTCATGCACGGAGGCATTGACCCACTGGGTCTGCTGGACGTTGTAGCCGGAGAATATGCCGATGTCGAGCATGCAGTCGCGGTAGTCGCGGCCGTGGGCGATGGTGATGTAGTTGTCGTCCACCAAACGATTATGCGTGGGATCCAAGCCGACCCATCGGCCATCCTGATAGACCTCAACCCAAGCGTGAGTGGCGCCTTCTCCCCCGAGCAGACCCGCAATATACCGGGCGGTCAGTCCAACATGCCGGCACACGGACAGCATCACATGCGCATAGTCCTGGCATACGCCTTTGCGCTGCGCCAAGGCCTGTTCGGCGGTGGTGCGAATCGTGGTGGATCCGGGCGTATATGCAAAGGCCTTGTACACCTCGTCCATCACTTCGGCGGCCTGCTGCACCGGCGTGGCATCGTAAGGCAGCGCGGCCAAGCGTTCACGGCATACGGCGATCATCGTCTCCACATTCGGACCGGGAATGGTCAGCGCAGAATTGAACCGGTAGAGCGGCTTGTAGATTTCCTTCTTGATGTGTTCGTTGTCTACAAAGGCGATGCCGGTCACCGAATAGCTGAACATGTCGTGCGGCTCGGGCGCAAAGCCGGTCATCACCACGGAATCAAAGGAATCGATGGTGGTTTCGAGTTCGGTCTCTGGCTGAATCTTCACTTCGACGTCAATCACTTGCTGGCGCGGACCGGTGGCCGGTATGCAGCGCAACTGGAACCTGTGGTCGGTGACCGGCGAGCTGAAGGACAGCTTCATCTCATAGTCGAACACGAGTTTTTTCACGACGTCTCCTGCACAATACTCACGCACCGGCGGCTGGCACATTTCGGGATAGCAGCACTACAGATACAGTGGCCGCCGCACCCGCTCGCAAAAATGTAGCGGGCGCATACGGCTTGAAGCCATACCACCATACCATTGCAACCTGTCAGGGGCGCTTGGCATCCATGTTCATGGAGCTGAGCGAGCCCATGTCCTTGATGGCCAAAGCGCTGACTCTGCCGGAATAATCGTCAAGGTACTTCTTCAGAGAATCGGCCACCTCCTGATATCCGCGAGACGGCAGCTGGCCGACAAGCCAACTCAGTCCGTCGGCGAAACAGCTCGGCAACGGCATACCGTCGAGAATCATCGAATAGGAGGCCAGCTTCTTCAGCGGGGCTTCCATTTCTTCCATCGTGAGCCCAAAACGGGTGTACAAATCGATGCGTTCCAGATACTTGCCGATGAAGATAAAGGCCTTTAGCGTGGGATCGACTGGCGAATTCTCGATGCCGCCCCAGAAGGCGAGCATGTCATCGGTGATGTCTCGCTGGTTGTAGATGTCCTCGGCATCGGCTGCATGCTTGGCGGCATCTGTAATGTTGGTCATCGCCAGTTCGACGTATTGCAGCAGTCGGGAGCTCAGTTCCGGGCGCAGAATCACGGCATTGTTGAACGCGGAAGTAACTGCGGAACGCACGGAGTCCGGGTTCGAGCCGTCGTACAGGAAGCTTTCCACGAACCCATCAAAGTCCTCGAAGTCCTCGGGCAGATCGAGGGCATGAGCGAAGGGCCGGAAGGCGTCTACATCAGTGTCCATCACACGGTCATAGAACGGGAAGAACTGGTTCAGGGTGGTGAAGGCACGTTCGGTGTATCGGCCCAACCAATACAGATTGTCCGCTTTAGAAGCGGTGACCAAGGCCAGCGAATGGTGACGCGACTGACTCAGCAGGTTCGCCATCTGCACCTCTGTACCGTATTCGTGTTCCACTCCGGTCTCCGGCGCCAACACCCACGTATCCTTGAATCCACCGCCCTGCGACGAGTTGACGATCATCTGGCCAGGCACGGACGAATAACGGGTCAGGCCCGAATACCACACATGCGTGTTCTTGCCGGTCACCACGAAGGCGCGCAGATCGCATTTGCGCGGCGACATTTCGCCGGTCTTCGGATCGACCACGTCGATATCGCGGAACTGAATGACCTCCTGTGCAATGAATCGACGTGGCTCCTCCTTAATGCGGTCGGCCAGTTCCTCACGTGCGGCGGCATCCAGCGACGAGCCGAACACCACACCATAGCCGCCGGCCTCGGCCACATCCTTAATCACCAGCTCGCCCATACGATTCAGGACTTCCTTACGGTCGGCCTCAAACATAGGCATGTAGGTGGGAGCGTTGTGGAGGATGGGCTCTTCGCCGAGATAGTACTTAATCATCTGCGGCACGAAGTAGTAGATGGCCTTGTCGTCGGCCGCGCCGTTACCGGGAGCATTGACGATGGCCACATTGCCGGCACGGTAGGCGGACAGGAGCCCGGGCACACCAATCACGGAGTCGGGGTTGAAGGAGAACGGATCGAGGAACTCGTCGGAGAGACGGCGGTAGACCACGCCCACACGGTGACGCTTGCCGGCGTAATCCAAGAAATAGACCTTGTTGTCCACCACTTCAAGGTCTTCAGGGAAGGCAAGTGCGGCACCGGTTTTCTCAGCCAAGTAGGCATGTTCGAAGAACGCGGAATTGTATCGGCCTGGCGTGAGGACCACGACGATACCTTCAGTAGAGACGAAATCCATGGCTTTGCGCAGTAGACGCGGATATTCACGGTTGTCTCGGATACGCACGTCACGGAACAGTCGTGGAGAGATACGGCGTTCGATATCGCGTACGAACAGCGGGTAGCTGGCACCGGACGGAATACGCAGGTTGTCTTCCAGCACCCACCAGCGACCGTCCTCACCCTGGACCAAATCCTCACCGGCGATATGCGCGAAAATGCCACCGGGAGGGGTCACACCGTTGACCTGCGGGAAGTATCCGACAGACGTGTAGACGTATTCCTCCGGCACCACACCGTCATGAATGATGGCCTTGTCCGAATAAATGTCTTTCAGGTAGGCGTTGAGTGCGTTGACACGCTGCTTCAGGCCTTTCTCAAGCTCATCAAACTCGTCGGATTCGATAATGCGTGGTACAGGATCGTATGGAAACAAACGGTCGTGGTATTCGCCGTTCTTGTAGATGCCGAAGCGCACGCCGTTGCGGGACAGCTCACGGTTGATTGCCTCACGGCGATTCACCAGTTCGTGGGCCAGTCGGCGTGCCGCGGATTCAATCATCGTACCTGCTCCTTGCTCTGACGGCTGCAGGCTTGCCATGCTTGAGGCGCACGCTGACGCCGCAAGCCGCAACCGGGTTTGATGGTTTCAACCTAGGCGGCACCCGTTTCAGCAAATGTGCGGGTTTGTTACGGGCAGGTCACTTGCAGGTCCATGAAATCTACAAAGTACGTACGGCACGAATGGCTTCGGCACGAGCAGCCAACTGGTCATCCGCCGGATATTCGATATGTTCCAGAGTCAGCCCTTGCGGTGCGATTGGCCCGCTTGACCCCTCTCGCACCGGATTGGCCATCTTGTCCGCAAACCATTCCAGCGTTTTGCGCCCCGAACCAACCTTGATCGAGGAACCGACCAGCGAACGAACCATATTGCGAGCAAAAGCATCGGCCACAATCGTGAATACAACCAAGCCGGATTCCAGCGACGGCGTCCGGTATGCCTCGTTCTCAGCCAATACGTCTGGCACCAACGAGGCAACCGGCACTCGGCGCCAGTAGGCCGTCTTGACTTCACGAATCGTGGTACCACCCGGATTCGGCGTGGCAAACGAACCAAAATCATGCAGGCCAATGGTCATGGCGGCAGCGGCATTCATCGCATCCAAATCCAGCGACTCATCCACGCGCAGTACACAGCCGCGCAGCCGGGGGTCCACTTCGGATGAACGGTCGGCAACACGGTACACATACGTGCGCTCCAACGCGGAGAACCGCGCATCGAATCCCTGCGGCGCAATGGCGATGCCGTGAATCACAATGTCAGCAGGCAGCACGGCCTTAAGCCTGCGAGCCAATGCTTCGGTCAGCGGCACATCCATATGCCCTTGGCAACGAGCAAGTGTTTCATCAGACACATCCAGATGCGCCACCTGATGCGAAGCGTGCACACCGGTATCCGTACGACCGGCCACAGTCAGTCGCAGCGGCTCTCTCTCGTCACCGACCGGCACACGCAGCACCTTGTGCAACGCATCCTCGATAGTTCCCTGCACCGTGCGCAGCTCAGGCTGCTTGGCCCAGCCGTAGAATCCGCCGCCGTCATAGGCAAGGTCGATGCGTAGTCGTGTCATAGTCCATCATCTTAATGATCACGATGATAATTCGACTTTTGATGCGATGCCGGCATACAGAGACGAACCAGCATACAGAGACGAACCAGCTATGGTCGAATAACGCAAAGGGCTGGAACCCAAATGGATTCCAGCCCTTTAAGCTAGCTATGCGACCTAGCGGTCAGCTCACTCGGCCTTCTCGGCTTCAGCGGCTTCCTCAGCAGGAGCCTCAGCCTCAGCGGCAGCGGTCTCCTCGACCGGAGCCTCAGCAGCTTCAGCAGCCTCGGTCTCGACGGCCGGAGCCTCTTCCTCGACAACCTTAGTGGCAGCCTCGGCTTCCTTCACGACAGCCTTCTTGGCAACCGGCTCGGTGACGAGCTCGATGATGGCGGCCGGAGCGTTATCGCCAACGCGCGGAGCGATCTTGACGATACGAGTGTAGCCACCTTCACGCTGCTCCATCTGCTCAGCGATCTGGGTGAACAGAATGTGCACCACAGACTTGTTGCGGATGACGCGCATCACGCGACGGCGAGAGTGCAGATCACCGCGCTTGGCGAAGGTGATCAGGCGCTCAGCCAGCGGACGAAGACGCTTGGCCTTCGGCAGCGTGGTGGTGATTTGGCCATTCTGGAACAGGCTGGTCGCCATGTTTGCCAGCATGAGGCGCTCGTGCGCAGGGCTGGAAGCCAGACGCGGGCCCTTCTTAGGTGTAGGCATGGGTTTACTCCTTATTGTCCGAAGCAGGCAAGCAGGTGGGCATGTGCCCGAGCATCCGCTTGCCGTGCGAACAGACGGTTAATCAAAAGCGACGAATCACTCGTCTTCCGGCGAGAAGAAGGTGCCGCCTTCGAGGTTATTGGTGTCGAAGGCCATCGGCGAAGACTTGAGGCTCAGACCCAGAGTCTGCAGCTTCTCCTTGACTTCGTCAATCGACTTCATACCGAAATTGCGGATGTCGAGCAGATCCTGCTCGGTGTGGGAGACGAGCTCACCGATGGTGTGGACACCCTCACGCTTGAGGCAGTTGTAAGAACGCTGCGTCAGGTTGAGATCCTCAATCGGGACGGCCATCTCGGGGTTGGTCTCCTCGGCCACCGGGGCCGGACCGACCTCGACGCCTTCGGCCTGGGCATTGAGCTCGCGGCACAGGCCGAAGAGCTCTACCAGGGTCGAACCGGCGGAAGCCACCGCATCACGCGGGGAGATGGCGGGCTTGGTCTCCACGTCCAGAATGAGCTTGTCGAAGTCCGTGCGCTGTTCCACACGGGTGGCCTCGACCTTGTAGCTCACCTTGAGCACCGGGGAGTAGATGGAATCGACCGGAATACGGCCAATCTCATCGGTGTCCTGCTTGTTCATCTGGGCAGGCACGTAGCCACGGCCACGCTCAACGGTGAACTCGATCTCGAGTTCGCCGTCCTCGGCGAGGGTAGCGATGTGCTGCTCCGGATTGGCAATGGTGACGCCAGACGGCGGGGTGATGTCCCCGGCAGTAGCCTCGCCCTTGCCGCTCTTGCGCAGGTACATGACCACAGGCTCGTCATACTCGCTGGTGAGCACGATGCCCTTGATGTTGAGCAGGATCTCGGTGACGTCTTCCTGAACACCCGGCAGAGTGGTGAACTCATGCAGGGCTCCGGAGATACGCACGGAGGTCACGGCAGCACCCGGGATCGAACTCAGCAGCGTACGACGCAACGAGTTACCGAGCGTGTAGCCGAAGCCAGGCTCGAGAGGCTCGATGGTGAAGCGAGAGCGCTGCGGATTCAGAGATTCCTCGGTCAGAGTCGGACGCTGTGCAATAAGCACTGTGGTTATCCTTTCAGCTTGAACTCGGTGGTGCACTCACCGGCTAAGCGGTTTTGGATGGATTGGTATTGCTGAGTGCTCAGACGCGACGACGCTTCGGAGGACGAACGCCGTTGTGGGCTTGCGGGGTGACGTCGGTGATGGAACCGACCTCGAGGCCCGCGGACTGCAGGGAGCGGATAGCGGTTTCACGACCGGAACCCGGGCCCTTGACGAACACGTCGACCTTCTTGACACCGTGCTCCATCGCCTTGCGGGCGGCGGACTCGGCAGCCATACCAGCGGCGTACGGAGTGGACTTACGGGAGCCCTTGAAACCGACGTCGCCACCGGATGCCCAGGACACCACGGCGCCAGACGGATCGGTGATCGAGATGATCGTGTTGTTGAAAGTGGACTTGATGTGAGCCTGGCCGACCGGGACCGACT
>ENA-OXEI01000422-OXEI01000422.1-human-gut-metagenome-genome-assembly--contig:-NODE-422-length-13891-cov-10.644912_pt1 | contig 13891 bp, 9 predicted proteins | sample MGYA00249361_ERZ652255 | MGnify/ENA primary metagenome ERZ652255 (study PRJEB26925, sample SAMN05826744) | human gut metagenome | biome: ENVO:2100002; feature: ENVO:00000062; material: ENVO:00002003... | reverse complement strand
ACACGTAAGGAGTCGTCGGCAGCGTCAGATGTGTATAAGAGACAGCGGTCAGTCGACCAGCGAATTGATCTGGATGACATGGTCGCGCTGTGGGCCGGTACCGATCACGGAGATACGGCAGCCGGACAGATCCTCAAGACGCTTGACGTAATCCTGACAGGTCTTCGGCAGATCATTGAAGTCGTGGATTTGGGAAATATCCTCGTCCCAACCCGGCATGGATTCGTAGATTGGTTTCGCCGCCGCGAATTCGGACTGATCGGTAGGCATATCGTCGCGGCGTTCGCCGTTGACATCATAGGCCACGCACAACGGGATTTCCTTCAGGCCGGTAAGCACGTCGAGCTTGGTGAGCACGATGTCGGTCAGGCCGTTGACCTGAGCCGCATAACGATTGACGACCGCATCGAACCAGCCGCAACGACGCGGACGGCCGGTGGTAACGCCGTACTCGTGGCCCTGGGCTCGCAGCCATTCGCCTTCCTCGCCGAACAGCTCGGTCGGGAACGGACCCTCGCCTACGCGGGTCACGTACGCTTTGGAAACGCCGATCACGCGGGTGATCTTGGTCGGGCCGACACCGGTACCGGTGCATGCGCCGCCGGCGGTCGGGTTGGAGGACGTGACGAACGGATACGTACCGTGATCCACGTCGAGCATGGTGGCCTGGCCGCCTTCGAACAGCACGGTCTTGCCTTCGTCAAGTGCCTTATTGAGCACCAGCGAGGTGTTGGCCACGTACGGCTTCAGACGTTCGCCGAGCTTGAGCAGCTCGTCGGTAGTCTCGTCCACGTCGATCGGACGACGGTTGTACAGCTTGACGAGCATCTGATTCTTCTGATGCAGGCTCGCCTCGACCTTGTCATGCAGATGTTCGGCGTTGAACAGGTCGTGTACGCGGATGCCGACGCGGTTGATCTTGTCCGCGTAGGCCGGACCGATGCCGCGGCCGGTGGTGCCGATCTTATGCTTGCCAAGGAAGCGTTCGGTCACCTTGTCGAGCGTGCGATGGTACGGCGCGATCACGTGCGCGGCTTCGCTCACCAGCAGTCGGGAGCAGTCCACGCCACGGCTTTCAAGACCGTCGATCTCCTCGAACAGCACTTCGGGATCGACGACGACGCCGTTGCCGATCACGGGGGTCACGTTCGGGCTGATGATGCCGGAGGGCAGCAGGTGCAGCGCATACGATTCGTCGCCGACCACCACGGTATGGCCCGCGTTGTTGCCGCCGTTGAAGCGGGCGACGTAGTCGACCTTCGTGCCGATCAGATCCGTTGCCTTGCCTTTGCCCTCGTCTCCCCACTGGGCACCGATCAAAACAATTCCAGGCATGTTGTTGCACCTCCGTGCGTACGCGATTCTGCCTTAAGCCTTGCGCCTAAAGCCTTACAAAGGTTACTCTTCACCCTCTACCGGGTCTGAGGGATGCTCACGGCTCTGGACCGACCGTAATCGGATTGCAACCGGTCCGAAAAACAGACCAGAAAACGCCCGAAAACAGTTCGAAAGACCGTTGGCTAGTTCAGCGCGCGCCCGGCACTGCCGAGCTGCTTGCATGCTTCGACCACACGCGCGGCCATCGCAGATTCAGCTTCACGACCCCAGGATCGCGGATCGTACAGCTTCTTGTTGCCCACCTCACCGTCGATTTTGAGCACCGAATCATAGTTGGAGAACATGTGACCGGCCACCGCACGGCTGAATGCGTACTGCGTATCGGTGTCGATGTTCATCTTCACCACGCCGTAGCTCACGGCCTGCGCGATCTCCTCCGGCGCGGAGCCGGAACCGCCGTGGAACACCAGGGCGAACGGCTTACCAGAAGCGACATCCAGCGAGTGCGCGGGGTCGGGCATTTCGCCGGCCTTGATCGCGAGCGCGACCGTGGTCTGGATTTCGTCGAGCAGTTCGGGGCGCAATTTCACCACGCCCGGCTTGTATGCGCCGTGCACGTTGCCGAAGGTGAAGGCGGCCATGTAGCGTCCGCGCTCGCCGAGGCCGAGTCGTTGCGCGACGGTGATGCCTTGCGCGGGCGTGGAATACAGTTTGTCATTGATTTCGGCGCTGTGCCCGTCTTCTTCGCCACCGACCGCGCCGATTTCGATTTCCAGCACGGTGTGCGCGGCTTGGGATTTGTCGAGCAGTTCTTCTGCGATGTCGAGGTTTTCATCCAGCGGCACTGTGGAACCGTCCCACATGTGTGACTGGAAGGTCGGTTCCTGACCGTGCTTCACCTGTTCGACTTCATGGTCGAGCAGGGGACGCACCCATTCGTCCAAATACTGTTTGGCGCAGTGGTCAGTGTGCAGGGCGATGGTGATGTTGGGGTATTTCGCCGCGACTTCGTGCGCGAAGGCTGCGAAGGCAAGCGAGCCGGTGACGCGGTCGTTGACGCGTTGCCCGGAGAAGTAGGCGGCGCCGCCTACGGAGACTTGGATGATGCCATCGGATTCCGCCTCGGCGAAACCCTGGAGTGCGGCGTTCAGGGTCTGCGTGCTGGTCACATTGATCGCGGGATAGGCGTAACCGCCGCGGCGTGCGGCGTCCAGCATTTGCGCATAACGTTCCGGCGTTGCAATAGTCATGCCTCCATTATCGCCCAACCCTATCCCACTTGTCATGTGACAACATTCGCCATCTTTCCTTTCCGTTTTTCCGACCGTCCGCTCCATATCCAGGTCGCCCACCCCACTAGGGCCATATGCCGAGCGTTTTCGTCTCATATCCCGACACTTGCGGGACCGACCAATAAACATGGCGAAACCATTGCGATTGTTCCATCGGAAGTCATAGAATGTCCACCGGATCGCGCGACGAAGAGCCCAACCGGGTGTTCCCGCACGGGCATGCCGCCGCACGTAGATGTTGCGACCAATACCCGCGAGGAGGCTTGATGCACCAGGTTTTCGCCATCTTCCTTCGAGACGTGAAACGCATTCTGAAGAACCCCGTGGCGCTCGTCGTCACGCTGGGTGTGGCCATCATCCCATCACTGTACGCATGGTGCAATATCCTCGCCAACTGGGACCCGTACGCGAACACGGGCAACATCCAAGTCGCTGTGGCGAACGAGGACAAGGGCACAACCTCCACGCTGGTCGGCCATCTCGACGCTGGCCAGCAGACCGTCAACCAGCTTAAGAAGAACCATCAGCTCGGCTGGCGTTTCGTTCCCAAGCAGCAAGCCATCGAAGGCGTGGAATCCGGCAAATACTATGCGGCGATCGTACTGCCGAAAGACTTCAGCTCCAGACTAATCGGCACCGTCACCGGTAAAGGCGACCGACCGTCGATCACGTACTACATCAACGAAAAGCTGAACGCGATCGCGCCGAAAATCACCGATACGGGCGCGACCACGATCGACGAGCAGATCAACACCACTTTCGTTTCCAGCGTGGCCGACGCCGTGGCAAAGGAAGTGAAGGAGGCAGCGGGAGAAACCACCGGCAGCGTGAAAAGCGCGCAAAGCGACGTCGTCAACGATCTGACCGACACCATCAACCAGCTCGAAACCGTCCAACAGCAGCTGCGCGACACCCGTTCCACGCTCGACAAGGCCCTCACCACCATCGATTCGGCCAAACAGTCCAACATCGCGCTCGCCTCGGAAATCACCAACTCGCTTGACACCGTCGGCAAGGCGTCCGACTTGCTGAGCGAGACGCGCACACAAACCGAACGATTCTCGAACACACTGGTCGGAGCGCTCGACAACGGCAGCACGCAACTGTCCGGCCTGCAGGTCAACGTGAGCAATGCCACCGGCACCGTGCTCAGCGGACTGAACACCACGCAGGACGCGCTCGACCAAGTGTCCAGCACCATGCATCACGTCAACGCCACCACCGGCAATGTGCTCGACGGCGTGGAGAAGGCGTTGCAGGCCAGCCAGCTGGATCCGAACAGCCAAACGTATAAGGATCTTTCCGCGCAGCTCGCCGAAGCCCGCAAACAGCTGACGTTCCAGCAGCAGCGCATCGACGCCTTCGATCAGGACACCACGGCTGCAATCAACGCGGGGAAGAACACCGCGAACGGGTTCAACGACGATGTCACCACGCTGGCGAAGAACGGCACGGCGTCGATGGCGAGCGCACGCACGACCATCACCGGCACGGTCATGCCGAATCTCAACACCGGGCTCGATACACTCAGCCTGGCCAATGGGTCGCTGTCCGGCACGCTTACCACGCTGCAAAGCACGCTGGAACAGGGCAACGGGCTGCTCGACCAGTTGTCGCGCACCGTGACCCAAACGAACACCACCATTGCTGGCACGCAGACGCAGCTCGCCAATCTCGCCAAACAGCTCAACACCACGCGCACCGATGTGGCCGCGTTGAGCAGTTCGGCGATGTTCCAGCAGCTTTCCCAAGCGCTCGGACTTGACACGAGCGAGGTCGGCTCGTTCGTGGGCGAGCCGGTGCATTTGGACGAACAGGTCCTCTACCCGGTCAAAAACTATGGTTCCGCGGTCACGCCGTTCTACACGAATCTTGCGCTGTGGGTCGGCGGATTCGTGCTCGTCGCGATCTACAAGCTTGAAGTGGATCGCGATGAGAAGATCCGCATGTACACGCCACGCCAAGGCTATATGGGCCGTTGGCTGCTGTTCGTCACGGTCGGATTCCTGCAGGCGATCATCGCCACGATCGGCGATCTCGCGCTGGGCATCCAATGCGAGCATCCGTTCCTGTTCATCCTCGCCGGCATTTTCGCCTCGTTCGTCTACGTGAACATCATTTACGCGCTCGCCGTGGCGTTCCGGCATATCGGCAAGGCCGTCGCCGTGATTCTGGTGATCATCCAGATTCCGGGTGCGGCAGGTCTCTACCCCATCGAGATGATGCCGGAATTCTTCCGCCGTCTGAAACCGTTCCTACCGTTCACCTACGGCATCAACGCGATGCGCGGGCCGATCGGCGGCATGTATGCCAACCATTATTGGATCGACATGCTCTCGCTGTTCTGGTATCTGCCTGTAGCGCTGTTCATCGGCTTGGTGGTCCGCAAGCTGGCGTTGAACCTCAACCGCCTGTTCGACAACCGTCTGGCGGACACTGATCTGATGATCACCGAACACAACGAAGGCACGGTGGAACCGTTGCGGCTCACCGAGACCGCGCAGCAGATCGCCGAGGAGTTCCCCGAACTCGCCCGCAGACGGGCGATTCATTTCTTCCGCCTGTACCCGCGCCTGGTGCATTGGGGATTCCTCGCGCTGGCGGTACTGCCGTTCGTGTTCCTGCTGTTGCTATTCATCACGCGCATGAAGCTCGCCATGCTGCTCGGCTGGATCATTTCGATCATCGCCATCGACACGTATCTCATCGTGGTGGAGTATCTGCGCGAACGGTATGCGAATTATCTGGGCGAGGAAGCGATGAGTGCGGAAGAGTTCCGCAGCGCGATCCTGCACGAGAACCTGCTGTTCCGGCCGGGCATGCATTACAAGCCGATGCATGCCGTACGTACGAGGCTGTATGAGGCTGTGCATGGTGGTTCGGCCGGACATGCGCCTGAACATGCGGCTGGAAACACGGACGGAAATGCTGGCAGGAGTCTGCGTGAGGAGGGGAACGAACAGTGAAAATGATCTGGGGCATCTTCAAGCGGGACATGTACCACGCCACCCGCAACGTGATCGCCGTGATCGTCTCGATGGGTCTGGTGGTGGTGCCGGCGCTGTACGCCTGGTTCAACATCGCGGCCAGCTGGGACCCCTACGGCAACACCAAGGCATTGAAGGTCGCCGTGGCCAATAACGACAAGGGTTACAAGTCGGATCTCATACCGGTGCGCGTCAACGTGGGCGAAACCATCATCAGCACACTGCACGCCAACGACCAGCTGGACTGGCAGTTCGTGAAAAGCGACAAGGCAATCGACGGGGTGAAATCCGGCGAATACTATGCGGCGATCGTAATTCCGAAAGGTTTCAGCGCCGACATGATGACGCTGTTCTCCCCCGACATCAAACACGCGCAGCTCAAGTACTATCTGAACGAGAAAATCAACCCGATCGCCCCGCATATCACCGATCAGGGCGCGACAACCGTGGTCAACACGATCGACAAAACCTTCGCCAAAACGATTGCGCAAGTCGGACTCGACCTGGCCTCAAGCATCCTACACTATTCGCAAAGCCCGCAAATGGCCGAATACATGCGCAACCTCAACGGCAATCTCACCACCATGGCGGATACGCTGAGCGGCGCATCGCAGCAGGTAACGTCGTATTCGCAGCTGCTCGGCTCGGCGAACGACATCGTGGATTCCACGGGCAAACTGCTCGCCTCGGCGACCAAAGCGGGCAAACAGGCCCAGAACGCATTGAAACAAGGCAAATCAGGTGCCACGTCACTCACTTCGGCAGGTGCGAACGTCACCTCCTCGGTGAACACCGCGCTCGACCAGGTGTCAGGCGCGTTCGACCAAGTAGCTGCCAAGGTGAACAAGGCGTTCGACGCGATCGGCAAGGACTCAGACACCGCAGCCAGCCAGTTGACAACGTTGAGCGAACAAGTCTCCAGCAGCGAATCGCTGTACGACACGTACATCACAAGCCTCAACCACATGCACGAATCGGTGGAACGACTGCCGGACAGTGATTCCGCGAAACAGGCGCTGCTGGAAGCCATCGACCGGGAGATCACGCTGCTGGAAGCCGCCAAAGGCGATTCGCAGAAGCTCGCGCAGCAGCTGAAAGACGCTTCCACGCAGGTCACGCAGGATACCGCAGCCGCGGAACGCTCCCGCAAGGAGATCCTGAACCGCATCACCTCCGCGAAGCAGTCGATCAGCAATGTGCGCGACGATTACGCCACGAACGTCAAGCCGAAAATCGACGCGCTCGCCTCCACAGTCAGCACGCTGATCTCCCAAACCGACAGCATGATCACCCAGCTGAGCGGCACCGCCGACGATCTGGACGATGTGACGGGCGATGTGGGGACGAATGTGACATCCATCCGTTCCACGCTCGGCGCGATCGCGAAGAAACTCGACTCGTCGGCAGCGACGGTGAAGGAGCTGATCACGAAGCTGGAGACGGGCGGAAACGCCGGTGACGGCAACAGCGATGGTGGCGACGGTGACAACGACGCCGATTCGGGCGAATCGGACGAACTACGTGCACTGGCCACCGCCAACGCGTCCACACTGTCCACGCTGATTTCCGCGCCCGTCGCACTGCATCGCGTCTCAGTGTACCCGATCGCGAACTACGGTTCGGCCATGGCGCCGTTCTATACGATCCTGTCAATCTGGGTGGGTGCGATCATCCTGTGCGCCATGCTGAAAGTGACAATTTCGGACCGCGAGAAGGCGCATGTGCTGGGCTTGGGCGACACGCTGCCGCGCGTCGCCGGCCCGTCCGGCCCGGGGAACGCCTCACGTTGGGGACTGCGCCTCGACCACGAGTATTTCGGACGGTACGCGATCTTCGCACTGCTCGCGTTGCTGCAGGGCACACTGGTTTGCCTGGGTGACACGTATTTCCTTGGCGTGCAGGCGAATCATGCGCTGCAGTTCCTTGCCGTGGGGTGGCTTGCCGCACTCGTGTTCTCGAATATCGTGTATACGCTGACCGTGTCGTTCGGCGATATCGGCAAGGCCGTGGCCGTGGTGCTGCTGGTGATGCAGGTCGCCGGTTCGGGCGGTACGTTCCCTATCGAGACACTGCCGAAGTTCTTCCAAATGCTCTACCCGTTCCTACCGTTCCCGCACGCCATCGATGCCATGCACGCCGCGATGGCCGGATCGTACGGCAATGAGTACCTGCTTGACATGGTGTATCTCGCCTTGTTCCTGATTCCTTCGCTGCTGCTGGGATTGGTGTTGCGCAAGCCGGTGATCCGGTTGAACAACTGGGTGAGCCGCAATCTGGAATCCACCAAGGTGATGTGACGAGGTGGATTTGAACGGGCTGGTTTAAGCCGGTTTAGATCGGTTTCGGCTGGCACACATGGACGCGTCATTGGCGACGCATCACCATCACCGCCAACGGCAACACACACCAAATACCAGCCGGCAAAAACCTAAGCTAGCGTGGATGCGTAAGGGCATTGTCTTGCCCGGTCACTTCCCTTACGTACCGCTGCGCCGCCACTACCCCACATGTCGCCTCCTCACACACCAACAAGCGTCCGATTCTGCAGAATCGGACAATCAGCGGCGTCGCGCAAACCACACGTTGATCAGCGAGCCGACCACCACCAGCGCGACACCGATCCAGAATGGCGTGCCCAACGTCACGCCCAATAGGAGCGTGCTGGAAGCAGTGGAGAACAGCGGCGTCGCATACGAACCGATCGCAAGCGTTTCCATACTGCCATGTAGCATGCCATACCCCCAGCACGCGTAGCCGCCAGCAATCGACGCGGCACATGCGAGCAGCGCAATATAGCCGCCGATGCCAGGCGCTACAGCTGGCAAACCGTCGCCCGAAACGAAATGGATAATCCACAGCACAACAGCAACGCAACAGAAGAAAATCGTCGTACCATCGTAACCATCGGACATCGATGGCGTCACGGTCGCGTAAAACGCCCAAATAAAGGCGCCTGCGAACGCGAGCGCGTACGGCAATGGATTGCTGGCGATATTGGCAACCGCTTCCTGCACGTCAAGGTTTTCACCGCCGACCGCCATTGCCACGCCGACGGTGGCTACGATTGCACCCGGCAGCGCTTCGGAGACCGAGCCGCGTTTGTGCGACACGGCGGCGGTCATCAGTACCAGCAGCGTCGGCCACAAATAATTGACGAGGCTGACTTCCACAGATTGCGCGTTCGTTGTGGCCAGACCGATCGACAGCGAGATCGACGCCTCGTATGCGATGAACATGAGTCCACCTGCGACGAGGTACTTGCGTGGCGCTTGGCTAATCGGTTTCGGCCGTCGCACGATGAGCAGGAGCATGCCGCCGACAGTGTAGATGAGCGCCGAGCCGAGCGTGGCGCCGAACGATTCGGAAACGAGTCGCACGAGGCCGGCCATGAAGCCCCACAGGACGATTGCGAACAGGCCGATGAGTGTCGCCGCGTGTGATATGGCATGACCAAATAGGGGGGTACTGGGGCGTTCGCCTGCGGATTCGGCGGGAAGTTTCTGATCCGTATTCACGGATTCCAGCCTACCTGCCGCCCACCCCGCATGTCCGATTCCGGAGAAACGGACAATTGAACACCGGTTTTGGCACCTTGTGCGTCCGATTCACCAGAAACGGACGCACAAACATTCGGATTCGTATCCCTCACGTCCGATTCACCAGAATCGGACATTCCTGCGACCTGCGATGCCGCAAACCCGATTACCCCCGGAACCGCGCCAACAGCAGCGTCGGCCACCCCAACCGACGCGGCCACACCATCCGTATCAGCAGCCAAGTCCACGCGTCCCGCACCCCCACAGCCTGCCGACGCGCGCACGTCGCCCATGACCAAATCATCCAACGTCACGCCGAACATGTCGCAAAGCATCAGCAGCTTGTCCATTTCGGGGTATGCCTTCTCGGACTCCCATTTCGAAATTGCCTGCCGGGAAACGCCCAGCAGCATTGCCAGCTGTTCCTGCGTCATGTTGCGCGAACCGCGCAGATACTGCAGATTCTCTTTGAAACTCATGTCCGCCCTTTCGTCGAGTTTCCATATCGCCTCGACTTGCGATTATTGGCGATTGCCAAGCAACAGCTTGTCATAAGCGTCGCGTTCCACGCCACCATCTTTCGGTTGCATTGCGATTCGCAACCAAATTTTGCGACGCAACCGACAGTTGCGCGGCGCGAAGTTGACTTCACGGGTCTTTTACGGCAATAGAAAAACCCTTGGAATTCCAACGATTCCAAGGGTTTCGAATGGAGCGGATGACGGGAGTCGAACCCGCCTTTAAAGCTTGGGAAGCTTTCGTTCTACCGATGAACTACATCCGCAAGGTGTGCCTTTTGGGCACGAACCATTAGTCTAGCACGCCATTCCCGCTATATGTGACAGATTGTCCGGTTCCGCAAAATCGATTTGCGCTATATGTGGCAGTTCTCCGCGGGCAAGAGCTGTTAGAGGGTACGAAATCGAAGGTATGGGGGCATCTTCGCGAAGGAAAGTGCCACATATAGCGGAAATCACTTTCTCGGCAGTCTCTTATCTGCCACATATAGCGATTTTGGGAGTCGTCAGCACAGCAAGTATGCGTCCGCAGCAACATCAGTACCGGAAAAGGCTGAAAGTCGGGGCAGGAACCACCGGCGCGGGAGGCTGTGCGGGCGTCAGCGCGATCCTCTTCTGCGCATGGGGCGTTGCGAATAGTCGCGCGAATATCCACCGGTCGAACCCGCCGAACCCGAACCGTACGAATCGTAAGCGGAACCATACTGCGAGCCGAACTGCGGCCCGTCATAACCGCCCTGTCGAATGTCGATCGCGGCAACGCCGGTCGTTGCGTATCCGCCGGCCAGGTAGCCCGACTGCACGCCCTGCTGCCGCATCTCCTGACCCATCTGCATGAGCCGCGCAATGCGGTCCTGAATCGGCGGATGCGTGGAAAACAGGCGCGAGAAGCCCTCCGCGGAGAACGGACTGGCGATCATCATCGCAGCCACCGACTGCGTGCCGGCGGTCTTCTCCATCGGCATCGCGGCTGCGCCGCCGGAAATCTTGCTCAACGCGGAAGCGAGCGCTTCCGGATCCTCCGTCAACTTGGAACCGTCTTCGTCGGCGTCGTATTCGCGTGTGCGGGAGATTGCCATCTGTATCAGCGACGCTGCGATCGGCGCCAGAATCGCGCTCAGCAGCACACCCAGCAATCCCAAGCCGCCGGACGCCGAATCGTCGCGGTCGTCACGCGAACGGCCGCCGCCGAAATACATGAGCGAGTAGCCGAGGTACGAGATGACGGTGGCCATGGCGGAGGCGATTGCGGACGTCAGAATGTCGTGGTTGTAGACGTGCATGAGTTCGTGTCCGAGCACGCCGCGAATCTCACGTTCGTTAAGCGTCTGTAGGATGCCTTGCGTGCAGCAGACCGCCGCGTGTCGTTCGTTGCGCCCCGTCGCGAACGCGTTGGGGCTCATGGTGGGGGCGATGTAGATGCGCGGCATCGGCTTGCCTGCCTTCGCCGATAGCTCGCGGACGATCTTGTATAGTACGGGGGCTTCCTGCTCGCTCACCTGTCGAGCGTGCATGCTGGCGATCGCCAGTTTGTCGGAAAACCAGTAGGAGACGAACGTGGAGCCCAGGCCGATGAGAATGTAGTAGCCGAGCGTGCTTTGACTGGCGCCGGTCGCCCACCAGATGAGCATGATGACGCCCCACATCAACGCGAACAAAAGCGTTGTTTTCAAGCCATTGCAATGGCCATGCACCTGCAATTTGCCGTTCATGGCCACCAGCCTAGGAATTCAGGCTGGGATTTTGCTGTATACAAGCTGAAGGGTGGATTTGCAACATCTAGAAACATGCCACGCAACGACGCTACAGCATCGGCCATAGACCTATCTGCGGCACGGCGAGAGTCACCCCAACTTGGAACGTATTACCCCCGCATATCCCCCGAATGCACTGCGTCGAGCGTGCCGATCAGGCTGGTCAGCAAATCGTTGCGGCCGCACGCGTTCGTCAGCACCGCCAGCACGTACGTGCCCGACTGCGACATCACCAGTCCGGCATCGTTCAGCGCGTACAAACCGCCTTCGCCGTTGATCCATCCGGCCTTCGTGTACACGGTGTCCGCATCGCCAAGGGCCGCGTGGATGCAGGAGTTCAGCGAATTCGTCATGTCTCCGGACAGCCATTGCAGCGATTCGGGCGTGATGTTCTGCACCCCCGCCGTTTGCCCGGCGAACAGGAAACCGTATCCGGCGGTCCACAGTTTGGCCATGTCGCGCGCGGAGGTGAACAGGTACCCGCCGCGATCACCCATTCTGGAAGCCGCGCCCGCCTGTTCGGCCCACGTGTTGAAGCAGTCGAGGCCATACGTTTTGTACAGCCAGTCGTAAGACGCGTTGTCGGAATTGCGCAGGACGGCGTCGACCTTCTGGTGGACGGTGGCGGACTGCGCGTCAGCGGATTGGGCCACGCTGTTCAGGTCGACGGTGCCCGTTGAGAACAGCGATATCAGGTATGGCGCCTTCGCCGACGAGGCCGAATAGATCTGTGCATCGGCGTTGTATGCGATTGTGCGGCCGGTCGTGATGTCGGCGAGCACGAATGATGCGGTATATCCGTCGGCTTCGAAAGTGGCGATTTGAGACTGCACGGCGGCCTGCGAATCGGCGCTTAGCGTGAAGCCCTGCGTTGTGATCGTGGCGCTGCCCTCGACTGCGGAAATGCCGTCCAGCGCGACCTGCGTCGGCGACGAGACGGCTTGTGTCTGCGATTGCGGCGCGCTGTTTTTCTTAAGCGCGCCCGACGTGGAGGACGTTTCCGAAGACGTTCCCGAGGACGCCGCTGCGTGGGCTTCCTCTTCGAGATGCACATCGACAAGACCCACGCCCATGGCGAAGCCGATCAGGCAGGCGATCAGCAGGCCCACGACGGACACGGAACAGCAGTACAGTGCCTTGCGCTTGACGTGTTTTCCAAAGTTCATGCCGACTTCACAACCTTAGATTTCAATGCCCGCATCCGTTTGCGATGATATTGCGCACCGCGTTTCACCGGGGTCAGCCTAGCGCATGGACCCGAACTTCGGGGGTAATAGGTCAAAACGACCGCGTATGTCCGATTCTGGAGAAACGGGCGGTTGTGCGATTGAAAACGCACGCTACGCGACCAGTCCGCCGAAAATCGACCACTAAAGCGGCAAAAACTAACGCCCTGCACGTCCGATTCAGAGGAATCGGACGTGCAGGGCGTTACTAGATTGCGTTAAAAGGCTTGAAGTTAGGGTGTCAGGAAGTCAGCACTCCCACCCTAATTCCAGCCGGCCCGATTCAGGCATGCGCCAGCGCGCGCATCTGCTCCGGGTCGATGACCTTCTTGTGCTCGCGGCCTTCCTTCGCGCCTTCGGCACGTTCGAACGCATCGACCTTCTTCCAGCCGGCGAAGTCGATCGGCTTGACACCGCGGGAGGCCAGCAGACGGTCGATGGATTCCGGATCGCGGTCAGCGGCCACGCGACCGCCTTCGGCGGCCTTGGACAGGTCCTCCAGCATGTTGGTGACGATGAGCAGCGCGTCGGACTTGGTGGAGCCGATCAGGCCGACCGGACCACGCTTGGCCCAACCGGTGGCGTACAGACGCTCACGCACCTGCGCGCCCTCACCGGAGGCCTCCGTGGTGATGCGGCCGTCGCCGTTCGCGTTGGCCAGGTGCGCGCGACGCTCGTCGTACGCGATGCCCGGCGCGGTGGCCGGCTTGTAGCCGATTGCGTGATACACGGCCTGCACCGGGTACTCTTCGAATTCGCCGGTGCGAGTCATCTTGCCGTCCGCGGAAGTCGTCGTCTTCTCCACGCGAATCGCCTTGACCTTGCCGTCCTTGCCCAGCACTTCGACCGGAGCGGAATTGAAGTGGATGTAGTACTTGCGATCCGCCGGGTTGCCTTCGAAATCGGTGCCGCCGTCGTCTTCCATGTCCTCGGCCATCTCGCGGATGGTGAACAGCTCCTCGACCATCTGACGGGTCAGCTTGTCCTTGCCGGCCTCCTCGATAGTGTCGTCGTCCAGATCGAAGTCGTCTTCGTTGATGATCAGCTGCACGCCCGGCAGCTTCTCCATTTCGCGCAGCTCCTGCACGGAGAACTTGGCCTGAGCCACGCCACGGCGGATGAACAGATGCAGAGTCTTGGCCTTGTTGGCCTTGATGCCTTCGTACACGTTGTCCGGAATGTCGGTGCGTTCCTTCAGGTCGTCGGCGTTGCGCATCAGCTCGCGCGCCACGTCCATGGC
>ENA-OXEI01000417-OXEI01000417.1-human-gut-metagenome-genome-assembly--contig:-NODE-417-length-14021-cov-23.071316_pt1 | contig 14021 bp, 9 predicted proteins | sample MGYA00249361_ERZ652255 | MGnify/ENA primary metagenome ERZ652255 (study PRJEB26925, sample SAMN05826744) | human gut metagenome | biome: ENVO:2100002; feature: ENVO:00000062; material: ENVO:00002003... | reverse complement strand
ACTTCCTTGACGCCTGCGGTCAGGAAGGTCTGCAGGCCGAGGATGTCGAAGCCCACACGGGCCAGCTGGTCAAGACCGGATTCGTTCAAGCCGGCGTCGGCGAGCATTTCACGGGCATCCGCCTCGTCAAGCTCGGTCAGGTCGGCCTCGAACTGGGCGTTGAGAAACACGGCCGGGGCCGGGGCCACGGAGGCGGCAAGTTTGGTCTGCAGGTCCTTGTTGGCCAGCTCGTTGTCGTCCACGTTGAACACGTAGATGAACGGCTTGGCGGTCATCAGATGCAGGTCGTAGACGGAATCCTTGTCGAAGCGGCCTTCGCGTGCGGCCTTGTCGAGCGTCTCGCCGGCTTCAAGGATGGTCTTTGCCTGCTTGACAGCGTCCATGTAGGCCGGCTCGATCTTCTTGCCGCGCAGATCCTTCTCCAGCTTGGGCAGCGCGTTTTCGATGGTCTGCAGGTCGGCAAGAATGAGCTCGGTGTTGATGGTGTCGATGTCGTCGGCCGGATCCACCTTGCCGTTGACATGCACAATGTCATCGTCTTCAAAAGCACGCACGACTTCGCAGATCGCGTCGGCCTCGCGGATGTTGGCCAGGAACTTGTTGCCCAGGCCTTCGCCCTCGGAGGCGCCCTTGACGATGCCGGCGATGTCCACGAAGGTCACCGTGGCAGGCACGACCTTCTCGGTGTGAACCAGCTTGGCCAGCACCGGCAGACGATCGTCCGGCAGCGGCACGATACCGGTGTTCGGCTCGATGGTGGCGAACGGATAGTTTTCGGCCAGCACGTTGTTGCGGGTCAGGGCATTGAACATGGTGGACTTGCCGACATTGGGCAGTCCGACGATTCCGATAGTAAGAGACATGCCTTTAAGTCTAAAGAGCCAAGCGACAAGCGCACGGGAACCGCGAAATGCTCGACTCGCACAATATGAACATCCCCATTTCGGAGTATCCGATAGCAGGGTATAAACGGCGTTCATAACGCAAAACCCAGCCGGCACATCATCAATGCATATTGCGAAGCTCATCAATCACATGCCATCGGTTGCGACTACTGGGTTTTGCGCATCAGCCGGCTGCGAGTTCGAGCAACGGCTCTTGCAATACACCACCCCGACCTCCAAGTCAATACCTTTATCCGCACTCGTCGAACGTTCTTTTCTTGGCGAAATACACCCCGCCACCCGTTATCCTTATGGGGTAGCACACGGAGCCGCTACGTTTTACCCCATACATGCGGCCCGCAACCATTGAGAGAGACCATGCAACAAGCATTACTACGTATACGGAAGGAGGGCCGGCTGTGAACTGGGAAGTCATCCAAGCAAGTCTTCCACTGTTCGGGAAGGCGTTCGTCTTGACGTTACGTCTTTCCGCAATCAGCGTGGTGCTGGCTACCCTTCTGGGATTGGTGCTGGCATTGCTGCGCGAATACCGCGTGCCTGTGCTCGCCCAAATCAGTACCGTATTCGAGGAGCTGTTCCGCAACACACCTTTGCTGATTCAATTGTTCTTCCTGTATTACGGATTCCCGTCCATCGGCATCAAATGGAGCGCCGAGATCTGCGCTGTCGTCGGTATGTCCATTCTGGGCTCCGCATACATGTCCGGCGCATTCCAAGGCGGCTTCAGCGGTATTCCGCAGGTGCAGAACGAGTCCGCACGCGCGCTGGGACTCTCGCCTTTGCAGATGATTCGTCACGTGACCCTGCCGCAGGGACTCACGCGCAGCGTGCCGGCCGTCGCCGCGAACGTGATTTTCATGGTCAAGGAGACCTCCGTGTTCACCGTTATCGCGGTACCGGAACTGACCAACACCGCACGCGACCTGATCGGCATGTACTACCGCAGCGACGAATACCTGCTGGAGCTGGTCATCGCCTACGCAATCATTCTTATCCCGTTGTCCGTCATCCTCACACTGCTGGAAAGGAGGGTCCGTCGTGGTACTTTCGGCGATAACTGAGGCCTCCGGCGCCAGCGTGCTGTTCACCGGCGACAACTTCACCCGTCTGCTGGGCGGACTCGGCACCTCCATCACGGTGGCCGGACTGGCCCTGCTGGTGGGCATTCCCCTGGGCATCATCCTCGGCGCACTGCGTATCCTGCGCAATCCGGTACTGCGCGCGGTGCTGAGGCTGTACCTCGAGTTCTTCCGCATCGTGCCCACGCTGGTACTGCTGTTCCTCACCTATTACATCCTGCCGCGCGAACTTGGCGTGCAGGTCGACGGCGTGACCGTGGCAGTCGTGACGTTCGGCCTATGGGTCGCGGCCGAAATCAGCGATATCGTACGAGGCTCGTTGATTTCCGTATCCGATCATCAGGTCGATGCCGGCAAGGCGCTGGGCATGAACGGACTGCAGGTGCTGTGGTACGTGCGTATCCCCCAGTCCATCAACCTGATGGTTCCGGCCACCATCAATCTGGCGGCGCGCGTCATCATGACCACGTCCCTGCTGCTGCTCATCAGCGTGATCGACGTGATCACGGTGGGCCAGCAGATCATGGAGGCCAACCGTATGACCCACCCGGACGCCGCATTCTGGGTGTACGGATTCATTTTCCTGCTGTATTTCATCATTTGCTGGCCGCTGGCGATGATCGCCAAGGCCCTGGAGAAGCGAGCCAAGGAGCGTAACAATGGCTGATTCAGAAGAAGTGTCCGTGTCCAACGACTCCGAACCGCTGCTGTCCGTCCGTCATCTGCGCAAATCCTATGGCGATCACGAAGTGCTCAAGGATGTCAGTTTCGACGTCAAGCGCGGCCAGGTGCTGGTGCTGCTCGGTCCCTCAGGTTCCGGCAAGTCCACACTGATTCGTTGCCTGAACGGTTTGGAGACCATTCAGGGCGGTGAAATCTGGTTCAAGGGCCAGAAGATCGCGAATAACAGAGAGAAGACCTGGCGCAAGCTGCGTGCCGAAATCGGCATGGTGTTCCAGAGCTACGACCTGTTTCCGAATCTGACCGTGGCCAAGAACATCGAACTGGGCCCCACCAAGGTGCAGAAGCGCCCGAAGGCCGAGGTCGCCAAGCAGATGGATCAGCTGCTGGCCGACGTGCAGCTCACCGAATACAAGAACTCGTACCCGCGCGAACTGTCAGGAGGCCAGAAACAGCGCATCGCCGTTGTGCGTGCGCTTGCGATGAACCCCGAGCTCATGCTGTTCGACGAAGTCACCGCATCACTCGATCCGGAAATGGTGCGTGAGGTGCTGGAGCTTATGCTTCGTCTCGCCAAGCGCCATATGACGATGATCGTGGTGACCCATGAGATGGAGTTCGCCCGGCGCGTGGCCGACACGGTGATGTTCCTGGAGAACGGCGTGATCCTGGAACGTCAGCCCGGCGACGAGTTCTTCACGAATCCCGAAACCGACCGTGCCAGGAACTTCCTAGAGAGCATGGCTCCGGTCGGCGATGAGGCATGAGTACTCCGTTCATGCCGAATCATCAAGATTTGCAATAACCAACAAGAAAAGGATAAAGGGGAAAGAATTATGTTCAATGTCAAGAAAGCTTTGGCCGGTGTGCTCGCCGGCGTCACGCTAATTTCCGTCGCGGCTTGCGGCAATGGCCCGGATCCGGCTGCCGGCGGCTCCTCCTCTCAGCAGGGCCAGACCGTCGAGCAGATCAAGAAGACCGGCAAGATTCGTATCGCCACCTTCGGCGACCTGCCGCCCTACGGCTATGTGAAGAACGACGGCACCCGCGCCGGCTATGACGTGGCGCTCGGCAACCAGATCGGTAAGGACCTTGGCGTCAAAGTCGACTGGGTGCAGGTGAACGCCGATGGCCGTGTGGACTCGCTGAAGTCCGACAAGGTCGACCTGGTGCTGGCCAACTTCACCGTGACCGACGAGCGCAAGCAGGTGGTCGACTTCGCCGATCCGTACATGAAGGTGTCCATCGGCGTGGTCTCCCCCGACAGCGCCAAGATCACCAGCGCCGATCAGCTCAAGGGCAAGCAGCTGGCCGTGACCAAGGGCACGACCGCCGAGGCCTTCTTCACTGAGAAGTACCCGGATGTTCAGCTGCAGAAGTTCGATTCCAAGACCCAGCAGTTCCAGGCCTTCAAGGATGGCCGTGTGGCCGCCCTCGCCGACGACAACACCTACCTGTACGCGTGGGCCAAGGACAACCCGGGCTACACCGTGGGTATCAAGACCATCGGCGACGAGTCCACCATCGCCCCGGCCGTGAAGAAGGGCAACAAGAGCCTGCTCGAATGGACCAACAAGGAGATCAAGACCCTGACCTCCAATGGCTTCTTCAAGGACGCCTACCAGAGCGAGCTCGCCCCGAGCTTCACCTCCGACATCAAGCCGGAAGACGTGATCATCGAGTAGTTTCGTCTGCTTCATACTGCTCCCGCTGGCGGGGGCTATCATGCGAAGCATGACTGGGGGTGGTCCTGTGATTCGGGAGACCCCCAGTCGGCTTCCGCCGACAGCCCCCGCCGGCGGGGGCAATTTTTTGCCGAGTGCAGTCAGCCGACGATGGCGTCGACGGCGTCAATGACCGCGCCACGGAAGCCGTCTTTTTCGAGCTGGGCGACGCCCTTGATAGTGGTGCCGCCAGGCGAGCAGACAGCATCCTTCATGGCACCAGGGTGGGTTTCGGTGGCCATGTACAGCGCTCCGACGCCCTCGACCATCTTGGCCGCCAAGCGGTAGGCGGTGGCGCGTTGCAGACCGTACTGCACACCGGCATCGCCCAGTGCCTCAATGTACATGTCGGTGAATGCGGGCGCGCAGCCGGCCACCACCATGGCGATGTTCATGTGTGCGGTATCCACGCGCTCAATGAGGCTGATGGGCGCGAACACCTGCTCGAAGGTCTCGGTCTCCTCATCGGTCAGGGTGTTGACGGATTCGGTGACGAGCACGCCCTCGCCCACAGCCATCGGCGTATTCGGAATCGTGCATTGAATGTGGATGTCCGGAGAGTCGACGGATTCGCCGTCTTCGGTGGTGAACAGATCCTGATATTTCTTGAGATTCCAGCCGGCCGCAATGGAGACGACGATTTTGCCAGGCTTGGCGAGTTCGCTGGCGAGCGGCTTAACGACGGCGTCAATCTGATAAGGCTTGATGGCGATGATGACCACGTCGGCGGCCACCACCACTTCCAGCGGATTGTGCAACGGGCGCACGCCGAGCTCGGCAGTGGTCTTCTCGAGTTTGTCATAGCGGGCGGCGCAAGCGACCATCTGGCCGCCGGTGACCACGCCCGCGTCGACAAGGCCTCGGGCGATGGCCTGAGCCATGTTGCCATATCCGATGAATCCAATGGTGAGATTCCGGGTCATAAGATTTCCTTTCGTCCGTACTTGGGCTCCCCTCTCTCTAAGGGGGCTGTCAGCGTAGCTGACTGAGGGAAGTTTTCCGCACTTGACATACTCCCCTCAGTCTCGTTCCGCGAGCCAGCTCCCCTCCAAGAGGGGAGCCAAAGAGGTTAGAACAGTTCTTCGAGGTCGCCTCGGTTGAGGGCTTCGTCGTAGAGGTGCTTGAACACCACCGAACCGTGCAGTCCGTCGTGCTCGAACTCGTTGGTGGTCCAATAATGGCTGTTGCCCACGCGGCTCAATGTGTCGAGTTGCATGCCTGAGTCGACGTACATGTCGTCGAAGTAGACACCGGCCTGCAGCGGCACTTCGTTGCGTGCCAGCTGGTCCTCGTCATAGATCACGCCGAAGCTCGTGTCTTCCATCAGCAGGTCCATGGCGGGCTTGAACGGGCGCAGCGCGGCCTCCTGCTCGAACATCCACGGGAACATGGCCTCGCCGGTGAAGTTGAGCGGGCGCACATCGGCACCGAACTCGGACTTGCCGTCGCGCACACGCTGGGCGGCCCAGCGAATCGGCTGGCCCATCTCGCCGTTGGCGTAGATGAATTCCTGCAACGGCCAGTACAGCGGACGCGATGAGGTGGCGTTCATCACCCTGGTCAGGAATTCGTCGGACAACGGCGATGCGGCGGAAGCGGAGCCGTCGCCATCGAGGAAGGCGCTGTCGAGGATCCAATGCACTCGCTCGAAACTCGGCTTCATACCGAAGTCGGAGCCAAGGCACTGCAGACGTTCCACGGTGAGCGGGTCGCCGTTGGGCATGATCGGGAAACCGTGGGCCGCCATGCCGGCGATCACGCCGAGACGATGTTCGACTTCGGTTCCCGCCATCGGGTTCAGTACGGAATCGGTCAGCTTACCCACGAATTCGGAGACTTCCGCGGCGGTTGGCAGCTTCTCCGCGATGGCCGCCACACGCTCCTTGTCCTGCGGATAACGCTCGTAGAACTGGGCGGTCTTGCGAATCATACGCGGGAAGGTGTGCTCATAGACCTCGGTGGTGCAGGCGGGCACGTGTGGAATGCCGCCGGTGGTGAAGCTGGCGATTACACCGGACGGGAACAGGGACAGCGTGGTCAGGGTCAGGAAGCCGCCATAGCTTTGGCCCATTGTCACCCACTTGCGCCCGCCGAACTCGGTCAGACGCAGATGTTCGAAGTCTCGCACGATGGAATCGGCGAGGAACTTCTTCAGGTAATCGGCCTGGGCGCGAGCGCCGGCTGCGACATCACCTTCATGGGCGGCGGCAATACGGGCCATGGTGTGCGTGTCCACGCGCGAAGAACGACCAGTACCACGCTGGTCGGGCAGAATCACACGAAAATGCTTGGTGGCCTCTTCAATCCAGCCATCGGAGGTGGGACTGTTCAGACGCGGGCCCTCACCGCCGGGACCTCCCTGCAGGAAGATCAGCAGCGGCAGGTCATCGTGCACGTGTTCGGGCGCGGTGACCACACGGTAGAACAGTTTGATGGTTTCGCCGTCGAATGATTGGCCTGGCTCATGGCCGGACCAATCGAGAGGAACGTCAATGGAATGGTCCTCGATGGCGAGGCCCGGTACATAGTATTTGCTCAGCAATGTCATGGCTCAAACTCTAGCCCACAAATCCGTCTGAAGGGTGATGTCGGCTTGTTAACGGACACGCTAGCCTTGGGACGTATGGAAATGGTCGCGCACGTGAGGGCATGGTTCGCTCGGAAGCCGAGTCACACCCTGCTATGGGACACCCTGCTCGCCGCAGTACTGACATTCGGACTCATCCCGTTCATCAGTTCCACCAGTTCCTCTTCGACTCCTGGACTATTGTTCGTGTCGAACAATTATTCATTGTTGTTCTGGTCGCTACCGACGTTCGTTCCGCTGATGCTGCGACGATACCAGCCGGAGATCGCCGCTTGGTTGTTCGTGGCTCTGACCGCCGCCCATCTCGTCTTCGGCCCGTCGATGGCCTACGGCGACTTCTACACGCTTATCATCCTGTATTCGGTGCTCGTGTACGGCAATCCCAAGCATTCCTTGCGATTCATTATCACCGCCTTTGCCATGGGATTGGCCGCGGCTGCGGTCTGGGCGGTGTCAATGAACGTCGGCCCGCTGTTCAAAAGCGGTTCTTCCAATGCTTGGACCGCCTGGATCAGCTGGCTGCCCACCGCTGCGACCATGCCCATATGCCCGGCCTCTCCCGGTCTCATCAGCGAGCCGAGCGTATCCAACTGCGGAATCAAAATGCTGCGGGATACGGGCGTGCTGGCGCTGTGCATGGAAATCAGCGTGCTGAGCATTATCATCATGGCGTTATGGCAGCGTGCGCGCAAGGCCACACTCACGGCCATGCGCGAGCGCAATGCTTCCATAGTGGCCCGCGAAGCGGAGGAGACACATATCGCGGCGCTGGCCGAACGCGCGCGCATTGCCCGTGATATGCATGATGTGGTGGCCCATACGCTGTCGACGATCATCGTGCAGTCGGATGGCGGCCGATATGCGGGCGCGCATGATCTGGCCGTCGCCAAGCATACGATGAGCACGATTCGCCATGAAGCGGAACGCGCGCAGCATGATATGCAGCGACTGTTCGGCGTGTTCGGCACGGATGATGATGCCGGGTATGCGGACATCGATTCTCTGTTCGACGGTCATCTGGTCGTATCCCGGCGTGTGACAGGCAAGTCACGGCCGGATCGTTTGACCTCCGATGCGGATGCCGCCGTGTTCCGCTTGGTACAGGAGGCGCTGACCAATACGCGCAAGCATGCGGGCGAGGGCGCGAAGGCCACCATCGATGAGGTGTGGTCGGATGACGGGCTTGCGATTACCGTGTCCGACAACGGCCAGGGAGCGGCATCCGCCGCCGACGGGCACGCACCCGGCTATGGTCTGATGGGCATGCACGAGCGCATCGAATCGTTGGGCGGCAGCATCCATGCCGGCCCTGGACCGAACGGCGGGTTCATCGTGGCGGCTACGATTCCCCTCTCCCCCGAAATCGCGCAAACCGACGCCGAGCCGTCTGACGCTTTGCCCGTCACCATCACACGACTACGGAAACTCCTGGATTCGATACGCTCCAAACCGCTCAACCAGGGAGATATCGGTGAGTCGAATTGGGTGGCCCGCTTCGCACAATGGACCGAACGGCATTATCTGCTGGCGGATATTCTCATCACCGTGGCGCTGATCGCGATGTTCAGTTCCGCGACACGCAACGAGCTGCAGATGATGACGGTCAGCAATGACCCAGTTCAACCCAACACTGTGCTGACCATGGCACTGACCATCATCATGCTTGCCCCTCTGGCTTTCCGACGTCGGTTCCCGGAGGGCAGCGCACTGGTCATGGCGATTCTGTCCGCCGTGCAGCTGCTGTTTTTGCCATCCATCCTGACCGTCAACATGTTTGCATTGGTGTCCGTACACGCCGCCGCACTGTATGGACGGGAACAGGCATGGAAATGGGTCAGTGTGGCGCTGGTCGCGGATTCGTGGCTGGCCGGCATCAAGGCAATGTCCGGCTGGAACGGATATGACATGCTGATTCAGATGCTGCTGCCCCTCAACGGCGAATCGGCGATGTCCCGCTGGCTACTGGTGCTTTCCGGCCTGATACCGGGTGGCGTGGTGATGCTGTTTGGCTTTGCGTGCATTGCGATGGCCCGGTGGAGCCGTTCACGTGGCTCGAACGCGCTGGTGCTCATGCAACGCGAGGAGGCGCTCAAGGCCGAGCAGGAGCGGCAGAAGGTGCTGGCCGCCAATCTGGAGCGCAATCGCATCGGCACGGCCATGCAGGCCGAGGTATTGAATACGTTGGAATCGGTGATCACGCAAGCCGATGATGGGCTGGCCATGCTGAACTCCGAACCAGCTCCCGATGGCGAGCAGATCATCGCCGCGTTCACGGTCATCGGGGAACGCGGGCGTGCGGCTCTGGCGCACATGCGGCAATTGCTGACGGTGTTGCGTGAAACCGGATTCAGCGACGAGATGTATGAAGGCGCACAACCCGACATGCAACTGCGACCGGCTGCTCCTCTGTCCAGCCAGATGAGGCAGGTGGAATCCACATCTCAGACGGATTCGTCCACGAACATGAACTCAGGGAACAATCAGGGTGTCCATGGAGCGGCACTCGAATAGGAATCGGATACAGTGGAGAGCATGAACGAGAGCAGAAGCATTCGCGTGATCATTGCGGACGACCAGGAGCTGGTGAGGGCCGGCTTCGCCATGGTAATCGGCTCGCAGCAAGATATGGAAGTGGTCGCTCAGGCGTCCGATGGCGCCGAGGCCGTGACGATGGCGGAGACCCTGCACCCCGATGTGGTGTTGATGGACGTGCGCATGCCGGGCATGGATGGCATCGAAGCCACCAGCCGTATTACTTCGCTGACCGCCGGCACGGATGGCACGCAGCCGACCCGTGTGATCATCCTGACCACATTCGATTTGGATGAATATGTGATGGCCGCCATCAATGCCGGCGCTTCGGGTTTTCTGCTCAAAGACACCGAACCGGAGACGCTGCTCAATTCGATTCGCACCGTGTTCCAGGGCAATGCGATCATCGCGCCTTCGGCCACCAAGCGTCTCATCGAGAAAATGATGCAGGACGGCTATGCGCAGCATGGGTCGTTGAGTGGCGGCGTTTCGAACGCAAGTTTCAATGGCAATGCTGGCGGCGTCGCCGACACTACTGGAACGGTCGGAGCTACGGGTGCCGATTCGACGAACGGCATTGGCACCGCACACCCCACATATACCGATCCCGAGCTGGAACTGCTCACAGATCGCGAACGTGAGGTGCTGGTGGAAATCGCCCATGGTCTAAGCAACCAGGAGATCGCGGACAAGCTCTTCATCTCCTTGCCCACGGTCAAAACCCATGTGGCGCATATTCTGGCCAAAATCAACGCCCGAGACCGCGTCCAGGCTGTGGTCTTTGCGTACGATAACGGGTTGGTGTGACCTCCCCAATACACACGATACGGCAGAACAAGTGGTATCCGCCTCGAAAGAGGTACATTCGCCTTTCTGCAGAAAGCTATCTGCTTTCAGAGAGATATCCGAGACCTGATAACACGAGTACGATCATTGCAATTCCAACGGTTGTACTCGCGTTTTCGTATATCCGGTACCCCTTTGAAAGCAGATAGCTTTCTGTAAAGGAACGAATGTACCTCTTTCAAGGCAGATAGGTCTATTCGCAGCACACGAATAGACCTATCCTCTTTGCTCTTAGACTGTGGCCAGCCGCTATGCCTCGGCCAAAGCCTCGACGGGCGGAGTCTTGACGGCTCGTCTGGCCGGAGCCACACTGGCGAGCAAGGCGGCGAGTGTGGCCACGCCAAGCACGGCACCATTGGTGGTCCACTCGAACGGGAATACAGTGTCACCATACAGGCTGAACACCATATAGGACCCAAGCCAGCCGAACAGGGTGCCCAGCACCACACCCACCACGCCGGAGACGAGCGACAGCAGCAAAGCCTCCACTGCCAGCGAACGCCGCAGCTGGCCGCGCGTCATACCGATGGCACGCAGGGTGGCGGATTCGCGGGTGCGTTCGATCACCGATAGACTCAGCGTGTTCGCCACACCGACCAGTGCGATAAGCACAGCCACCGCAATCAAGCCGACAAGCAACGCCATCATGCCGTTGATCATGGTCTCCCACTGCGTGCGTTCGGCCACCGGACCAGACACGTCAATGTCTGCACTGGCGGAGAATGCATTCTGCACGTTGGTGAATACGTCGTTCAGCGTGGTGCCCGCGCTTTCGGCGTCGATACGCATAAGCATGATATGTCCGTTCGCTTTTACATCACCGTTGGTGAAGTGACCGGCATCCACGAAGGCGACTGCGGCATAGTTGGCTGAGATGCGACGATAATCCACCTTCTGCGGCGCGAGGGTCAGTGTCTGCACGCCATCGGATTGTCCGCCATCGTTCTCAGTATCACTCGCGGCAGCATCAGCTGTACCAGTCTGCGAGCCGGATACATCACTGGTGAAGGTGACGCTCTTACCTAGCGGAATGTCCTTGCCCGTGGCAGCGGAATACTTGGGCATAAGTACGGAGTCACCGCTGATGGTCACGCCGGACAGGTCGGCACGCACCACTTTGCGCAGCGCGTCAACACCATCCACGCCAACGATGAGTACGTTCAGATCCTTGCCATTGGCATCCTTCATGCTCATCATGCGAGTCGGCGCGTAGATACTATCCTTAATGCCCTTAATCTTGGCGACCTCATCAGCCTGTTTGCTGGTCATATCAGCACTGGCCGCGATCATGTCAACGCTGTAGCGGGTGGTCAGCGCCTCGTTCATGGTTTGCTTGGCGCTGGCGGCACCGGTGGCAATGGTGGAGACCAGCGTCACGCCGATAAGCAGTGCGGCACCGGTGGCGGCCACGCGGCGCGGATTCTTCTGGATGTTCGCATGCGCCACCTTGGCGGACGGCCCAGCAAACGCAACCAGCGCGCCCACACCGCGCATCAATACCGGCAGCCAGAATGTGGCGGAAAGCACCAGTCCGAGGAAGATCAGCGCGCAGCCGGCGATGGCGGCGAGCAGTACCATCGGATACTGCTTGTCGGCCAGCGAATCATGTCCGGCGATCTTTTCGTTCATCTGCCAGGCGGAGAATGCGGCCAGACCGATGCCGACGAGCACCAACAGACCCGCAAGTATGGCACGGATCTTACCGGCCCGACGGGTATCGTTCAGTTCGATGGGCCGCAGCGCTTCCAGTGGAGTCACGGCGGTGGCGGAACGTGCGGAGCCAAGCGAGGCGATCACGGTCATAGCGATGCCGAACGCAATCGGCACCACGAACGCCGGCCAGGACAACACCAATCGCATGGTCATGCCGGTGGCTTTCATCAGGCCGGATTGGCACAGCGCCGCCATCAGTCCGATGCCGAGGCCCACGCCCAGCATGGAGGCGATGAGTCCCAGCAGACCGGCCTCGAACAGTACGGAGACATACAGCTGGCCTTTGTTCGCGCCGATGGTGCGCAGCAAGGCAAGCGTGCGACGGCGTTGGGCGACGAGCACTTGGAAGGTGTTGGCGATGACGAGCGCCGCGACCAGCATGGCGAGGATGCCGAAGCTCAGCAGGAAGATGGTGGTGATACTCGTATCGTCCTTGCTCACGGATTTGATGGATTCCTCTTCCATCGCTGCGCGGGATTGCACGGTGAAATGTTTTGGCAGCAGCTTGTCGATTTGTTTCACGGTGGCGTCGGCGGACGGTTGATCGGCATCGTCGATATTGAGGTAGACAAGATAGACATTGAGTTTGCCGAAATCGTCGATACCGTTCATCGCGGTGATCACGTTATCGGAAAGCACTGAGGCTCCGCCGTAGTACGCATAGGCGCCGTTCGGATCTTCAGTGATACCCACTACGCGAACGGTCATACCGGAATCAGCGGCAGTGTCGTTGCCGGCGGAACCGTAGCCCGTCGAAGCTACGGCCTGCGCGGTACGGGAGTTCACGGTCACGCTATCCCCCACCTTGACACCAAGCTGATCGGCCACGGACTTAGTCAATGCTATTTCGTTGCTATCGACCGGCTGGTCGCCTTGAATGATGCTGACCGGCAGCAGATCACGCTGTGCGGCGGTGGTGATGGCATAGCTGCTGGCGTGCTTGTCGCCATTGGCCACGGTTACGGAACTCGAGGATTCGACGCGCACATCCTTGACACCTTCTGTGGCGCGGATACGGTCGAGTTGGAAGTCGTTCACCGTGCGAGTGTAGATGTCATTCCGCTCCTGCTCGTTCAGGCCCTCGCTGGAGTCCACGCTGATCACATAGTTCGCGCCGCCAAGCTGCGCGGTGGTCTGACGGGCCAGGGAATCGTTCATGGCGTTGCCGAACAGGAATGTGGCCGCAATGAACGCGGTGCCGATCAGGATGGCGATGCCGGCCGGAATCAGCATTCTGGCGCTTTTCTTCATGAGTTTCACTGTGATGGAAAACATGGGTTCGTCCTACTCTCTTGCTTCCCGTGGGTCAGCGGGCGTGGCGTGCGGCGGCACGGGCGTAGCGCAGCGTTCCCTCACGCCCAGAGGTGGGAACGGCCGGCGGCAGCGGCGCATCGGTGATGGGCAGATCCGGCACGTTGCGCACGCCTGCCATCTGTGCCATCTGGTCAGCAGGAATATCGGTAAGAGTGGTGCGGGTGGTGCGCTCTCGCTCGGCCATAAGCAGTTCATTCATGACTTCGGCGTTGGGATGCTGTTCGTCGGCCACGATCCGTCCGTCGGAGAACACGATGGCACGGTCCGCGTAGGAGGCTGCCACCGCATCATGCGTGACCATGACGATGGTCTGTCCGAGTTCGTTGACCGAACGCTTCAGGAAGCCGAGCACTTCGGCGCTGGAAACGGAGTCGAGGTTGCCGGTCGGCTCGTCGGCGAACACCAGCTTCGGCTTGGTAATCAGCGCGCGGGCGATGGCCACGCGCTGCTGCTGGCCGCCGGACAGTTCATTCGGTCGGTGGTTCAGGCGCTGCTTCAGTCCCAGGGTTTCGACGAGCAGGTCGAACCAGGCGCGGTCGGGCTTGTCTCCGGCGAGAGTCAGTGGCATGAGGATGTTCTGTTCGGCGGTGAACATGGGCAACAGGTTGAAGCTTTGGAAGATGAAGCCGATCTTGTGGCG
>ENA-OXEI01000407-OXEI01000407.1-human-gut-metagenome-genome-assembly--contig:-NODE-407-length-14264-cov-19.531072_pt1 | contig 14264 bp, 10 predicted proteins | sample MGYA00249361_ERZ652255 | MGnify/ENA primary metagenome ERZ652255 (study PRJEB26925, sample SAMN05826744) | human gut metagenome | biome: ENVO:2100002; feature: ENVO:00000062; material: ENVO:00002003... | reverse complement strand
TCATGCCTAGTCTCGTGGGCTCGGAGATGTGTATAAGAGACAGCATACACATAGCGCGACCATAGTGTTGCCTACGGGATGCCGTGCTTTACGGGGCCTTTCGGGGTTCTTCGGGTGGCGTCCCGGCCACTGTCACGAAAACGCGGGCGCACGGTTGCCATGATCGCAGCCCCCGCTGGGAAGAACTGGAGAAGTACACGCATGTTCGTTCTCAAGAACGCATGGTCATCCATAGTCCGCCGCAAATGGCGCACGCTGTTGACCATGTTCATCGCCATCATCGTCACATTCGGGACATTGTTCGGTTTCTCCGTCCTGCACGCCGATGAATCGGCCACCGATGGCTACAACCCCCAGCTGGTCAGCGCCGTCATCCGCCCGGATGCGAAGACCAAGGCAACCTACAACGGCGCCGATTCTTCCTATACGAAGAACTACCTGGCGTTCGACGCATACGACAACTACGCGTCTGCGCTGCAGGCCGCCGGCCTGACGTACAGCTATGCGCTCACCATCACCGTGCCGGTGCGGCAGAGCGGCGACGTCAAGGCCATCGCCGGCACCGACGACCAGAGCGCCGACAAGACCGGCGGCGAGATGCTGTACCGCAGCTTCTCTTCGCTGGAGGCCGCGCATGAGAACGAGCTCGGCCGGTACAGGATCGTCAAGGGCAAGCAACTGGACTACTCGAGCCAGTCGAAAACAGGCGTGCTGATTTCACAGGCGTTCGCGAAGAAGAACGGCCTGGACGTGGGCGACAAGTTCACCGTCGCGTTCCCGAACGACGCGAAGAAGACCATCGAGCAGACCGTCCGCGGCATTTACGAGTACACGGAGCCGGCCGCCGCGGGGCAGGGTTCGGACGCCAAGCTCGCCAAGGACAACCGCGACAACGTCATCTACACCGCGTACTACACCTTCGCGATGGACGGCCTGTATGCGGCCGACGGCAAAGGCTGGCTGATTCCCGACCTGAACATCTCGTTCCTGCTCGACAGCATGTCGACCTATCGGAAGTTCGAGAAAGTCATCAAGAAGGCAAAGCTGCCCGCGAACCATGAGCTCACCTCGCCGACGCTAATCGAGCACGAGAAGCAGATCGCGCCGCTGCGCTCCCTGGCGAGCTCGATGAAGCCTATGCTCGCCGCCCTCTGGATTGTGGGCGCGGTGCTGTTGCTGCTTTCGTGGGGATCGAGCCTGCTGGTCGGCCGTCGGCGTGAAATCGGCAACCAGATCGTCATCGGCGTCTCGCGTGGGCGTATCGCCTGGCAGTTCATGCTGGAGACGCTGTTGCTGAACCTTGTCGGATTCGCCGTAGGCATGGTCGTCGGCGCGTTCGCGGTCAAGCCGCTGGCCACGAAGCTCGCCGACGGCAATGCGGTCAGTGTGCCGGGCAACCTGATCTGGACTGTCATCTGGAGCGGTCTCGGCACGATTGTGGTTCTGATGGTGATCGCCATGATCCGCGTGCTGCTGTTCCGTGTCAGGACGCTGTTTGCGGCCCGTTCCTCGAATGAGGTCGAGGTCGTGGATGACGGCGGGACGGACGACACCGTAACAAGCGACAACGCAGCGAACGACAGTGATACGGCAGACGCCGACGATACGGCGGAATCGGCACAGGAGCAGGCATGAACGACACGAACACGAATAAGGCGGACGACATGAACGAGGACGACGTCACACTGACCGGTTCCGAAGGCGAGAACACGGCGGTCGAATCAGACGCGGCAGCCGACGCTACGGCCGACACGGCAACCGAATCCCCGGATGCCGCCGGAGCGAGCGATTCGACGACGGTACCGGACAGCGTGCAGTTCTCCATCGTCTTCGACGACGACGGTGACGACTCCGACGCCATCGTGATCGACGCTGCCGACGCGGAAATCGACACTACCGCGGAAGCCGATACGACGGTCGCGACGGATGGCTCCGCCGAGGAGGCACCGGCCGACGACGAGAAGCCCGGAGATGATACGCAGGATGCCGCCGCGCAGGAGCCGGCCAGCGCCGACAACACCGCCGATAACACCAGTGCCGATACCGGCGATGCTGATACCGGCACCACGGCGGCGGACACCGCCGACGAGAACTTGGACGTGGCAGCGGCCAACGCCAGCAAGGTCAACGAAACGCTCAAGCTGAGCACCGGGGGCAAGACGGCCGGTGATGGCCAGAAGAAGACCAGGGCCGGCAGGGTCACCCTGGCATCGGCCAGCGTCGACCCTGCAATGCGCCTGTCATCGCGCATCGACAAGGAGCTCAAGCGCAGCAAGGCGGACAGCATCCGTCTCAAGTCCTACCCGACGTTCTCGATGAACAAGGTCACAGTGACCGACAAGAAGTCCGGCCGTCACGTGCTCGACCGCATGAACCAGGCGTTCTACGCCGGGCATGTGTACTCGGTGCTGCTGCCCGACAACGACCGCGTGCTGCACGAGACCCTGATGGGCGTGATGAGCGGCATCATCCGGCCGCATGACGGCAATGTGATGAACAAAAGCGCGAACCTGCTGGAGCTTGAACCCGGCGAAGTCCGTGGACATCGACTGGGACTGGTGCCGCAGCAGTATGCGGTACGAGACGACATGAGCGCCGAACGCAACCTGGTGTATGCGATGGGTGCCTCCGGGCGCACGTTCCTCAAGCCGAAGCCGGTGATCGCACGCGAGCTGCTGCACAAGGTCCATTTCGATGTGGATACCCCGAACGCTCCGGTTGGCAAGCTGGACGTGGTGGAGCAGCGTCGCGTGGCGATCGCGCGCGCCATCGCCTGCGAGGCCGAGGTGCTGATCGCCGACGAGCCCACGGGCGGGCTGAACGATGACGACAGCGTGGAGATCCTGCAGCTGCTCACGTCGCTCACCCACGGCGACCCCAAGCGCTGCGTGATCATCCTCACCGAATCAGAAGCCGTTGCCAACATAGCCGAAACCATCATCAAGCTATAAACGGCCTCATCTGATACGCCCTCGCTGGGTGGGCAGTCCACCGGGCTATCCACCCAGCGGGGGCGTATTGATTCCACCTAGATCATGCGCATGTGGAACCTCGCGGCCAGGGCCGGCACGTCGGGGACGCCGTACTGGTCGACCAGATCCAGCCAGCGCCGCTTGTTCGCCTCCCCATAGCGCTCCGCACGCTTGGCGTAGGCTTGCGCGGTCAGGAACTTCGGCGGTATCGACTTGCTGTTGTATTTGTCGGCGACCATCACGATTTCCTGTTCCAGATTGACCGGCATGTAATCGACCGGAGGCAGCGGCAGGTTCTGCGCGATGACCATCTGCTGGGTCAGGCCGACCCCAGTATGATTGCGCGCGAACTGGGCGATGGACTCGTCCACGCCCTGCTCCAGCAAGTACTCGTAGCCGAGCAGGCCATGCAGGATGTAACGTTTCCCGTCGAATTGCAGCGGTTCGCCATCACTGCCGTCATGCTTGAGCACGCGATACGTGCCGATGTCGTGCAGCAGGCCGCCGATCGTCGCCAGATGCTCGTCGATCAGGCGTTTCGGCACACGGCCACCGGTGATGCCGTCCGACGGCAGGTCGGCTTGTTCAGCTGCCCCGGCGGAATCGTCAAGCGCGTTGCCGCTGCCCTGGCCCAGCTTGTTGGTGAACAGCGCGTTCTGATGGCGGGCGAGCTGGCGGGCGATGGTCGCCACGACAACGCAATGCGTGTGCACCAGGTCATAGGCGGCCTGGGAGGGGGCGATTTTCTTGTGCAGCTCGTCAATCTGGTCGAGTGTGGGGATATAACCGGTCATACGGCTCATTGTAGCCATCGCGACACGCTGATAACATCACACAATCGCAAGGTGCATTTCCACAGATCAGCCATTTTCCGGCCTTCATCATAAACAGCGACGTCGATTGTGCTGCGCAATCCGGGCGTGTCGCGCCGGCGAGGAGGAAAAGAGGAGAGCGTTGCGAGCAAGTTACAGATGCCGGGTGCCATCAATCGCCCGATAGACGCCTCTCAGATGGAGCGCACGTGGTATTCGCCGGTACGGTTGGACGCCACGATCATCTGATCGTTCTCCAGCACCTTCCAGCCATCGGACTCGTTCTGCTCGAAGCCGGAACTCGCCACGACCACACCGGACGGCTTGCCGTCACAGTCCTGCACGTCACGGTACCTCATCACACGGTAATCGTGAGCCTTCTCGCCCTTGCCGTACTCGTCGTAAATCTCGACGATGCGCGGCGACGTCTTCTCGCGGCCGGCGGCGCACAAAGCCACGAGCTGGTCCTGGCTTTGGATCATGCAGTTGTAGCTGGACTTGGGGTACGCCTGACGCAGCTGGCGTACCGCCTGCGCCACGGCCTCATCCAGCGCGAAGCCGAACGCGATGTATTCGAGGATGACCGAGAAGAAGATCGCGGAGTCGGAACGGCCGCCGGTCGACAGGAACGCACCCTGATTGATCGGGTACGCGCGGTTGAGCACGATGTTGATGCCGCGGTCGTCGGAGATGTCGCCGTTGTGGATGAAGCTCAGCCCGTTCGCGAAGAACGGATGCTGGTTCTCCAGAATCAGCGGCAGGTTGGAGCTGGCGAGACGCAGGTGCCACAGGCCACCGCGTGCGGGGTCGTCCGCAAAGTCACGGAAAATCGGGTCATGGCGGGCGGCCAGTGTGCTCTTGTACAGTTTCGTGCCGGTCTCGGGCTTGCGTACCTCGCCGGCGGCAAACGGCAGCTCAGTGGGGTTCGACAGCAACGCGACACCCCAACCGTCATTGTGAATCTCGCTGAGATCCCGGAAATCCGTCACCTCGTGCATGCCCAGGACGTCGTTGAGGCTCAGGTTGAATCCCGATGTCGCGTATCCCAGTAATCTGCACATGCTTGGTACTGTATCGTGCCGCGGCGGCTGACAAGCGGGCGTGGCTATAGGAGTTCCTTATAGCGTGCGCACGGCCGCGATGCGCACGCGGTCCGGCACCCGGCAGACACATGCCGATATGACCAATACGGCCACACAAACGGCCGATTGACGGGCAAGCGTCGTCATCAGGGGAAACTGCCAGAAGAACAAGCGTCCACCTGCCCGCTCGCCAATCGCACAACAGACGAACAGGTATAAAGCAGGTGCCGCCGCGCCAACTCTCAGTCCGCACAGGCGGCCACATATCACCCCGAAGCAGCCAAGTCCGCCCACAGATAGCGCCTGCGCGACTCCGGCCGTGCCATATACCGGTATCATCACCGCACCCAGTGCCATCATTCCCGCGATCAACACCAGCAACGCCGCACGATCCATCAGCCACGTATTCCTGACGGCAGCCACATCAGCCGCAGACATGCCAGGCAGCGACCACGCAATCATCGTCGCAGGCACAAGCGCCGCCAACGTCGCAAGAGGCAGACTCACGCCGGAACCGACCAGCGCAGGCAATCCAACCGTCATGGACGCCAATGGCAGCGTGCCAAGCTGCGCGGCCAAACACAGCATCGGCAGCTGGGCCATCCTCGCCGTCTTCATGCAAGCCGGCAGCGTTCGTCATCCATAATTCAGCGACCTGATAATCACGTGCCTGCGTGTCCAATATCTCGCATCTGTTCTGTGTGGTGTCATACGTCAGCAGACCGGACAGCAGGTACGAGGCAATCTCATCGCCGGACAACTGTTCACTGTCTTCAGCGCTGAACAGCCATGCAGTATGATCCGCCGGGGATTCGGACAACTTGGCAGGCGTCACATATCCATTTCGACCAAGTTTCCCGGACAAGTCGGCAGCCGGCTGACCGGCCAAACGCAGACCGTGATGCCATCTCGCCGGTCACAGACAGTAGAGGTCGTCCTTGCGATAACCGGATATGCGCCGAACGGCAGTACCAGCGGGACGGCTACCGCGACGGTGGCGCATAGAGCGACTATTCGGAACAGCCGGCAACGGTCCTGTCATGGCTGCGCCATCCGACGACCATCGCCCGTACTGAGGCGGCTGCTGGCGCAAATACGCGGCACCCAGGCCGTAACGCATGGGCGGTTTGCCTCCGCAGTCCATCAGTCCATCAGTAGACGCACGCGAGCCGGCAGTGCGGCCCGTGTGCGTCTACTGCTTAGCGAGTTTCGCCGAATCGTCGACCTTCACGGCATCATTTTTCGTCGCGTCGACCTTCGCGCCTCCCTTGGCATCTGCGGCTGCAGGCTTCGCAGCGGTGGCCTTCTGCGCCGAGCCCGCAGGCTTCGTCTTGCTTCCGTCCCTCGCCGCGGACGCAGCCTTCGTGCTGCCCGAGCCACCGTTCTTCGCGGTCGGTTTCGCAGCCGGCCGTTCTTCCGGTTTGCTGACGGTCACGATCTCGTTGACGCGCGGCGTGCGCGAACGCAACGCGACGCGCTTCAGACGCGGCGGTCGGCGAGTGGAGATGAACAGCGGCTGAACCTCGACCAACGGGTTGAACGGCGCCAGGCCGAACCATTTGATCGGGGAGCCGGCGACGTGACGAATCGCGTACTTGGCCTGCAACGACATCGCGCCTCGCGTGGAGATCTTGGATTCCGGCATCAGGTCCTTGTGAATCAGCACGTAACGGATGGTGCCGATCTCCGGGTCGGCGTCCACCTTCGGGTAGACGGACTTCTGCTGCGGCAGGTCACCGGAATCCGACAGGTCGTGCATGATCTGGTGCAGGTACACCGGAATAGACTGCGACACCTTGAATCCCAGACGGATACGCACTCGGAACAGGTAGCTCGTGCCGAAATTCTGCACGGAGTACTCGCGCGTGAACGGTTCGTCGGTGGTCTGCACCGACACCGCCCACCACGCACGGGCGCGCTTGGGATGATCCGCGAAGATCGAGAAGAAGATGTCCGTATCCAGTCGTCGCATATCCGAATCGCTGGTCAGATACACGATGTTGTCGGCGAAATACGGGATGCGGAAGTCGCCGTGCAGGCGGTCAAGCGCCGGCAGGAAGTCCTTCGGCATCATGTGGCGGCGCTGCGCGCGTTCCAGACGCGTGCCCTCGTTCCACGTGTACATGATGAACAGGATCGCCAACGTCAGCAGCATCGTGAACCAGCCGCCGTGCAGGAACTTCGCCATCGACGCGATGAAGAACATCAGCTGGATGGCGAGGAACACGATGGTGAACACGACCGCCAGCACCCGCTTGCGGTCGTACCACATGTACACCGCCAGCAGGATCGTGGTGGTGATCATCGTGATCGTCAGCGCAAGGCCGTAAGCCGCCGAAATATGCTCGGAATCCCGGAATATGCCCAGCACGATGAGCGTGGCCGCGCACAGTACCCAGTTGATGACGGGAATGTACAGCTGGCCGCGGGTGCGCGCCGGATACCGCACCTGAAGATGGGGCATCCAATTGAGGCCGGTCGCCTCTGACACCATCGTGAACGCGCCGGTGATCAGCGCCTGCGAGGCGATGATGCCGGCCGTGACCGACAGGATGACGGCCACATAGCGCACGTTCGGATCCATCATCTGGAAGAACGGGTTCAGTCCCTCCATGTGCTGGTACTCGGGATTGTTCTGGTTCTTGAGGATCCACGAGCCCTGACCGAAGTAGTTGAACACCAGAGCGACCTTGATGAACGGCCACGTGAAGTAGATGTTGCCGCGTCCCACGTGTCCCATGTCGGAGTACAGCGCCTCGGCGCCGGTGGTCGACAGGAACACGGTGCCCATGACGGCGATGCCGGCCGCATTGTGCGGGCTGAACAGGAATTTCACGCCGTACACGGGGTTGAGCGCCGCGAGCACGGACCAATCGCCGGAGAGGTTCACCGCGCCGACCACGGCGAGGAACGTGAACCACACCAGCACCACGGAGCCGAACACGCGGCCGATGCTTTCGGTGCCGCGCGATTGCACGGAGAACAGCACGACGATGATGACCACGGTGATCATCAGCGTCAGGTTGCCGTTTTCCTTGAACAGCGCCTCCAATGGCGGCAGCGTCTTCAGGCCTTCGACCGCGGAGCTGATCGACACGGCCGGGGTGAGCACGGAATCGGCGAGGAACGCCGCGCCGCCGAGCATGGCGGGGATGGCGAGCCATGCGCCATGCCTGCGAATCAGCGAATACAGGGCGAAGATGCCACCTTCGCCCTTGTTGTCGATACGCATGGCGATGAGCACGTATTTGACGGTGGTGATCAGCGTTATCGACCAGAACACCAGCGACAGCATGCCGAGCACGGCCTCACGGTCAGTGTTGGCGATGCCGCCCTGGCCGGAAAGGAACGTCTGCGCGGTGTACAGGGGCGATGTTCCGATGTCGCCGTAGACCACGCCGAGCGCGACGATGGCCATGCCGAGCGAGATCTTGTTGGGGCCGGACTGCAATCTGCGCCACCAGCGGCCGATCGCGCCCTTGCTTGCGGTCTTGGCGAGTTTTTCCGCTTCCTTGGTTTCTGCCGCCTGCTGCTTTGCAAGCTCTTCGCGCTCCTCTTTCGTCAGTGTGCGACGGGAGACTTTCGGGACGTTGGTGAACGTGTCGGCACGTAACAACGTTTCATCGGGCTTTTGAGCCATGATGCTTCCTCCATCGACGGGGATAATCCGCACATGATATCCGCATATTCTAGGTACAGCTACTAACGGAAACCTTGGTATTTCAAATTCAAGCGGTCAGTATATGCCCCTTTTCGGTTTTTTCCAACTTGGGGAGGACGCCGGCCGCCCTTGCCGTCCCTCGTCACACCCCGTATACCGTGCGTGTCGTGCGCCGCGTCGCACGCGCGACTTCGGCGACGGGCAGGTCGAACACGTCGGCGAGCGCCGTCAGCGTGTACGGGATCATGTACGGCGCGTTGGTGCGCCCGCGGTATGGCATCGGCGTAAGATACGGCGCGTCCGTCTCGACCATGATGTGGTCCAGTCCGACCAGCCGGGCTGATTCGCGGATACCGTCGTTGCCCTTGTAGCTGACCGTGCCGGAGAAGCTCAGATACCAGCCGTTGTCGCGCGCGATCGCGCCCATTTCGGCGTCGCCGGAGTAGCTGTGGAACACGGTTCGCTCTGGGCTGCCGTCTGCGAGCAGCGTCTCGATGACCTCCCGGTGCGAGTCGCGGTCGTGGATCTGCATGGGCAGGTTCAGCTCCTTGGCGAGCGCGATATGCTCGCGGAAGGCGTCTCGTTGCAGTTCCTTCGCGCCTTCCCCGGTGCGAAACAGGTCCATGCCGGTCTCGCCGATGGCGACCACCTGATGCGGGTATGCGAGGGCCAGGCGATGCACTTCGGCGAGCGCGTCGTCGAAGCTCACGTCATGGTGGGGCTTGTATTTCAGCGACAGACCGTCCGGCCCGGGGACGCCGCGGTGACCGTGGAGCACGGCTTCATTGGGGTGGATTGCGATGGCGGCATGAACGGAGTCGGGATGGTCGACGGCCATCTGGATGGCGGTCATGAGGTTCGGCAGCTCGCACCCGCAGTCGATGATGCCGGTGACGCCGACTGCCGCGGCTTGGGCGAGCAGCTGCTCCACGTCGTACACCGGTACTTCCGGCTGTCCTTTTTCGACGGCTTCGTGGCTCATGGCCCGCGCAAACGGAATGACGGATGCCACATGCGTATGGTTGTCGATGACGTGCGCGTCGTCGGGCAGCGGCGACGGCGCGGGCGCCCAGCTGCGGTCACGATGATGATGCTTGCTCATGTCTCACCAGTGTAGCGAGCGGCACGGCATTGCTGCGCGGCCGTTCATGAGTCTCGCCTCGCCGGCTACCGCCAGCAGTTCTCGTAGGGCAGACCGGTCAGTCGTTCCACCACATGACGGGTTTCGGGCGTGACGTCGGCCTTGTCGCCGCCGTTGCGCAGGCGGGTGATCTCTGTCAATACGATGCCGTCCGTACGCTTGTTGATGGCGAGATGGGCGGACACAATCCAGCAGATGACCATCGCGACGGCAAAACGGTAAACCAGCCCAGCAGCACGGCTCCCAATCCAATGCCCGCCACCGTCGTCTGCCGTGCGCGCGTCGCGTCGAAGCCGACCGCGCCCAGCACCAGGCCGACGGCAATCGTCGCTATTCCCGAGCCCAGCTGACGGAACGATGCCTGAATGCCGGAGAACGTGGCGGAACGGTACCGGCGAGTCACGATCTGGTCGATGTCCGCGATGTACGGGAACACCGCCCACGGCAGGTAGCCGCACAATGATTTGAACGCGAAGAACCACAGCGAGCCGATGACCGCGAACACCGTCCACCACGGTTCCGGCAGCGTGCCGACCAGCATCCACGCCGCGAACAGCCAGGCCGTACCAAGCCAGCCGATGAAATTGATCGCGTACAGCCGTTTCGGGCCTATCTTGGTCATCGCCCAGCCGAACACCGGCATCAGCGGCAGCGAGACGGCAGCGCATCCCGGCATCAGCGACGCGAACGCCGCCGTATGGTTCCAGTCGTACACCACGAAGAACACGAACGTCTGGCCGAACACGTCCATCGTCACCTGCACCAGAAGGTAGATGGCCAGATGCTTGCGGAACTCCTTGACGCGCAGCGTGCTCGCATACTCGCGCAACACCAGCCGCGCACGCCGCAGCCAGCCCGCCATGCCGACGTGCCCGTCACGCTTCTCGCCCCGCGCGTGCGCGCCGAATCCGGCAGTCTCAGGCGTCATCTCCCAGGTACACCGCCAGCAGGCGAACACGTATATGCCGAACGGCATCCCCGGAATCCACAGGAACACCCCCAGCAGGATCATCGGTGATATCATCATCAGCAGCAGACGGCGTACGGCCACCTGCCCCAGCTGGACGCGCGGAATGCGGATCGAGGTGATCGGCGGCGTGACCACCGGGGCGATCAGCGTGTTGTCGAATCCGATCACCGACACGTCACCGGGCACGTTCACGCCATCGGCGGTGAACCGCAGCACGATGCCTACCGCGATCAGATCGTTGTAGGCGATGATGGCGGTGGTGTCCCCGCCTTCCAATGCGAGCGCGGCCTGATAGCCGCCCTCGACTGTGGGGTGCACCGGGCCTATCTGATTGACCTTGAATCCCATGCGGTTCCCGATGTCATGCACCGCGGCCACCTCGACTGATTGGCCCATGACGCGGCCGGGCCGGCGACGTACGTGACCGCGAGCGTTTCAGCAGGCTCAGCGCGCACGGTGCCGATGCGCGGATCGGGCACAACGCTGGCCACGCCTTCGAGAGGACGGTTCAGCACGACCAGCGGCACGCGCTTCGCATAGTCGCGGATGAAACTGATGCCGGGCGCGTCGGTGGACAGGATGACGCCGTTCACCTTGTCGGCGAGATGGTCGAGCATCTGCTGTGTGCGCTGCCCGAACGACCCCGTTTCGATGACGCTCACCGCGCTGTCCGATTCCATGACCGTGACCTGCGCCCCTTTGAGGATCTGCGACGAGACGCCGTCGGCAGTGTCCTTGACCACCAGCGCGATGATGCTGCCGGGGAGGCCCCGAACGGGGAGAACGGAGGCGGTGCGCTCGCACTGCCGACCGGCACAGACGACCGCGAGGCCAAGGCCGCCTACACGTTCGCGCACGGCGACGGCGTGAAGGTGAATCTTGCGCAGGAGGGCATTTCTCCGCTGAAATCGACGCTCGGCGACCCGCGGCCCAGACCGATGATTTCTTCGGAGGGCAGAAGCCCCACGCCGTCATCGCCCAGGCGTCCAAGGACGTGCGCACCGACTTCACGTATCTGTCGTACACGGCGTACGCGAACTCGATCGCCGTGGATTCCATCGGCCAGTCATACCACGCAAACTCACCTTGCACGAGGCCCTGCAGCAGTGGGGCGAATCGCTCAAGAAATATGGAGAAGAGTAAGGCTTCACCGTACGGTAGGCCGGGTGCCGACCCGGTCCGACCCGAACAATGAAAGGAACATCATGCAACTGTTGTGATCGTGCCGCCCGCACGATCGAAATCCCTTCATAATCCGCCGTGCGCGGCAGTCCGACATCCAACCCCTGATGCGACACGCCCGGATTGCTTCGCACAATTGAAGCACGGCATTCCGGAGAATGGCGGAATGCCGCGACCCTGTGAACGCAGATAGACGATTGTGCTACGCAATCCGGGCGTGTCGCGTCAGGGGTTGGATGAAAGGCCTCACGCTCCTATCCGATAGGCGCAACCACACACCGGAAAAGAAGAACCCGGCGGGGAAGCCGCCGGGTGAGAGAAGAGAGAGAAGAAGGGGTTCAATTATGGGGTTTCAACAACCTCGCCAACGTTGTAACAACCGCTGACATGTTCTATATAACCGCATCATGCTTGGAGGAATGATGCACGTTCCTCGGAATTATCTGTGAGATGTGTGCCCGACTTGTGAGCATGTAGTCACATCCCGGCACAATGTACGGAAAACCGGCCAATAGGCAAGGAACATGGCCGTTCTTCACCGGTAACAACCCTCCGTCACTTTGCGGCGGGCTGAGCAAACGGCAGAGCTGTTTGTAGACGAAGGCGATCCGACAGGCGAGCAAGTGGGCTGCGGCCGAAGGCCGTCCCCAATTGCAGGGCCCGAATGGCTGTCGCGTAGCGACTGTACCGTTTTGCCCCCGCTGGCGGGGGCTGTCGCGTAGCGACTGGGGGTGGTCACCGGTCGTCGCAATCATCCTCTGCGGCCCCACCCGCATCCGCATCCTCCCCAACTACCGCAGCCGGGTTCGATGGCAGCAGCGACCACACGTACGACACCTGATACTCATAATCGCTGCCGCGCCGCTGCTCGCTCAGCCGCAGGTATTCGTCCATCAGGCCATTGATACGCTGCTGCACGTCCATGAGCTCGTCACGGGTCAGCAGCAGCGTCCCGGTGGTCATCGGCGTGAAGGGGAATTGCCGACGTCTCTCAGCGAGGGGTATGGCCGCGCCAGCTTCCATGACACCATTGATGCGCATGCGCAGCGCCTTGAGCACCCCGTCCATGACCCTCATGCGCATGGCGGAGTCACGTTGCTCGTTAACGGCCATGCTGAAGGATTCCGCGGCGGGCGCGAACGACTGTTTGGCACCAGAGGGCGCCACATCGGTCAGGTCGACTTGCCCGCCGGCCGTGAAACCGGTACCGGTGGCGGCCGACGCAGCCGGTACTTGCATGATGCCGGTCATCGCAACACATGCGATAGCCGCCAAAGCGCGGCGTCACTTCCTTGTATGACTGTCAGTTGAGCATGATATACGAAAAATATTTCCTATTTTCTACCATTGCTCACGTATCGGACGAAAAATCCCCCTGACATTCATATGTCAGGGGGGATTACAACAAAGCCTCAACAGTCAACAGCCCTTGTCAGCGCCTAGATTTCACTGCTTGAGTTCGGCTTGGGCCGCGGCGAACCGCTCAGCCTCGGCCTTCTTGCGGGCGGCGAGCTCGGTGTCGAAGCGGGTGAGCTCCTCGGCCACAGCCTCAGGCGGAATTTTCGCGAAAATCGGATGCGGCTTCGGCACCGGAGTGCCGGCCACCAGACGCTCGCTCTCCCACGGGTGCACGGTCTCACCGAGCTTGTAGTCGCCGGTGATGATCGGGTACGTGAAGCCCGGCTTGTCGAGGTCTTCGACCTCTTCAAGGCGCGGCAGCGGCGAGAATACACCTGAGCCGCCCAGCGCCTCGTAGACCTTCTGCGACGCGTGCGGCAGGAACGGCGCCAGAAGGTGGTTCGCGTCGTACACCGCCTGCGCTGCCACATGCAGCACCGTGCCCAGACGAGCCTCGTCGTCCTTGATCTTCCACGGCTCCTCGGCGGAGATGTACTTGTTGATGTCGCCGACCACGCGCATCGCGGCGACCAGCGCGTTCTTCTGGTGATGCTTCTCGATCAGCGCGCCGATCTCGTCGAACGCGTCCGAGGTCTCCTTGAGCAGCGCACGGTCCTCGTTGGTCATCGAGTCCTCGTCGAGCGCCGGGATCTCGCCGAAGTTCTTGTTGATCAGGTTGGCGACGCGATTGACCAGATTGCCCCAGCTCGCGGCCAGCTCCTCGTTGTTGTGGCGCACGAACTCGGCCCACGTGAAGTCGGCGTCGGAGGTCTCCGGGCCGGCGATCGAGATGTAGTAGCGCACGGCGTCCACGGGGTAGCGAGCGAGGATGTCCTTGACGTAGATGACGATGCCGCGCGACGAGCTGAACTTCTTGCCCTCCATCGTCATGAACTCGCTGGCCACCACCTGCTCGGGCAGGTTCAGCGGGCCGAGTTCACCGGTCTCTCCGCCCTTGGAACCCTTGCCGTTGTAGGCAAGCATCTCGGAGGGCCAGATCTGGGAGTGGAAGGTGATGTTGTCCTTGCCCATGAAGTAGTAGGCCG
>ENA-OXEI01000403-OXEI01000403.1-human-gut-metagenome-genome-assembly--contig:-NODE-403-length-14338-cov-15.815165_pt1 | contig 14338 bp, 9 predicted proteins | sample MGYA00249361_ERZ652255 | MGnify/ENA primary metagenome ERZ652255 (study PRJEB26925, sample SAMN05826744) | human gut metagenome | biome: ENVO:2100002; feature: ENVO:00000062; material: ENVO:00002003... | reverse complement strand
GAGATCATGCCTAGTCTCGTGGGCTCGGAGATGTGTATAAGAGACAGTCGCAGGACAGCGCGATGGCGATGACCACGCGCTGACGCATACCGCCGGACAGCTGGTGCGGGTAGCTCTTCATCCGCTTTTCGGCGTCGGTGATACCGACTTCTTCCAGCAGCCTGAGGGCCTTCTGATATGCCTCAGCCTTGGGCATCTTGAAGTGCCAGAGCATCCCTTCCATGATCTGCTTGCCGATGGTCATGGTGGGGTCAAGGCTGGTCATGGGGTCCTGAAAGACCATGGCGATGCGCTTGCCGTTGATGTGGCGGCGGATCCACTTTTTATCTTTTTGCAGCAGATCGACGGTTTCAGGACTGCCGTCGGCGTGATGGTAGCTGAACTGGATGCTGCCGCTGTTCACCTTGGCGTTCTGGGCCAGAATGCCCATGGCTGCCTTCATGGTGACGGACTTACCGGAGCCAGACTCACCCACCAGCGCTACCGTCTCGCCCTTGTACAGGTCGATGTTCACGCCGCGGATGGCGTGGACGGGGCCGGCCGTCGTCTTAAAGGTAATATCAAGGTCTCGCACCGACAAGACCTGTTCTCTTTTCGTATCAGGCATGCTGTGCGCCTCCTTACATACTCTTCATCTTGGGGTCAAGTGCCTCGCGCAGGCCGTCGGCCAGCAGGTTAAAGCTGAGCATCAGCAGGCTCATGACCACGATGGGCGGGATGATCTGATAGGGATGGGTGGTGAAGCTGTTGTACAGCTCACTGATCAGGGAGCCCAGCGAGCACTGCGGCACCGGGATGCCCAGACCCACGAAGGAAAGGAATGCCTCGGTAAAGATCGCAGTGGGGATGCTGAACATGACCTGAGTGATGATGGGTCCGATGATGTTGGGCAGCACTTCCTTAAAGATGATAAAGAAGCTGCCGGCACCCAGAGTCCGGGAAGCCAGAACGAATTCCTGGTCCTTCAGCTTGAGCATCTCGGCGCGGGCGATGCGGCTCATGCCCACCCACTCGGTCAGCATCAGAGCAAAGATGATGGTGATCATGCCGGGCTGCAGCACCAGAAGCAGCAGCGTAACGATGACCAGACGGGGGATGCCGTTGGCAACTTCAAGAAAGCGCTGCATCAGCATATCCACCTTGCCGCCGAAGTAGCCCGAGATGAGGCCGTAGCTCATGCCGATGAGCATATCAATGACGGCAGCCGCCACGGCGATGATAAGGGAGACGCGGGCGCCTTCCCAGGTACGGGTCCAGATGTCGCGGCCATAGAGGTCGCTGCCGAACCAGTAGTAGACGTCATCCTTGCCTTTTTCGACATAGTTGTTGACGACCTTGGTACCGGTGGTCGTGCTCATCTTCTCGCTGCCGTCCAGAATGCCGAGCTGCTCAATGCCGGGGACGCGAGGCGCAAAGTTCTTCTGGCTCAGATCCTGGCCGGAATAAGTATAAGCATTCATTCCCGGGCCAAAGACGGCCAGCAGCAGGATGATCATGATCATCACGAGGCCCAGCACGGCGCTCTTCTTGCGGAAGAAGCGGATGCGGACGTCTTTCCAGAAGCTCTGGGCCGCGAAGTTGGTATCCACCGCGATTTCAGCCGCGTTGTCCTTCCGGGCAAACTCTGCCTCGGTGAACTTGTGCTCAGGGTACAGTTCCTGCACGGCCTGCGTGATGGCTGCGGCGGTGCTTTCGCCGCCCAGTCGAATCGCTTTTTCTGCCATATCAGTCGTCCCCCTTTGCCAGACGGATGCGCGGGTCGATGATGCCGTACAGCAGGTCAACGACCAGCATGATGCCAATGTACATGGCGCTGTAGATGAAGCTCAGGCCGATGACCACGTTGTAGTCGTTGGACTGGATGGCCGTCACCAGCAGGCTGCCCACGCCGGGGATGGCAAAAATTTTCTCGACCACCAGCGAGCCGGTCATCAAATCAACGATGAGCGGGGCCAAAACCGTAATAATCGGAATGAGCGCATTGCGCAGGGCGTGGCGGAAGATCAGCGCCGGGCCGGAGATGCCCTTGCTCTCGGCCAGCAGCATATAGTCGGAGTCGAGGACTTCTATCATCTCGCTTCGGGTGAAGCGGGCGATGGATGCCATGGTGAACATGGACAGCGACACGCTGGGCAGGACACTCGAACCTAAGACATCCTTGGCGGAGAACAGCATCGGGAACCAGCGGAGCCTGAAGCCGAAGGTGTAGCTCAGGGCCAGTGCGAAAACGTAGGACGGCACCGACACGCCGATGACTGAGATGATGGTGGCGATGGTATCAAAAATGGTATCCCGCTTGAGGGCAGCCACAATGCCCAGCACAAGGCCCACCAGAGCGCCCAGCGTGACGGCCATGCCGCCGATTTGAATCGAGATGGGCAGGCGGGACTGGATGAGCTGGGAGATGGGCGTATTTTTGGAGATGTTGTAGCTCACACCCAGATCGCCCCGGAGCATATTGCCCACATAGCGGAAGAACTGGATGTAGATCGGCTGGTCAAGACCGTATTTTGCATAGAGCGCGGCTCTCATATCGGCTGTCAGCTTTTCGTCGTTGAAGGGCGAGCCGGGCATCAGCTGCATCAGGATGAACAGCACCAGCAGGATGGCCAGCAGCGTAAACAGCGAGGTGAGGATACGCTTGAGCGTATATTTTTTCACGTCAGGTGAACCCCCTTTGGTTTTCCTGTCCGCGGTCAATCGTGCGCGGGCCGCGGACAGGCACAATGCCAAAAAGGCGCACAGTGGCTTTTGCGGGCCACTGTGCGGCCTTTGTTCAGCGTTTTTTCTTTAAGCGTTCTTTGCGGCCCGCTTGTACACACGGTTCAGAGCCACCGGGTGGAACTCCACGCCGGTAACGGCGCTGGAGATCATCTCGGCATTGCACTGGCCGTACAGCGGGAAGATGACTGCCTGTTCCAGAACGATGGCTTCTGCATCGTACAGAGCTGCCCAGCGGCCCTCGGGGTCGGTGCAGAGGTCGCCGGTGGTGCACTCCTCGATGATGGAGTCATACTCGGCGTCGCTCCACAGACCGTAGTTGTTGGAGTTGCCGGTGACCCACATGCCCAGATAGGTCATGGGGTCGGCGTAGTCGGGACCCCAGCGGGTCAGGCCCAGCTGGAAGTTGCCGTCCTGCATATCCTGCACGCGCTGCTTCTTGGGCTCGACGGTCAGGTTCACGGTCAGGCCGGGGAGAGTGGTCTCGAGCTGCTCCTTGACGACCTGTGCCACCTTCTGAGGTGCATCGTCGGCATCAACGATCATGTCGAAGGAGAAGCTGTCCTTGCCCAGCTCGCTCTTGGCGGTCTCGTAATACTCGGCCGCCTTGGCTGCATCGAATGCGCAGGAATCGGCGAACTTGGTCTGGTCGGCGCTGAAATCGCTGCCGTCCGGGCCGGTGGCGAACTGCGGGGGAACGGCGGTGTAGCAGGGAGCAGAGCCGTCCTTCAGGACGTCGCCGGTGATGGCGTCGCGGTCGAGGGCGAAGGTCATCGCCTTGCGCAGGTTCTCGTTTGCCAGTTCAGGCACCGCATCGATGTTGGGGCTGATGTACCACAGGTAGCCGGCGCCCACACTGGTAAACTGGGGGTCGTCCTTTACCTGATCCACCTGCTCGCCGTTCAGCAGGGTCAGATCCAGTGCGCCGGTCTGGAAGCTCATCAGAGCCTGCTGGCTGTCCTTGATGACCTGATAGGCCAGACCATCCAGAGCGATGTTTGCAGCGTCGTAGTAGTCGGGGTTCTTGGTCAGCTCGAATGCGGTAGCAGCGGGCTGGTAGTCGGTCATAATGAATGCACCGTTGGACAGGACGGTGTCGGGGCTGGTGCCGAAGGTATCCTTGCAGGTGTTGAAGAATGCCTCGTTGACAGGGTAGAAGGTGGGGAAGTACATCAGGCTCAGGAAGTAGCTGACAGGGACGTTCAGCTGAACCTCGAGGGTCTTGTCATCCACTGCGGTCACGCCCAGATCCGTGACGGGCTTCTCACCGGCAATGATCTCTGCGGCGTTGACCACCTGGCCGATGTCAGACAGCATATAGGAATACTCGGAAGCGTTGGCGGGGTCAACAGCACGCTGCCAGCCGAACACGAAGTCGGCTGCGGTGACGGCGTCACCGTTGGACCACTTTGCATCGCGCAGGTGGAAGGTATAAGTCTTGCCGTCCTCGCTGATGTCGTAGGTCTCGGCGAGGGCCGGGACAGCTGCGCCGTCGGCGTCCATCTGCATCAGACCGTCGGTGTAGTCGGCGATGACCTCAAAGGAGGTGCCGTCGGTGGCGATCTGCGGGTCCAGAGACTGGACCTCAGTCTCCAGCATGATGTTCAGGGTGCCGCCTGCGGCAGTGCCAGCTGCGCTGGAAGCACCGGTGGAGGCAGCGGTAGAAGCTGCCGTGGAGCTGGAGCCGCCGCAGGCCGTCAGGGCCAGAGCTGCTGCGGATACGCCTGCTGCTGCCAGAAAGCTGCGGCGCGAAATACGACGATCGAATCTCATAATATCTTTTCTCCTCTCTAACACCGCTTTAACGTATTAAAGCGACTGTTTCTGAAAAATGCACAAGGTGTTCTGCTCCCCCTCTGGAGCTTTCTGCACACCCTTGTGCCTTGGCGGCATTATACATCGTCCACCGCCGAAAGAAAAGACTTTTTGCCAAATTAATCCCCTCGACCCAACGATTTCTGTAGTTTGACCAACTGCACGCCAAAATTCTGATTTGAATTTTGTATAGTTTTGCCCTTGATATGTATTCATACGGAGTACAATTCAGGTGAGATAAGTATTACTTGTGCTTTAACCGCGTACAGTTTCGTGCCGCATCTTTCTTTTATAAAGAAAACAGCCCATTATGCTTTTTCTGCACAGCGGGCTGTCCGGACTTTATTTTACTTCATCTGCCTGAGGTTTTGTCTCAAAAGCACTTTGAAACGTGCTCAGACTGCCTCGGCAGCAGGTACTTCGGCCTCTCCATTGTACACAGCCTTGTCCAGCTGGCCTTCGGTGGCAGCCACAAGGGTGGTAGCGGCGGCAGCGCCGACGACGTTGGCGGCAGTACGAGCCATATCAGCAATGCTGGAAATGGGCGAAAGCAGGATGATGGCTTCCACCGGCAGACCGGCAGCAGCAAACAGAGCGGTAGCAGTGATGGTAGCCGTGCCAGGCACACCGACGGTACCGATGGAGACGACCACAGCCAGCACCACGAGGAAGGCGTACTGCACCGGGGTGTAGTCAATGCCCAGCAGGTGGATGGTAAAGACAGCCAGCAGGGTGGGCCAGACACCGGCGCAGCCCGGCATACCGAGGTTTGCACCCAGACTTGCACCAAAGGCGGCGATGTCCTCGTTGACGCCCAGCTTCTTGGTCAGCTGGTTGACCGTGACGGGGATGGTGCCAACACTGCTCTGAGAAGTGAAGGCGACAGTGCCGGCGGGCCAGACGCCCTTGAAGAACTGGACAGGATCCAGCTTGCCGACGATCTTGATGAGCGCTCCCTCGACCGCGAAGGCCTGAATGGCGCAGAGGACATAAGCCAGCACCAGAACGCTCAGCAGGGGGACGAGGTCGGCCGGAGAAGAGCGGCTGACGGCACGGGCGATGAGGGACAGGACGGCATACGGAGTGAAGGAGATGACATAGCTGACCACGCGGCCCATCACAACGTCACCAGCGTCGATAAACTTCTTGAAGGGGGCGACCTCCTCGGGCTTCTTGGCGGCGATTCTGTTGTAGCTGATGGCGACCAGAATGCAGAAGACCACGATAGGCACCACCTCGCCGTTTGCCCAGTGGGAAGCGAGGTTCTGGGGGAAGAGGCTGATAACCGTGTCCACAAAGGTGGGGACTTCCTTGGCGGTGTAGTCGGTGGCCAGCTCATACTTCACACCGTGGCCGACGTTGGTCACGACACCGGCGATCAGGGTGATGAGGCTGGCGAAGAAGGTGTTCAGGACGAGGAAGAAAACAGTCTTGAGGCCGATGTTCTTCAGGCGGACGGAATTGCCCAGATTGGTGATGCTGGAAATGATGCTGAAGATCAGCAGCGGGATGACCACAGCCGAAACGACGTGGGCGTAGATGGTACCCACAGCGGCGACATAGGTGTGGTGGCCCTTGAACACAAGGCCCACGATGAGGCCGAGGCCCACAGCCAGAATGGTGCGCACGCCGAAGTCAACCTGCTTTTTCCTGTGCAGGTAGTACAGCAGGGCAAAAAATACGGCAGTCAGGGCCAGTGCGGCCAGATCCAGAATTTCTACAGACATAAAACGGATCCTCCTTTATTTTTGAGTGTGATGTCGTTTTTGTCTGTCAACACATTCGCTCTCTCATGATGTTCCTCCCATTTTACATAAACCTACTTTGTATGTATGTTTATTCGGTTGTCGTGGAGTATACTACATACAAACCCTGTTGTCAAGTAAATTATGAAAAAATTTTGAACCAGATGCAAAAAGAGCCGCTGTGCATACGCACAGCGGCTCTTGCTATCTTCCGATATTTTATTTTGCGTACTCGACGGCACGGCTCTCGCGGATGACGTTGACCTTGATCTGGCCGGGATAATCCAGCGTATCCTCGATCTTCTTTGCAATGGAGCGGGCCAGCAGGATGACCTGATCGTCGCCGATGACGTCGGGCTTGACCATGATGCGCACTTCGCGGCCAGCCTGCACGGCGAATGCCTGCTCGACGCCCTCGAAGCTGGAAGAGATCTCCTCCAGATTCTCCAGACGCTTCACATAGCTCTCGACATTCTCGCGGCGGGCGCCCGGACGGGCAGCGCTGATGGCGTCGCAGGCCTGAATGATGAAGGCCAGCGGAGTCTTGGGCTCCACATCGCCGTGATGGGCCTCGATGGCGTGGATGACCTGGGTATTTTCCTTGTACTTGCGGCAGATGTCCACACCGATCTGGACATGGCTGCCCTCGATCTCATGGTCAAGAGCCTTGCCGATGTCATGCAGCAGACCGGCACGGCGTGCCAGCGTGACGTTCACACCCATCTCGCCTGCCAGCAGGCCGGCCAGCCAGGCCACTTCCATGCTGTGGGTCAGAGCGTTCTGGCCAAAGCTGGTGCGGTACTTCAGGCGGCCGATGAGCTTGATGAGATCGGGGTGCAGGCCGTGGATGCCCAGCTCCATGACAGCGCGCTCGCCCTCCCGCTTCATCTGCAGCTCGAGATCGTGGCGGCACTTCTCCACCGTCTCCTCGATGCGGGCGGGGTGGATGCGGCCATCGCCGATAAGGCGCTCCAGCGTCATGCGGGCCACCTCGCGGCGGGTCTGGTCGAAGGAGGACAGGGTAATGGCCTCCGGGGTATCATCGATGATGAGGTCAACGCCGGTGGCCGTCTCAAGGGCGCGGATATTGCGGCCCTCGCGGCCGATGATGCGGCCCTTCATCTCGTCGCTGGGCAGCGGGACGACGCTGACGGTGGTCTCGCTGCAGTGGTCAGCAGCACAGCGGCTGATGGCCTGGCCGATGAGGTTGCGGGCGATGCCGTCGCAGTTCTCCTTCAGATCGGTCTCGTAGGCGGCGACGCGGATGGCCTTCTCGTGGGTCAGCTCCTCGTCCATCTTGTGCAGCAGCACTTCGCGGGCGTCCTCCTGGCTCAGGCCGGCCAGCGTTTCCAGACGCTCCATCTCCTTGGCGCGCAGGGCATCGACCTCGGCCAGATGGGCCTCGGCCTCCTCGTGCTTCTTTTTCAGCTCTTCCTCGCGCTTTTCCAGAGCCTCGGTCTTGCGGTCGAGGACAGTTTCCTTCTGGTCGATGCGGTTCTCCTGACGGCTGATCTCCGCACGGCGCTGCTTGATCTCTTTATCGGCCTCCGCCTTCTGGGCATCGACCTCGGCTTTCAGGCGGAAAGCCTCATCCTTTGCCTCCAGAATGGCTTCCTTGCGCTTCTGGTCGGCGGTCTTGATCGCTTCGTTCACCAGCCGGGTCGCCTCGGCCTCGGCGCTGCCGATCTGGGCCTCCGCGGTCTTTTTACGGTTGTTGTAACCAATAAAATAGCCCGCAGCTGCGGCAGCGACAGCAACGATCAATGCCACGATCGCTCCGATCACGGTCATTGTTCTTCACTCTCCTTAACAGTCAAATTTTGCTTTAACAGGCAGGAGACGCTGTGCGGCCGAACGCGGGCCAGACATCAATCAAATTTTCAACACAAAAGAAGCCAACAAGAACAGACGCAGAGAAAAATCTTCCTGTGCGGTAGGTCTGGTGCAGCTTTTCGATTTACAAGATGTGCTTATAAAAACGGGCAGATGAAGCCCCATTGAAATATCTGGTCGCGGAATGTTCCGCCTGCAGCGTCTTAGATTCCATACTACTTCTTATATTACGAAACATTTTGCACAATGTCAAGGAGAAGTAAGGCCGAAAGCGGAAATTATTTTTTTATTTATTCGAGATACATCCGGCGCAGGCGCATCAGGCGGGCCGGAGTGAGGCCGTATTCGGCTTCCAGATAGGCGTCGGCACTGCCATAGCGCTCCCGGATGATGCCCAGCACGAAGGGGGCAGACTCCGGGTGGACGCCGAACACGCCGAGGTAGAAATCCTTCCGGGCAGGGTCAGCGGCGATCTCCTCAGCGTGCTCGGCCCAGACGGCTTCCAGCTCCGGCCTGCGCCAGATGTTCGTCTTCTCAAAGTCTTCGGCGATGGTCTTGTCCGACGCGCCCAGCGCCAGCAGGATGAGGATGGCGGCCACGCCGGTGCGGTCCTTGCCCGCCGAGCAGTGGAAGAGCACCGGCGTCTCACCGGCTTCCAGCGCACGGAACAGCTCCTTGTACGCCTTGTTGCCGAAGAGCATCCGCTCGTACATGGCGTCCGCCATCCGACGGCCCTCGTCGGGCATTCCCTTCAGCAGGTTCTCCCGGTCTTCGGGCGAAAAGTCCACCTCTTTGCCGTTCTCGAGGCAGAGGCCGCAGATGCGCACCAGCCGCGCGCCGTCCGGCACGTAGTCGGGCGTCTCGGCAGCTTCGGCCTCGCTGCGCAGATCGAGGATGAGGCGCAGGCCCAGACTGTCCAGCAGCTTCCGGTCAGCCTCGCTGGTGAGCTTCCACGTCGGGATGCCCCGGTAGATCTGGCCCCACTTGATGTGCTTGCCCTCATCGGCCTCGTAGCCGCCCAGCTCGCGGAAGTTGTGTCCGCCCTCAAAGGGCAGCTGAGTGCCGGGGGCAGGATGTACCACGGCGGGCTTTGCCGCCGCGCTGGACAGGACAGGCAGGTTATAGAAGGGCTTCGCCGACCGTCCGCGCCGGGGCGGCAGGCTGGCCGCACCGCCCAGCACCTCCATCAGGTAGCTGCGCAGCAGGTCGATATAAGCCGAAGCATGGTCGCGCCGCTGCAAAAGCGAGACGCAGAGGGGCGGCAGGTCTTCCAGCAGAACGTCCCGCACCCGGTCCAGCTCCCGCCGCGCGCCCGGCTCGTACCGGGTCAGGCAGGTGCAGAGCTGCTCCTGCACGAGGTAGTACGCCTGATAAAAGCTGGGGCCTATCTCAGCGTTGGGCGCAAAGCCCGCCCGGGCGCAGGCCTCCCACAGCGGGGCGAACAGGTCCTGCCGCAGGCTGGGCAGAAGGACCCGCTGGTTCCGCAGCTCGGCCAGCGGCACACTCTCCTTTTCCCAGAAGGGGTGGCCCCGCGGCACCAGCAGACAGGCCGGGTCGGCCCGCAGGGTGGTGCGGGCCAGCACCGGTGCGGCACAGCCCAGGTCCATCACAAGGCCCGCATCCAGCTCGCCCTGCTCCACGCCGTCGGCCACGGCGTCGTTGTCCAGCAGGCGGAACCGCATCTCGATGTGGGGGTACTGCTGGCGGAACTTGTCCAGCTGGGTCTCAAGGCCGGGCAGATAGTCCGGCACCAGCGAGACACTGATGCCGATGCGCACCGGCTGGGCCGACTGTATCTCGGCGTGGAGCGCCGCCTGCATCTGCTGGAACTGCTCCACCACCGGCGCGGCATGGCGCTGCAGGCTCACGCCCCGGTCGGTGAGGCTGAGCCTGTGGTGGGCGCTGAGAAAGAGCGGCCCGCACAATTCGGCCTCGAGGGCCGAGATGCTCTGACGCAGGGCCTGTCGGGATAAAAACAGACGCTGGGCCGCGCGGGTGTAGTTCATCTCCTCGCAGAGGACCAGAAAATAATGCAGCTGGCGGATGTCCATCGTTTCCTCCTGAATCTTAGAGTGGTATGGGTAAAGAATACCGCCTTTTGGCCGGATTGTAAAGCCGCTGGAAGCAAAATCCCGCTTTTCTCCGCTATTGACGCCGGGCTTTCCCGCGTGTAAGATAAAGGAAAGGAGGCTCTCCCCATGAAACATAACACTCCGGCGCAGGAGGTCAAAAGCCTCGAGACGCTGTTTTTCACCTTTTTCAAAATCGGTCTGTTCACCTTCGGCGGCGGCTACGCCATGATCGCCCTGCTGGAAGAAGAGTTCATCCAGCGCCGCAAATGGCTGGACAAAGACGAATTCCTCGACATGGCCGCCATCGCGGAATCCACCCCCGGACCGGTGGCCATCAACAGCGCCACCTACCTCGGCTACAAGCTGGCCAAAGTCCCCGGCGCGGCCACGGCCACCGTGGCCGTCTGCCTGCCGTCCTTCCTCATCATCTACGCCATCTCGCTGTTTTTCGAGCAGTTCACCCAGCTCACCGTCATCGCCAACGCCTTCAAGGGCATTCAGGTCTGCGTCATCTACCTCATCTTCTCGGCAGGCGTGCGGATGCTCAAAGCGCTGGACAAGTCGCCCTTTGCCACCGGCGTTCTCGCCGCCGTCATGCTGGTGATGGTGGGTCTCTCGCTGGCCGGTGTCAGCGTCTCGTCCATCCTGCTCATCCTTCTCAGCGGTGCGGCAGGCGTGGCTGCATGGCTCATCGGCCGCAGAAAGGAAGGGAAGTAAGATGTTTCTGAAATTATTCCTCACCTTTCTGGAGATCGGTGCCGTCTCCTTCGGCGGCGGCTACGGCATGATCTCCCTCATCCGGGAGAAAGTCCTGCTCAACGGCTGGCTCTCTGAGGCCGAGTTTCTGAGCTTCATCGCGGTGTCGGAGTCCACACCCGGCCCACTGGCCGTCAACATGGCCACCTTCATCGGCGCGTCGCAGGGCGGGGTGCTGGGGGCGCTCTGCGCCACGCTGGGCGTCGTTCTGCCGTCCTTTTTCATCATTCTGCTCATCGCGGCCCTCATCCACGACCTGCTCAAGTACGCCGGGGTCGAAGCTTTCCTCTCCGGCGTCCGGCCCTGCGTCGTGGCCCTCATCCTCTCCACAGCCTTCACCATGGGGCTGAGCACTCTGCTGGGCATCTCCACCGCCGCTGAAACGCCCTCGCCCGCATGGCGGGGCATTGGCATCCTTGCACTTCTGGCCGGGGTGCGGCTCATCTGGCAGAAAGCGAAGGGCAAAGCCCCTTCGCCCATCGGGATGATCCTGCTCTCGGCGGTGCTGGGCGCAGTTTTATACCAATAAAAAAGAACGGCATCTGAGCTTTTCTCCGATGCCGTTCTCTATTTTGCTCTTCTGAAATCCGATTCACAGACCCGGCCATTCTGGGCCAGAACGCGGCGCAGGACCTGCATCACGCCGGAGCTGGTGTTGGGCGGCGCGAGGAAGGGCACCTCCTCCCGGAGGGCGGGCGAGCCGTTCTCTACAAGGAAACCGTATTTTGCCGCCTTCAGCATCTCCGCGTCGTTGAAGGTGTCGCCGAACGCCATCATGCCCTCGGGCAGGACGCCCAGACGCTCCCCCAGCCGAAGCAAGGCCGCGCCCTTGTGGACGCCGGGGTTCATGATGTCCACCCAGTCTGCACCAGCCACCGCCACCGAGAAGCGCCCGCCCCAGACCGGGCCATAAAACGCGTCGTAGCCCTTCTGGGCATCTCCCTCGGGGAAGTAGATGGTGAATTTATCCACCCGGGCGGTCACGTCCTCCAGATGAGGGACATATTCCACCTTGGTGTAGAATCTCTTGAAGACCCTGTCGTATGGCCGGAACTGCTCCTCCACATAGGCCGTTTCCAGCCCGCAGAGGACGGCGGCGTGGCCCGCGCTCCGGGCCTGCCCGGCCAGCGTGCGCCAGTCGGCAGCGTCCATCTCGGAGAGGTACAGGCTCTCGCCCTTCCAGCAGATGGCACCGCCGTTGTCGCCCACGAGGATGATGTCGTCCCGCAGGGGCGCGAACATCTCCTCTAAGGTATAGATGGGCCGTCCGCTGGCGGCAGCGAACCGGATGCCCCGCTCTGCCAGAGCGCGGACAGTCTCCGCAAAGTCCGGCGGGAGCTGGCTCTGGCCGTCCAGCAGGGTGGCGTCAAGGTCGGAGGCAATGAGGCGGATGGTATCCATGCGCGCCTCCTCAGCCCACATAGCTGATGTTCACGTCGATCTGTCCGCCGTAGCCGGGGATGCGGGCGGTGCAGGTGCCCTGCCACATATCGCAGGCGATGGGGCTGCCGGCCACATTATAATGGGCGTTCCAGATGCTGTAGCTCTTCAGCTGGTTCAGGTCGATGCGCTTGCGGAACCACAGGGTGGAGGCGTAGACGCCCGGCTGATAGCCCTGGGCCTTGACTTCCTCGCAGAAGGCGATGGCACACTTGGTGCGGTCCTCGACGCCCAGACCATCGGCACGGCCATTGCTGCCGCCGGAAGCCTCGGTATCAAAGTAGATGGGGTAGTCGAGCTTGCGGCCGTTCAGGACGTAGGCGCAGCCCTGTGCTTCCTCCCGGGCCTCGTTCTCGTTGACTGCCTGACTGAAGAAGTAGACGCCCACCTTGAGGCCCGCGTTCCGGGCGTTGGTGAAGTGCTGCTCGAACATGGGGTCCAGCACCAGTGCGCCGCTGCCGTAGCCGCGGTAGCCGATGCGGATGATGACGAACTTGACGCCCGCCGTCTTGACCTGCTCCCAGTCGATGTTCGACTGATATTTGGAGACATCGATGCCGAAGGTGGCGTCCTGCTGGACACCGTTGGCGTCGAAGTAATAGAGCTTGTTGTCGATGGACCGGATGCCCGTGACCGGCTGGTTGGTGTACTGGTCATAATAGTAGGTCTTGCCGTCCACGGTGCGCCAGCCGGAATAGACCGGAGCCGGAGCCGGGGTGGTGCTGTCATCGTCTCTTTTCCCGAACAGGAGGTTCCACAGCCAGCTCAGCAGGCCGTTCTCGTCGGTAAGACAGGCAGTATCAATGTTGCTCGCATCCAGCGTACCCGCATCCAGCGCCGCGCGTATCTCCTCCGGCGTCAGCAGGATGGTGCCTTCCTCGGTCTTCACCGGCAGGGCGCTCTGCTCTTCGGAGTTCGTCTCCGGCTCAGCGGGCTGAGACACTGCATCCTGCTCCACCGGAGCGCTCAGGGGGTCTTCGGCGGCCAGTGCCTCGGTCTCCTGCTGTAAGCGGGGGAAGCCGTTCTCCTGTTCCAGCTCGTCGATGCCGCCCATCATGGGGGCAGAGGGAGCTGTTTCCGGGGCCGCAGGCTCTGCGGCAGTCTCCTCTGCGGGTGCAGCCGGAGCCGCCGATGCAGCGGGCTCTTCTTTCACGCTCTGGCTGGGAGCAGACGGCTGCGCGGCAGACGCAGCAGTGCTCTCCGCCTCAGAGGATGCAGAGTCGTTTTTCGGGGTTTCCGTATTATTTTTCTTCGTTTCCTTTTTGGTGCTGTGGGCCGCATCGGTCTCGCCCTCCCACAGCAGAGCCGACGGCTCCACCGTCAGACCCGCAGGCTGGGACGCCAGCAGGGCTGTGGTGCCAAAACCGCCCACCGCGATGGCAAGCGCCATCACCGCCGAGGCCACCATCTGGCCCGCCGCACGGCGCGTCTTCTTTTTTGGTGTTCCTGTATCTTTCTGTCTCATTCCGCTTGCTCTGCCTCCAAGCTGTATTCTAACGCGGCCTCTCGCCGCCAGAAGTGCTTCAAATTCTATTTTTACGTCTATAGTATACACCCAACCACAAGCTCCCGTCAATGTCCTTCGGTGTCTCGTGCGGGGCGTTTTGTGGAAGTTTTCCACCACAGCCGACGTTCCATGTGGAAAACGAACCAAGCCGCCGTATTATTGCATCCAAAAGAAAAAAGTTCCGTTCCAAACGGGATTTTTGCATTTTCCTCTTGCTGTCTTGACACATGTATGGTATCATGATGGTCATGCAGCTTTTGCTGCACTCTGAACGTGTTAAGACGGAAAGGCAGATTCTTTATGTCAAATGTAAAAGATTTCTTAAAACGCAAGGACATCGTCATCACCCCCCAGCGCTACCTCATCGAGGCGCTGGGCGCGATGGCACAGGGCCTGTTCGCCAGCCCTGTCTCTTATACACATCTCCGAGCCCACGAGACTAGGCATGA
>ENA-OXEI01000392-OXEI01000392.1-human-gut-metagenome-genome-assembly--contig:-NODE-392-length-14647-cov-30.559690_pt1 | contig 14647 bp, 9 predicted proteins | sample MGYA00249361_ERZ652255 | MGnify/ENA primary metagenome ERZ652255 (study PRJEB26925, sample SAMN05826744) | human gut metagenome | biome: ENVO:2100002; feature: ENVO:00000062; material: ENVO:00002003... | reverse complement strand
TCAAGGACTGCCAGTCCTCCAACCCGGAAGAGTGCGAGCTGTTCATCGTGGAGGGTGATTCCGCAGGCGGTTCCGCCATTCAGGGCCGCAACCCGATCACACAGGCCATCCTTCCGCTGCGAGGCAAGATCCTCAACACCGAACGTGCCAGCCTGGACCGTATGATGAAGTCCGACACCATCGAATCGCTGATCACCGCGGTCGGTGGTGGCTACGGCGAAGACTTCGACATCTCCAAGGTGCGCTATCACAAGGTCATCATCATGGCCGATGCCGATGTGGACGGTGCGCATATCGCCACCCTGAACCTGACGCTGTTCTTCCGCTACATGCGTCCGATGATCACCGCCGGTTACGTGTACGTGGCCATGCCGCCGCTGTACCGCTTGAAGTGGACCAAGGGTCCGCACGACTTCGTGTACACCGACGCCGAGCGTGACCGTGTGCTTGCCGAAGGCAAGGCCAACGGCCGCCAGCTGCCCAAGGGCGAAGGCATTCAGCGCTACAAGGGTCTGGGCGAGATGAGCTATCAGGAGCTGTGGGAAACCACCATGGATCCCGAACACCGCATTCTGAAGCAGGTACACATCGAGGATGCGGCCGCAGCCGACGAGACCTTCTCGATGCTGATGGGCGACGAAGTGGAACCGCGCCGCCTCTTCATCCAGCGCAACGCCAAGAACGTGCGCTGGATCGACGCGTAAAGGAATCCTCCGCAAGCGGAGGACACAATTCCTTGGCTCCCCTCTTTGAGGGGAGCTGTCGAACGCAGTGAGACTGAGGGGAGCAGTCACTGCGACATGGACTCCCCTCGGTCAGCTTTGCTGACAGCTCCCCCTCAGAGAGGGGAGCCAGATAGGACTAAAGGAACGGTATAAGTGGCAGACGAAACAAACAACACCGGTGACGAACAGTTCACCCCGGATGGCTCGATGGAGCCGTTGAGCCCGCAGGAAGCGGACACCACTGACTACGGTCTGATGGAAAGCGGCGAACGCATCCAGCGCAAGGATTTGCAGCAGGAGATGCGCGAATCCTACCTAGCCTACGCCCTTTCCGTCATCGTGGAACGTGCTCTGCCGGACGTGCGCGACGGCATGAAACCCGTGCACCGCCGTGTGATCTACGCGATGTACGACGGCGGCTATCGCCCCGACCGCGGCTACAACAAGTGCTCCCGCGTGGTCGGCGACGTCATGGGTAAATACCATCCGCACGGCGACTCCGCCATCTATGACACTTTGGTGCGCATGGCCCAGTCCTGGTCGATGCGCAACCTGCTCGTCGACGGTCAGGGTAACTTCGGTTCCCCTGGCGACGACCCTGCCGCCGCCATGCGTTACACCGAATGCCGTATGGCCCCGCTGGCCATGGAAATGGTGCGCGACATCGACAAGGACACCGTCGACTTCGTGCCCAACTACGACGGCAAAACCCAGGAACCGACTGTATTACCGGCCCGCTTCCCGAACCTGCTGGTCAACGGCTCCGCCGGCATCGCCGTGGGTATGGCCACCAATATTCCGCCGCACAACATGCGCGAGGTGGCCGAAGGCGTGCACTGGGCGCTTGAGCATCCGGACGCCAGCCGCGAAGAGCTGCTGGAAAACCTGATTCGCATCATCAAGGGACCGGACTTCCCCACCGGCGCCACCATCCTCGGTCACAAGGGCATCGAACAGGCCTACCGCACCGGCCGTGGCCTCATCACTATGCGTGCCGTGGTCAACACTGAGGAGATCAACGGCCGCATGTGCCTGGTGGTCACCGAGCTGCCGTACCAGGTCAACCCGGATCGTCTGGTCGTCTCCATTCGTGAGGCCGTGCGCGACGGCAAGATTCAGGGCATCGCCGACATGCGCGACGAAACCTCCGGCCGTACAGGCCAGCGCCTCGTATTGGTGCTGAAGCGTGACGCCGTGCCGAAGGTGGTGCTGAACAACCTGTACAAGCACTCCCAGCTGCAGCAGACCTTCGGTGCCAACATGCTGGCCCTGGTCGACGGCGTGCCGCGCACGCTGAGCCTGGACGCCTTCATCCGCCATTGGGTGAACCACCAGCTCGACGTGATCGCCCGCCGTACCGCATACCTGAAGCGTGAAGCCGAGGAACGCGACCACATCCTGCAGGGCTACCTCAAGGCTCTCGACATGCTGGACGAGGTCATCGCCCTGATCCGAGCCTCCGAAGACACCGATACCGCCCGTACCGGTTTGATGGAGCTTCTGGACATCGATCAGGTGCAAGCCGATGCCATCCTAGCCATGCAGCTGCGCACGCTGACCCGCATGAACCGCGACAAGATCGTGGCCGAACACGAGGAATTGCAGCGCAAGATCGCCGACTACATCGACATTCTTGCCAAGCCGGAACGCCAACGCAAGATCATCGGTGACGAACTCGACGAGATTGTGGGCAAGTACGGTGACGAACGCCGTACCAAGATCCTGCCGTTCTCCGGTGAGATGAACGTCGAAGACCTGATCGCCGAAGAGAACGTGGTGGTCACCGTGACCCACTCCGGCTTCATCAAGCGCACCAAGGCCGACGAATACCGCGCCCAGCACCGTGGCGGCAAGGGCATCAAGGGCACCAAGCTGCGCGAGGACGACGTGGTGGATCACTTCTTCCTGACCTCCACGCACAACTGGCTGCTGTTCTTCACGAACAAGGGTCGCGTCTACCGCATCAAGGCCTATGAGCTGCCCGAGGGTTCTCGTGATTCCAAGGGCCAGCACGTGGCTAACCTGCTGCAATTCGCGCCCGACGAGTCCATCCAGGCCGTGCTGTCCATCCCGAACTACGAGGTGGCCAAGTATCTGGTGCTCGCCACCCGTTCCGGCAAGGTCAAGAAGACCCCGCTGGCCGAGTACGACTCCCCGCGTCAGGGCGGCCTCATCGCCGTGCGCCTGATGGCCGACGAGAACGGCGAGAATGCCGACGAGCTGATCGGTGCCGCGCTGTGCAACGCCGAGGATGACATCATCTTGGTCTCCAAGCTCGGCATGAGCCTGAAGTTCCAGGCCAACGATGAGCAGCTGCGCCCGATGGGTCGTCAGACTGCCGGTGTGCAGGGCATGAAGTTCCGCGAGGGCGACGAGCTACTGGCCATGGATGTGGTATGGGGCGACTCCGACAAGGATCTGTTCGTAGTGACCAACGAAGGCTTCGCCAAGCGTACGGCCATCAGCGAATACCGCCTGCAGGGCCGTAACGGCCTGGGCATCAAGGCCGTGCAGCTGGTCGAAGGCCGCGGCTCTCTGGTCGGCGCGCTCGTGGTGTCCGAAGACGATCAGGTCATGGCCATCATGAAGTCCGGCAAGGTGATTCGTTCCAACGTGGACGAGGTCAAGCGCACCGGGCGCAACACCCAGGGTGTTACCTTCGCCAAGCCTGATAAGGGCGACGAAATCCTTTCCATCGCACGCAACGAAGAAAAGGATGACCCCGAAGAGGAGATCGCCGACAACGGCACTGCCGAAGCAGGCCAGTCCCCCGCCGAACCGGTGAACGAGTCCAACGAGACCGCACAATCCGGTGAGAATGTGAACAACGTGGACGAGGCGTGAGCCGAGTCCCGAAAGGCTGGTAGCCTCACTAACAGCAGAGGCTACCAGCAGGCTCTTAAGGAGAAACGATGAACGATCAGTTCGACAACAACGAGTCCGAGGTGATTCAGCCCAATATCGACAATACGGTGAATGATGTGGTGACACCTGAACCCGTTCGGGAGGCACCGCGCAAGGCCCGTTCTGTTTCCAGCGAGCCGGAAGAGGTTACCAGCAGCCCGAAGACTGTTCGTCCGGCAGCTCGTCGCAGCACTCCACGCGCCCGCCGCATGAGCCTGTCCCTGACCCGTGTGGATGCTTGGTCCGTGGCCAAGGTGACATTCATGCTTTCGATTGCCGGCGCCATTATCCAGATTGTCGCCGCAGCCGTCGTCTGGCTGCTGCTCGATTTGGTCGGTGTATTCAGTCAGATTACCCAGATTGTTTCTTCCACTGGCTTGGATGCTGGCGGTCTTGATCTGAAGAATGTGCTGTCCCTGACCACCGTGGTGTCTGGTGTGACCATCTTCTCCATTATCGAAGTGGTGATTTTCACCATTCTGGCCACCATTATTGCGTTGATTTACAACGTGGTCAGCTCGCTGGTCGGTGGCGTGCACGTCACCCTCGGCGATGACTGAGTTTTAGCTATACCAACAAAACTCCCCTCAGTCCGATTCATGGACTGAGGGGAGTTTCGTATATTCATAGTCATTAGTGCTTGGCCGGCACAAAACTTTCGCGGGCGACCAGCTTGGTCGAAAGCATGGTGTGGCAGGTGATGTCATCATTGAAACTGATCGACTGGGAAAGCATCAGCAGCGCGTTTCTGGCTAATGCCGCCTGATCGATGGCATACGTGGTCAGCGGCGGTGAAATGTACTGGGCGATGGACTGGTTGTTGATGCTGATGATGCTGACATCGCGCGGCACCAAAATGCCGGCCTTGGTAAAGGCCTGAATCACGCCCACAGCCAGGGAATCAGTGGCCACGATAAAGCAGTCAGGCATATTGCTGCCGAGCTTGGCCACAATCGTTTCGCCGTGCTTGCGGCCGGTTTCCACGCTGACCTGGCCGCCGGTAAATATCAGCCCTGCGGTTTCCAGGCCAAGGCGTTCGCACCAGTCGCGGTATGCCATCGTACGGATGTCTTCGGGGTACTCGTAGGTGCCCATCATGCGGCCTTCGCCGCCGATAAATCCGATTCTGGTCATGCCGCGGGCTCTGGCTTCGCTCAAGGCGTCCAGTATGGTTTGCAGCAGATCCGGCTGCACGGAGCTGAACAGGTTCGGAGCCGGATTCACATCGATAAACACACCGTGGGGTAGTACTTCGTGAAGCCGCTCCAAGCTCTCGTAGGAGTGCGGTTCGGGGCCGATGGATACGAAGCCGTCATACTGGGTGCTGTTGTCAATGAGTTTGTTGATATCGGTGTAGAACGACAGGGTGATATGCATCTGCTGCGCTGTGGCGAGCAAGGTGCTGCGCAGCTCGCTGTAATAGGCGTTACTCAGCTCCTCATCACTGGGAATGGCGTCCAGTACGGCGATATCGTGCGGAGCCACCAGTCGCCTTTCCTGTGTTTCGTAACCGAGTTCTTCACAGACCTGCAGAATCTTGCGGCGGGTCTCTTCTTTGACGGAGAACGTCGGATCGCCGTTGAGCAGGCGTGACACGGTTGCCGGCGAGAATCCGGCCCGTTGAGCGATTTCTCTGATAGTGACCATGCGTATGCCCGATATGTTCTTTCTGCACCGTTTGCGTACTGTGTACTTGTTCCTGCATTACTACCCGTCATTAGGTAATTGGTAATGTATGTTTACCTGATACCTATCGTAGCGCACATCAATCGGAGTGCGGCAAAGATGTGCGCCAGTTGGCGGAAAAACAGCACACCGCCCGAATGAATAGCATCATTCGGGCGGTGTTGTGCGGCAATGTCTGCTTGCTGTTGAGTCACATTCGGCTAACGGCATTACCTATGCGTTACTTGGTTTACCGGGCTGCGGACTCCTTGCCGAGCAGCGCGGCCTTGGCGATGTCCTTGCCGTACTTGGCGGCATCGGACTCATCGTGCAGGTTGGCTTCGATCTTGGCCACGATACGGGCGTGAGCCTTTTCGTCGATCTTCACGAAGAAGGCGAAGATCAGAAAGCCGATGATGATGAATGCCAGCGGCATCCAGAAGGCGAAGCCCTCGAAGGTGGTGATGTTGGCCTGGGTCATGTCGGCGGCGGTGGTCTTGTCGACGCCGGCGAACAGCGCGTTGGTGGCAAAGACCATGAAGTAGGTGCTCAGTGCGTTGTATAACAGCGACTGGCCGAAGTTACCGAATGCAAAGGCGGCAAGACGGCCTTTATTAAACTTTTTCTGGGGTTCGGCAGTTGATGACGACATCAGTGTTTTCTCATTTCCCGTGATACTGACTGCGGGGCGGACGGCGTTGGCTCTTATTTCTGTCGTTGAACAAGATAATGCGTTACCTATGCAAAGTAAAACCATAACTAAATGCATTATCTAATAGTGATACTAGGAATGTCCGCAATGTGATTGCGGTGACGATTACTGCTCCTTGGCATCTAGCTCGTATAGGTCTGCGTCAGACTGTGCGGTGATGCACCACGCGATACTGCCGAGCTTGATTTTCATCGATATGCAGGTTATATTTAGTAAACATTTTATTTACTAGTTCAGTCACGGTGCCGTGACGAATTCGATGCAAGGAAAGGCGAAAACCATTATGACCAACTTGCAGTCAGCTCAGCAGTTCTCTCAGGCCTGGCTTACCGACCCGCGTGTGTTTGCCGTCAACCGGCTTGCCGCGCATTCCAGCCACAAGTTCTATGATCACGCTCCCCAGTGCGGCGAAGCCATGGATCTCAAGCAGAGTCTGGACGGTCAATGGCGCGTGCAGATGGTGGATCTCGCTGATTTGGCGGACAACGAGCTTGCTGAGGCGGCGTTTGCTCAGCCGGGATACGACGCTGCCGGCTTCTCCCCCATCGAAGTTCCCTCCGCATTGGAGACCAAGGGATTCCTGAATCATCAGTATGTCAACCAGCAGTACCCGTGGTCCGGCCATGAGAGCCCAGTGGCACCGGATGTGCCGAAGCATAACCACGTGGCGCTGTACCGTCATGAGTTCTCTTTGGAACCCAAGGCAGCTGCCGTGTTGGAGGCCAATAAGACTGCTGCGGATGATGCCGCCAAACGTCGCGTTACGTTGACATTCCAAGGCGCGGCCACGGCTATTGCCGTCTGGCTCAATGGCGCTTTCATCGGCTATGCCGAAGATTCCTTTACTCCCAGCGAGTTCGACGTGACTGATGTTCTGCGTGACGGCGTCAATACGTTGGCCGTGGCTTGCTTTGAATTCTCGTCCGCCAGCTGGCTCGAGGACCAGGACTTCTGGCGTCTGCACGGCATCTTCCGTTCCGTGGAGCTGGAAGCCCAGCCGTTGGTTCATGTGAACGACCTGCGCGTGCTGGCCGATTACGACCACACCACTGGCGAAGGTTCGTTGGACGTCGTCGCACTGGTGCGCAATGCTGGCACTGCTGCCGCCGTTGCCGCCACAGTGCTCGATGCTGTCGGCAACATTGTCTGGCACGGCAAGCTGACTGCCGGAGCTGATGCCGAGACGCTGACCGTGAAGGCCAATGTCGGCAAGGTCAACCCGTGGAGTGCCGAAGAGCCCACGCTGTACACCCTGCAGGTGGTGGCAACCGATGCCGCCGGTCAGGTAATCGAAGCAGTGCTGCAGCGCATCGGCTTCCGCCACTTCGCCATCGAAGACGGCCTGATGAAGCTCAACGGCAAGCGCATTGTGTTCAAGGGCGTCGACCGCCACGAATTCGATGCCCGCACCGGCCGCACGATTGCCGAAGCGGACATGATCGAGGACATCCACTCGTTCAAGCGCCTCAACATCAACGCCGTGCGCACCTCCCACTACCCCAACGAGACCCGCTGGTACGAGCTGTGCGACGAGTACGGCATCTATGTGCTGGACGAAACGAATCTCGAAACCCATGGCAGCTGGACCGATCCGGGCGATGTGTTCCAGCCCGCACGCGCCATCCCGGGCAGCAAGGACGAATGGCGCGCCGCCTGTGTGGACCGCACCGCAAGCATGGTGCGCCGCGACTACAACCACCCGAGCGTGGTGATCTGGTCGCTGGGCAACGAGGCGTTCGGTGGTGACGTGTTCTACTCGATGCGCGACTTCGTGCACGAGAACGACCCGTTCCGCCCGGTGCACTACGAGGGCACGTTCAATGACCCCGAATTCAGCGCCGCCACAGACATCATGAGCCGTATGTATGCCAAGCCTGATGAGATCGTCAAGCTATACCTCGGCGAGGACGGCAAGAAGCCGTACATTTCCTGCGAATACAGCCACTCGATGGGCAACTCCACCGGCGGCCTGCACCTGTACACCGAACTGGAGCGCTACCCGCTCTACCAGGGCGGCTTCATCTGGGATTACGTCGATCAGGCCTTGTGGCAGGACTGCGGCGACGGCACCGAGCGCCTGGCCTACGGCGGCGACTTCGAAGACCGTCCGAACGATTACGAGTTCAGCGGCGATGGCGTCATGTTCGCCGATCGCACCCCCTCCCCCAAGGCTCAGGAAGTCAAGCAGTTGTATGCCAATGTGAAGCTCGTGCCGGACGAGTCCGGTGTGACCATCACTAACGACAACCTGTTTATTTCCACTGCCTCTAGTCTGTTTACCGCGCGAGTGCTGGTGGACGGTGCGGAGCGTTGGCATGCCAACTACCGCTTCGATGTGCCTGCCGGCGAGACCGTACGTGAGCCGATCGCCTTCCCGAAGGTCACCGATTTGGTGGCTCTGTCCGGCAGCGCCGAAGTGACCTACGAAGTCGACCAGCGTCTGGCTGAGGCCACTGACTGGGCTCCGGCCGGCTACGAGCTGACCTTCGGCCAGTATGTCGCCGCGGTTTCGTTCGATGACGGTGCCGCGGATGCCGTTGTTGCCGGCGATGCCGAAGTGGCAGCCGATGGCTTCAACGCCGGTATTCACACCGACTTTGGCGAAGTGCTGCTCTCCAAGACGCAGGGTGGCATGGTCTCCTTCAAGCGCGATGGCCGCGAAATGGTGATTCGCCGCCCGAACCTGACCACCTTCCGTGCGCTGACCGACAATGATCGCGGTAACGGTTCCGGTTTCGAGCGCGCCCAGTGGATGGCCGCCGGACGCTATGCCCGTGTGACCGGTACGTCGGTCGAGGAGACTGCCGATGGCAAGGGATTGAAGGCCACCTACAGCTATGAACTGGCCGACGCCAAGCACACGCCAGTCACCGTGCACTATGAAGTCGACGCCGCACTGCGCGTGCACCTGACGGTCGAGTACCCGGGCGAGGCGGATGCCGCCACGCTGCCGGCATTTGGTCTCGAATGGATCCTGCCCAAGCAGTACGATCGCCTGCGTTTCTACGGTCTGGGACCGGAGGAAACCTATGCCGACCGTCTGCACGGCGCCAAGTTGGGCGTCTTCTCCCGTACCGCTGCCGAGGATTGCGCGCCGTACCTGCTGCCGCAGGAAACCGGCAACCATGAGCAGGTGCGTTGGGCGGAAATCACCGACGAATACGGACACGGCATGCGCGTGACCGCAGCCGGCGGCACCCGATTCGCCACCAGCCTGCTGCCGTACAGCTCGCTGATGCTTGAGGATGCTCTGCACCAGAATGAGCTGCCGAAGCCGCGCCACACCTTCCTGCGTCTGCTGGCTGCCCAGATGGGCGTCGGTGGCGACGACACGTGGGGTGCTCCGGTTCACGACGAGTTCCAGGTGCCGGCCGACCAGCCGCTCAAGCTGGATGTGACACTCGAACTCATCTGAGTTGCCGCGGCGCTCCTGTTGAGGAGTTGCCGTTGTAGACCTGTAGACCGCTGAGGGCGGTTATCGGGATTCCGGTAACCGCCCTCAGCGTCAATAATTTAGGAAATAAGCGGCTTCGTCCTAAAATCTTGTCACTGACTCTGTCTCAGTGACAGAAATTTAGGGGCATGGGGCTGATTTCCTGAAATCCTGTCACTGAGTTGCCGCGAACGACAAAAATTTAGGACGAGTGGGCTATTTTCCTAAATTTCTGACGCTGTCAGAAAAAACAATTGGCCATCTGCGGGAGGCTCATAGTTGGGCACGTGTCGCTGCCGGGGAGTTGATCGGTCATCCATGGAGTCTCATGGTCGCGGTGGTGACTCGCATTGCGATTTTCTCCACCTTCAGAATGATGTCGTGTTTACTGGCGGCTTCGTATGATGACGAACGATGCTTACGTATTTGGGTTATTTTTCGACGTCGTTCACTATTGCAATCGTAATGTGGCCGATTCTTTCGGCCGTACTTACTTTGCCGATTCTGGCTGGGCTGTACCATCGCCACCATCGTATGAAGTTGTTGTCTGCGGGAGCCGCATATCTGACGGTACTGTATGTGCTCGGTTTGATTGCATTCACACTGTATCCGATGCCGGATGACCCGGAAGCGTTCTGCGCGGCGAATGCCGGCCAGTTCGCACCACAGCTTGACCCGCTGCGTTTCATCTCAGACATCCAAAACGGCGGATTGAGCGGCATACTGCAGCTGGTAATGAACGTGGTGCTGTTCATGCCGCTTGGTTTCGTGCTCACCCGGTGGCTGCGCTGGCGTTGGTGGGCGGTGCTGATTGGCGGATTCGCCGTATCGTTGTTCATCGAAGGCTCGCAGCTCAGCGGTTTCTGGGGCCTCTACCCGTGCGCCTACCGTCAGTTCGACGTCAACGATCTGATGACCAATACGTTGGGTGCGATGGCGGGCCTCGCCGTGGCCGTGTTGTTCGGCAAGTGGGTGCCGATGGCCCGCATGCCCGAACGCAGCGAGTATAACGAACACCCTGGCGCGGTGCATCGTCTGGTGACGTTCATCATCGATATGGTTTTTGTGGCCTTGGTATACGTCCCGCTCACCTTGTTGGTGACGTTCTTGTTCTACTGGGCGGCTGAGCCTTTGCAGAACGGTGATTTCATGCTGTTCGGTGGGCATCTGACCGTTGGCGTTGGTTGGCTGAACTTCCTTGCGCCAATAGGAGCCAGTCTGGCGTTCCTCATTTTCGAGTTCCTGATTCCGCTGGGGCATAAGGGCCGCACGCTTGGCGGCATGTATACGCACATGACTATTGAAACCAAGCCGCGCAAGGGAATCGCGCGCGCCGTGTTCTACATTCTGCGCACGCTGATTATGGGCGCAATGGTGGTTATGTTCATTATCGGATTCGGACACAACGCGCATATCATGCACTACACCTTCTACGGCTTCGTTATCCTGTTCCTCTTCGCGGTGTTCGCCCATCGCATGCCTTGGGACTTTGTGCCCGGATCTTCGGTGGCGCCGGCCCCGTCTGTGCCCGTGTATGGAGCGGCGGATGTCGCTGCGGCGCCGGCTGAGTCATCTGCCGCGAATGCACATTCGGACAAAGAGGGTGCGGCAACCGTGGCGGGTGATGATGCTGTACCTGGCGCGCCCGATTCGGATGCTGCGTCGAAGGGTGCGGTGAATACGAAGAATACGGGTGATGCGCGTGCCGAAGGCGATGAATCCGCCGCCACAAATCCGAATACTGTGGGACAAGATGAAAAATAGGCCGATTTTTGGCTGTTGTCCCATTCCCATAGTTGTGGCCTGATATGGCATAACCGTAGGAATGGCGGTATTCCAACGATTCTGATTTCTTGTGTTGGGACAATCGAACAGTCAATCGATTGATGCTGATGTTGTCCCACAGTCTCGTGGGACAACATCACAAAAACAGCGATTATCGTATGTTGTCCCACGCTGAATAGCATCGGCCCCTGCCCTTCATGAGTGGAAGGACGGGGGCCGATTGGTTTATTCGCGATTGCGATCGCGGCAGTCTGTCAGAGGATCACAGCACGCCCTGGGCGACCATGGCGTTGGCCACCTTGACGAAGCCTGCGATGTTGGCGCCAGCCATCAGGTCGCCTTCCTCGCCGTATTCCTTGGAAGCAGCCAGGGAGTTGGCGACGATGGACTCCATGATGGACTTTAGCTTGGCGTCGACCTCCTCGAAGGTCCAGCTCAGGCGGTAGCTGTTCTGGCTCATCTCCAGGCCGGAGACGGCCACGCCACCGGCGTTGGCAGCCTTGGCCGGGCCGTACAGCAGGCCGGCGTTCTTGTAGACCTCAATGGCCTCCGGAGTGGACGGCATGTTGGCGCCTTCGCACACCACCTTGCAGCCGTTGGCAACAAGAGCCTTGGCGGACTCCTCGTTGATCTCGTTCTGGGTGGCGCACGGCAAGGCGATGTCGCACTTGACGGTCCACACGCCGGAGCAACCCTCGTGGTACTCGGCGGACGGCACACGCTCGGCGTACTCCTTGATACGACCGCGCTCGACTTCCTTGATTTGCTTGACCACAGCAACGTCGATGCCGTTCGGATCGTAGACGTAGCCGTTGGAATCGGACACGGTCACGACCTTGGCGCCCAGCTCCTCGGCCTTCTGCGCGGCGTAGATAGCCACGTTGCCGGAGCCGGAGATCACGATGGTCTTGCCCTTGAAGGAATCGTTCTTCAGCACGCGCAGGGCTTCGGCGGTGTAGTAGCAGACGCCGTAGCCGGTGGCCTCGGTACGGGTCAGGGAGCCGCCGAATTCCAGACCCTTACCGGTCAGGACGCCGGAGTACTCGTCGCGGATGCGCTTGTACTGGCCGAACAGGTAGCCGATTTCGCGGCCGCCCACGTTGATGTCGCCGGCGGGAACGTCGGTGAACTGGCCGATGTGACGGCACAGCTCGGTCATGAAGGCCTGGCAGAAGCGCATGACCTCGGCGTCGGACTTGCCCTTCGGGTTGAAGTCGGAGCCGCCCTTGCCGCCGCCCATCGGCAGCGTGGTCAGGGAGTTCTTCAGGATCTGCTCGAAACCGAGGAACTTGATGACGCTCTCGTTGACGGTCGGGTGGAAGCGCAGTCCGCCCTTGTACGGGCCGATGGCGGAGTTGAACTGCACACGGTAGCCACGGTTGACCTGCACCTTGCCTTCGTCGTCAACCCAGGCCACGCGGAACTTGACCACGCGCTCAGGCTCGACGAGGCGCTCCAGAACGCCGTTCTTTTCGTATTCGGGGTGCTTGGCAATGACCGGCTGCAGGGTGTCGAGCACTTCGTAGACGGCTTGCAGGAACTCCGGCTGGTCACCATCGCGAGCAACGACCTGGTCGTACACGCGCTTCACGTACTCATCAGTGAGCATAATTCTCCCTAGAGGTTGGGTTATCAAATAAGGCGATTTTATTGTATGCACGGTGTCAAGAGGTGACAAGAAATTGCTCAGGATGTGGCGTGGAGCGGATGTGGCCTACGCCACCAACTCCGATGCATCGGCGCGAGCGATGGCCTGCTCGTAGTCTTTGGTGCCCTTGAAGACTTCCTTGGTCCACGGGTTGATGCCCTGCTTCTTGGCGCGCAGCAGGATGTAGCCGAGTGCCAACACGTTGGCCACTAGCGCGATTAGGGACACCGCAAGGTTCACGTTCGGGTTGTTCACGGACTGGGTGGAGAACACGGAGTAGTCCTGGAACATCGGGAATACCTGCGCGAACATGCACCAGATGGCCAATGTATTGGCGCGATTCTGGATCCAGCCGCCCTTGTTCCAGAAGAAGTTGGCCACGGTGGGCGCCAGCAGCAGTGCAAGGCCGCAGTACCAGGAGTGGGTGGGCAGGCAATTGTAGGTGTAGCAGAAGTTCCACAGATCGTAGGCCACGATGAACACCCAGGTCATGTCCGGCCAGAGCATGTCGTCCTTCTTCTTGGAGGCGTAGATGCCGAACCAGCCGGTCATGCAGAAGATATTGAGGATGCCGGCCAAGCCGTTGAACACGTTGTGCCAGCCACCGTAGAGGGTCACGCCTTCAGTGGAGATCCAGGTGGTGCCCCAGCCGCGGATGGCGGATTCGAAGTCAGAGACCACGGCGATGAGGATGTTGATGGCCACGATCACGAACGGGAAGCACTTGAACCAGTGGGATTTGCCGATAGAGCCCCACTTGTATTTGAGGGCCATAAAGCCGATGCAGCCGATGGTGGCCGCGTAGAGCTTGGCGTAGTGGAACCAGCTGGTCATGTGCACGTAGGTCGGGTTGTTGAGTGCCCAGTCGGCGCCCATTGCGGCGGCGGTGTAGATGGTGATGAAGTAGACGGTCAGCACAGCCGGGACGACGAGGAAGGCGACGATGCCGCCGGTTTTGGTGCGGCGAGCCAGTTCATTGGCGCCAATAAGGCAGCAGAAGACGAGTATCCAGCCAATCCATTGGTAGATGGCGTTGTCGCCGTAGACCTGAAACAGCATGAGCGGTCCTTTCTGATATGTGGTGCGCCCCGCGATTCTCCATCGGATTCCGAGCGCCGACGCCGCTTATTGACGCAGCATCAATTTCTCTCACGGCATAGTGTATCCCTATGTTGACATGGTGTCAATATGGGTTCTGTGCATGCGGTTTCGCATCATTACAAGGTTGACAAGCCGCTGAAATTTGTCTGTGATGCACTAGAATCGGGCATGAAAAGCAAGCAAGATGAGGAGGCGCTCGTGGAGGAGCAATGTTCTCGAATATCAAATGGCAAATGGTGGCATCGGCTGAATGCTAAAATTGTTCTACTTTACGATTATGGCCCGCTGTCTATTTGAAAGTGCAACACCCTGCCCTCAACTTCTATCGCGATGACAGCAAGATAGAAGTCGACCTTTTGGATTTTACGGATAGGAGGCATCCCATTCTGTCTGAAATTCAATCCAGCCAAACATACAGAGATAAGTATGCGAAGCATCTCATCTCCGTCGGCGAGCAGATTGATAAAGCTGGTGGCGACAGTCTCAATGTCATATCACGAGTGGAGTCCAGCTACCGGGCGCGAGGTGTGAACGTTGTCAGCGCTGCGGATTGGATGTTGAGAAGCTAGTTGCGAAAAGATAAAAACCTTTGGAATCGGCATGATTCCAAAGGTTATCTGTGGAGCTAGCCGGGTTCGAACCGGCGACCCTCTGCTTGCAAAGCAGATGCGCTA
>ENA-OXEI01000390-OXEI01000390.1-human-gut-metagenome-genome-assembly--contig:-NODE-390-length-14696-cov-13.272659_pt1 | contig 14696 bp, 16 predicted proteins | sample MGYA00249361_ERZ652255 | MGnify/ENA primary metagenome ERZ652255 (study PRJEB26925, sample SAMN05826744) | human gut metagenome | biome: ENVO:2100002; feature: ENVO:00000062; material: ENVO:00002003... | reverse complement strand
CCGTACCGCTTCGCGCTCTTGTGCAACGGCACCATGCCATGCTTGGTCATGAGCCTCATGACCCGTTTGGCCGACACCGTTATCCCCATGCCCTTCAGTTCCAGATGGACGCGCTTGTACCCGTAGCGCTTCTCGCTGTTCTCGAACGCCTCCTCGACCAAGGGCAGCAGCCACGCGTCCCTGTCGGGCCCGTTCATGGCGTCGGGCTGGTAATGGTAGGCGCTATGCGGAATGCCGACCGCGTCGAACAGGCTTTTGGCGGTCACGCCCAGCCTCTCAATGGTCTGCTTGACGAGGATGGCCTTCTCCCGGCTGGCCGGGTTTTCCGGGTCTGCGCCCGGCCCTTTTCCCAACAGCTCCAGAGTCCCGCGGCGAATCGCGATCTCGACGTCGAGCTCCCTCTTCTCCCGCCGCCGTTCGACGTCGGCGTCCAGCGCGTCCAGACGGGCCTGGAGCTCTTCCACCTTCCTCTGCATCGACGCCAACGCGTCCGCCAGACCGGCCGCGTCCGACGAATTCGGAACCGCGGGCCGCGCGCCGGCCGGATTCCCCGCTCTCGCGACGGCCTTCCCTCTCTCTGTCTCGGACACCGGTTCCTCCCTGGACTTCGCAAGCATCTGCCGTTTCCGGTTTCTCACGACCGCCGCCTGAACGCCCAGCCCGGCGGCCGCCTCTCGTGACTTCATCCTGCCGGACGCGACGGCCGCCACCGCCTCCCTTTTCAGTTCCTCGGGCACCGGCCCGCGACGCAGCTTGCGTTGGCCGGGCGCGAGTTCTGTTTATGTTCAATGGTTTTAAGACCGGTTGAGCGTTTGGTTTTTAGTCCGAAAGAGCGGTAGGAATTAGTCCATTTCATCGTTGATGGAAAACAAGTGACACCGGTCTGTCGTTATCGATTAGTTTCCCGAGTTGAAAAAACAACCATTGACGGTTCTCGGGAAAGGAAAGGAATGACCATACCGGTGTCGGTTCAACAACGTATCAGGCTCCTTGACCAGCAGGGAACGCCATGGCGAGCCATCGCCCGTGATTTGAACGTGTCCAGGGACACGGTCAGGAAATACGCCTTGATGGAGGATTGCTCGCCCAAACCCAAACCATCGACCACGCGGCCGAGGAAACTCGACGGGTTCACGCCCGTGATCGACGAGTGGTTGCAAGCGGACCGGTTCATGCCCCGCAAGCAGCGCCATACCGCCAAACGCGTGTACGACAGACTCGTCACGGAGAAAGGGTTCACCGGCTCGTATTCCGCGGTGCAGCGTTACGTGAAGCAATGGCGTCAAGAACATCGTCCCGCCTGTGACGGGTTCATGGAGCTGGAATGGCGGCCCGGGGTCATGCAGGTCGATTTCGGCGAGGCCGTGGTGGTGCTGGCGGGCGTGAAAACCAAGGTGCATTGCCTGGTGGCGTCGTTTCCGTATTCGAACAAGCGTTACGTGGTCGCGTTGCCTGGCGAGAACGCGCAATGCGTGTGCGAGGGATTGGTCGAGATCTTCGAGCATATCGGCCTGGTTCCGATGGTGTTGGTGATGGATAACGCCACAGGGGCCGCGCACCGGACCGCTTGGGACAAGATCACGATCGTCGGGCTCTTCCAGTTGTTCCTGGAGCATTACCGGATCGAGGCCAGGTTCTGCAATCCCAGGAGCGGTTGGGAGAAAGGCAGCGTGGAGAACGCGGTCGGGTTCCTGCGCCGCAACCTCATGGTCCCGTTGTTGAACGTCGAGTCCTATGCGCAGTTAAGCAAGCATCTGCTGTCGCGGTGTGACGAACTCGGCAACGACAAGCATTACCGGGCTGATGAAAGCGTGAACGACTTGTTCGAAGAGGACCGGGCGGGCATGCGGCCATTGCCGCGCGTGCGCTTCGACGCGGTCGATTGGCAGGAACGGCGCGCCGACAAGGAAGGTGTCATACAGGTCGGTTCGTATCGTTACCTCGCGGGCCCGGCCTGGCGTAGCTGGCCGCTATTGGTGGGATTGCGCGCGTTCGACGTGGAGATCCGTACCCGCGACGGCCGCAAGGTGGCCTCGCTGCCCAGGGCTTATGGCGAGCAGGCCGGTACGGTGCGTAGCCCGTCGTCGCTGCTGCCGGCATTGGCGCGCAAGCCACGCGCGTGGGGCGAATCACCCGTGCGCGGTGATTTTCCCGAGGGCCTGAGAACCCTGATCGACGCGCAGGACTCCGCCCGGCGCAAGGCCACGTTCCGCTTGTTGGAGCGCGTGGGTGCCGCTTGCGGTTTCGACGCGGCCTGCAAAGCCGCGGAACACATCATCGGCCAGGGCAGACCGATCGACGAGGCAGCCCTGAGCATCATGGCCAGACGGATAGCGTCCGGCGAGGCGCCGGCCGATGTTCCCGCGCCCGACCTGAGCGTGTACGACGATTTCATGAAAACAGGCGATGGCGATACGCTCAAGGAGCGGGAAGGAGGGAAGGACCGATGAGCCGGATCCAGAACCCCGCGCCGGACGCCACCCGACGCCGCGCGTCCACGAACAGGAAAATGGAAACGATCATGCGATTGGCGCGCCGACTGCCGTTGACCAGGCAAGTGCTCGCCGACCAGCTCGAAACCGCGACCCCGTCGCAAATGGAGTTCATGGACCAATGGATGAACGCGGAGATCGAGTCCAGGGAACGATCGAAACGATCCCGGCTGCTCAAGCAGGCCGGTTTCCCGGCCGTCAAGACATTGGACGGCTATGACTGGGAGAACATTCGTTTTCCGGTGGATTGGGGCAGGCGGTCGCTTGAATCATTGGAGTTCGCGAGCCGTCCGGAGGATGTGGTCATGTTCGGACCTCCCGGCACGGGCAAAACCCATCTGGCGATGGCGTTGGGAAGGAAGGCCTGCCTGGAAGGCATGACGGTACGGTTCTTCACCGCCGCTGGCCTGGTCATGCGCTTGTTGCACGCCAGCACGGAAGGCAAACTCGACAGGGAAATCGCGTCCATCGGCAAGGCCCGCCTGTTGATCATCGACGAGTTGGGCTACGTGCCGATCGACGAGGAAGGCAGCCGGTTGTTGTTCCAGGTCATCACCAACGCGTACGAGATGCAATCCATCGTTTACACCACGAACATCGAGTTCAGCGGGTGGGGACGCGTGTTCGGGGATCCGAACATGGCCGCGGCGATCATCGACCGGACCGTGCATCACGGCAGGATGCTCAGGTTCGAGGGCGAGTCCTATCGCAGGACTCATGCTCTTATGCAATGAAACAATAAAACACGAGCAATGACAGGCCAGTTCCGAACTGGACTAAAACCTACCGCTTTTTCGGAAGGAAAACTCACGCCACACTGGCCTATAACAACTTGACAAAACACAGAGTTCGTCGATCCACGCCATGAGCAGCTCCTTGCTTTTGGGGTAGCCCAGCATGCGCATGGTGCGGCCGGGCCGTCTGCCGTACTCGAGGCAGTGGTCCACCGCGGCCTGTTTCTGCTCGTCGCTATAGCGCCGATGCCGTTGCCCGCGCCCCGAGGGAACGCCGGTACGCTCCTCCTCCAGCCGCTCCCGGTACCACACATACAGAATCGTCCTGCTCGGATACCCCAGCTCATGGATCACATCCGCGGCACTGTGCTCGTACTTGATGTACAAATCCACCGCCCGCTCGCGCTGCTGCCTGCTATACGTCATGCCGACGCTCTCCTTGACTCAACGAGTCCAAGAAAACGTCACCACCTCGCGCCCGAACACTTTTATTTTTATTTGATCATATACACTCCTCGTCCTCGACGAATGGCTCATCGACAAACCCGGGCCCGCCATCAGCGCGTTCATCCACGAGATCGTGGAACGCCGCGAGGACACCGGCAGCACGATCTTCTGCACCCAATACCCGCAGAAGGACTGGCCGAGCCGTTTCGACCGCGATCCCCAGACCGACGCGATCCTCGACCGTATCGTCCACAACGCCTCATGGATCGAAACCGGCGAATACAACATGCGCGCCCGCATCCACGCCGACACCGGCGAATAGCGTCAAACCACCGTCACCGGTGCTCGACCACACCGTCACTGGTGCCCACCAGCAACAACCCCGGTGCTCAGGAACAATAAACCCCAGTGCTAAACCACGCTAATAATCACTAATCTGACATTCTTGGCAAAAAATGGCAATTCTTTTCACGCGTTCACATCCTTATATACATTGCAGTTATCACCTTTTCCGCACAGCCGTTTAAAACTCACAAAGATGATGAGAAAAACGGTAGTGCAGCACAAAGAAAGGCAAAACAATGGCAACGAACGCCTCACATTGGCCTTACAAGTCACATCCAATCAACATTAAACGCGGAATTTACTACGGTATGCTCGACTTGATGGGCGGCGGCTGGAACAATATCGTCTCCGGCGTTATCTTCGCCTACCTGACACTGGCGCAGGGTTTCAATCCCGTCATCGCTGGCAGCATCGCAGCAGCAGGCCGTATCGTGGACTGCATCTGGAATCTTTTCCTTGGCCTCATCACCGATAATTTCTACACGACCAAGCTCGGACAGAAGTTCGGACGCCGTCATTTCTTCCTGGTGACAGGTCTTATCCTCTTCACCTGTGTGTTCCCGCTATTCTGGATTTCGTCCACTAGCTGGCTGTACTACCTTGCGGTCTATGTCGCAATGGAAATCATCATCGCCATGCTGATCGTCCCGTGGGAGTGCCTGCCTACGGAAATGACTCGCGATTATAAGGAACGTACCGTGCTGTCCGGCTCTCGTATGGTCATTTCCTCAACCGGAACCGCAATCGTGTTCATTATCCTTGCCGTGCTTAAGCAGGCGAACAACCCCAACGCATACCTCGTCGCAGGCATCGCTTGGACCATCCTGTTCGTCATCGCCATCGCCATCTCCACCTTCGGCACCTGGGAACGCCCAATTACCGACGAGTTCATTGAGGAACATACAAACCAGCCTAAGGTGAAGATCAGCGACTTCATCAAGAATTCCATTCACGAATACGCAGAGACCTTCCATAACAAGGCATTCCGCACCCATCTTGCGGTGTACCTGTTGTCCTTCACCGGCAAAGATTTGTTTTCCACCTTGCTACCGACTTTCATCGTGTGCTGCATTCCCGGTGCCGGAGAAAGCTGGCCTTGGACGCTCCAAGCTCTATCCATCGTCGGTATTCTGGTGACCATCGTCGCAACGAAGCTCATGGTGGTGAAGGGCCCGAGGTTCATTTTCCGCCTGAGCTATATTAGCATCATCGTGGCAATGGTAGTCTACATCGCGGTCTACCTGCTGAATATTCACAACCCGTTCTGGATTTTCATCATCGCTTCGCTAGTCTACCAGTGCGGTCGAGCCCTGCTGGAATTCACCCCTTGGAACCTGTTCCCGTTCATGCCGGATGTTGATTACATCATGACGCGTGGCGACCGTGCCGGTCTGTACGCATCCGTGATGACCTTCTTCCGTAAGTCCACTGGAGCAATCGCCACTTGGATCGCCGGCATTCTACTGGAGTTCACAGGCTACAACTCCGCGACTATGAAGAACTACGAGACCACCCCAGCTCAGGTACGTTTCAGTATCACGCTCATCTTCTTCTTGGGCACCGTGATGCTGATTGCGTATGCTCTGTGGCTCTCTAGGCACATCTACCTCGATGCCGATACGCACGCCGTACTGAAGAGCGAAATCGAGCGTCTTGAAAACGGCGGAGATAAGAAGAATGTGTCCGATGAGGCGCGTCTGGTCTGCGAGGAACTGACCGGACATCCTTATGAATCCCTGTGGCCGGAGACCTCTTCCGTCAAGAAGTGATTCCCTCTCCACTTGAAGATTGATATAAGAAGGTGGTAGGTAAAAAATGGACCGCACCCCGATTGTTGGATTGAGGAAATTCAGATTCGATAATCGGAGGTGCGGTTCTTTCGTATGCGTGAGGATTGAAGGAAACACTACGACGACGGGTTCCGGCGCGAGGCGCTGGAACTCATCAAGGCCGGAGCCGGCGGGAACACGCTCGCCAGACGGCTTGCCATGCCCAGGAGGACCGCGGAAAAATGGATCATGCTGTACAGGTCCAACGGCGAGGAGGCGGTCATGGGAGGCAACGGCAGCAGACGCTACGACTGGGAGACGAAGGTCGCCGCGGCGCGCGACCGCGTCGAGAACGGCATGACCAAGACGGAGGTCATGGCGAAGTACGCGATCGCGAGCATCGCGCCGTTGGAACGATGGTGCCGCGAGTACCGGGCGGGAGGCCCGGAGGCGCTCAGACCGAGGCCCAAGGGCAGGCCCAAAGGCTCGAAATCCAAACCGAAGCCCGAACCGACGCGCGAGCAGGAGCTCGCCGAACAGGTCGCCTACCTCAAGGCGAAGGTCGCGTACCTGGAAAAACTCCGGGCCCTGCGGGCGGACAAGTCACGCGGCGCGAGAAAAGCGCCGTCGTCCGACTGCTCGCAGGGCGGGGACACCGGCTCGACCAGCTCCTGAGGATAGCGGGACTGGCCAGATCCACGTACTTCTATCACCTGTCGCATCCGGAGCGTGTGACGCGGGCCGATCTCGAGCCATTGGTCGGCGAGATCTGGGGACGCACGCCGAACGGGTGCGGCCACCGGCAGGTGCGCATGTGCCTGGTCCACGAGTTCGGGCAACGAGTGTCGGCCAAGAGCGTGCTCAGGGTCATGCGGCGCATGGGACTGAGATGCGCCATCCGCTCCGGGAACCCATGGAAACGCTACGACTCGTACAGGGGCGAGACGGGCGATCACGTGCATAACCTGCTCAGACGCGACTTCGGCGCGGCCCGTCCGTTCTCCAAGCTCGGCACCGACGTCACCGAGTTCAAGGTCGCGGGCTCCAAGGCGTACCTCGCTCCCGTGTACGACATGGCCAGCAAGGAGATCGTCGCCTGGGACGTGAGCCGCAGTCCGGACCTCGGGCAGCAGAAGCGCCTGCTCGCCATGCTCGCGGAGCGCCTGCCCGCCGGCGCGGAGCCGATCCTGCACTCGGACATGGGATGGCAGTACCAGCACCAATGGTGGCGGGACGAGCTCGAACGCCTCGGCATCCGCCAGTCCATGAGCCGCAAGGGCAACTGCCTGGACAACGCGGCGACCGAGCAGGTGTTCGGCCACCTGAAGGACGAGTTCTACCGCGGCCGCGAGTTCGACTCGTACGAGCGGTTCAAGCACGAGCCGGACGCGTACATCGTGCACTGGAACACCAGACGGCGCCAGATACGACTCGAGGGACGCACCCCGGAGGAGTTCCGGAGCATGTCCCTCGCGGTCTAGGGCTGTATCCTAATTAACAACGTCCAACAAACGGGGCGCAGTTCATTGCCGGTACTGAGGATCCTTTTTCTTTCACATTCATTCTGCCTTATCCATTGGTAAGTAGTAGATTTTACCGTCTTTTGAAATCAGTTGCACATCCTCGGCGTACAGTTCACTGTTATCCTTCGGATATTCAATAGATTTCGCTGACGCTTGAGCCGTTATCATGTCCACTGTTTTTTCGTCAATCGCCCTGAAATTAAGTTCGTCGTTAAATAATCCGGGAAGAAAATGAATAACCCCATCGAAACCAGCTCTTTTACGCCTGATTTCATCGGTATCAATGCCTAATCGTTTTACGGATGTCTGATGCCACCCAGTCAATAAGGCTTGAGTATCTTCCACCTGCTTTGTGTATGTTGGCAATAGCGCTACGCACTGCTCTCTTGATACAGCCCCCATATGAAGCGTATACCTCAAGTCGGAAATCTTATACAGAACATCAAGTAATGCTTTCTGGTACGTATACCAGTTTTGCGCTTCTTTTAATTCCTTTTCATAGGCTGCATAATCCAGATCGCTTTTCTTTGAATAGCCAGCCAATGTTAAATTGGCCTGACCAAGCAACTGCGTGCATTCTTCTTCCAGACTATCGAGCTGTGCAATCTTTGACAGCCTCAATTCATCATTCTCAAGGATCTCTACTTGAAAATCAGCAATCTTCTTAACATGAGCAACGAGTGAAAAAACTCGGCTTCGAAACTCGTTGTCTTGGAAATCAGATATTTTAGATATACCATCGCTGATTTCACCCAATCCCGCATTTATCTGCGTCATGTAATACTGCCCGACAACCATTGACGCAACTCCCATAGCTGCCGCTGCAGTGCTTGCTGCTACAGCAGTTCCTTTTTGAGCTTGAACTGCCACAAGATCTGCATGACCTTGAATTCCATCAGCACCGCGATAAAATCCTCGAACCGCTCCTTCCATAGCCTGGGAATTGGTAAGCTTAGCACCAGCCGGAATTATGGCACGATATAATACTTCGTTTCCCGCTTTTGCAGCTTGGACTGCATTTTTCCCAGCTACACTAGCTTGCGCCAATCCGGGAACAAGATTATTCACCCGTGCCAGAACTTTACTATCAGTTATCTCTACCAGCCTACTCTCGCCCGGTATTTCTTCTGCAGGGAGCATTTCCATCTGAATAACAAGTTCATTGAGCTTTTGATCTGACTGAGATAATTCGCTGGTTTGCTTTGTAATTATCGTACCGCTATCCTTATCAAATTTATCCTCACCTTCGGGCGAACTCACTCGCTGCCCCCTATTATAAGTTAGCAAAGCAACAATGGCTACCACCGCCACAATGCATATTCCAACGACAACATACTCCATTTTCGAAGTTCCTCCTTTTACTGTTCTATAATAGAAACAGTAAGTTTTGCGAATAGATCAAGCTTTACCAGCTCTGACATCTATCTCGCAGCCACAACTCCCCGACATCTAACTCTGAAGTGGCCTGATCTTTGTTCCGCCCTTACAGTGAGGCGGCTTGTGCCGCTTGGTTCGCATAATACTCGGTTTCCACCGCTTCCGGTGTCCTGTAGCCCAGGGACTGGTGCAGTCGCTTCGAGTCCCCGCCACGAGACCCATCGGAACGTCGCCAGTTCCAAATCCTTCAGATCGGCGAAGGGCTTGCGCCGCCAGACGAGCTCGGCCTTGTACGCTCCGTTGACGGACTCGGCCATGGCGTTGTCGTAGGGGTCGCCGACCGTGCCGGTCGATGGCAGCATGCCGAACTCCCTGACCCTGGTGGTGTACACGAGGCCGATGTACTGGATTCCGTGATCGCTGTGGTGCACGAGCCCCTCGGTGCCGCCATGGTTGGCGACCCAGGATATGGCCTGCTCCAGCGCCTGCTGTTTATGTTCAATGTTTTTCCAACAGGTTCGGCAGCGTTTTCTCGCAGTGTAGGCAGCTGGTTTCCCACATGATCGGCAGGATGTCCCCTCATGGAAAGGGGCACCGGCCCGCCTCGCCTGTTATATTCCCGAGTTGCGAAACAACGGCTCATCCGCCGGTTGCAGCCGGCGGGACTCGGGAAGGAAAGGATATTGACGATACCGATGCCCAAACAGCAAGATATCAGGAGGCTCGACAGGCAGGGCGTACCCCATGCCGAGATAGCGCGCAGGCTCCACGTGGACCGTTCCACGGTCGCGAGGTACGCGCGCATGGAGGACTGCACCCCCAAGCCGCCGGTGGACCGCAGATACGGTTCGAAGATCTGTCTTTCGTCAAATAAATCTGCGTGTCGTCACCAGTTAATCTGAACACCATCGGCGTTCAAAATGGACACCGTCACCGGCGGCCGGGTTGGTTCCGCTCTTTTCGTTTATTTCATCAGGGAGTGGCTGTTGCGGTATGACTCGCCACGGAACCTGACGATCCTTCCGTGGTGCACGATGCGGTCGATGACCGCGGCGGCCATGTCGCCGTCTCCGAACACCTCGCCCCACCGTCCGAACTCCAGGTTCGTGGTGAACACCACGCTCCGCTTCTCGTAGGAATCCGCGACGACCTGGAACAGGAGCCTGGCCCCGTCGATGTCGATTGGCAGGTAGCCCAGCTCGTCGATGACCAGCAGCCTGGCGCGGCCTATCGCGCGCAGTTCCGCGTCGAGCCGGTTCTCGTCCCTCGCCCGCCGCAAACGCATCACCAGCGACGACGCGGTGAAGAACCTCACCGGCATGCCCCTCTCGCACGCCAGCATGCCCGTGGCGATCGCCATGTGCGTCTTGCCGCATCCCACGTCGCCGTAGAGCACGAGGTCCTCGGCCCGGTCCACGAAACCGAGGTCCATGAGCTGCTCGCGCCCCCAGTCGGCGGGGAACGACGCCATGCCCCAGTCGTATCCGTCGAAGCCCTTGACGCACGGGAATCCCGCGTTCCTGATCAGCCTGGCGCGCCTGGATTCCGTCCGGCTGGCGTTCTCGGCCCTGAACAGGTCGGCCAGCACGCCGAGCTGGCCGGGCGTGGCGTCCGCGACCACGGAACGCAACACGCTCCTGGTCAACGGCAGCCCGCATGCGAGCTCCATGACCTCGTCCGGGGTGGACTTGCTCACGGTCCGCCCGCCCCTGCGTCCGCCCGCCGCGGCGTCCGTCGACTCACTCATCGCCGTCCTCCCTCATGAACCTGCTGTACGTGTCGAGCCTGGCCCTCGATTCGGGACCGTCGCCCTGCGCGATCCGCCTGGCCGTCTGGTCGATCGCGGCCCTGTCGGGCCTTCTGCCCGCGGCGACGATCTCGACGACGGCCATGACGGCCGCACGGAAGCCACTCACCACGGCCGCGTGGCGGATGTCGTCGACCAGCAGGCCGCGTTCGCGCGGCTCCATCCGGTCGAGCAGCACGCGCGTCTCCTCCGGGAAGTCGGAGCGTATGGGACTCTCGCCCCACGAACGCGGCTTGCGTGCGATGATGGCGAGCAGCGACAGCGGGTCCATCGCGGTGTCGGGGCTGCGCCCCCACCTGCGCTCCAACGTGACGATCGGCTCGCCGTCCATGGAACGCAGCTCGACCCGCAGGGCCCGCACGCCGGCCATGAGACGCATGGAATGCCATTTCGGGCCCGCGAGGTAGCGGTTCGAGTCGATCGTGACCGTTCCGGTCCTGTCGGCCTTCACCCCGCGCCAGTCGCACGCGTCGAACATGGACGGCGGCAGCGGGAGCATGTGGTCGAGGTCCGTCTCGAACAGGTCCCGGATCGGCACGTCCTCGCGGTAGTGGACGCCGCGCGCGATCTCGTCGCAGCGTTCCAACCACGCGTCCGTGAGCCGGTCCCATCCCTCCGCGGACGGCGTCGGCACCATCAGGTTGCGGCGCAGGAAACCGACCGCGTTCTCCGTACTTCCCTTCTCCCAGCCGGAATAGGGGTTGCAGAACCTCGTCTCGAAGCCGTAGTGCGCGCAGAACAGCGAGAACAGCCTCGTCTGGGTGACGGTCCCGTCGGCCCTGCGGTGGCCGACCCCGGTGGCGTTGTCGAACACTAGCACGCGGGGGACCATGCCGGCATGGGAGAACACCTTGTTCAGACCATGGCACACGCATTCCGCGGTCTCTCCCGGCAGCGCGGCCACGTATCTCATGTTCGAGTACGGGAACGAGACCACCAGGAAATGCACGGTCCGTTCCACGCCGGCGACCACGGCCAGGGCCTGGCCGAAATCGACCTGCGCGCTGCCCGGCGCCCATTCCAGCTCACTGAACCCCTCGGCCTCGCCGCGGTGGCGTTGGCGCCAGCGCTTGACCCATCGCTGCACCGACGAATAACTGCCCTCGAAGCCGCATTCCTCCACGAGCCGCTCGTGTACGCGCCGGGCGGTGTGCCGCTGTTTGCGTGGCATGCGCCGGTCGGCCTCGAGCCATTCGTCGGCCTTGCGCGCGTACTCGCCCGCGACCAGGGAACGGCTCGCAGTTCCCCCGGTCGGCGGAACGGGCGAATAATCGCGGGTCGCGTACTTGACCACGGTCGTCCGCGAAACGCCCAGTTCCCTAGCTATCTGCGTATGCGTCAGGCCTTTCGTCTCGAGCTGCCTGATACTCTGTTGAATACGCACCGGTGTCGTCATTCCTTTCCTCCCGAGGACCATGTGTTGGTTGTTAGCACTCGGGAATCTATCAGGAACCGTACGGCACCGGCGCTTTTCTTCCGCCGATGCCATTTCCGTCCGCCGTCCGTGTCCAATATGAACGCTTATGCCGTTCAGATTTGGTGGTGACGCCGTACACGTTTATTTGACCATAAACAGCTACAACCTGCCGGAGCCGGATGCGCTGATCGGCGCGACGCGCGGCTGGCTGCCGGAGACCATCGACCGGTGGAACGCGGCGCGTCCCGGCCGCGGGGTCGGTGGCGGCAGACCGCGCAAACATCCCGAGGAGTAAGCGAAAGCCCCCGGTCGCTCGTCTGCGAGCGCCGGGGCGATTCTGTTGGCTGGGTGGAGGTTATCTGATGCCGTTGGCTTCGTGCCGTTGGAAGGCTTTTTGCATGTCTTTGTCAGTAAAGGGTTCGCCGATTGTCATGGATGCCTTTTGCATGAATAGCGTGTATTTCATCCAGTGGATGCTTCTGCCCAGCTTTGCGATCATCATGACAAGTGCATATATGGAGATGGCTGTGGATAATCCCGGGCGCGACGGCCAGAGGCAGAGGGATGCCAGCGGGAGCACCGCCGTGATGGCTGTCCATGCGATGATGCTGACCCAGTTTCTGGATAGTTCGTCGTGATATCGGTCACGCGCGATTTGCATGTAGCGTGATTCCGATTGGTAGGACATGGAACAGATGAATGTCACTGCCGCCATGACGAGACCAGAGAGGGTGGATAGCGCCACGAAGAGGTTCTGCGAGACGTTGTCGTCCGGTACCGGTCTCCCGGAGATTGCCCAGATGATGATTGGGATGGCGGGGGCGAGCATGTCGACGCTCGGATGTGCGGCTAATGCGTCGCCGAGCGTCGATTTTCTGCTCATGTCATGCTCCTCGCGATATTTCGTATAGGTAAGTTTGCTTTTCGGTGCAGACTTTTACGAGGTGGTCTATGAGGTTGGTGAATTGTCTTGGCTCGTTTTCGCCGATGATGATGTCCTCCTGTTCCACGACGGGATGACTGACGAGGTTGAGTTCGAGGAGTTTGCCTGCGAGGTCGGTGCCGCTGACCTGCATTTGCTTGTTCTGTTTTACGGCGAATGCGACCAGGTCGCTCACCGTGCCTTTGAGTTTGCGTCCCGCACTGGGGAAGAAGCCGTCTTTCGGTATGGAGACTTTGATTTCCACGTCGAGGTCGGTTCCGATCGCATCGGCCATTTCGCGATAGAATTCGCCTGTCTTGCCGCCCTCCTGCGCCGTCGAGTCCAGGTATCGTCTTGTTGTGAATCCGGCGGTGAATGACGACAGTTCTTTGAGCTCCCTTTCGAAACGTTCGATGCTGTCCACCGTTACCACGGGCTGTACGTCCCATTCGAATTCCCCTCCGGGAGACCAATAATGGTCAAGCGCTTTTTTCAGCGGTTCGGAGCTTTTGCCGGCGGAGCCGCTGATTCTTCCGATGAGCGCGTATTCGGGAAAGAACGCGAATGCCGACGATTTGGCCAGATCGCCCCTTTCCCCCGCCAGGTAATTATCCATGTAATCCGTTACACGTTCGTTCTCGCGGTCGATGTATTGCATGAAGGTTGGGTCGAATTGTTCGGATACGCTGAGAATGGGATATTCTTTCCCCAGGATGGCGTCATATCTGATGCCATCAATGGCTTTCTCCTGCCATTTCATGGAATCCAGATCGGCGAGTCGGCTTTCCCAGTCCACATCCTCCACAGGCCTGTATGATACGGCCTCGCGGGATCTTAAGCGGAGCCAGTAGAAAGCGACTGTGCGCTGTATCGTTTTGGGCATCATGCCTCCCAACCTCGTTGTTCTCTCGGCCGTCTCTTTGCGGCTCTATAGAGATTCTACAGGCGGATCCGTGGTTCCGTGTTTTTCTCTATCTCAAACTTGACGTTATGCGCATTATGCGTATAATAGAGGGTATGAGGTTCAAGGAGATCGAGAAGCGCCTGCTGGCCGACGGCTGGGTGCTCAAGTCGCAGCGCGGTAGCCACCGCCAATACGTGCATCCCGTGAAGCCTGGCAAGGTCACGCTGCCGAACCATACGGGCGATCTGGACCCACGAACCGTGAAGAGCATATGGAAACAGGCCGGAATCAACGAACGGAGGACGAAATGAAGCTGGTCTACCCGATCATCCTCTACCCGATGGAGGAGCATGAGGGCGGCTACACCGTCGAGGTGCCCGACCTGCCCGGCTGCGTCACCGAGGGGCATGATCTCGCCGACGCGCTGGATATGGCGCGTGACGCGGCGAGTGGCTGGATCCTCGACGAGATGGAGGACGGGCGCGCCGTGCCGCATGCCAGCAACATCGCCGACGTGAAGCCCGACGAACCGGACGGCATCGTCAGCCTCATCTCGCTGGATATGGACGCCTATGCCGAGAAGTACGGCAGCAAGGCGGTGCGCAAGAACGTGACCATCCCCGCATGGCTCGACACATTCGGCGAGCGCAACAACATCAACTATTCGCAGGTGCTGCGCGAAGGGCTCGAAAGCCGCTACCGCGCCCTGCAGGATGCCTGACTGCCATACGCCGAAAGCCCCGGCGCTCACACTTGCGAGCGCCGGGGCTTTCGTTTGTTCGCCTTATGCGGTCTCCTCGATGATTTCGGCTTCGATGATGTCGGTGTCGTCGTGGAGGTCGGGGATGGCCTGGTCGAGCAGGGCGGCGAGTGATGCCGTGTCCCTGTGGGTGTAGTGGTTGGTCATCGTGATGCTGGCTGTCTCTTATACACATCTGACGCTGCCGACGACTCCTTAC
>ENA-OXEI01000375-OXEI01000375.1-human-gut-metagenome-genome-assembly--contig:-NODE-375-length-15030-cov-34.922738_pt1 | contig 15030 bp, 19 predicted proteins | sample MGYA00249361_ERZ652255 | MGnify/ENA primary metagenome ERZ652255 (study PRJEB26925, sample SAMN05826744) | human gut metagenome | biome: ENVO:2100002; feature: ENVO:00000062; material: ENVO:00002003... | reverse complement strand
AAACATTTCAAATAGCAATACCAGATGAATATAAGGAAAAGTAAAATTTCAGTTTGCATAATACCATCCCCAATGTATTTTTATTAGTAATATGCATTGGGGATTTTGCTGTTTAAGACTTTGTCTACACTCTGATGGCATCATACAAAGTATGATGCCATTTTTTACAACAAATTAACATGATTCTGCAACGCAGCTTCTACCACAGCTTCAACATTGATGTATCTCTGAGTTGTCGCTACCGAGCTATGCTGCAGTAACTTCTGCACAAGAACAATATCATAGTTATTGTTCTTGTAAATCTCAGTAGCAAAGAATTTCCTAAAAGAATGTGTTCCTATGGAATCTCCATAACCCAAATAATCAACTACTTTCTGCAAGTGCTTCTGCACAGCTCGTTCCGTAATTGGAAATATGACTGCATCTGCAGGAATATTATTTTCCATACAGTAGAGCTGTAGATATTGGTATATTGGAAGCGGAACTGTAAATGTTCTTTTCTTCTTGGTTTTCTGCTCTACAATATCCAAGCGATAACGAGAACCATCTCTAATAATATCGCTTAATCTCAATTTCAAAATATCTTCAATACGCATCCCCATATTTCCCTCTAACACAAGGGCGGTGGCGATTCTATCATTAGCTCGGAAGCCAGAGCCACCAGAACGCATAACACTAATTATTTCCTGAAATTGTTCTATTGAAAGAGCAACTGTTGTCTTATTAGCCATGCTATCACTCCTCAAAAGTTCGTATTTTATTATTAAATAGTTCGTATAAAAAGATTATACAACAACAAATCCCATAAAATCAACAAATCATAGTTCGTATTTTCTATATTATACGAACTTTTTGCAAATTTAATGGTCTTGTATGCTGTTTTCATATGAAAAAAGCAACTATTCCCCCTTAGAGATAAATTAAAACGCAACCAGAAGCCCCAAAAAGCGGGGAAAGGTCAAGGAAAACGGGCACGACCGCAAAGGTCGGGGCGCAGCGTGGGGGTTTTCCTTGTGTGCGGTGGCGGTCGGATGCATCCTAAAACTGCAGCCAAGAAAGTAGCGGCTGCATTTGGGATGGGGGTCTGGGGGACGGCTCGGCTCAGGTTCCCCCAGTCAAAAGGGAAGCTCCCTTGTGGCAGCTCCCTTTTGAATTACTGTGCTATTGCTTCGGTTTGGGCTTCTGTGAAAAAGAAAGCTTTTGTCATGAACATTGCTTCTTGTTCCTCTTCGTCCTCTTTCTTCGGTTTCTTGGTGGTGTGCTTCCATATCATCATAGTAGCAATGGATTTTTCGCCCTTTTTGACTTGTCTGCCGATAGCTTTCCACCCTTGGTATGTGTGAAGCTCTTCGGGCTCTTCAAGCTGGATTTTCTCGCCGTCCTCGTTCTCAACCTCGATAATATTTCCAGTTCCTTTTATAACTCCCTCATCCATTAAAGCTACTCTATTATTAAAAATAATCATTTCGTTTGTCATTGCCTTTGCTCCTTTCCGTGTGGGGATTTCTCCCCACACTATGAAATAAAATCTATAAATTAAAGTGTTATGATGAAAGCTCTCGAACCGAGTTGCTCTTTTGGGTCTACCTCTGAAAAATTGACTTGCTCAACCATTGCAGAAAAATCATCAAGGCTTAATTCTGTGGTATAAGGTAAAATCAAAAATTCGTGTATCGAGCTTGGGATAGCAACAATTTTTTCTGTGTGGAATCTCTCGCCAAAGTCTGCAAGGGTCTTTCTATCAAGAATTGCAGAAGCTCCCTTGACCTTGCTTTTATTGGAAAGTACGAAAAATGGTGTCATTTCTTCCATTTCTTCGCTATATTCTATTTGCATCATTTCACACATAACCTTTGCCATAGAAACAAGGGTTGTTTCTGCGTATGTGTTAGATTCTGCCATTTTCCAAGCTTCAACCTCTGTAAGCTCTGCCCTTTCGAGTAACTGTGTTGTAAGCTTTACAGAATAGCTTTCTTCCTCTGTTTTCTCGCTTCTGATGTATAAATAGCTCTCGATTCCGTCAAGCTCTGCACAAGGTCTTTTTACAAGCTCCTCTGTGCTTTCTCTCTGTAAACCGATATACAAATGATTAAGGATAAAATCCTTATCAAATAAATTATTGATATTAAAATCAACTGTTTTGTGGCTCTCATAAATATTAACGATAGCTGATACAACATCATCAAGGCTCTTGCCCTCTTCCTCTGCGTGTCTGATAATCTCCTCTGTGTAGATAATTGGAGCTATTGGGGATTCTGTTCTAATACAAACACCCTCAACCTCTACGCCGTTTTTAATACTTGACTGTGCAACTGCCTTGTAACCTCTGTTCTGTAACTCTGTGATAATCATTTCTCTTGTCATAATTTTAATCTCCTTATAATTGTAAATTTGTGGTTGAAATTGTAGGCTCGCCAAAGCCCAAAATATGTACTTTCAAGATTCTGAAGCTTTTTCTGGAGGGGAGCGTTTCAATTTTTCGTATGTGTATGGCTTCATCCGATTTTCTCCTTTCTTTTGGTTATGTACTTTCTGAGTTCCTTGCTTATCTATCGGGTTTGCGTGCATCAAATGGAACAGGTGGGATGAATGGATGCAAGGGTTTAAGTGGTAATCGGACTGAGCGAAGCGAGGGAGAATTAAGGAACGCCCCTTGCATCCAGAAAGGAAGCTGTTACGATGCACATTAGCAAACCGATAAGCAAGGAACGGAGTACATAAAAGAAAGCAGAAAATAGAAGCCGTAGACACATAGAAAAAAGGGGTTCCCTCTGGGGGAACCGATTGGCAAAGGGGGATTAAATTCGACCTCTTTCTGCGCTGCTTTAAGCTATATATTTTCATCAGAAAATATATGGCAAGCGCAAGTGGTCTGGGAGAGGGCAGACCAACACACGGCGGTGTGGTGCTCGGCATGGTAGCCCAAATGATAAAAAAATCTTGTGAAAAAAGTCGAAAATCAGAGATAAAATAAGCATCAAATAAATTTTTTCAAAAATTTTATAATTTGCTATTAAGAAATACTTGTTTTTTGCCGTATATAATGGTAGTATATCTATATGGATATACAGTTAGATATACAAGCTGTTATCCAAATCTTTAGAAAGGACATAAGACTATGGCAAAAAGACTTTTTTCTACGGACAAAAGAGCTGAGACAATTCTTGCATATTATCGTGACAAAGAAGCCAATTTATCCAACTATATCAGCAATGCCGTTGTAGACGAAACTTTACCAGTATATAGCCAGCTCAGAATTGAAGCTTTATACTTATTAGATTTCATCACAGACGGTGCCAAAGATTGGACTGGAAGCAAGCTTATAATTGCTACTGGCGAGGATGAAGTTCAGTATTATACAAAACAAACTTTAGGTCGTGGCGTATCATGGCTGCAGCGTAATCATCATATTAAAAATTGCGATATTTTAAGAGATGTTATAAGTCATTACAATTCAAGCTCATGGAATGGCGGAATTGCATATGATAAACTTAATGAATATGTGCAGGGAATGACAAAAACTGTCGCTCAAAAGCTTAAAGAAGTTGACCCTAACTACAATGATTTTTATGTAGGTTTGGGTAGTCTTGCAAGAGATGTTCTCGACCATTGGGATTCACTTTGGGATTGGGACGAAGCATACACTATTCTTAGCATGACAGTCGGCTTAGAAGTTCCTTTAGGAACAATCGACCCTTTCTTTGCTCTTAGAGCTTTGCAGGTAATGGAAAATCAGTTCATTACCGAAGCCATTGGCGAAAAGAATTAACTATGAAATGTTTGGAATATAAAAAGAAAAAGAGCTACAAATGTTGGTAGCATTTGTAGCTCCTGATAACATCCAAAATAAATTTGAAATATTATCGAATTCGACCTCATAATCATATCAAATTTATCTGGATTTTTCAATCAAATTCTTATTTATTCCCAACGCAAAATTTGACAAAAACTGACTGATTTCGGCAATAAATACCGCAGGTATTTTGCACCCTTTTTTAAGTCTTGGCGGGCTGAAAATGGGTATAAATCGGCAGTCACTTAATCAACCACCTGCCACCAAAATTGGGGGCTTTTATGCCCCTGATTTTGTACTATCAGAAAGCGAGGAATAATCTTATGGCAAAAACAATCCAAGAACAGATTGCAGACATGGAAGCACGCTGCAACCAGTTAGAAGAACTGCAGAAATTATTCGAGAAAATGGTAAAGAATGAATACGGAGTTGATGCAAAAAAACTTCATAAAATTCTTGAAAATAGCGAGTCTGCAGTAAGTGCTTTTGAGAAGAAAATCGGCTCATATTTTGGTTTGAAAACAAGCCAAGATTTCAACGATTTTCTATCAATTTTCTGCACCGAATCAAGCTTAAATTACTTCAATAATAAGCGTTCAAAAGATAGCGTTTCGGATGCAGAGCAGGGATAGATAGAATCTTATCCGCAAGGATAAATTCTATCGAAAGGGGCGGCAGAGCCCCTTGGCATTTTGAGTGGTTCGATACCACGAAAAATGGCGGCAATGGTAGATGAAAAATTACGACCGCAGGGAGCAATTTTTTATCGTAGGAAGTGCAACTTCCTGCTGCTAATGAATGACGGAATATAGTAATGAATGAGCCCAGTTTTTTGGGAGCTTGCTTCCGAAAAACAAAGGCGAATGAATTGCTATATGTAGGAATGAATTAGCAGGCGGAAAAGAGTTGGGGCTTGCCTGAGAAAAACCTGCAAGGTTTGTCTCAAGAAAGCAAATTACTCCGAAGGAGCAAGGGAGTTCACGACCGCAGGGGGAACTTGCTTCCCCTAATTTGTATAGGGAAGTCGTAATGGAAAAAGGCTGCTTCGCTGTATTGGGAGTATATCAGCAAGGCGCAGAGCCGTGATGATATAACGACCTTTACAGCGAACTTCATCAAGCTATTGGGAATGATTATATGAGCGCAGAGCGAATATAAAAATGACCTTTGGCGCAGATGAAAAATTGCAGCATTTTTCCATGGAGACTTCACTATAAAAAGACCTATAAAAACAGCACAAGAAAAAGCGAGGTAATACACATGGAATTAACCAAGTACGGCGGCACAGAAATCCTCGCTCATATCAAGCATGATTTACGACAACTTCCAGAGGGTAAAAGCTATGGAAATGAATCGGTAGATATAACCATATCAAAAGAAGTAAATTACAGCTTGATTGATAGAGGTTCTACAGCCGCAGAAGTGAACAAATACAGAAAAGATTTTGAAAGTGAAATTTTTAAATATAATCGTAAGAATTTGGTTCACGCCGTGGAACTGGTAATACAATGTCCGAGCGACTGTCCACCAGAGCAGCACGAAGCATTTTTCAGAACAGCTTTTGACTGGTACTGCAATAACTATTTACCTGCAGGAGAAAGATGCGTTTTCGTAGCCGAAGTCCACAAGGATGAACATAAATGGGTAGAAACACCAGAGGGGCTAAAAGATATATCAAAAGAGCATCTTCACATAGCCTATGTTCCTGCAGTTCCTGCAGGAGAAAAACACCCAGATTTTGAATACCGACTTAATGCGGATGCATTAACAAAAAGGGCGGTACTTCAAAAGATGCATCCGTCACTACAAGCGGAACTGGATTCAAAGGGTATTCAGGCAACTGTTTATAAGAAAAAAAGCGGAGACGCAAAGACAGTTCCATTGTCAGTAAAACAGCTCAAAGAAATTACTGAAAAAACTGGGGTAGTAATCGACCACAGTTTAACAGTAGAAGAGCTTGGAGCTATCTTGTCAAAAAATGTCGAATTAAGTCAAAAAGTAGATGTACTTACAACCACAGTTTCTGAACAGAAACAATGTATTACAGAACTTAGCAGAATTGTATCTGATAAGGATAGACAAATCGGCTCCCTGCAGTCTGAGGTTCGAGCTTCCAAATCTGCAGATATTACAGCAGATAAAGAGAAAGCCGAACTACAGAAAAAATTGCAGGAAAAGGAAATAGAAAATCAGAAATTAAGAGCTGCAGCAAATCAGATAATTTCAGAAAAGGATTTGCAGCTTTCGGCTGCACAAGAAACGATTGCGACAAAGGAGCATGAAGTTTCTGTAGCTGAAAGCCAAAATCAGAAGTTACAAGAGCAGCTTCGTAATATGCAAGAACAATTAAAATCCAAAGACCTTGAACTACAGCAGGAAAGAGAAAAAGTAGCTGAACTTGAAGCTAAAAAATCAACCGTTGCTGCAGCTCCAAAAGAGCATACTTGGGTAGCAGATGCAGGTTGGGGTTCAAGCTCTGGATGGGGAACCAATAACATAGATAAGACCCATACGGTCGAGGAGGAAAAATTATGGTAGAAGAAACCATGCGTTCCGTACTCAAAGCCGAGCATCAGTTAGAGAATATGGTGGAATCGTCAACAGACGGTTCTACCGATTCTACAGAAAGAGAATTTCAGGAGCTCAGACGAGTAACAGAACAAGCTGCATTAACGGCAGTAAAAGCAACTGAAAACTGGGGCAAAGATGCCATCAATAAAACAAAAGAATATGTGGAGGAAATAAGCCTATGATAAAGAAACACGGTTTATGGTTCGCAGTAAAGTATTACTGCATCATTCAATTTATAATCTTTGCAATAGGACTTTTCATTGCAAATGATTATGTATTCAATATAGCCTGCAGCTATATGAATATTACAGAAAGAAGTCCTTTTTTCAAGCTCTTCCAGTTGGCGGTTCCGATAGGACTTGCCGCCGTATGGTTTATGATTTTCTTTACAGTCTGTAGAGATAAATCATACCGCTATAAAACTGGAAGAAATTACGGTCACGACAATGGCAAATACAAGCGCAGTTATTCTGAACTTGTAGAATATTTTCAGGATGCCGAACCACACAAGCTTGACACATCAGAATTTAAGCCTATGCCGTGGCGAAATGCCAAAGGAATTATCTTCGGAACTGATAACGGAAAGCTCATAAAAATACCGTCCAATTCAGAATGTAATATAGCAATATTCGGACCCCCTGGGTCTGGAAAGACAAGCGGTATCGCTATTATAAATGCTATGTCATTCCAAGGCTCGGTACTGGCAGTTGATGTGAAGGGCGACCTGTACAATTATGTATCACAGCATACTGATAGAAAAATCGTAAGATTTTGTCCTGATTCTCCAACAGCACTAAAAGACAGCGTAAGATTTGACCCTTTCGCAGAATTAAAGAATATGGATGATACAGATAAAAAGCTCTATCTGGAATCTGTAGCAACCGTTCTTATCGCAGATGAGGGAGGTTCTGACGGCAACTACTTTACAACAAGAGCAAGAAAGATGTTTCAGGGTATCACACACTTAATCTTACACTCAAACCCTGATGCAAGCTTTCCAGATGTAATACACGCCATATTGCAGGGCAATGTTTTTGAATGGGTCACAAAAGCTATAGATAGCGATTGTGAGCCTGCAAAAGAATTACTGGCAAGTTTCTATGGCAACTCAGAAAAAAATGTCAGCTCAGCATATGATGCACTTACAACAGCACTTGTTCATTTTTCAAACCCTATTTTGGATGAGCTTTTATCCAATAAAGGTAATTGTATTTCTATTAAAACCTTGGAAAAAGGAACAGACCTTTATCTGCAAATCAGTCAGGAACACTTAGATGCATATGCTCCATTATTTACACTCTTAATTCAAAGCATGAGCACCGCCTTTACAAAAAGACCTGATAGCTCGACTGGTGTAAAGAATCGTCCGATTTTAATGCTTTTAGATGAGTTTCCACAGCTTACATTTAGCTACAAGCTTATCAACTCCAATCTTTCAACGCTGCGTTCAAAATCTGTAATCTGTATGGTAATACAGCAAAATTTGAGCCAGCTTGAATACAGATACCAACCTACTGGAGCTCGAAGCATCCTTGGTAACTGTAACTACCAAATTATACTTGGTAGCAATGATATTAACTCATCAAAAGTATTTTCAGATACTTTCGGCGTTAAGAAAGTGCTGAAAATCAGTAACTCAGAAACTATGGCACAGAATAACACAACTGGTCGCTCCGTTCAGGAAGCTACCGAAAAAGTATTCTTGCCTGAATACTTCGGCGACTTGTCCGCTAACAATAAAATGGTTATCTATTTTAAGGGTAAATACTGCGAATGCAATAAGCTGAACTGTTACAAAGACTAAAGAAAGGATAAAAGCCTATGATACCAACACTCTTTCTTCGTATCAAAGGCAAGTTCCAAAATATAGGGGCTAATTGGGATAAATTAGCTCCTACAAAGGAACAAGCCATTGAATACGCACATAATCATATCAATCAGGAGCCTGCGCGAATGATTGATGCTAACCACTACTCTATGGAATACTGTCTTGCTCATTCTGGCGAAATTGTTAACGAACGATACAGACAGAATCGCCAAGACGAAATCGACCTCAAAATAGGCGATATGGTGGCGGAACATAAAACTGATACAGACTTAGTTCTGTATCGTGGCGTATGCGACTATGTTTATGACCTTATGAAAGAAAATGCAAAGGATATTCCAGATTGTGATTTATACGAAAAGGGATTCCTTGCTACAAGCCTTGTAAAAGGTCACGAAATCAATTCTAAAATCAAATTAAGGATTTATATACCTGCAGGCACTAAATGCGTTTATCAGGGCAATGTGAACGAAGAACAGGGCTTCTATGAAGTTGATGTGATGCACGGCTCCAAGCTTAAAATCATTTCAATAGATGATGAGTACATCAACTGCAAGCTCCTTGCTACAGCATAAAAATAAAGAGGTATCTGTCAATCTGGCAGCATACCTCTTTTCTACATTATTTTAATTTATAATACATTATAATAATTTATTTTAATCTATTTTAATGTATTATAGTTTATTATAAGTTATCAAATTCTCTTACTTCCTGCGAAACATGGACTAATAGCTTCAATCCATACTTTCTAGCAACATACATCCTATGGCGACCATTAGAAACAACTCTATACAATCCCTCGATAGTCTTTTCAACGCCTATCCATTGTCCTACATCCATAAAGCTGCATCTGAACACATCCAAGGTGTGCTGTTCTTCTCTGTTACGTTCTATATCATCCATAGAATTATATTCCAAGGTATGAATGGAGCCAGTACGCTCAAACTCTTCTATCAAAGGCTGCACACTTTCAAGATAAGCTTTGTAGTCGGACTCATCTTTCCATTGAGCCTGATTAAATGGTGGAGCTTCCAGTTCTGCAATCTCAGAAGCTTCAATAACCTGCAAATAATCAGTAGTAACCACTCTCCTACTCTTTTTAGCAGGAAGCTCTTCTACTCTATGTTTCCTATGAAAAAATCTAAACATTTGAAACTCCTTTCTCAACTCGCCGTTGTCAAAAAAGTAAATTTTTTATCGAAAACTGTTGACTTTTAGAAGCCCTCGGATGCAGGCTGGCATTGTTGAGGACAACGGCTTCAGGGCGCACTCTCCCTATCATTTCTGATAGAGAGTCAACGCAAATAAAGATGCAGGCAGTATATCGCCTGAGGTATCCGTATTCTTGAACATCTGACTTGATTAGCATTACTATTTCGCTTCCTGCTACTCTAGCAAGGGTCTCACACACTTTCTGCAAGCTCCACCGCCTATCGTCCACTTGCGTAAGGCTTTCGCCTAATCTGTGCGCTCCCCGCAACCGTAATACCATAGCTGCCACGGGTTTCCATTGTGCTTCCACGGGATAGTTTTAACCATACCAAGCAAATGAGCTTGGGTTAGGCATAACGGGGTCATTCTTCCGCATCCAACCCCTGACGACCAGAACCGTGATGTTCCGTCCAGTTCTTGCCGAGTACATTCTATGAATGAGCTGTACTATACTACCATTTTTTATACTGGTATCGTCTTTCCAGATAGCTTGTCCTATCGAGTAGTATGCTCCATGAGAACCGCCCTCTTCGATTACTTCAAAGCAAGTTTGGCGTTAAAAAAGGTATGTATATGACTACCTGCAATCACATACATACCTATAAGCTTCCCTAGGGGAAAATGCTCTATATCGTGCGTCAAACCCTTATAAAATCTACATATAGCGGTTGACTTTGGGCGTAAAAACCCTTATAATAAGTGCATAGAGATAGCCCATTGGGTTATCATCAGCTTATGATTGTGATTCGTGGTTGAGTCAATTTTATAGGAACGCCAATTCCTATGAAGAGCTGAAATGAAACAGATATTAAAGAAAGGAGCTCGCTAAAGCTTCTTTTTTTATTGCTCAAATCATCTACTCTTATATTCTATGTTATTTTTTTCTTAAAATCAATAGTTTTTCACTCCAAAGTTAAAATTATCTCAAAAAATCCTCTATTTTCACTTGATTTTTAATTTATTTTACATTATAATAACTTATAATAAATTAAAAAAACTTATTTTAGATTAAAATACATTATAATAATTTATTTTAATCTATTAAAAAGGAGGTTTTCACTTGGCAGAAGTAATTTGCGTAGCAAATCAAAAAGGCGGCATAGGCAAGACAACAACAGCAACCGCCTTGGCATCTATCCTTGCATCACAAGGCAAGAAAACACTCTTGATAGATGCAGACCCTCAGGGCAACAGTACCGACACATACAGAGCCATTTCAAAGAATATGGCGACCTTGTATGATGTGGTTCTGGATAGAGACGACCCATTACCGATTGCAGAAGCAATCCAAAAAACAGAAATAGGCGATATTGTAGCATCTGACCCAGAATTAAAGAAAGCAGATATAACACTCGCTAATGATGCTGCAGCTCTCTATATTTTGAAAGAAGCATTAGAAGAGCTGAAAGGATATGATTACATAATCATAGACACAGCTCCTGCCGATAATATGCTTCTAAAGAACTGCCTTGTAGCAGCTAATAAGGTTGTAATTCCTATTACAGCCGATAGATACGCAATACAAGGACTTTCTGACCTGAACAAGACCCTTGTTTCAGTTAGAAAGTATCAGAATCCGAATTTGAAAATAGCAGGCTTGCTATTGGTAAAATATAAGAGCCGTCAAAAACTGGCTAAAGAAGTAAAGGAAGCATTGGAAAATATTTCAGCGCAGATGCAGACCAAAGTATTTGATACTACTATCAGAGAGAGTGCAAGCGCACAGCAAGCACAAGCGAAGAGAACAACACTTATCAAATACGCTCCAAAATCTACAACAGCGCAGGACTATGTAGCCTTTACAAAAGAATTATTGAAGAAAGGGGCTAAATAATGAGAGTTAAAAACGAGACTAAAACCGAAGAAAAAAACAATTCTTTCGGCGTTACAGACGGTCTTGATTTTGGTATGGAAGCCGAAGAGACAACAGAAGAGGTTGTAGAACAGCCTGCAGCAACTCCAAAGCCAAAGAAAACTCCTGCAAAGAAAGCAACAACAACCAAAGCAGAAGTAGACCCAAACAGAGATTATAGTCCATACTACACTCCAAAGCCAAAGCTTGGTTCCAAAGGTGGAACCCTTGGAAGAGGAGCTGTAGACAAATCCGAAAGAAAGGTGCAGTTCAGCTTAACTTGTACCCCTGCTCAAAAGGAAATGTTTTCAGAAGCAGCAAAGAAAGAGAAGCGCAAGCTTCCTGATTTCATTTGCTTGGCGGTAGAAGAGTACATAGAAAACCATAATTTATAATAAATTATTTTACATTATAATACATTAAAATAAATTATTTTAATAGTGAAAGGATGAACGATTATGTCTGAACAGAATAATAATATAGCCACAGAAAAATTAAAAATTGCTATGGTAAAGCATACTGAAATAACTAATATATCAAAGCTTGCAAAGGCAACTGGAATGTCGGCTCCTAATGCAAGTAATAAATTAAGCAGAAACGACCTACGAGAATCAGAACTACGCAAGCTTGCAGATGCTCTCGGCTATGATGTAGAAATAAACCTTGTATCAAGAATAACTGGCGAAAGAATCTAAAAAGGATGTGAATTTATATGAAGAGCATAGCACTTGATTTCAAAAATAATATGGTATGCTTTATGACTGCAGGACAGCAGGGAACAGAAAGCAACCCTGATATGCAAAAGGTAGCTTTTAATAGCTTTATTCCTGAACAATTCAGAGATAGAAACTCGTTTACATGGAACTTTGAGAATGAGACCTTTGCAGTCAATCAAGATTATGAAATACCTGCAGGCTGCATCATGACAATGGATTGCTTTGTACCAGAGTGTATCATCCCTATGCCAAAGCTTGGCAAGAGATATGATGAATTTGTAGCAATAATGGGCTATGAACAAGTAGACCTTAAAGCAGAAATGCCAGAAGCATTGAGAAAATTATTAGGATTAGAATAGAGGCATAACTATGACGGAAGCAGAAAGAAGAGAAGCCTCTCGTCAATTTTATAATAAATGGTTCGGAAGAGGACGAGAGGACGAGGACGACCGTTCTTATTGGTTAGATATATTAGATAGAATATTAGGCATTGAAAATGCAACCGACCATATAGACTTCCAAAAGAAAGTCATGCAGAGATTATTTTTTTGTTGAATAAATTATGCTATAATAGAAGTGAGAATTTGAATTTGCACTTCCATAAGGTGAAATGTATTGACACAAAAAATACAGTATGATAGTATTGCCATTAGAAGAAAGAAAGGCACATTTTGTGTAAGGTGAGGAAATGATTAATAGATAATTTGATTTAAGTAAGACACATATAGTTATTGAGCCTGTAGAGAATAGGTTTGTTTTGTGTACGCTTAAGTTGGATTATCGCAAGAGGCATTTCCTTTGTTTTCCTTTTGGAAAAGAAATAAGGGTCTATTTAGCGAGTCTATTTTTGCGTATGCAAAAAAGACTCGTTTTTGTGTGTTCAAAATAATAATTGGCTCAGACTTCGAAAAGGAGAAACTTTAATGTTGCAGATAAAAAAATTAAATTTAACACATAAAAAAGACCTGAGAATAATTCTTAATGATTTCAACCTTGTGCTAAATGATGGAGATAAGGCAGTTATTATTGGAGAAGAGGGAAATGGGAAATCGACATTAATGAAGTGGATATACAATCCGTCGCTTGTAGAAAACTATATAGAAGCAGATGGGGAAAGGATAATGGGACACGAACGTCTTGGTTATCTTCCGCAGGAGATGCTCGATGAAGATAAGGAAAAAACAATATACGAATATTTTTCTGAAGAGGAAATATTCTGGGAGAAAACGCCTAAAGAATTGTCTGTTATTGCGGGAAAATTTGGAATGAAAAATGATTTTTTCTACAGTAACCAGACAATGGGTAGTCTTTCAGGAGGCGAAAAAGTCAAGACACAACTTATGAGGCTTTTCATTCGCGATGTTTCTGTGCTGTTGTTGGACGAACCTTCCAATGACATCGACATTGCGACGCTTACATTACTGGAAAAAATCATAAATGACTGGAAGCACATTGTGCTTTTTATTTCACACGATGAAACGCTGATAGAGCGTACTGCCAACATGGTGATACATATCGAGCAGATTATACGAAAAACAAAGGCGAGATATACCGTGGCAAAGCTTCCCTATAGACGCTATGTGGAAGAACGGCTTCATAAATTTGAAATCCAAAAACAGCGGGCACTGAGTGACCGTAGGGAGAAAAAGATTCGCGATGAAAAATATCAAAGAGTTATGCAGAGTGTACAAGGTGCATTAAGAAGTTGTACCAGACAAGCACCGTCTGTTGCCAAAAACTTAAAGGACAAAATGCATACGGTTAAGGCAATGGAACGAAGATTTGAAAAAGAAGATGAAAATATGACTCAGATGCCGGAACAGGAAGAAGCAATCTTTGTCAAATTAGGGGATGAAAACTCACACATTCCCGCAGGAAAAACGGTCATAGAATATGAACTTTCAAAGCTTGTGACTCCGGATGGCAAAAGAATTTTAGCAGAAGGAATTCATTTAAAAATAAAAGGTTCAGAAAAAATCTGTATGATAGGAGCCAACGGGGCAGGAAAAACGACTCTTCTAAAAAAGATAGCGGAAGAACTCCTAAATCGGAATGACATTAAAGCAGAATATATGCCTCAAACTTATGAAGACCTGCTGGATTTGGATGTTACACCGGTTGATTACCTTGATAAAACAGGAGATAAAGAAGAGCGTACAAGAATTAGAACATACCTTGGTTCACTTAAATACACACCAGATGAAATGGAGCATCCGATTCGGGAGTTATCAGGCGGACAAAAGGCGAAAGTGCTTCTCTTGAGGATGAGCTTAAGTGGTGCAAATGTTCTTATTCTGGATGAACCGACAAGAAATTTTTCACCATTGTCCGGTCCGGTAATAAGAAAAATGCTCCGAGAATTTCCGGGGGCTGTCATTAGCATTTCTCACGATAGAAAGTATATTGAAGAGGTGTGCGATAAAATATATCAGCTAAATCCTAATGGATTACAGCTAATTGGTGATTGATAACAAAAAGGATGAAAGACTGACAAATTTCAGGCTTTTAGTGAGTTGGAAAGCATACAAAGATTTGAATTTGGAGGATAGATTATGGTACGTACAGAAGATGCATGTGAAATTATAAAATATGCTTTGCAAAACGAAATTAAAGTATATTTAGATGGCGGATGGGGTGTTGATGCACTTCTTAAAAGAGAATCAAGAATACACAATGATATTGATTTGTTTGTTGAACTGAAACATTATCATGATTATATTTATGTGATTAAGCAGCATGGATTTGAGGAAGTAAATACTGATTATACAACGGATGGTCATACTGTCTGGAAAGATGATAAACAAAGAATCATTGATTTACATTGTTTTGAATTTACAGATGACGGAATTGTTTATGAGGGAGATATATTTCCATCAAAAACTTTTTCCGGTATTGGAAAAGTTGGAGATATAACTGTTTCTTGTATTGAACCATTGAGTCAGGTAATGCTTCATTTGGGATATGAACACGATAAAAATGATGTGCATGATGTGATGCTGTTGTGTGAAACATTTCAAATAGCAATACCAGATGAATATAAGGAAAAGTAAAATTTCAGTTT
>ENA-OXEI01000371-OXEI01000371.1-human-gut-metagenome-genome-assembly--contig:-NODE-371-length-15215-cov-9.233179_pt1 | contig 15215 bp, 9 predicted proteins | sample MGYA00249361_ERZ652255 | MGnify/ENA primary metagenome ERZ652255 (study PRJEB26925, sample SAMN05826744) | human gut metagenome | biome: ENVO:2100002; feature: ENVO:00000062; material: ENVO:00002003... | reverse complement strand
ACGTAAGGAGTCGTCGGCAGCGTCAGATGTGTATAAGAGACAGGGCATACATGGTGTCGGTAGGGTAGATAAGGATACCTCCGTCATTCAGTAGGTCGACCACCTGCTGCAGGTCGGCGGGATTGTTATTTTTTTCATAAAGTTTCAGAAGCATGGCAGAAATGGATTTGAGTTTTATATTACATGCAAAAATAGATAATAATCGGCTTATAAACAAGCAATTCACCTTTTTAGCATCTCTTTCTCCAGTTTCTTTATCTTCTTCCAGGCCTCTTTGAATTTGGGACAGAGGGTGACGGCTTTCTCATAGTTTTTCATGGCCGCCTCCTTCATGTCATGCTTCAGGCATTCGTCACCCATAAGGATGTATTCGCGGGCATACTTCACGAGGGCTTTCTCTTTCTCCAATGCTGCTTGCTTCAGTGCACGGTTTTCCTCTTTCAGACGGTTGATGATGTTCAGCTTCCGGCGGATGAGGCGCTGCACGTTGGGCTTCTCGATGTCGTAGCGGGAATGGATGGCTTTGAAAAACTCATCCAGGAAAGTGCCGAAGTCCCCTTTGTCGAAGGCTTTGGCGGCGGCAACGTATTGAACGTCTGCCTGTGCTTGCTTCAAGGCACGGTCGATGGCGGTGCGGTTGTTGAAGCGTTCGGAGAAGCTGACAATCTCCGGACGCACGAATACATCGGCACGGCTGATGGGCTTTTTCAGCTGGATGCCTTCCAGCGAGGTGCAGCGGCTGAGGGCTACGTATGCCTGCCCACCGGCAAACACGCCGCCGGTAAAGTCGATGACTACCCGGCTGAAGGTCAGCCCTTGGCTCTTGTGGACGGTGATGGCCCATGCCAGGCGCACGGGATATTGTGTAAAGGTTCCCAGTTCTTCCTCTTCAATCTGTTTCTTTTCTTCGTTGTATTTGTAGCGGATGTTTCGCCACGACTCTCGTTTGACGTCACATTCCTTGCCGTCGTCGGTGATGACGTAGAGGGTCTCTTCGATAGGGTCGAAGCCGCTGATGACGCCGATGGTGCCGTTCACCCAGCGGCGGTCGAAGTCATTCTTGATGAAGATGATTTGTGCGCCCGGTTTCAGTACCAGTTCCTGCGAGGTGGGGAGGCTGCTTTCGGGAAAGTCTCCCATGATTTCGCCGTAGAAGGTGACCGGGTCACCGGGAAGTTCCGCCAGTTTTTTGTCGTTGATGTAGTCCACATTGTCACGGCGGGTGGCGAGGGTGATGTACATGTCGGCTTCCGATTGCTCTATTTGGGTGCCATAGCGGGTGTTGAGCAGCTGAAGTTCGGCAGAGCCGACGGTATTGTTGCGGATGTGGTCCAGCACATGGATGAACTTGCTGTCTGTTTGCCGGTATACTTTCTGCAGTTCGATGGAGACAAGGTCTATCTGGCCGAATACCCTGGCAGAGAAGAAATAAGGGGTAGGGTAGAATCGGTTCAGTATCTCCCGTTCATCTCCTTTGACGACGGGTTCCAACTGGAACACATCGCCCACCAATAATATCTGTTTGCCGCCGAAGGGTTCGCGCAGGTTGCGGGAATAGACGCGCAGGATGCGGTCTACGGCGTCGATGATGTCGGCGCGTACCATGGAAATCTCGTCGATGATGACCAGTTCCAGTTCTTCCAGTAGTTTGCGGTGGGGTTTGGTGTATTTGAAAAATTCGTGGATGCGTCCCCGTTGCAGACTGAAGTTCGGGTCATCGGGCAGCAGGGGGTAGAAGGGCAGTTTGAAGAAGCTGTGCAGGGTACTGCCTCCGGCATTGATGGCGGCTATTCCGGTAGGGGCAAGCACTACATGCTTTTTCTTCGTATTCGCGCAGATATATTTCAGGAAGGTCGATTTGCCCGTACCTGCTTTGCCCGTCAGGAATACGGACTGACGGGTATACTGAATGAGGTTCAAGGCATCTTGAAACTCTTTGTTTTGTGTATCGGGAACGAAGCTCAAAAGATTTCAGATTTATGATGGATTCCCGACTATGCCGAAATATTTCAGGGCGTTGGCGATGCCGTCTTCATCAACAGAAGTGGTTGTGTAGTTACTGGCAGCTTTTACGTCGTTATTGGCATTGCCCATGGCTACACCGATACCGGCATGGCGCAACATGCTGATGTCATTTCCTCCGTCGCCGAAGGCCATGGTCTCTTCCAGCTTGATGCCGAAGTGGCGGATAATCTGGTCGATACCGTTTTGCTTGGTGTTTCCTTTGGCTGTCACGTCTACGAAGGCAGGATGCCAGCGGCCCATCTCGCAGTGGGGGACGGAGGGCAGGATGATTGCTTCTTCCTCGGCGTTGATAAAGGGAGTCAGCTGGAAGAAGGCTTTGTCGGCATGGCTGTCGGTATAGGGCTTTGCTTCGATGGGGTCCACTTTCAATTGGTGATGGAAGATTTCCTCCACTACTTCGCCGGGCTGGTTCACGCAGATGTCGTGCTCTCCCACCAGGATGCATGGGATGTTGCGTTCGTGGCAGAAAGCTGTCAAGGCATCCACTTCCGCTGTCGGTATGGGGCTTTTGTAGATAACGGTGTCTTCTACAAAGCAATAGGCGCCGTTCATCGTGATGTAGCCGTCTATCAGATTCCGTTCCTGCAAGGCGGACAAGTTGTTGATGATGACGCGCGGACGTCCGGTAGAAATGAAGATATGTATGCCTTTGGCCTTGGCGGCAGTCAACGCTTCAATAGTGGAAACGGGAATTTCGTGGGTCTTGAAGCTGACCAAGGTTCCGTCGATGTCAAAAAACAGAGCTTTTATCATAAGGGGTTCTTTTATCTTGTGCGCGAAATTACTTAAAAAAGCGAAGATATTTCGTACTTTTGCGCACAAATAAATGATAAATAACAAATGAAGAAACATTCTTTGAAAGATTGGATGATAGCGGTGCGTCCGTGGTCATTCCCCGCCTCTTCGATGCCGGTGGTGGTGACGTTGGCATATCTGTATTGGATGCAGCAGGACATAAACTGGGTGAACGGCATCTGGGCATTGCTGAACATCGTCGTGTTTCACGCTGCCGGGAATACCTGGAGCGATTATTTTGACTATAAGCATAAGGTCGATGCAAGGGATACCTTTGGCGCCAAGACCTTGACCGACGGGATGTTTGCTCCGCGCGAGATATATGGCTTGTCGATGGCATTGCTGGCAGTTGCCCTTGTTGCGGGTGTCGGCCTGCTGTGGCGTACGGGGTTGCCGTTGCTGTACATCGGTATAGGCGGCGCGGCTTGCTCGTTGCTTTATCCGCCGCTCAAGTATCGTGCGTTGGGCGATGTCGTCATCTTTTTGGCGTATGCCTTGCTGCCGACGTTGGGTACCTGCTATGTGGCTACGGGAGTAGTTGACTGGAATGTCTTGTGGATAGCTCTGCCGGTGGGACTGATTACGGTGGCCATTCTGCATGCCAATAATACACGGGATATGCGTACCGATGCCCGTGCCGAGATTCAGACACTGGCCATGAAGCTGGGAGGAAAGGCGTCGATGTACGTTTATTGTGCCGAAGTCCTTTTCCCTTTTGGCTGGATAGCCGGCTTGATAGCTGCGGGAACTCTTCCTCTATGGACCCTGCTGGTGATGCCGGCACTGGTTCCTGCCATAGGCAATGTACGGGTGGTGTCCCGTTTTCCCGGAAAGGGAGAAAGTGCCATAGCCGGTCTGGATGAGATGACGGCAAAACTCCAGTTGTTGTTCAGTCTGCTGTTCACGTTGTCGTTCGTTGTAGCCGGTTTGCTGTCATGAAGAAGCTGATTTTTACCATTCTGCTGGCTGCCGTGCTGTGGACGGTCATGTTTTCGCCTTGGACGGCTCCTTTCGTGAATTTCTGGTGGATGATGACCGGTTCTGCGCTCACGCTGTCCGTGTTTGCCACCTTGTTCAATCCCGGCTGGTGGCGGGAGGTGAAGTGGAGCTTGCCGAATGTCTTGCTGGGAATTGGCATTGCTGTTGCTTTGTGGGGCGTTTTCTGGTTGGGAGACAAGGTGTCATCTTGGATGTTCGATTTTGCCCGTCCGCAGGTGGACTCCATTTATGGGATGAAAGAGGGAGAGTCTCCTTGGCTGTTGGCGGCATTGCTACTGTTGCTGATAGGGCCGGCGGAAGAGATTTTCTGGCGCGGCTATGTGCAACGCACGCTTTCCAAACGCTGGAATCCGAATGCGGGTTTTGTGGTGGCTACTTTGATTTATGCACTGGTGCATGCCGGTTCCTGCAACTTCATGCTGGTCATGGCGGCTCTGGTGGTGGGGGCGGCATGGGGCGCGCTTTACCGTTTCTTTCCGAACCGCTTTGCCGCTATTATCTTGTCTCATGCAGTGTGGGATGTGGCGGTATTTATATTTTTCCCGATATGATTATTATTTACAAAAATAAGGTGGCAGTAATGGATTGTATACTGAGCCCTATTCAGTCGTATACTGAAATAGGTTCAGTATACGACTGAATAGGGCTCAGTATACGACAGAAATAGGATGTATTTATACATGTTGATAATCAGATAGTTGTAAATTCTCTTTCGGGCGGTATAAAAACAAGACAAATTGATGCGTTGAATTAGTGAAACTACAATAAAAAGACAAGCAAATGACTTACAATTTTGATGAAGTAATAGAGCGCCGTGGTACCGACTCCGTGAAATGGGACGGTGTGAAGAGTGTATGGGGACGCGATGACCTCCTCCCCATGTGGGTGGCGGATATGGATTTCCGCACGCCCCCGTTTGTGATGGAAGCCTTGCGGAAGCGTCTTGAACATGAAGTGCTGGGCTATACGTCTGCGTGTGAGGAATGGTATACTTCCATTTGTAGCTGGCTCAGTCGTCGCCACGGTTGGGACGTCACTCGCGAGATGCTGACTTTTGTACCCGGCATTGTCCGCGGTCAAGCCTTCGCATTGCAATGCTTCACCAATCCCGGCGACCGGGTAATGGTGATGACTCCCGTTTATCATCCCTTCTTCCTGGTGACGCAACGCATGAAGCGCGAAGTGGTTTACTCTCCGCTCGACCTGAAAGATGGACAGTATCAGATTGACTTTGAGCGTTTCCGTAAGGATATACAAGGATGCAAAGTATTGATTCTCTGCAATCCCCATAACCCGGGCGGGCGTGTATGGACGGTGGACGAATTACGCCGGATTGCTGATATTTGTACGGAAAGCCATACGTTTGTCATCTCCGATGAAATTCATGCCGACTTGACTCTGCCACCTTACAAACACCATCCTTTTGCTACTGTTTCGGGGGCTGCCGCGCAGAATTCCCTCACCTTCATGGCACCCAGCAAAACATTCAATATGCCGGGATTGGGAAGTTCGTACGCCATTATCCTCAATGAGGACATCCGCCACCGTTTTCAGGAGTTCATGGAAGCGGGCGAGTTCAGCGAAGGGCACATGTTGGCCTATATCGGTGCGGCTGCTGCCTATATGCATGGTGAGGAATGGTTGGAACAGCTGCTGGACTATATAAAGGGCAATATCGATTTCACGGAGAACTACCTGCGCGAGCATATTCCGGGCATCGGCATGATACGTCCGCAGGCTTCTTACCTGATTTATCTGGACTGCCGGGGATTGGGGCTGACTCAGGAGGAACTGGTGAGATTATTTGTAGACCAGGCACACCTGGCGCTGAATGACGGTACCATGTTCGGTGAACCGGGCAAGGGATTTATGCGGCTGAATATCGGCTGCCCGCGTTCGGTGTTGGAGCAGGCGCTGAAGCAACTGGAAACTGCGGTTGCAGACAAATGATAGAAAAAACTATATCTCCTATATTATGAATAGATTACCTTTCCTTGGACTATTGTTTGCGTTGCTGTGCCTTGTTACCTGCCGGCAGATGAATGAGGCACATCTGTTACATCTGGCAGAAAAGCAGGTGAATATGAATGTGGACAGCGTGTATGCCTTGCTGGTACAGATAGAGAGGCCATCGCAACTTTCGGATGAGGAGAGGCTGTTGTATGGATGGCTGAATGCTTATGTGCACTATAAACGGCACAACTCGATGGCGGAAGATTCCTTGATATTGCCTGCTTCCGATTATTACGTCTTCCGCAACGACACGGCGAAGAATCTGTTTTCCTATCAGTTGAAAGCCTGGTACTGGTATTGGCTGAAAGAGCACGAACGGTGTATAGCTGCCATTGACAGCGGCGTAGCTTTGGCCAAGGCGCTGCAGGACACGGGAAGAATGGCTGATATGCTGATTGATAAGGCATACTGGTATGTGTATGTCTGGAAAGATTATGAGAAAGCGATAGAAACTTTCCGTACCGCCATAGCTTTGGACGCAAGAGCCGGAAGCTTCTTCTCTATGGGAATTGCCATGGGGCTGAACAAGAATGATTCTGCATCCTATTACATGGAGCGCAGCATAGAACTGGCAGTGGAGGCAGGAGATACCAGTAAGATAGTGCATTATTTGCGTAACTATGCCCAGATGCAGGCTTACTCTTTTGATGAACCTTCCGGTGCAATAGCTACTATTCGTCGTATGGAGCAGTATGTCATCGACCCGGTGCAGTTGCGTATGGGAGATCTGGTGAAAGTGGAAGTGTTCTTGAAAGAAGGGCAGCTTGATTCGGCGGAATACTATTTGAATAAGGAGAGGAAACGTGGCGAGGGCCGGAACCGGTTTCTGACGGAAGAGAATATGGTGGCGGTATATAGGGCATTGATAGATTATACACGTCACCGTACGTTTGATGTGCTGGACGTGGCGCGCTATAATGATTCTGTAGCCAATGCTCTTACTGCGTTGCAGAGTACTGTCCGGCGTAAGGACGAGTCGAAGGAGACGCTTTCGCAAGCCAACTTGATTCTGACGGTGGAACGGAAGCAGGCACAACTGAATTTGTTGCTGGCACTGTTGGTACTGGTGCTTGCAGGTGGTGGTGTGTCCCTTTATATCCGTAACCGGCGCAACCGGCTGATTGAAGCGGAAGAACGGGCGGAAACACTGACCCGGTTGCTGGAAGATGCGACCAGGAACCAGTCGAAAGGGGAAGACGGGCAGTTTTTTCGGAAAATACTGTTGCAGCAATTAGGCATGATACGGCTGGTGGCTAAACAACCTACCTCACAGAATCAGGAGCTGCTTCGCCGCATTTCGGGTATTACCAGCCATGAACTGCCGGTAGAGAGTTTGCTGGTATGGGAGGACTTGTATCCTATCATAGACCGGATTTATGATAACTTCTACACAAAGATGGACAGCCGTTTTGGAGATGTGCTCATTGACAAAGAAAAGCAGCTTTGCTGCCTGCTCTGTGCGGACTTCTCGACGAAGGAGATTAGTGTGGTGACACAACAGAGCATTCCTACCATTTACCAGCGAAAGACGAATATCCGCAAGAAACTGGGGATGGGGGAGAAGGAAGGCATCGTAGAGTTTATAGGCAGCATATAGACCGGAAAAGGCATAATATAGACTTTTGTAAAATTAAAGTGTTGATATGTAGTGATTTGTAGTTTTGGGATATAGACTTTTTATTCCTCGATATAGACCGTTTGAGGCATGTTTTACCCCTACCTTTGTATCAGCGAAATACAAGGTGTGAAATATTGAAATCAAACGCATGATGAAAGAAAAACTACTGAACAACGTTAGAAAAAGAGTGATGGTATGGGTGGCCTTGGCAAGTATGGCAACTCTGCTTCCTGCTCAGACTTACCGGCTTTCCGGTTGTGTGCAGGACGAGAACCGCCAACCGGTAGAGGTGGCGAATGTGCTGCTGAAGCAGGCAAAAGACAGTACCTATATTACCGGTATGCTGACCGACACACAAGGTTGTTTTTCCTTTGACCAGCCACTGGGAGAATACTTGTTGCATATTACCCTTATCGGCAGCGAAGACCTCTACGTTCCCGTTGTGCTGCAAGGAAACAAAAACGTTGGCGAATTGACATTGAAATCTTCTTCCGCCTTGCTGGACGAAGTGACCGTTACGGCCGCGCGTCCCGTTATCAAGCGTCTGGTGGATAGGGTAGTGTTCGATGCACATAATACCATAGCCTCTGCCGGAGGCAGTGCACTCGACCTTCTGCGTGAAGTGCCCGGTCTGCAGGTTGGACAAAACAGTATTGGTATTATAGGTAAAGGGGGTATCAAGGTTTATATCAACGACCGTGAGACGAAGCTGTCGGGAGATGAACTGATAGATTACCTCCGTTCCTATGACGCCTCCCAGATACTGAAGGTGGAGGTGATTACCACGCCTCCGTCCAAATATGATGCCGCCGGAAATGCAGGCATCATCAATATTCGCTTGAAGTCACGTCCCAAAGATTACGTGGGTGGTACGGCTTCCGCTTCCTACAGCGCTGGTGAAAAGGACAATTACGGATATGGCGGGGTAAGCCTGAACCTCAGCAAGGGGCGCGTGTCATCCTTCCTCAACGGGGGTACTACGCAGGGCAACTATGAGACGCGTGAGAAGAATTACCGCTATTTTCCGCAGAACACCTGGAACAGCCGTGCCGACTACACCAATTACATGAATAGCTTCTACCTTCAGGGAGGTGTGGACGTATCGTTGGAACGGGACTGGACTGTAGGTATGCAGGCCATCTATAATCACAGTGCTCCCAAACCGGGCAACGCCCTTTCATGGACGGAAGTTTACGATGCCTCTACCGCCGTATTGGATTCTTTGCTGTACTCCAACAGTGACAAGGATACCAGTTCCGACCGCCTCAATCTGAATTTTCATACCGATAAGGTCTGGGATGACAAAGGCAAGAAAATGACTTGGGATGTGGATTACCTGCGTGACAACCGGGACGAAAATATGGGCTTTCTCTCGAAAACCCTCCTGCCTGACGGTACGGAGATTCCGGGCACAAACTTCGATTACAACTATCTGCAACATCGCAAGGTAGATGTAGTCTCCTCCGCTCTTGATTTCATCCTTCCTTTTGAAAAGTACAAGATAACGGCAGGTGCCAAGGTCTCCTTTACCAACACTCGCAACGGTATCAATTACGATACATCGGACCCTACGCTGGTGCAGGATGATTATTTCCGTTACAAGGAGCAAATCTATGCCTTATATGCTGATTATAGCCGTGAATTTTCCGAACGTTTTTCCATGCAGTTGGGCTTGCGTATGGAGCACACCCGCACTACCGGTATTTCCGAAGCGAAGGATACGGAGGACAAGCACGACTATACGCGCTTGTTCCCTACTGTCTATCTGCTTTATTCGCCTACAGACGGGCATGCGCTGAACTTCAGTTTCTCCAACCGCATCTCCCGTCCGTCACAGAATATGGTCAATCCTTTTCCGTTCTATCAGAACAAATATACGTATGCCTGCGGACGTGAGGACTTGAAACCCAGCTACACTTACAATGCAGAACTGGGATATACGTTGAAGAACAACTTCAATGTTTCCGCTTATTATTCTTATTCGGACGATGTATTCTTCCAGGTTGTGGACTTGGATGCCGAAACGAATGTGACTTCTTTCCTTTGGGAGAATTTCATGCAGACGCATGCTTTCGGGCTTAACAATTCGTACACTTTCCGTACCAAATGGCTGCAAGCTTACGCCCAGCATGGAGTGAGCTATCGCCGGACTACCTCCAGCGCTGCCACCACCTCTCCCGAGGAGAAAGGATGGGCTTATAACGCCAGCCTGCGCAACACTTTCTTCTTCAATGAAAAGAAGACTCTTCTGGCCACGTTGTCCGGTTCCTATTCTTCCCGTCAGTATCAGGGCATCTATCTGATGAGCCCCACTTACAGCGTCAGTGCAGGTATGCTTTATCGGTTGTTGAACAATAAGCTCAGCCTCAGCCTGAATGTCAACAATTTGTTTGTCAGCCATTCCAAATTGGAAACCATGTCCAACGGGTTGAAGATAATTGCCGACAATCAGTTTGCCTTTGCCAGTTTCCGTATCGGTGTATCCTATACTTTCGGTGGTGATATACGTAGTAAGGGTCAGCGGAACAGTAACGAGGATATTCAGAGGAGGCTATAATAAGAAGTTTATTGCGTGTTGGCAATTGGAAGAAAATATTTATCTTTGTGATACAAGCGATTGTAACAACGATTAATATAAAACCATGATGAAACAGAAACTTCTTTACCTTTTGCCACTCTTCCTATTGTCGGGATGTGGACAGGTTACTTACAAGAATGCATCTCTGCCGGCAGAAGAGCGTGCCGGACTTTTGCTGAAGGAACTGACGCTCGAAGAGAAGGTGTCCTTGATGATGGACAGCTCCAAACCAGTGGAACGCCTGGGCATCAAGCCCTATAACTGGTGGAATGAAGCGTTGCATGGAGTGGCGCGTGCCGGGCTGGCCACAGTGTTTCCCCAACCGATTGGTATGGCGGCATCCTTCTCGCCGGAGACTGTATACGAGGTATTTACTGCTGTTTCTGATGAGGCCCGTGCCAAGAATGCCTACTATACATCCCAGGAAAGCCATGAACGCTATCAAGGATTGACGATGTGGACGCCTACAGTGAATATCTATCGCGACCCCCGCTGGGGAAGGGGTATAGAGACTTATGGGGAAGACCCTTATCTGACCAGCCGTATGGGTGTGATGGTTGTAAAAGGTTTGCAGGGTACGAACGATGGAAAATATGACAAGCTGCATGCTTGTGCCAAGCACTTTGCCGTACACTCCGGTCCGGAATGGAACCGCCATGAGTTTAATGCGGAAAATATCAAGCCCCGTGATTTGTATGAAACTTATCTTCCTCCTTTCGAGGCTTTGGTGAAAGAAGGAAAAGTGAAGGAGGTGATGTGTGCCTACAACCGTTTTGAGGGCGATCCTTGCTGCGGTAGCGACCGCCTACTGATGCAGATTTTGCGCGATGAGTGGGGATTTGACGGTATTGTCCTTTCGGACTGTGGAGCTATTGCCGATTTTTACAGAGACTATGGTCATAAGACGCATCCTGATGCAGAGTCCGCTTCGGCGGCTGCGGTGCTGAGTGGAACTGACTTGGAGTGCGGTTCGAGTTACGAGGCCCTGGTAGAAGCGGTGAAGCAGGGAAAGATTGATGAAAAAGCAGTGGATGTAGCAGTCAAGCGTCTTTTGACGGCTCGCTTTGCCTTGGGTGAAATGGACGAGCCGGAGAAGGTGTCCTGGACCGGCATTCCTTTTTCTGTGGTGGCTTCTGCCGGACACGACTCTCTGGCGCTCGACATGGCTCGCAAGTCAATGACACTGCTTATGAACAAGGATAATACCTTGCCGTTGAAGCGTGGAGGGCTGACTGTAGCCGTGATGGGTCCGAACGCCAATGATTCTGTGATGCAGTGGGGAAATTATAACGGTATGCCTCCGCACACTGTCACCATTCTGGACGGAATTAGAAAAGCCTTGGGGACTGATGACCGGCTTATTTATGAACAAGGCTGCGGATGGGTGGAGAGAGCTCAGATACAGAGCGTCTTCAACCGTTGCAAGACTGCCGACGGGAAACCCGGATTTACTGCACGCTACTGGAATAACGTGACTCGTGACGGTGAGCCAGTCACTACTGCCCAAGTGACCACTCCTTTCCATTTCTGTACATCCGGTGCCACGGTTTTTGCTCCGGGTGTGAACCTTACCGACTTCTCGGCTACCTACAACAGCGTATTCACTCCCGACCAGTCGGGAGAGGTGGTCTTTGACATCTATGCTTATGGCTCAGGGAGATTGCGGATAAATGGGGAGGAAGTGAGAGGATTCTCCAATCAGCACGGTGGGCAGAAGAGTGCTTATACTTTGCAGGTACAAGCAGGAAAAACGTATGACGTTGAATTGGATTTTGAATATTTCCGTAGCGATGCACAGTTGAACTTTGACCTTGGATTTAAGAATGAAGTGGATGTGAGGAAATCTGTGGAGCGTGTAAAGGATGCTGATGTCGTGGTCTTTGTGGGAGGAGTCTCTCCGAACCTCGAAGGCGAGGAGATGGGTGTTGAGCTTCCCGGATTCAGAGGAGGCGACCGTACCGATATAGAGTTGCCTGCTGTCCAGCGGGAACTGATTGCCGCTTTGCACCGTGCCGGTAAAAAGGTGGTGTTGGTGAACTGTTCAGGTTCTCCTATCGGCTTGGAGCCGGAAACCGGGAGGTGTGGAGCTATCCTGCAGGCATGGTATCCCGGTCAGGCAGGTGGTACGGCTGTAGCCGAAGTCTTGTTCGGTGATTACAATCCGGCAGGACGCTTGCCGGTCACCTTCTACCGTAATGTGTCACAGCTTCCTGATTTTGAGGATTATAATATGACCGGCCGGACTTACCGTTACATGACCCAGGAACCGCTTTTCCCCTTCGGTCATGGATTGAGCTATACCTCTTTCTGCTATGGCGCTGTGGTGCTTGGTTCGGATAATATAAAGTCCGGTGAGAAATTGAGATTGAATGTCCCCGTAACCAATACCGGCAAATGTGACGGTGAAGAGGTTGTGCAGGTCTATTTGAAGAAAAACGATGATGTCGAAGGACCGAGCAAGGCATTGCGTGCTTTCAAACGGGTACATATCCCGGCAGGAAAGACGGTCGATGTAGAGTTTGATTTGGGCGATAAAGAGTTGGTGTGGTGGAATCCGCAAAGCAATACCATGTGCGTTTCCGAAGGCAGTTATGAACTTATGGTGGGCGGTAGCTCGCAGACTGCTGGTTTGCTGCGCCGGTCTTTTGTCATTCAGCCTTGATACATTGCTGACAAAGTCGAAAAAGAAAATTCCGCTTGAAGGTAAGTCATGACCCTCAAGCGGAATTTTTGTGTACTGGGGATACATGTTCTTAATAATCCTTAATACAATATGTTAACTTCCTTGCTTCTCTGTTCTTATCTAATTTTAATTGATATATTTGTGATATCATTATGATATCAATTAAATCTATAGAATATGGAAACAAAAGAGTGTGGTTTCAGTGGTTTCAAGATGAATGGCTTTTTGGCCTTGTTCCTTCATTTGGTAGTGCTTACGGCAGTGATAATCTTTGGGTTTATCATTTCTGTGCCTACCTTGATCCTTTCGGTGTGTCTGTGTCTGATATGGTTTATTATGTTTGCCGGCTATATGGAGCTGGAGCCGAACGAGGCGCGTGCTATGGTGTTCTTTGGTAAATATAAAGGGACGTTCAAGGAGACCGGCTTTTTCTGGGTAAACCCTTTCCTTAATAAGAAGAAGCTTTCGCTTCGTGCACGCAACCTGGATGTGGAGCCGATAAAGGTGAACGATAAGATTGGTAATCCTATTCTTATAGGACTGGTATTGGTGTGGAAGCTGAAGGACACCTATAAAGCCATGTTTGAGATTGATTCACAAACAATGGCTGCATCCGCTCCGACAGCGGGTAATGCGAACCAGGTCAGTCTTGGCAATGCGGTGGCCAACCGTATGAATGCGTTCGAGAATTTCGTCATGATACAGAGTGATGCCGCTCTTCGCCAGGTTGCCGGTCAGTATGCCTATGATGATAATGAGGCTGATACGGAAGAGTTGACACTTCGTTCGGGCGGTGAGGAAATCAATGAACAGCTGGAGCAGAAATTGAATGAACGCCTGGCCATGGCAGGTATGGAAGTGGTGGAAGCGCGTATCAACTATCTGGCATATGCGCCCGAAATTGCCGCTGTGATGCTGCGTCGCCAGCAAGCATCTGCCATTATTACGGCACGCGAGAAGATTGTGGAAGGGGCAGTCTCTATGGTAAAAATGGCGCTCCATAAACTTTCTGAAGAAGAAATTGTTGAACTGGACGAAGACAAGAAAGCAGCAATGGTCAGCAATCTGTTGGTAGTGCTTTGTGCGGACGAGGCTGCCCAACCGGTAGTCAATACGGGAACGTTGAACCATTGATAAAGGATACGGATGAAAGAGATGGGAGGCATAGGACGGTGGGCTCTTATACTGCTCTTGCTGGGCAATGTATATGGGGGCTTTGCACAAGATGCGAATACTGCGCGCGCGCAGCACATTTATGAATTGTTTGTGGCAGGGCAAGGTGACAGCATCCATGCGGCATTGAACCGGGAGTTGCAGGAGAAACTGGCTCCGGCACTCTTCAATGATTCTTTCCGGCAAGCAGAGAAAATGTTTGGTAAATCCATATCAAAAGGAGAATGGAAGACCGATTCTGCCCAGGGAATTACTATCTATTATTCCGATGTGGAATTTGAACGTTATAATCTCCGCTTTTTAGTGGCTTTTGATGCTGACGGGGCACTGAATACAATCCGGCTAGTCCCTGCACCTGCTGTTAGCACTGCCCAACCGGTAGCCTATGATAAGACAAAAATGGATGAAAGGGATATTACGCTGGGAGCCGACGGCTACAAGCTTCCCGGAACGTTGACTTTGCCCAAGAGGGCAGTCGGTTCGGATGTATGCAGGGTTCCTTGTGTTATTCTGGTACATGGTTCCGGTCCTCACGACCGTGACGAGACGATAGGTCCCAACAAGCCTTTCCGTGACCTGGCCTGGGGATTGGCGGAACGCGGCATTGCCGTCGTCCGCTATGAAAAACGGACAAAAGCATATGGTGCGGCTTGCGTTCCTGCCGGTCGCGAACTCGATTATGATACTGAGGCCGTGGACGATGCCGTTGCCATAGTGGAGCAGGTAAGGGCTTTGCCCGAGCTGGCTTCTGACAGTGTGTATGTGTTGGGGCACAGCCTGGGAGGTACATTGGCTCCCCGTATTGCCGGGCGTTCGAAAGGTTTGGCAGGTATCATTATCCTTGCCGGACTGGCAAGACCGCTTGAAGATGCTCTTGAGGAACAGTTTTATTATACCTCTTCTTTGACGGATTCTTCAGTCAATGTAAAGGCTCAACTTGATGAACTGAAACAACAGTTGGTGAATGTCAAAAAGCTTGGTACCGAAGAGTTCGATGAGGCAATTCCCTTACCATTGGGGCAGCCCCGCTCATATTGGCTGTTTGCCAACGCTTACAAACCGGTGGAGGTTGCCGCTAAACTAAAGCTGCCCATATTTGTTCTTCAAGGGGAGAGAGATTATCAAGTGACTATGGAAGACTTCGGTTTATGGCGTTCCGGTCTGTTGCGTTGTAAGAATGCGTACTTCAAATCTTATCCGAAATTGAATCACTTGTTGCAGGAAGGCAGCGGCAAGGCGACTCCGTTTGAGTATAGCCATGCTTCGCCCGTCCCGGCATATGTTATGGATGACATTGCCCTGTCTCTTATACACATCTGACGCTGCCGACG
>ENA-OXEI01000368-OXEI01000368.1-human-gut-metagenome-genome-assembly--contig:-NODE-368-length-15372-cov-10.952014_pt1 | contig 15372 bp, 15 predicted proteins | sample MGYA00249361_ERZ652255 | MGnify/ENA primary metagenome ERZ652255 (study PRJEB26925, sample SAMN05826744) | human gut metagenome | biome: ENVO:2100002; feature: ENVO:00000062; material: ENVO:00002003... | reverse complement strand
CATGCCTAGTCTCGTGGGCTCGGAGATGTGTATAAGAGACAGGCAGGCTGCCGGTGTCGAGTCGTCCGTCGAAGGGAATGAACGCGGTGCCGGACTTGGCCATGCCCTGTCCGGGCTGGACACCGGTGAAGAAGCCACGCTGCTCGTCCGAAAGTTTCAGCAGATCGCACAGGGCGTCGGCATCGGTGGGATTCTGGTTCATCAACAGCAGAAAGTCGCTGTTGGCGAGCATGAGCCGGGCGGCCGGATTGGCCAACAGTTCCTCGATGTTCTGGGTGATGCCGGTGGGCGACAATCCCCATTTGCGTGCCCGCTTGTAGATGCGCAGGAACGTCTCCGCCGCATACGGGTTGGAGAACAGCAGATGGAACTCATCGACCCACAGCCACGTGCGCCGCCCCAAGGCGCGGTTGCGCACGACGCGGTTCCACACCTGATCGAGCACGACCATCAGACCGAAGGTCTTCAATTCCGCGCCCAGACCCGACACATCGTAGACCAGCAGCCGGTTCGAGGTGTCCACATTCGTGGGATGCGCGAAGGCATCCAGGCTGCCGGTGGCGTAGATCTCCAACGCGCGCGCCGCATCCACGGCCTCCGGTTCTCCCAACCGGTCCAAGCGTTCCGTCAGATCGACCAGGGTCGGCGCGGGCCTGTCGGGCTTCTCATGGTGCTCGCGGTAAAGTTGCGTGACCGCGCGGTCGATCAGGCTGCGCTGGGCCTTGTCGATGCCGTCCGCGCCGCCGATCAGCGCCTCGACCATGTTCAGCACGCTCGCGCTTTTGCCCCGGATGGGATCGCCCTCGGAATCGTCCGCGTACTCGATGTCGAGCGCGTTGATGTGATTGGAGGAGCGTTCGCCGATCTCGATGCGCTGGCCGCCGAGCCTGTCGCATAGGGGCGTGAACTCATGCTCGGGGTCGATGACGATCAGATCGTCCTGTTCTCGCAGTAGGAACGTCTGCGTGATCTCGTTCTTGGCGGCCTGGCTCTTGCCGCTTCCCGTGGTTCCCAGGATGAACCCGTTGCCGTTCATGCCCAGGGTGCGGTCGATGACCAGCGGGTTGCCGCTCCTGGCGTTGACGCCGTGGAACACGCCGCCCGGCTGGCACAGCTCCTGACTGGTGAAAGGAACGAGTATCGAGGCGCTGGACGTGGTCAGGGTCCGTCTCATCGGCGGCAGGGGATTTCCCAGGGGCAGCGCCGCGTTCAATCCCTCGACCTGCATGTAGGTCAGGGATTCGGCCACGCACGACTGGCCATCCACCGTGGCCTCCACCTCGCGCACGACCTGCGCCAGCCGCTCGGGAGTGTCGGCGGCTACGTCGATGACCATGAGCGTGTCCATGAGCCGGTCACCGTTATGCTCCAGGTCACGGCGCAATTCGCTGGCCTGCCCCATGCTTTCCTCCAGATCGTGCGGCAGTAGGTCCTCGGGCAGATGCTGGCGGCGGTTCCTGCGCCTCTCGTCGATGGCCTGCATGTCCATCTCCGCGATCTTGCGGTTCACCAGCCGCAACCCCTCGGCCTTCGCATGGGGCCGCAGATGCACGCTCACGATGATGTCTGCCTTGATGTCCGTCAGGGAGGCGACCAGCTGGTCGGAAAGCCACTCGGGGAAATCACGCACCATCAGGCATTGATGCCACACCTCGCGCGTGCCCGAGCACAGCTTGACCCGACGCCGGTCGCCCGTGTCGATGGCATACGGGGCCACGCAGTCCTTCGTGCACAGGCCGCGCGACCGGGAGAACGCATCCTCGTCGAATGTGAAACGCACGCCGGGGCGCAGCACCCGGTGCAGCACCTTGAGCCGTTCCGCGCGGTTGAGTTTGGAGCCTCGGCAGCCGCCCACGGAACGCAATTGCGCGATGGCCCGCAAGGCCGCTCGGTTGAGCGTGGCCACGGCCCGCTGGCCGTCCTGCTCCGCAAGGGTCAGCGTCAGGTACTTGTCGCACACGGTGCCGCTCGACTGGCCCGACAGCTTGCGGCGCACATGACGGTCGAAATCCTCTCGCAACGCATCCAGGCCATCGCCCTTGACGCCCATCGCCAGCCCTTGGCCTGCCGATTCCGGGTCCAATGTCCGGGTCATCACCGTGACCTGGATGCCCATGCCCTCGCCCACCGAGTTGAGGAACCGTCCCCAACGCTCCACCACATCCATCTGCACGTCCTGCGAGGCGATCTGATAACTGATGTCGCTGATGCGCAGCGTCACGCTCCAACGGTCCTGCCCCAGATAGGCGACGCCACCGGGCAGCATCGAATCATAGGCGACCAACTCCCTGCTCGACCGCGCGACTTTGGCGGACCCGCCGCCTTTCCTTTTCATACGCCTGCCATACTCGCGTTCCTTGCTCTTAACGGCCACGCCCGCTCCTTCCCGCGCCCCTGCGGAGGGCACGTTCCCTCAACGACGGTTTCGCCGGCCACCTGGCCGGCTCCAGATTCTCCAGTGTGTGGATGTTCCTGCCGAAGCGCTGGCGGATCATGTAACCCAGATAGCGTTCCGGCTTCAGGCCCTTGGGACGCCACCAGCCCCACAACGCCGGCGGCAGGCACACCACGAACAACAAGTACGAGCCCAGATCGGGCTGCTCCAGCAGCAGGAAGAACACGGCGACCTCACCGCCTCCCAGAACAAGCATGAGCGCCGAGGCGACCAACTGCCGCCATCCCATGCCCCACATGACCTTCGCCTCCACGCTGGCGATCTCCGCATACACGCGCATCTGCAACGCCATAGCTCCTCCTTAGAATCCCCGCCACGCTCACTCGCCGCCCGCGATCGCCCGGCTGACACGTTGGGAGACCGCGATCACGAAAAACAACAGAATGCCCGCCATCAGCAGATTGCCGAAATTGCCCGTCACCCACGACACCATCCCCGACTCATCGCCCTCGGGCAGACGCACCGCGTCGATCACGATGCGCTGATAGAACACCAGACACACGAACACGCACACCGCGTTGAGCGACGTGCGCGCATAGGCCTTGAAATAACCCACGCCCACCGGCCTGGTGTCCTCATGCACCAGCAAGGCGAACGGCAACGACTGGAACGCGGTCAGCGCATACAATTCGATGAACCTGATGTACAGCACCACGGTGAACACCACCGCCGCGAGCTGCGAGACCAGCCACGGAATCGCCAGCAGGAAGAACAATGCCGCCTGCCCCATCATGCCGGCGTCCTCGACCTGCTCCCGCATCAGATCGCCCAACTGGCCGCCGGCGCCGGCCGCATCGAACGACAATTGCGAGGAAGCGCCCTGCATGAGGAACTGGGTGGCCGAATCGAACGCGCGCAGGAACAATCCCGCGTTCCGGACCGCCAGGAACACCAGCGCGACCTTGAACAACGTGCCCGCCACGATCTTCACGCCCAACTCGCGGTCGGACTCGATGCGCGTGGAATTACGCGCCAGCTCCAAGGTGAACACCACCGCCAGAACCACCGAGGTCAACGGCTTGACCGCCACGTCATGCACGTTCACGGCCAACTGGTAAAGCGCCGGATTCCACGTCTCCGGCCCCTGCGACAGCATGCCAGTGGCTATCGAACCGGTGCCACCGCCCCCGATCATGTTGAGCATCGCAACGATGAAATCCTCCATGCCGGGATCCCCGATGCCTCAAACCGGCTCAGCCCAACGCTACGGCGCTGAAGATCTGCGCCGCTGCGATGATCATGCCGCCGCCCACGATCTGCCACAGGCCCGACTGCGTCTGCGGCCCGTTATGATCCTTCAGACCGCCGCCGACCGTCACCGCGCCCCACACCAGCCACAAGCCGCCGCCAATCGTCGCGAACTTCACGAACAACTCCAGCACCTGGTTCATCAAATCCACAGCCGCACTCCTCCGCACAGGAACGGCACGGCCCACCGCCATGCCCACGCATACGGCCATCCTCAACCGATTCCACAAAATCAGCGGCGGACAAATTCGCGCGGCTTCCATTCGCTGACTTACAGACATAGGTAAAGCAGCATTTCACAAGGACGACTAGACGATTGTGAAATGTGGTGCTTCAACAATATGATGCCTGACGGGCGGATGGATGAATTTGACGGTGCTTCCTTGATCGTCTGTTCACCGGATAGCCGCATTTTTCCTTAAAGGAATTTGGCTGCACAATCTAGCGGCTGCGTTCCTTATCGTGCCATCGCATCAAGGCGTCCGGCGAACCGGGCCAGGCCAAGACGGCGCAAGCGTTCGGATTCCTCGCGCATGGTTCGTGACGGATGTCGTTTCGAGGTCACCAACAAGCGCATCGCCGCCGTCGCTTCCTGTGGATCCTCGTCGAACAACTCCGAGAGGAAATCATCCGGTGAAACCGCACGAAGCCTCAGGGGGTTGAGTGCCTCGGCGGGGAAATCCTTGAGGTTGGAGGTGACGATGACATCCGCGCGGGCTTTGAGCGCGGCCGCCACGACATGCCGGTCATCCGAATCAGGCAGCTCCACCACACGTTCCAACGATTCCCAGTCTGTGACGGACGCCTCCGGGAAGGCCCTGTCCAGGATGGCCAGATACTTGTCCACGCCCTCTTGCGTGGCTCGCGACCAGACATGGGGCAGGTGGTTGCGAACCTCGCCCATGATGCGATCCGACCAGGCGGGCTCGTACAGGTCAGCGTCCGCGAAGGACAGCAACACGTCGGTCACCCACGTGGAATAGAACACGTTGGCATCCAGCACCGCGCGCATCAGCCGCGCTCCGTTGACGCAGCGTCCACTGCATCGTAGGCGCCCATGCCGGTGGCCAGGGTCCGCGCATCCTCAAGCAGCCCGTGACGGCACTCGCGCTGCTCCTTGTATCTGATGACGTCACGGTATTCGACCATCCGGTGGCCGGTGGCGGACAGGCGGGACGAGGGGATGCGGCCCGCATCGATGATTCTGGCCACGGTCTTGGCCGTCACTCCCAGAATGTCCGCCGCCTGTCCAGTTGTGAGCAGGCGCGCCCCGTCAGACAGCGCGTCGGCCGCGCGCATGGCGGCATTGAACTCATCCTCGGTCAACTCATAGGTCTTGCCATACCCCTGGATCACGAACGGCCTGTCGGCACGCACCACGGCGTCAATCACTGGCATGCTCATAGCCAACGCTCCTTTCCGTTACATCACTGCCTTCAGTCTACCATCAAACGGACAAAACGGACATTTGATGCTGCGAGAAGTTCCGCTTGCTGATCCGATGATGTGTCGGAAGCTAAGAAGTTCCTAGAGCAAATCAGAACATACTGCTGGGCGATTCCGCCAAAGAGCCGAGAACATTTGGCCGAAATCAGTGGAAGACAAATGAAGCAGGCCCACAGGGCTACGCCTGCGGGCCTGGTATGCACTGCCCCGTTTACCGGGACAGTTGCATGGTATCACCGTCTATCTGCTGGCTGAAATACGAAAGGCTTCCGGCAGCAGGCAGAGAATCGTTGTCAGTTCATGGGCGACTCCTTGGGGTTGATGGTGGTGACGAGCTGAGCGAAGTCCGGCTCGTCACCATCCTCGTCAGGACTGCCGTCGCAGCCAACAGCATCATCATTCGCGTCGTTCTCGTGCCCGGTGTGGCGGCCGTTGGCGCGGGTGAGGCGGATCGCGGCGGTTGCACCGGTGCCGAGGAGTGCGAGGACGAGGATGACGGCGATGAGGCCGGCGATGTTGGTACCGGTGGTCGCCAGGTTGTCCTTGGGCTGGTAGCCGTTCCAGTCGTCGGTGTTGCTGGTCACGGTGGTGTCCGCGCACAGGGTTCGCCCGTCGATCTCCACCGCGTCCTCGGGCAGCTTCTCCTCGTCCTTGCCGTCGAAGGGGTCGGGGTCGGAGACGATGCATTGGACGAGCGGCGTGCCGGTGACGATGGCGCGGTCGGTGTGATGCTCGTTCACATCACTGAGGGTGGCCTTGACCTCCACGCTGTCGCCAGGCTTGAGGATCAGCGTCTGCCAGTCGTCGGGATACTCGAACTCGCCGATTTGGCCGTCGCCGGCGACGAGCTGGTCGGTAAGGTTCAGCTCGCTTGCCTTGAACCAGGGGCCTTCGCCGGTGTCGGGGTCGGTGGGCGATGCGTTGGTGATAGTGAACACGATGCGAGTGTCTCTCCCGTTCATGTTCAGCGCCTCGTCAACGGTGTCACGGTCGCCGTCGGGCCAGCCGGATTGCTCGTCCCATTTCTCGATGGTGAGCCGGGGCGTCATGTCGGGCGTGTGCGTGGTGACGGTGTTCGAGGGCCGTTCGACCCCGTTGATGGTCTCGGTGAACTGGTTGGCCACGGGACCGCCCACGGCGATGCGCTGGCATTGGATGAACGCGGTCCACGCCTGCTCATGCTCGGTGTCGGCCGACACGAGTCCAAGCATCAGCTCCGTGGCGCGCACGGTGACCACGCCGCGCTCGTCGGTGGCGAGCTCGAAGAGTTCTCCGCCGAAACGGCTGGCGTCGAAGTCGGAGCCGGCGATGCGTTCGCCCCGCTCGGCCAGGGTCTCGCCGTCCTTGATGAGGTCGCGGGCGGCGTAGGCGGCCCATTGGCCGGTGAACTTGTCGTACCGGGTGTCGAGCGGGTCGCTGATGGACCAGTCGGAGACCTGCGGGTAGGCGCGGTCGGGCGGCAGCGTGGAGCTGTCGAGCCGGTAGAGGAACAGGCTGTTGAGATAGATGCTCTTGCCATCCACGCTCTGCCCGTCCACCTTGACCACGACATCCTTGGCCGGGTTGATCGGCTTCAAGGGGTTGGAAACCTGGTTGGTGTCCTTGCGCACGTCGTTGACCAGCTGGGTGGCCGTGTTCGTGACCACGTAATCGTCGGTGACCTTGATGACGGTCATCGGCAGCGTGACCTCATACGAGGTGCCCAGAAGCGACTGGTCGATGGCCGGGTCCTTCAACGGGTCGTGGTCCTTGTCGCCAAGTGCGGCGTAGATCTTGAGATCGGCTGGCTGGGGGTCGCCCTTGATGGTCTCTCCCGTCGCCGGAACCTCGGTGTCAACGGTTTTGGCGAACACGTATGCCACGCCGTCGATGGCCTGGATGTTGAACCGGTCGGTCACATCCCTGCCGTTGGCCTTGTCGGTCACGGTGATGTGGCTCTCGTCGAGTTCGAGGTATTCGTCGTCCCAGTCATCGACCATGCCCAGCCGCCACACCTTGTAGGCATGGTTCGTCTGCTTGGCATCGAGGTCGATCCGATAGTAGATGCGGTCTCCAAGCAACGCGGTCTTGCCGTCGATCGAAATGGACGGGTCGGCCTGGGTGTCCTCCTTGCCCGGCTGGAAGTCGGGCGGATCGTTCCACACCTTGTTGCTTGGTGTGACCGAGTTGTTCAAGGTCAACGCCCACTGGTTGCCGATTTTGGTGTCCGTGGGCGCGTCCTTGGCGACCGTGCCCTCGAAGCGGACGATGATGCGCGGGTTCGCGCCGTTGCGCCAGTTGGTCTTCACGTACCCGTCGGAGAACACGAGGCGCACCGCGTGCTGCGCGTCGTTCCACTGGGTCTCGTACTCGGTCTTCGGGATGAACCTGCCGGTGGACAGGTCGGTGACCTCCAGGGTCTGCTTGTCCACTTCAAGATGCTCGTCATAGGTGTCGGTGACCGCCACCTCGCTGACCGAGTACGCGAGATTGCCGGGCAGGTGGGGCTGGGTCTCCAGACGGTATTCCAAGCGTTGGCCCGGGTAGACGACCCTGCCGTCCACGGACGCCTGGTCGCCTCCCTGCGAGGATTCGCCGACCACGTCCTTGACGACGGGCGGTATGTAGCCGCAGATCTTCGGCTCGTTCGTGGGGATGGTGTGCGTGTTGACGGTCTGGGAGCCCTTGTTCGTCAGCGCCTTGCCGTCCGGCGCGGTGCAGAACGACAGTTCGTCGCTCGCCTGCTTGCCGAAGTCGTCGCGCACCTGGCCCGCGCCCTTGCCGTTGGCGTAGGCCGCCTTGCCGGGAATGAGCAGCGTGACCTGCTTCGCGGTCTTCAATCCCTTCAATCCCTCGCGATAGGCCCGGCCTGCGGTGGCGGTCACCGTGGTGCCTTCCATCGTGATCGTCCACTGGTCGGTGACGTCCCTGCCGTGGTTGGCGATGTCGGTGACGCTGGACTCGCGATCGGTGCCGGCATCGGCCTCGTACACCTTGATCTTCGACTTGTCGTCGGCGTCGAACAGGTAGTCGGCGGCCGACCAGTCGTCCGTGAGCGTCAGGGTTTCCGGGGCCTGGGTGAGGTTCTTGGCGATGGTGCCGTTGACCACCGAGGCGACCCGGTCCCCGTCCAGAAGCGTCATATCGTCGGCGCCGGTCCGGTTGGTCTCCTTCGGGTCGATGACCGCCTCCCACTGGCCCTTCGCGTTCAGGCGGATCCAGCTCTTGTCGGGATTCGGCCGCCACGTATCGAACTGTTTCTTTCCGGCGTCGGCCTCGGGCTCGTGGTTCCACTTGCCCCACGCATGGTCCTTGACCTGCTGGAAGTCGGAGGGCTTCGACACGGTCACGTCGAAGCTGAACTCGTAGACATGGTCCATGGGCATCTCGCCCTTGTCCGCCGAACGCGCGGCCGACACCGTGTTCGACGCCTTGTCCCAATTGATTTCGAACTCGCCGGAAACGTCGCGGTTGCCGTCGATCCTGTCGATGAGCCTGTAGTTGTCCACGGAGTATTCGACGCCGTTGGGTTCGATCACGTCGCGGAAACGCATCTCGTAGCCGCCGCGGCCGGTGCCGTACGTGATGGTGGTGCGGTTCGTCATCCGGTCGGCGCTCACGCCGTCCTCGATCTTCTTGACCGGGGGTTCGGGCGGCACCGAGCTCACCTTCCAGGATTCGGCCGGATCGCGGTCCGCGGTGTCCACGGCCGCCTGCATGCGGCCCTGCTTGGGTACCTGGATGTCGATCCAGTACGTGCCCTCGGCCCAGTGTTCCATGCCGAAATCCTTCGGCGAGGCGAGATCGTCGAGCTGGGTATCCCCATTGCTCGGGAAGCTGATCGGCTTGCTCACGCTCTTCGCGGGCAGGTAGGGGCCGTTCTCGTAATGGATGATCGCGGTGCCGTTCAACGTCTCCCTGATCGCGGAACCGCCGTTGTCGGCGTGGATGACGTCGCCGATCGGGTCGGTGGAGCCGACCTGCATGTCGGTCTTCTGCTTGTGGCTGGTGGTCACGTTCAGCTTGTAATCGACCGGCGGCTGGTTCTGCGCCAGCACGATCACGCGGAACGAGGCGTTCGGGTTGGAGTCGATCGACTCCTGTGCCAGCGAGTCAACGCTGCGCGTGCCGAGCTTGTCCTTCCACGTGGTCGAGGTCGAGTACTTCTGGCCCTGATACGTGTAGTCGCCCTTCGCCTCGGCCTTCCACTGCGCCTCCCAACGGTTCTTCGCGTTCGAGCTCACATAGCTGCCGTTGAACGAACCATCCGCCAAGCGCACGTAGCCCACCGCCACCAGACGGCAGTCCGCGTTCCCCTCACCCGTATAGGAGCGTTGGCACTCATCGATCGCGTCGCTCAAAGTCTTGTTCATGTTCACGAACTGGTTCTGCCCGTTCGCCAGATCGGACGACAGACGCACCTTCGCGTCACTCAACGCCGTCTTCATGCCATCCAGCGTGGCCGGCCACGAATCCTTGTAGATCCAATGCACATCGGCCGTCTGCGTCGGACCACCGCCCGAACCGCCACCGTCCTCACCGGAACCACCGCCACCGTTATCGGCCAACGCTACCGGAACCAGACAGGCCAGCAACGCCGCGGCGGCGGTGATCGACGCCACCGCACCGGCGCCCTTCTTCCCGAACCTCATACGAAATCCTTTCCCACATACGACAGAAGCGCCCCTCTCCGGGAAAGGGAGGAGACGGGGACTCCAGAACCCGCCTCCTCCCGGGTCCCTGGAAGAAAAGCACGCCCGCAAGCCCGACGGCCGGCCGCCGGGTTCCGAACGCACCATCAGCATCACCCCGCGCCAGGTGGTTCTGCGGCGGACAACACAACGTACATGGCGTTTTTGTGGCCAACGGCCATTTGCGACCATTCCGCTCATGAGTTAAAATAGGTCGTGAAATATTCCATTAGTACTTGATAGCAGGGAAGCGGCATTGAAATATTCATCTGAAGATTTTGTCAATCTGGACGAGGTCCACGCACTTGCGGACGTTCTGACCCCAATCGGACCGGCACTGTACACCGTTCTTGCCGAGGCGCGTTCGGATCTGGAAACCAGATATCCCGATGATCTGTTCTGGCCCCATCAGAACCGACAGAATCTTTCCCGTCTTGTCAACCAACGCACGGCTCGAATTTGGGAACAATATGGTTCTGACGATTGGACGCTTTTTGACCGGAGTGGTTTCCTTCATCTGAGGGAAAACGAGGCCGGCGTGAAGCTGATTCTCCGAAAGGTGGATCCTCTGACTCATGGAGTTCCTAAGTCAAATGCGACCCGTGCCAGCCGTGCATACTTTTCACAGAGCCAGTGCATCCCGAAGGGACAGTTGCAAGCAGTGGATCCAGGCCTGTTCGACGAAGGAAAGCTGATTCCCGATCTTCACGATATTGGCTTGGTGTGCACTTGGGATGAGATGACGGATGGAGGTGTATCCATCGTCGTTTATAAGACAGAAGGCCCGGGGCGATACGGCGAAAAGAACCACTATCTATTTAAATTCCCGCTATTTGATAGCGTTCGTGGCGATGAGCAATATGAGTTCATTCCACTACAAGAGGATCAGGAAAATCTTCTGCCGAATTTGCTGGCCGATCAGACCGATGTCGAAGATGTGGATAATACAGACTCTTCGTCGTCGGAGAAAAATGAGAATGAGGACGCAGGCATGAATTCCGACAATAAAGGAAATGAAGCTAACTAGGAATAGCTAGTCGTATATAGCATAAATAGATAGAGAGATACTGCAATGTCCACTTTCAATCCAGAAGGGATTGCACTGAAGCAGCGTCTTGCTTTCAATCCAGAAAGGATTGCACTGGCACGACGCTTGGAGGGCGTCACTCAGAAGGAGTTGTCCACTCGTTCTGGACTATCCCAGGCAAAGCTCAGCAAGCTTCAGAATGGCATTATTTCCTTTAATGAATCAGATGCGGTGAAATTATCCGGCGCTCTAGACTACCCCATTTCTTATTTCGAGGAATCTGGAACGGTTATCCCATTATCCGAACTTACATATCGAAAAACATCCAGATCATCTATGGGTGAATTGAATTCGGTTTCTACGGAGTACTCATTACTCATGGATGTAATTCAAAAATTATGTCATGTGCTGAAGATGAAAAAAAATCCAGCCGCATGGATTGATGAAATAGCTCCACACGAACAATCGCTCTCCGAAGAGAAAATAGAGAGATTGGCTATCCGAACACGTGAATGCCTCGGATTAAAGCCTGATGGTGCCGTTCCGAACGTAACCCGCGCAATCGAGCGGGCCGGAATCATTGTTTCTCCGATGAGATCATTGAATATGCGCGGCGGGGCAAATTTGACTAGCGAGGGAGTGACTGCGCCTTCGTCACAGTGGCATGCCATGTGTATTGGATATTTAGGTAATGGTGCATTAGGAGGCGATCGTTTACGCTTTACTAAAGCCCATGAACTTGGTCATCTGATCTTGCATCGTTATCGTAAACCTGATTCACCGCAATTAGTGGAGCGTGAAGCCCATATATTTGCTGGAGCTTTTCTGATTTCGCAATTAGATGCTCGCTTGGTTCTTAAATCCAATTTATCGTTGCGCGATTTTCTTCCAATTAAGGCAGGATGGGGCATTTCCATTGCTGTGCTTATCTCACGTTCTCACAATTTAGGAATCATCGATCGGCAGAGGTACACCTCCCTCAACATACAACTATCAGGCAAAGGATGGAAGAGGCAAGAACCTGTACCCGTCGGAATCGAGAATCCGCTATTGCTGAAACAGATGATTACATCGGCATACGGATTTAAGACAGATCAAGGACTGAAAATAGATTCTATTGGCTTGGCCAGTGAGTTGGGAGCTCCATTTAGATATCTAGATTACTGGTCCGATGGATTAGATGATGAAGGTATGCACTGGGGTATTGCCGCCAATCGCTTTGAGCAAAGACCCAATCGTATGATTGCTTAATCCTTGGTTCTGTCAAATCAACTTTGACATCGGCAACACGTCTGGTTGTTGGCGTTCCCAGGAACGCCAACAACCTTGGGAAACGAATTGATCATTCACGTCGATTCTAATTTAACAGAACCTAATTTCTACATAGGGTTCTTCCGTTTCCCTCTTGAGTAAGAGTGGAAGAACCCTATTCTGATATGGTTGAATTGATTTATACTCAAATGGTAATTTAATTTGATATATACCTACTCAACAAAGAAATGAATTCAATTATCGGAAGCAATGATTTGTAGATTAGATTTTTAAGGTGTAGGGCCATACTCGTTTCTCTTTACTTTAATCATTCTAATTATTTTCAGCAATGTGAGTAATGATATAAACGATGACGGCGCCGAAGATGCCAATGGCGGCGAGGATTGCCAGTCTGGTTTCACGGCGTTCCTTGGCCGCCATATCGGCCTGCCGGTTGGCCAGGGCTTCGGCTTCGGCGGCGACGCCGCTGGCGGCGATGGCCGCGATGTGCGCGCTCATCTGGTCTTCGAGCGTGGAATCCTCGCTCGTGCCGTCGAAGGGCTCCTCGTTTTCGTTGTGGTTGTCGTTCATGGTTCTGCTCCGTTCCTGATTGTTGGATTGTTTGCTTTCCTGATTGTTGGCTTGCTTGATTGCTTGCTTGATTGCTTGCATGTCCGATTGCCTGCATGCAATCAAGTTTGATTGTTTGATTGTCTGCATGCGGGCTTGTTTGCTTGTCAGCTTTCGTTTTGCCCGGCGAGGATGGACATGCGGGCGGCGATAAGCGCGTGGCGCGCGATCTCCAGATAGAGCTGGTGGCCCTCGCCGTCGCCCCAGAACCGGTCGAACTGTTCGGTCGGCATCATGCTGGCGGGGTCGAACCCGTTCCACACGCCGCCGCAGAACACCTTCGCCGCCGCGTTCACCTCCTCGTCGGACGGCATGCCCGGATGCCCCTCCGCGGCGTCCGCGGCCGCGCGCATCTGCGCGCCGAGCACGCGGGCCTGCAATGGCGAGAGCGTGTACGCCAGTCCCGCCGTGGAGCCCGCGGGGAATCCCGTGTTCACGCCGAGGGTGATGACGTGCGCCTCCTCGCCGATGCTGATCCGGTCGCCGAGCACGGAGACCTCCATCGAATAGTCCATAGTGTCTCCTTTCCGCAGACGCATCGGCTTTCGGGATCGCGTCTGCATGTTTGACTGCCTGAATGTTTGGTTGTTGGCTTGTTTGCCTGCTGGATTGTCGGATTGCCTGATTGTTTGATTGTCTGACGGGTTACGGCTCGTCGTCGCTGTCGAGTCGGTCGAGCTCTCGTTCGATGGCGTCGCGCAGGAGCTGCTGCATGGGCAGGTCGTGCGCGGCGGCCGTGGTCTTGAGCCGGGTCTTGAGCGACACGGGTATGCGCAGTGAGAGCATGACCAACGGTTCGCCCGTGGCCTTGGAGGTCTTGTTCTGTTGGCGCAGCACGTCGTCGAACGGTACCGGTCGTGCCAGTGGCTGGTAGTTGCCCTGCATGGTCTCACTCCTGCTTTCCGGCGATCTGCTGGAGTTCTGTGACGAGGTCGCGGTATTCGCCCAGCTGGTGCGGGTTGGTGCCGAGCGAACGCTTGTAGGACTGGGCCTTCGGCACGATCGTGTCGAACCGGGGAGTGTCCATGGCGTTGAGGGCGTCCATGGTGTCGCGGAACGCCTTCGTGTTGCGTTCGGCCTTGACCAGCAGCAGCGCGGCGGGCGTGCTCATCCTGGCCATGTCGAGGGTGCTCCATGCCTGCTGGAGGTCCATGGGCGAGTCCGACGCCGGCACGATCACGAAGTCGGCCGCCTTGATGGCCATGTCCAGGGTCGGTCCCTGCGGCGGCGCGTCAATGATCGCCCATTCGTCCGGGTCGGCTCCCGCGGCGAGCTGGCGGAGCGTGGCCTGGTTGGCGGGCAGCACGTCGAACGTCAGGGGGTCCGCGGTCTGTTCCGCGGCTGCGGCCCACAGGCTCGCGCTGGACTGCGGGTCCGCGTCGTACACGACGGCCCTGCCGCCCCTGGAAACGATGACCGAGGCGATGTAGATGCTGGACGTGGTCTTCGCGACCCCGCCCTTGGCGTTGGTTATGGCGATGCGCATTCGTTCTTCTCCTTTGCGACTGCCGGATATCATGCGAACCCGGTCAGTCGGTCGCTTGATTGTCCGCTTGTCTGATTGCTTGGATTCCTGCTTGTTTGAATGTTTGATTGTCTGACGGCTCATGCGGGGCGGGGCGATCGGCCGTCCTGCCCCGTGCGCGCAGGCGTCGTTGCTGGCGTTCGGCGCTGGCCTCGCCGGTGGCTTCGTCGAACACGTTCCGGTGGGCGCGTATCCAGTCCGTGAGCAGCCGCCAGCGTTGCGGCCACGGCAGGCCGCGGTCCCGGCAGGGGACGCCGTCGGCTTCGGCCATGCGCGCGATCCTGCGCCGGTCGGTGCACACCTTGCCGCCGTACACGCCCCATTCGAGTCCGCCGCTGGCCGCGTAGGCCAGGCATTCGGCGCGTACCGGGCATCGTTCGCACACGGCCTTGGCGACCGAGTGGAACGCCTTCGCGTCGCCGGGACGGTGCTCGAACTCCAGCGACCACAGGTAGTCGGACCATGGTTGCGGGAAGTCGCGGCATTCGCCGGCCTTCTTCCACGCCTCAAGATGCTGCCCGTCCCCGCTCATGGCCGCACCGCCTTTACCGGCGCACCGGCTTTCGCCTTGCGCCGTCCGGCGACGCCGTGGGTGGCGTGGTTGCGTTTGTCGTATGCGCATACCGGGCACGCCTCCTGCGAGATGACGCCTTCGATGTGTTCCTGACACAACGAGGTGCGCAGCAGCGTCGCCCTGTAGATCGGCACGCCCAGTCCATCGTCGCGACGATCTCGCCGTACGGCCTGTCGATCAGCAGCGAGTGGACGGCCTTGCGATCGGCCATGGTCGCCGGAACGGGTTCGGGCTTCGGATCAGCGACCGGCTTCGTGGAGGCTGATTCGGCGTTGAGGGGAGCATCCCCGAAGGGGATGAGGGGAGAATTGTTTATCACTTGTCTATTGGGTGACTTTCTGTCCAAGATTCCGGGACAATTTGTCCTCTGCTCCGCGTCCCTCACCGCGCACGGCCTGTCCCAGACGGCGCTCACGGAGCCTCTGAAGATGACCAGGGGCGGAGTCAGCGCGAAGATGAAGAACAAGAACACGTGGAGTATCCCCGACATCGCGGCGCTGGCCGACTACTTCGGCGTGCCCGTGACGTCCCTGCTGGACGACACGC
>ENA-OXEI01000365-OXEI01000365.1-human-gut-metagenome-genome-assembly--contig:-NODE-365-length-15479-cov-14.354966_pt1 | contig 15479 bp, 12 predicted proteins | sample MGYA00249361_ERZ652255 | MGnify/ENA primary metagenome ERZ652255 (study PRJEB26925, sample SAMN05826744) | human gut metagenome | biome: ENVO:2100002; feature: ENVO:00000062; material: ENVO:00002003... | reverse complement strand
ATCTACACGTAAGGAGTCGTCGGCAGCGTCAGATGTGTATAAGAGACAGATGCCGGCCAGTTCGCGGGCCTTGCCGGAACCCACGTATGTGGCCGCGTCCGGCTTGATGCGGTGCTGCAGCAGGCCGTCGCACACCACGGCGCCCGCAGTTTCGGCGAGCGCGGCGAGTTCTCGGAGCGATTCCTCGGCCGCGGCCTGCGTGGTCTCGCGGCTGGACCATACGCCTACGAGCACGACGCGTTCGAGCCTGACTTTACGGTATTCGACTTCGGTGACGTCCTGGATCTCGCCCAGACCCGCCACATGCTTCAATGCGTTGCGGGATTCGCGTTCCTGCCACTGTTCGTCGTGGGTTTCGCGAAGGTGTTCCCCGCCGTTGGTATCAAGCAGCACGTCGGATTGGTCGGCGAGCACTCCCCCGACGTCGCCTGCGGTCATGCTCTGCTCGATATCGTTGTCTTGGCTCAATGGCACCTCTCACGGTTGAACTCTGGTGTCTTTATTATCATCATTCTCTAGAGACATGGGCATCCATGCTTTCGCCACGTGGACGGGCGCGGCGAAAAACACCATGGATTGCCGCAGACGAGCGTTTGCAAGGAGATCGGACATGGCACAGGCCGAACAGTATTTCGCGGCGGAGCCGCAGTCGAAGGACGTGCGCAAAACACTGCACGTCACGTTGCGCGGCAACGAGGCGGACGTGGAGGTGTCAAACGGCGTGTTCTCCGGCAACCGCGTGGATTTGGGCACGTCGGTGCTGCTGCGTCAGGCGCCGGAACCTCCCGAGGAGGGCACGTTCCTCGACCTGGGCTGCGGTTGGGGGCCAATCGCGTTGGCGTTGGGCTTCGCTTCGCCGAAGGCGGACATCTGGGCGTTGGACGTCAATGAGCGCGCGCTCGAACTGACCCGGCGCAACGCCGAGCTCAACGACATGGGCAACATCCACGCGGCCACGGCCGACGGCATTCCCGCGGAGACGACGTTCGACCTGATCTGGTCGAATCCGCCGATTCGCGTCGGCAAGGAAGTCCTGCACACGCTGCTCATGACATGGCTTCCGCGGCTGAACGCGGGAGGCGCAGCATATCTGGTGGTGCAGAAGAATCTGGGTTCCGATTCGCTGATCCCGTGGCTCGCCACGCAGCTCGGCGACGGATATGAGGTAAGCAAGTACGCGAGTTCGAAAGGCTTCCGCGTCATCGAGGTTATGAAGGCATGAAATTCGAATATCCCTCCCAACTGCCGGTTTCCACGGCGCGCGACGACATCGCCGAAGCGGTCAGAGCAAGCCAGGTGGTGATCATTTCCGGACAGACGGGTTCCGGTAAGACCACGCAGCTACCGAAGATCCTGCTTGAGCTGGGCCGCGGCTCGCATGGCAGGCAGATCGTGCACACGCAGCCGCGCAGGCTCGCCGCACGTACCGTCGCCGAGCGAATCGCCAGCGAAATGGGCGTGAAGCTGGGCGAGGAAGTCGGCTATCAGGTGCGGTTCACCGACGAAAGCTCGCCGAAGACACGGCTGCGCGTCGTGACCGACGGTATCCTGCTGGCGCAGATCCAACGCGATCCCAAGCTCATGCAGTACGACACGATCGTCATCGACGAGGCGCATGAGCGCAGCCTGAACATCGACTTCCTGCTCGGATACCTCACCGCGCTGCTGCCGAAACGTCGCGACCTGAAGCTGATCATCACCTCGGCGACCATCGATTCGGTGAAGTTTCAGGAGCATTTCGAGCATGCGCTGCACGAGAAGGTTCCGGTCATCGAGGTCTCCGGCCGCACCTACCCCGTGCAGGTCGTCTACGAGCCGCTGGGCACTGCGCCCGCGCTGATGCGGCACGTGCCCGGATTCGAGACCGGCGCGATGCCCGGCGAGGAATCGTATGCCGAACTGTCGGCGGCACCCTCCGACGGCGGCCGGGACCGTGGCTCATCTCGCGAACCCGACATGGACATGCCCACGGCGGTCGCCAGGGCGTGCGCGGAGCTCATCATCCATTCCAGCCATGAGCGCGGCGCCCGCGACATCCTCGTGTTCGCCTCCGGCGAGCGCGACATCCACGAGTTCGAGAACGCGCTGCGCCGCCATTACGGCCCGCGCGCCGACGACATGCGCCACCCCGACGCCATCGAGATCATGCCGCTGTTCGCCCGCCTGTCGTCCAAGGAGCAGCACCGCGTCTTCGAGCCGCACACGCATCAGCGCATCGTCATCGCCACGAACGTGGCCGAAACGTCACTGACCGTGCCGGGCATCCGCTACGTGGTCGACCCGGGCACGGCCCGCATCAGCCGGTATTCAAAGACCGCCAAGGTGCAGCGGCTGCCCATCGAGCCGATCAGCCAGGCGAGCGCCGACCAGCGGTCCGGCCGGTGCGGCCGTATCGCGGACGGCATCGCCATCCGCCTGTATTCGCGTGAGGACTACGAGACCCGCCCTCGGTTCACCGAGCCGGAGATCCTGCGCACATCGCTGGGTGCCGTGGTGCTGCACATGCTGTCGGTGGGCGTCGCCCGTACGGCCGAGGATGTGACGAATTTCGGGTTCATCGACCCGCCGGACATGAAGGCGGTCTCCGACGGCTTCAACGAGTTGACGGAGCTCAAGGCGATCGGCCGCAAGCGCGGCGAGGTGACGCTGACGCATGTCGGACGGCAGCTCGCCCGCATCCCCATCGATGTCCGTCTCGGCCGCATGGTGATCGAGGCCGCGAAATCCAGCACGCCCGACACGTTGGCTGCCGTGCTGGTGATCGTGGCGTTCCTGAGCCTTCAGGATCCGCGTGAACGCCCGGACGAGGCCCGGGATGAGGCCGACCGCATCCACAACCGGTATGCGGATCCGTCCAGCGACTATCTGACCGCGCTGAACATCTGGGACCGTATCTTCCAGGCCGATGGCGAGCCGAGCAACAATGCGCTGCGCCGTATCTGCAAGAGCGAGTATTTCAGCTGGCTGCGCGTACGCCAGTGGAAGGACCTGGTCAATCAGCTGACGGAGATGTGCCGCGAACTCAAGTTCAAGGTCGGCTCCCCGCAGCCGGTCTCCCGCCCCGATCTGGCGGTACGCCAGCTGCCGATCAACCAGCAGGCGGCCCATTCGCTGTGCTGCTCGTGGGACGACCGCGGCATTCACACGTCGATGCTCTCCGGCCTGCTGTCGATGATGGGCATGCAGATCGTGCGCGAGCCGAAGGCCTCCGATTTCGCCGGTCTCAAGGGCGCGGCGAAGGCCAAGGCCATCAAGCGGGCTCAGAAGATGGCGAAGAACGACTATCAGGGCGCGCGAGGCACTCATTTCGCATTGTTCCCGGCCTCGGCCGTGGCCAAATCCACCCCGCAGTGGGTGATGAGCACGGAACTGGTGGAGACGAGCCGCCTGTGGGCGAGGTACAGCGCCGCCATCGACCCGGCGTGGGCCGAGCCGCTGGCCGGGCAGCTGACCCGCACCACGTATGCGGAGCCGCACTGGTCTGGTTCGCGCGGCTCCGCCGTCGCCACGGCGAAGGTGCTGCTGTACGGTCTGCCGATCATCTCGGACCGCACCGTGCAATGGGGGCGCATCAACCCCATGGAGGCCCGCGACTTCCTGATCCGGCAGGGCCTTGTCGAGGGGGACGTCCAGCAGCGGTTCAGCTATGACGATTTTCTGGCCCGAAACCGCGACATCCTGGACGAGGCGGCCGAGGACGCCAGTCGCACCAGGCAGGTCTCGCAGTCCGTCAGCGACGAGGACCTCTACGACTTCTACCAGTCGGTCATCCCCAATGACGTGACCTGCGTCGCCGACCTGGCGAAATGGTGGAAGCGCGAGCACGGCGAACACCCGCATCTGCTCGATTTCGACCCGGACAAGGTCGAACGCCTGTCATCGGCGGAGTCGGTGAGCCTCGCCGACTATCCGGACCATTGGCATGCGCTCGGCACGGACGGCCAGCCGATCGACCTGCGGCTCAGCTACATCTACGACCCGCACGACCCCGCCGACGGCGTGACCGTGCACGTGCCGCTCAAGGCGCTGTCCCGTCTGACACCGGAACAGTTCACATGGAACGTTCCCGGACTGCTCGACGAGCTGATCGTGGGGCTGATCAAGTCCCTGCCGAAATCACTGCGCGTGCAGTTCGTGCCCGCACCGGACACCGCGCGCAAGATCCGCGCATGGATAGACGACCGGTATCCGGCCCTGCCCGGCACCGGCACGTCCGACGGCCAGGGCCACGCATGGCCCGACCTGCCGCACGTGTTCACCCAGGCGGCGATCGACACCGTGGGCGCTCAGATCCACCCGGAGGTGCTGACCGGCGAACTATGGGAGAAGCTGCCCGCCTATCTGCGGATGACGTTCTCCATCGAGCAGCAACTCCCCGCGCCGCGCAACGCACGCGGACGGCGGCATGCACGCGGCCCGGTGAAGGTACTGGGTTCGGGCAAATCCCTGACCGCGTTGCAACGGCAGTTCGCCGAACAGGCGGAGGCATCCGCTCGGCGCATGGTCGAACACAAGGCGGAACAGGCCGCCAGCCAGGGCAAACTGGTCGAACAGGCCAACCTGCTGCACAAGGCCGGGGCGACGAGCGAGTCGCGCGCGGTGATGCTGTGGCGGGGCGCCCTGGACGCGCTGCGCATGCCTTCGGAGCGTATCTCGTCTCGGTGGCTCGGCACCGAGGCGCTGATGCTCGCGTCGGCGCCATACCCCTCCACCAAGGCGCTGGTGGAGGACCTGCAGCTGGCCACCGTCAAACGTCTGCTGCCGAACATCGACACGCTCCCCGACGACGATGCGCTCGCCGATGCGGTGATGGGGGTGACCGAGGTCTACGAGGACACCGTCTACGCACTCGCCCATGATGTCATCGCCATCCTGCGCGCGTACGCGAATGTCGACAAGGCGACCTCCGGCAAGGCCGACCTGCCGATGCTGTCGGTGCTGCAATCGGTGCGCGAGCATATCGCCACGCTGGTGTTCCCCGGGTTCATCGGCGCGACGTCGCCCGCCGCCCTGCCGCGCATACCAAAGTATCTGGAGGCCGACCTGATCCGTCTCACCAAGGCGAAGAACGACAAGAACCGCGACGTGCGATGGGCCTGGGAGGCCGACGACGCGCGACAGCTGGTCGACAAGGCCGTTCAGCGTGCCAAGACGGAGCCCGCGGGCCCACGCCATGAGGCACTGACGAAACAGGCCGACGACGCGCGCTGGATGCTGGAGGAGTTCTACGTCTCTCTGTGGGCCCAGGAGCTTGGCACCGCGAAGCCGGTCAGCTTGCAGCGAATCAAGAAAACGCTCGGCAAATAGCGCTGTGCGCGGCCTCTCCCCCGTCGCCGCGCACGGCCAGTCCGCGCATCCAACATATCCCCGCGCTACAATGACGGACGATGACAACATGTAAGAAGCAGGGGAACAACACCGGGCGGACCGGAGGACGGAACGGCGGCAAGCAACGCAACCGCCGGCCCGGTACGGCCGCCAAGAAAAACATCAGGGGAAACAACACCAAAAACACCAGGCACGGCACAGCGGCACGGTCCGCGATCCGCCGCCCGAAGCCGAAGACCCGACGCAACACGCTGCGCCGCTGGTGGAAGCGGGCTGGATGGCGCAGGCGCATCCTCGCGGTGGCGGGCACCGCGCTGGCGGCGGTGTGCGCCGTGGCGCTGGCGTGGGGCACCACCTCGTTCGTCGGACAGCGCATCGCGCTCGTGACGGCCGAGGAACGACAGCAGAATCTGGGCGACCGATACGGTTTCGACCCGGGCAACATCATCTCCGACGGCCAGTTCTTCAACGGCTATGCGATGAGCCGCACCGAAGTGCAATCGTTCCTCGATGAGCACGGCGGCGACTGCACCGGGACAGGATGCCTGAAAAACCGCACGTTCGACACCACGGACCAGCCCGATGACCGGTACTGCGACGGATACGACGGCGCCAAGGGAGAGACTGCGGCGACGATCATCGACAAATCGTCGCGATCATGCGGCATCAGCCAGAAAGTGCTGCTTACCGTGCTGCAGAAGGAACAGCAGCTCGTCACCGCGAGCAAGCCGACCGACTTCCAGTTCAAGGCGGCCATGGGCCTGAGCTGCCCCGACGACAACGACTGCGACCCGCAGTACGCAGGCTTCTTCCGGCAGGTCTACGGCGCGGCGCATCGATACAGGTATTACGTGCGGCATGAGGCATCATACGGTTACCATGTCGGCAAGCTCAACTTCGTCAGGTTCCATCCGAACACGAGCTGCGGCGGCGCCAACGTGGTCATCGGCAACAAGGCGACCGCACTGCTGTACATCTACACGCCCTACCAGCCGAATGAGGCCGCGCTCGCCGCTGGAGCCGGGGAAGGAGACTCCTGCTCCAGCTACGGCAACAGGAACTTCTCGATCATCTACCGGGGATGGTTCGGAGACGCAAGGCACTGAGACAGCCATTGCCGGCCCGCATGCGGAACTGCGGCAGAAAACCGACCTTCGCCATGTGGCTGTAATGCGGCAGCACCGCGTAATTCGGCGCGAGCGCACACAGGATGTTGCCGGCGAGGAACACGCCGATCAACGTCAGATGGGTGGCGAACAGCGACACCGGATTGCTGACCGTGACCTCGGAGACCCGCAACCCGTGGGCGATGTCGGGCAGGATGCCCACGACCACGAAATCGCTCATGCCCAGCACGAAACTGGACGCGATCAGCGTGACGGCCGGCAGCGTGAAGAAGCGTTCGCTCCCCTGCCGCCCACGGATGGCGGAACCGGACATGACCGTACCCCTGCTGTTTTTCTCTTCTTCCAGACGGAACATACATTAGCGGCACCTCCTGCCGCGCAAGGCCCCCGAGACACGCAGACGAACCAGGCGGGCCGGCACGGACCGGAGCGGGCGACGCTCCCCTCAATCCGTCCTGCAACGGCCATCCATATCGCGGCGGCTACGGACACGTACAGTCCAAGAGCGACCGCAAACCCGGCGGAGCCACGAAGCGCCAACGCCGATCCTGGGTTGCCGTCATCGCCATAATCGTGTTCGCGCTGGGATCAAACCTGGTGAGTCATATCATCAGCACAGGCGGCAGCAGCGACTCGGACGACTCATCGTACTCATTCAAGTCGCCCTCCCAAGACAGCAAGCCGACCCGCGTGAAAACCGGCGAGACGACATCGTTCGGCAACCGGAAGGCCACGGTCACCATAGCCAAGGCGACCACCGGCCCACGGATTACGACGGGCACAAGACGGTGATCATCACCTACCACTGGAAGAACACCGGCGATGCCAATACGACCTTCGGGGAGCTCGCCATGGACCTGCAGGTGTATCAGAGCGGCATCGGCCTGAACAAAACCTACCTGCACAGCCGCGGCGGCTCATCCATCGAAGGGTACAAGACGCAGTCGGACGACATCAAGATCGCCAAGGGCGAGGAAAGCGACGCGACCATCGCGTACCAGCTGGACGACGCGACGGGCGACCTGTACGTCGTAGCCAATCAGGCGACCCGCTACCATGAGGGCATCGTGTCCGCGTTCAAGGCACCGACCAGCGGCACGCAATACGAGCAGGTCCAGCCTGACGACATCGCTCCCGCCCCGAAAGCCACCGAGGCGGAGAAGCGCAAGATGAAGCGGATCAGCAGCTACAGCGGGACGCCCTCGTCTCCATCGACGACGTGACGACGGACCCCGACGACTATCAGGGCCGTCACACCATCATCGTCACCATCACATGGGTGAACCAATCCGAGGCCAATGAGCCATTGGCCAACGCCGCGCAAGGTCGAGTGACCGCAGCGGCATCCTGCGAAGGTCGGTTCGGCAAGCAAAAACGGTGTGGGGATGATGGCCGGATCAGCAGCCATCATCCCCACACCGTTTCTTGTTTGCCGGTAGTCGGCCGGTTTCACGTCACGTCAGAGCTTGGGCAGGTACTTCTTCAACTCGTACGGCGTGACCTGGCCACGGTATTCGTCCCATTCCTGATGCTTGTTGCGCAGGAAATACTCGAACGCATGCTCGCCGAGCACGTCCGCGACGAAATCGGACTTCTCCATGATTTTCAGTGCGGCGTCCAGCGAATCCGGCAGCGGCTCGATGCCCATCGCCTGACGTTCGGCGTCGGTCAGCTCCCACACGTCGTCGCTGGTCGGCTCGCCCAGCGTCATCTGCTGTTCGATGCCGTCCAGACCGGCGGCGAGCAGCACCGAATACGCCAGATACGGGTTCGCCACCGGGTCGAGTCCACGGAACTCCATACGCGCGGAGTTGCCCTTGCCGGGCTTGTACTGCGGGATGCGCAGCAACGCGGACCGGTTGTTGTGACCCCAGCAGATGTAGCTCGGCGCCTCAGCACCACCCCACAGTCGCTTGTACGAGTTCACGAACTGGTCGGTGACCGCGCAGATCTCCGCCGCATGATGCAGGATGCCCGCGGCGAACTGTCGGGCGGTCAGGGACATGTTGAACTCCTGGCCGGCCTCGTAGAACGCGTTGGAATCACCCTCGAACAGGCTCAGGTGCGTGTGCATGCCGGAACCGGGCGCGTCGGCGAGCGGCTTGGGCATGAAGCTGGCGTGGATGCCGCGCTCCAGCGAGATTTCCTTGACGACCGTGCGGAACGTCATGATGTTGTCGGCCGTGGTCAGCGCGTCGGCATACCGCAGGTCGATCTCGTTCTGGCCGGGACCCGCCTCATGGTGCGAGTATTCGACGGAGATGCCCATCTGCTCCAGCATGTTGACGGTGGCGCGGCGGAAGTCCATGCCCGGGCTGCGCGGCACATGGTCGAAATAGCCGCCCTCGTCGATTGGAGTCGGCGCCTTCGACCAGTCGGTCTGGTTCTCGAACAGATAGAACTCAATCTCCGGGTGCACGTAGAACGTGAAACCCTTCTCCTTCGCCTTGGCGAGCGCACGCTTGAGCACGTGGCGCGGGTCACCCAGGGACGGCTCGCCGTCGGGCGTGAGAATGTCGCAGAACATGCGAGCGGTACCCTGCGGGCCGCCACGCCACGGCAGTATCTGGAACGTGGACGGGTCGGGCTGCACGATCATGTCGTCCTCCGACACGCGCGTCATTCCCTCGATGGCGGAACCGTCGAAGCCAAGCCCCTCCTCGAACGCCGCCTCCAACTCGGCGGGCGCGATGGCCACGGATTTCAACGTGCCCAGCACGTCAGTGAACCACAACCGAATAAAGCGCACGTCGCGTTCCTCGACCGTGCGCAGGGCAAACTCTTGCTGCTTATCCATAATCCCTCATGGTTTCACGTCCGTGTTACGAGACTCGTTAACATGCCATCGGACACGCCGGGGCATCGCCGGAATGTCGCTCCCGCGTCGGCGTTATCGTGGAGCCATGAGCGAGAACCATCCCATCATCGATATGTCATGGCACATGGCCGACACGCCGCTGGGGCAGGCCAAGGCCGGCATCGCGCTGCGCAAGACCACACCGTTGGAGAGCCACGCCGACTGGAAGATCGTGTCGCACCGGCGCGACGTGATCGGGCTTTTGGAGGAACAGTCGGCGCAGCGGGTGCCGGATCTGATCCCGCTGAGGTACTACCGCATGAGCGATTCCGCGTTCACGTTCTACCGCGGCACCGCGCTCATCATGGCGAACGACCTCGCGCACACGCCGACCACCGGCATCCCCGTCCAGGCGGTCGGCGACGCGCATATCGGCAATTTCGGCATGTTCCGCTCCCCCAGCGACCGGCTCGTGTTCGACATCAACGACTTCGACGAGACGGCCACGGGACCGTGGGAATGGGACGTGAAGCGGCTCGCGGTGTCCGTGGAGATCTGCGGGCGGGCGAACGGCATCAAGGAGAAGGACCGGCGCAACGCGGTCGCACGCTGCGTGCACTCGTACCGCGACCATATCCGCCAGTTCTCGCAGATGGACTTCCTCGACGTCTGGTACGACCATCTCGACGTGGAGGCGGCGCTCGACCATTACGAAAGCACGGTGAACGGCAAGCGCAACCGCACGTTGCGCGACGCCGCGCTGCGCGCGTCGGTGCGTGATTCCGACCATGCGGCCGCGAAGCTCACCTATCTTGACAGCGGCGAGAAGCGGCTGCGGTTCCGCTCGAAGCCGCCGGAGCTGGTGCCGATCAGCGAGCTGCAGGACTATGCGGATCTCGGGGTGCTGCGGGAGAGGCTGGACGCACTGTATGACAGCTACCGGCAAAGCCTGTACGAGGACCGGCGTTACGTGCTGAACCGTTACCGGTACCATGACACCGCCCGCAAGGTCGTGGGCGTCGGCTCGGTCGGAACCCGCGCCTGGGTGTCGATTCTCACCGGACGGGGGCTTGACGACCCGCTGATGCTGCAGATGAAGGAGGCCAACGAGTCGGTCTTCGAACGGTTCGTCGGCCGCTCGCCGTATGCGACGCATGGCGAGCGTGTGGTGCAGGGGCAGAAGCTGATCCAATCCACCGCCGACGTGCTGCTCGGCTGGGCGAGTTTCGTGGCGGAGGACGGCCGGCCGCGCGACTATTACGTGCGCCAATTCTGGAACGGCAAGGGCTCGATCGACATCGATCATCTGAACGCGCTGGGATTGTCGGATCTGGGCCGCATGTGCGCATGGTGCCTGGCGCACGCGCATGCCCGCACCGGCGACAGCGTGGCCATCGCCAACTATCTTGGGGGCACCGACGAGTTCGACCAGGCGATAGCCGCGTTCGCCCAGGCGTATGCGGAGCAGAACGAGGAGGATTACTCCCTGTTCAGGAAGCTCATCAAGAAGGGCGAGCTCCCCTGCTCGAAGAAAAGCGGCGCGAAGAAGTGAGCAGGGGCCGCCGGCCGCCCAGCCGACGGTGACGGGCGGCGGGGGCGGCCCCCATCGACAGCCGTATCGGTCAGCGGGCGACTTCGAGCGCCTCTTCGAGCGTGAACGCACGGGCGTACAGCGACTTGCCGAGGATGGCCGAGTCCACGCCGAAATCGGAGAGGATCTTGATATCGCGCAGGTCGTCCAGCTTGCTGATGCCACCGGAAGCGGTGACCTTGGCATCGGTGCGTTCCGCGACCTCGCGCAGCAGGTCGATGTTCGGGCCGCTCATCATGCCGTCCCGCGCCACATCGGTGACGACGTAGCGGGAGCATCCGACCGAGTCGAGGAACTTCATCGTCTCGAACAGGTCGCCGCCCTCCTTGACCCATCCGCGGGCGGCGAGCGTGTGGCCGCGCACGTCAAGTCCGATGGCGACGCGGTCGCCGTACCGCTTGATGACCGAGGCGGTCCATTCGGGGTTCTCCAACGCGGCGGTGCCGATGTTCACGCGGGCCGCTCCGGCCTCCAGCGCGGCGGACAGCGAGTCGTCGTCACGCACGCCGCCGGACATCTCGATGTTGACCTTGTCGCCGAGCTCATGGACGATCTCACGCAGCTGCGCGCGGTTGTTCCCCGTGCCGAACGCCGCATCCAGATCGACGAGATGAATCCACTCGGCGCCGGCCTCGACCCACGTGCGGGCCGCTTCGAGCGGGCTGCCGTAGTCGGTCTCCGAGCCGGATTCGCCCTGGCGCAGGCGCACGGCCTTGCCGTCGCGCACGTCGACCGCGGGAAGCAATGTGAGTGACATGGTTGTTCTCCTTTGGAATCGTTGAAGTCGTTGAGGCTCGGGGCCCGTCGTCCGCGTTGCCGGGCGAGTCGGGGTTCCCGGCCGCGCCGGCTGGTCATGCCGTTCAGCCGGCTACTTCGAGAACGTGCCGACCCAGTTGCGCAGCAGCTGTTTGCCGGCGTCGGCGGACTTCTCGGGGTGGAACTGGGTGACCGACAGCGGGCCGCGCTCATAGGCGGCGACGAACCTGCTACGGCCATACGTGCACCACGTGATATGCTCGTCGCTGCCCAGATCGACCTGCTCGGCGCTCAGATCCTTCGCGGTGGCGCTCATCGCCGCGTAGGAGTGCACAAAATAGAACCGTTCGTTCTCCACGCCTTCGAGCAGCGCGGAACCGGACGGCGCCTCGACCGTGTCCCATCCCATGTGCGGCACGACATCGGCATCCAGCAGATCGACGGTGCCGCCGATCAGTCCAAGTCCTTCGGTGGTGTCTGCGTGCTCGTTGCCGCGCTCGAACATGATCTGCTCGCCCACGCACACGCCCAGCACAGGGCGGCCGGTACGCAGACGGTCGAGGATGACGCGGTCGCCCGACACCTCGCGCAGGCCGGTCATGCAGGCGGCAAACGCGCCGACGCCGGGCACGACCATGCCGTCCGCCTCAAGCGCCTGCCGGTAGTCGGAGGTCAGTGTCGTGTCAAGGCCGAGATTGGCGAGCGCACGCACCATGGAACGCACGTTGCCGAATCCATAGTCGAATACCACCACCGATGTCATGTCGTCTCCTTCAGTCTGAAAATCCTTGGCTGCACGGGCACGGGCGGTGTCCGCCGGCTGCCCGATTATTCGATGCGCGACGAGCCACGCCCGAACTTCGTGTGTTCCGCGATGACGGCCATGGCCTGGTCATGGTCGAGATCCGCGGACTGTTCGACTTTCATGCCGGTGCCGATCAGGCCGTCCTCGTCGGTGATGCCAAGCAGCAGATCCTCCACGAACGGCGCCGTCGATGTGAACAGCAGCGGCGGGGCGATCGTCTGCCCTGGCTTGCCCTGCAGATAGACGGTCGCCTCCAACTTGTCCGCACGGTTGACGGCGAGCACCAGCGACATGCCCGACACGACGATGGTGAGGTCGCGTGCCGCGACTTCGGGCCCGTCGCCGTCAAGGTTGCGCAGGATGGCCACGGCCCCTTCCTCCGATCCGATGCAGTCGGCGGACACGTCCGACAGCTGGCAGAACGCGGCGAGCAGGCGGGCGGACGCGACGCGCGTAATCAGCACGGCGGCCTTCGCCTTGTTGCCCAGAAGCCCTTGCAGCTCGTCGTCGAACGCGGCCGCGGTGTCGGCCTCCTGTGCCTGACCGGAATCCGCGGCTCCCGCATCGCCTGCGGGGCTGTCGGCCGCGGCGTCGTTCGCCGGTTCGCCGGCAGCCGCGTTCGAATCGCGGAATTCCTTCTCGAATCCGTCCAGCGCGGCCTCAAGTTCCTCGTCGCTGAAATGGATGTCGTCGTCGAAACCGTCGTCTCCGCCGTGCCTGTCGTCGTTGCCGCTCATCACAGTGCGCCCTTCGTGCTGGGGATCAGGCCCTGGATGCGCGGATCCGGCTCGACCGCGAAGCGCAGCGCCCGCGCGAGCGCCTTGAATTCGGCTTCGGCGATGTGGTGGGGGTCGCGGCCGGCGAGCACCTGCATGTGCAGGCAGATGCCGGCGTGGAAGGCGATGGATTCCATGACGTGGCGTACCAGGGAGCCCGTGAAGTGGCCGCCGATCATGCAGTATTCGAAGCCGTCGGGTTCGCCGGAGCACACGCAGTACGGACGGCCTGAAATGTCGACGACGGCCTTGGCGAGCGCCTCGTCGAGCGGCACGGTGGCGTCGGCGAAGCGGCGGATGCCTCGCTTGTCGCCGAGCGCCTGCTTCAACGCCTCGCCGAACACGATGGCCGTATCCTCGACGGTGTGGTGCACGTCGATGTCGGTGTCGCCGTGCGCATGAATCGTCAGGTCGATGAGCGAATGCTTGCCGAGCGCGTTCATCATATGGTTGTAGAACGGCACGGAGGTGTCGATGTCGGTCTTGCCGGTGCCGTCAAGGTTCAGGCTGAGTTCGATGTGCGATTCGCTGGTCTCGCGGACGATGTGCGCGGTACGCGCCATGATGTGCTCCTTGGTCCTTGATCCTGATATGTCCCGATAAGTCCCGGCTTGCCTGCCGGCCAGTGTGCCGGTCGGCGGTCGCCGACGACGGGTCATGACGTTGATGGTCGCGCGCGCCGCCGGCGTTTCGGGAGTTGTTATCTGCTTTCTACAATACGCAATGCTTCGGTCAGCGCGTTACGGAATTGTTCCATCTCCTTGTCGGTGCCCATGCACATGCGCAGCCAGCCGTCCGGGCCGACCACGCGGATGAGCACGCCGCGCCTGAGCAGCTCGTCGAAGATGGCCTCGCGGTCGTCGAAATGCCCACCGAACAGCAGGAAGTTCGAACCGGACTCAGCCACTTCGAGCGGCTCGCCCTTGTAGGTCTGACGTGACAGCCATTCGGCGGTGGATTCGCGGATCTCACGCAAGTGCTCGACGCGGCTCAGCTGCTCGTCGGTGTGTTCGAACGCCGCGAGCGCGGCGGCCTGGGTCACGGCGGACAGGTGGTAGGGCATACGCACGATGCGCACGCAGTCGATGATGCCCTTGCTCGCGGCGAGATAGCCGACACGTGCGCCGGCGAATGCGAACGCCTTGCTCATCGTGCGGCTGACGGCGAGGTTCGGGTGGTTCTTGATGAGCGAGACCGCGCTCGGCGTGCCGGGCTTGCGGAACTCCACGTACGCCTCGTCGATGACGAGGATCGGGTGGACGCCTTCGCCCGCGCCCGCCACGTCGGCGGTCTCGCAGGCGGCGAGGATGCGTTCGATGTCGGCCATCGGCAGCGGCGTGCCGGTGGGGTTGTTCGGGCTGGTGAGCAGCACCATCGAGGGCTTGACCTCGGCGATGGCCTCGATTACCCTGTCGACGTTCAGCGTGAAATCGGCGTTGCGGTGGGCGAGCTTCCAGCCAGTGAACGTGTCGCGCGCGTATTCGGGGTACATGGAGTAGGTCGGGTCGGCGCCCAAGGCGGTGCGGCCCGGGCCGCCGAAGGCCTGGAACAGCTGGAGCATAATCTCGTTGGAGCCGTTCGCGCCCCACAGTTCGTCCACGTCGAGACGGGTGCCGGATTCGCGGGCGAGGTAGTCGGAGAACGCCTGGCGCAGTTCGATATGCTCACGATCCGGGTAGCGGTTGAGCGTGGGCGCGATCTCACGCACGCGCCTGGCGATGGTGTCGCACACGGCTGGATCCGGCGCATATGGGTTCTCGTTGACGTTCAGGCACACCGGCACGTCGAGCTGCGGCGCGCCGTACGGCTCCTCGCCGATCAGATCGTTCCTGAGCGGCAGGCTCGCCGGAATCGCATTGCTGTTGTTCTCACTCATTGCTCTCTGTTCTTTCCGTCTATAGTCCCGCTGACGGGGGGTTGTATTCGCATTCGCACGCGGCACATTCGATCCGCTCATCGCCCCCGCTGGCGGGGGCTGTCTGCGCGGCAGACTGGGGGTCGAACCACCCAAGCAGCCCTTAGCGCAGACCGGCTTCCTTCTCCTGTTCGCGCAGCGTGGCCTTGTTGTACGGATCCTTGACGAAGCGCGACAGGACACACTCGCCGTGGGCGGGCAGGTCCTCGGAGACGGCGAAGGCGTTGATGCGCGCGGCGAGGGCCTTCAGGCCCTCCTCGTCGTATTCGATGACCTCGACGGGCTTCATGAACGTGTGCACGCCGAGTCCCGCAGCGAAGCGGGCGGTGCCGCCGGTGGGCAGCACGTGGTTGGAGCCGGACATGTAATCGCCCAGCGGCACCG
>ENA-OXEI01000323-OXEI01000323.1-human-gut-metagenome-genome-assembly--contig:-NODE-323-length-16479-cov-13.331649_pt1 | contig 16479 bp, 16 predicted proteins | sample MGYA00249361_ERZ652255 | MGnify/ENA primary metagenome ERZ652255 (study PRJEB26925, sample SAMN05826744) | human gut metagenome | biome: ENVO:2100002; feature: ENVO:00000062; material: ENVO:00002003... | reverse complement strand
AGCGTCAGATGTGTATAAGAGACAGGTGACCGCCTGCACAATATGCGCACCGGCGACGCATGGCCGGAGCAGAAGCGCCGCGACAAGGCCCGGGAGACCATGGAGGTCTACGCTCCCATCGCCAACCGTCTGGGCATCCTGAACGTCAAGGAGGAGCTGGAAGACCGCAGCCTCCACTACCTCGACCCCGTGGGCTACGAGGAGATCAACAAGATGCTCAGCGAGCGCGCGGGCGACGAGTTTCTGGCCAGCGTGTCAGGCGTCATCAAGAGCCGCCTCGAGGAGAGCGGCATCGAGGGCGCGACCATCAAGCGGAGAGTCAAGAGCATCTACGGCATCTACCGCAAGACCATCATGCAGAACAAGTCCTTCGATGAAATTTACGACATCTACGCGGTGCGCATCATTCTGGACACCCTGGCTGAGTGCTACAGCACCCTGGGCCTCATCCACGATATGTACCACCCGCTGCCCAACCGCTTCAAGGACTATATCTCCACCCCCAAGCCCAACGGCTACCAGAGCCTCCACACCACCGTCATCGGCCACGAGGGCATCCCCTTCGAGGTGCAGATACGCACCCGCACCATGGACGAGCAGGCCGAGTACGGCGTTGCCGCCCACTGGAAGTATAAGGAGGGCCTCGAGGGCCACGATAAACTGGACGAGCGTCTGGCCTGGGTCAGCCAGCTGCTGGAAAACCAGCGCGTCAGCGAGGATTCCGGCAACCTGCTCCACGATTTGAAGAGCGACCTGCTGCCGGAGGAGGTCTTTGCCTTCACCCCGAAGGGCGACGTCATCAACCTGCCTGCGGGCGCAAACTGCATCGACTTTGCCTACGCCATCCACTCTGCCGTCGGCAACCGGATGGTGGGCTGTAAGGTCAACAACCGCATCGTCCCCATCGACCACGTCGTGGCGACGGGCGAGATCATTGAAGTCATCCTCGGCCCGGCGGACAAAGGCCCCAGCCGCGACTGGCTCAAGATCGTGCGCACCAGCGAGGCCAAGAGCAAGATACGCAACTGGTTCAAGAAGATGCGCCGCGAAGAGAACATCCAGCAGGGCCGCGACGCGCTGGCCAAAGAGCTGCGCCGGGAGATGATCTTCATCCCCGACGATCAGCTGGATGAGTTCGTGGGCAGCTGCAGCCGTCGTCTGCGCCAGAACAACGCGGAGGAAATTTACGCTGCCATCGGCTACGGCGGCATGACCATCGCCAACTGCCTGCCCAAGCTCAAAGAGGAGTGGCAGAAGCTCAAGGCCGCCGAGGCTGCGGAGAACAAGTCGATGGAGGACCTGCCGAAGGTCGATTTGAGCCGCGTCCACGCCACCGACGGCGTGGTGGTGGAGGGCTTCGACAACACCCCCATCAAGTTTGCAAAGTGCTGCTCGCCCCTGCCCGGCGACCCCATCGTGGGCTTCATCACCCGGGGCTTCGGCGTCTCCATCCACAAGCAGAGCTGCGCCAACGCGGTGTCCAGCATGAAAGACCCCTCCAACGCCCCCCGCTGGGTCAAGGCGTACTGGGCCGACAGCGTCAAGGACAGCTACAAGGCCGGTCTGGAGATCATCGCCCTCAACCGCAACGAGCTGCTGTCCGATGTGCTGGCTGCGCTGGCTGACATCCGCGTCCCCATCTACGCCATGAACGCCCGTCAGGTGGAGAACAACTGTGCCGTCATCAGCCTGACCATCGGCATCAACAATACAGAGCACCTCAACCGGGTCGTGGCCCGTCTGTCCAAAGTCAAGGATGTGCTCAAGGTAACAAGGAGCTAATATGCGTGCAGTCATTCAGGCCGTATCCTCGGCCAGCGTCCGGGTCAACGGCGGCGAGCCGCGCCCCATCGGCCCCGGCCTCGTCATCCTGCTGGGCGTCAAGGACACCGATACCCTCGACATCGTGCCGAAGCTGGCTGAAAAATGCGCGGGCCTGCGCATTTTCAAGGACGAAAACGACAAGCTGAACCTCAGCGCAAAGGACCTCGGGTACTCTGCACTGGTGGTGAGTCAGTTCACCCTCTACGGCGACACGAAGAAGGGCTTCCGTCCCAGCTTCATCAAGGCGGCAAGACCGCCGCTGGCTGTGGACGCCTACGAGCTGTTCCTCGCCGAGATGAACAGGCAGGGCCTCAAGGATGTCCAGCACGGCGAGTTCGGCGCGGATATGCAGGTGTCGCTGGTCAACGAAGGCCCCTGCACCATCGTCATCGACACCGACGAGTGGCATAAAGGAGAAAAATAAACCATGAAGGCATTTCATCTGGTCGGCCCTGCGCCGTTTTACACCAACAGCTTCCTGCTCATCTCGGACGCAGGCAACGCGGTGGTCATCGACCCCGCCGCCGAGGTGCAGGAGTACGATAAGATCTTGAAGGAGCACGGCGGCAGGCTGAGCCTCATCCTCTGCACCCACGGCCACTACGACCATGTGGGCAGTGCGGGGGTCCTGAGCCGCGAGTGGGGCGCAAAGCTCTACTGTGAGCCCGCCGACTGTCGGGGGACCCAGCTGCTGCCCCTCAAGGGCTCGGACAGCGGCTACGAAGAGGGCGAGGTCATCCCCTTCGATGAGCTGCGCTTCACTGTCTGGCACACCCCCGGCCACACCGAGGGCAGCGTGGTGCTGCTGTGCGAAAGCTATCTCTTCGTGGGCGACACCGTCTTTCAGGGCAGCATCGGCCGCACCGACCTCGAGGGCGGCGACAGCCGGAAGATGGACGAGAGCCTGCGCAAGTTCGCGGCCCTGCCCGTTCCGGCCGAGGCGCAGGTGCTGCCCGGCCACGGCGATTTCTCCACCTTCGGGCAGGAGGCCGCCACCAACTTCTATATCAAAAATGCGCTGAGAAACGCATAAAAAGGCGGGATTTCACATGAATATCTATATCACGGGCCTCGGCTCGGGCTACGAGGTGGAGCACCTCGTCCGCCTGTTCTACCCAATGGCCCCGCTCACCCTCACCCCGCCCGAGGACGGCGCAGACTGCGTCTGGGCCGAGAAGCGGCCTGACAAGCTCTGGGCCATGGTGCGGCAGGGCGGCAAGAGCCAGACCGCCGAAGCACCTCTGCCCATTCCCGTGGAAGAGGGCGGCGAGACGCCGGAATTTGCGCTGGCCAGCCTGACCTATGACCTGCTGCGCAGCTGGACGGGCATCCGCCCGCCCTGGGGCAAGATGACCGGCGTCCGTCCGGTGCGCCTCGTCCACGACAAGCGGGCCGCAGGCTGGACGGAAGAGGAGATCGACGATTTCTTCCTCAAGCGCTTCGACTGCTCGCCCGAAAAATACGGCATGGCCAAGGCCATCGCGGACTTGCAGGAGCCTATCCTGAAAGCAGGCAGTGCGCCCAAGACCTACAGCCTCTATATCGGCATCCCGTTCTGCCCCTCCCGGTGCAGCTATTGCAGCTTCGTCAGCTGCAACCTCGACCGTGACCGCAAGCTGGTGCAGCCCTATGTGGACTGCCTGTGCAGAGAGGTCGAGGCCATCCGGGACGAGGCCGACAAGGCCGGGCTGAGGCTCTGCAGCATCTACATCGGCGGCGGCACCCCCACCAGCCTCTCGGCAGCGCAGCTGCGCCAGCTCATGGGGACGGTGCGGGACTGCTTCGACCTTTCCGCCATCGTGGAATACACGGTGGAAGCCGGACGCCCCGACTGCACCGACGCCGAAAAGCTGGCCGTCATCCGAGAATACGGCGCGACCCGCATCTCCATCAATCCGCAGACCTTCTCGGATGAAGTATTGGCGAACATTGGCCGCAGGCACTCGGCTCAGGACATCCTCGACTGCTATGCCGAGGCCCGGGCCGCAGGCCACGACGACATCAACATGGACCTCATCGCTGGCCTGCCCGGCGACACGGTGGAAGGGTTCGAGAAGAGCCTGCGTCAGGCCATCGCCCTCGACCCTGAGAACATCACCGTCCACACCCTGACCCTCAAGCGGGCCTCCCGCATCGTCATCGAGGACCAGAAGGAGAACGACTACGCCGATGTGGCCGCCATGCTGGAAAGGTGCCATCTGCTGGCCGAGGCGGGCTATCGGCCCTACTACCTCTATCGTCAGAAAAATACCCTCCAAAACCTGGAAAACGTGGGCTGGTGCAAGCCGGGCCACGAGGGGTATTATAATATCTATATCATGGAAGAGGTCCAGACCATCCTCTCGGCCGGCGCAGGCGGCAGCACCAAGCTGGTGGCCGACGGCGGCAAGCGGATGCAGCGCATCTTCAATTTCAAGTATCCGACAGAATACATCCAGCGTTTCGACGAAGTGCTGGAACGGAAAAAAGGAGTGGCTGTTTTTTATGATCACGATTTGGGTACCGAAACGTCTGGTTGAGATAGACCTGTACAACGTCGCCGCCCAGAACCCGGCGGCGCTGGCGGAGATGAGCGAGAAGAGCTACCGCCAGCGGGTGGCCTATGCTGCCCAGAAGATCAGGGACTCCCGCGCCAAGATCGTCATGCTCACCGGCCCGTCGGCCAGCGGCAAGACGACTTCGGCTCATAAGGTGGCCGAGGCTCTGGAAGCCTCCGGCACCCCGGCCCATGTCATCAGTCTGGATAACTTCTTCAAGGGCGCTCAGTATTACCCCCGCCTGCCCGATGGTACGCTGGACTACGAGAACCCCGACACGCTGGATATGTCCCTCATCCGCCAGTGCCTCAGCGATCTGAGCACCACCGGAAAGACCGTGCTGCCCATCTACGACTTCACCGCCGAGTCCCGCTCCTCCGAGACGGAGACGCTGGACCTCAAGGGCGGCGTCTGCATCGTGGAGGGCATCCACGCCCTGAACCCCGAGCTGACGGGACTCGTGAAGGGCGACGACGTCTACCGCATTTACGCCGGCCTGCGGGAGGAATACTGCATCGATGGCCGCCGTGTCATCAACACCCAGGACATCCGCCTCTGCCGCCGCACCCTGCGGGATGCCGCAGCCCGGGGCCGCAGCCCCGCCAAGACCCTCGCCATGTGGGATAGAGTCCTCGACGGCGAGACCCGGTATATCAAGGGCTTCAAGACCACGGCAGACTTTTTGCTGGACACCTCCTTCACCTACGAGCTGGGCCTCATCGCAAAGCTCCTGCGCCCGGTGAGCCAGCGCTTCACGCTGGAAGGCCACAACGCGGAGCTCTGGGACGAGACGGCCCGCCGCTTCGAGCATGTGGCCCCGGTGGAGCTGGAGCTTCTGCCCGCCGACAGCATGCTGCGCGAGTTCTACGCAGGTGAGGTTTGAGAAGCCGTTTTCCTAAGCATTGCACACCGCCCGAAACGGTCTTTTTGCCCGCATACTGCGTTGCTTTCCCTTGCAATCCGTCAGGATTGCTGCGAAAAATCGCCTTGTCTGCGGGCAAAAATCCTCGCCGTTCGGCGCACCCTGCTTACGAAAACAGCTTCTAAAAAACATCAGAACGCGGAAAGTGTGCAAATTGCGAAAAAAATGTTTCCAAATCCGCACGATTCTGTAAAACTTGGGTGGGATTCGTTGCATTCCCCCCGGGAGTGCGCTATAATGAAAATAATCTCCGGCGGCACAGGGACAGCCTGAGCAGAAAACGCAGAGGAGTGCTGCCCGCCCCGGGCATAGACAAGTGAGGTGTCTTTTATGGACTTCAATAAGATCAAGGAAATGGGCCTCGAGTATGCCGAGAAAGGCAAGAATGCCGCGCTGGACCTGGCCGAAAAGGGCCGCACCCAGGCAAAGATCGTGAACGCGCAGAGCAAGCTGTACAAGGCGCAGCGCCAGCTGGGCGCTCTGGTGTATAGTCTGGCCAAGGGCAACGAGGAGAACCAGCCCCTTGTGGACAAATACATCGAGATGATCGCCAACATCGAGCAGGAGCTCTCCGACCTGAAAGCCTCTCTCGAGCCGGATACCGTCATTGAGACGACGTTCGAGGATACGGAAGAGGCCGCCGATGGGACGGCTGACGCTGCCGCAGAGCCCGCCGAGGAAAAGCCCGAGGACGACAAGGCCAAGACCTGCCCCCAGTGCGGCGCGCCCGTCTCGGACGACGCGCTGTTCTGCAACAAGTGCGGCGCACAGCTGTAAGCGAAAAAGTCCACGCAGGGCGGTGTCCTCCGGGGGATGCCGCCTTTTGTTGTGAATGAAATGAAAATTTTGCCGCAAAAAGCCGGAAAATGCGCTTGTACCCTTGCATTTCGGCAGATTCTGCGGTACAATTTGAATCTGTTCGCAGATGTTTTCGGAATGCGGAAAGGAGACGCCCCATGCAGGACTGGACGCCGAGGGAACACTATACGGCGGAAGACCTCGTGGAGATCATCCGCATCCTGAGAGACGGGGAGAACGGCTGTCCGTGGGACAAAGTCCAGACCCACGCTTCCATCCGGAAAAACTTTCTGGAAGAAACGTGCGAGGCGCTGGAAGCCATCGACGCCGACGACCCTGTCATGATGCAGGAAGAGCTGGGCGACGTCCTGATGCAGGTGGTGTTCCACACCGTCATCGAGGAGGAGCGGGGCCGTTTCGACATGGAAAAGGTCTGCCGCGAGGTGTGCGAGAAGCTGGTCTTCCGCCACCCGAACATCTTTGCTTCCTCGGCGGCGGAAAATGCTGGTATAAACAGCTGGGATGCGCTCAAAAATAAGGAAAAGGGCCGCACGACTCTGGCCGATGAGCTGGACACCGTCCCGGCCACCCTGCCCGCCCTGATGCGCGCCCAGAAGCTCCAGAAGCGGGCCGCGCGGTTCGGCTGCGGGCCGGAGGATGCCGCCGGTGCGGCCAGGGCTCTGGACAGCGCCAGGGCCGCGTGGGACGCAGAGCAGACGGCAGAGAACGCCGGTGAGCTGCTGCTGGCCGCCGCCGATGCCATGCGTCTGGCCGGTGTGGACGCCGAAGAGGCCCTGACCTTCGCGGCCAGGCGCTTTACCCGGAGGCTGGAAGCGGACGAAACGTAAACGGGTACCAGACGGTCAGACCGTCTGCTCGAATAGAAAATGTTGAGAATATTGTGGAGGTTTTTATTATGACCAAGACCGATCTGATCGCACAGGTTGCGGCAAACACTGAGATGAGCAAGAAGAGCGCCGAGATGGCTGTCAACGCTGCATTCGAGGCACTGGGCAAGGCCATGGCCGAGGGTGAGAAGATCTCCATCTCCGGCTTCGGCACCTTCGAGGTGCGTGAGCGCGCTGAGCGTCAGGGCATCAACCCCCGCACCCGCGAGCCCATCACCATCGCTGCTTCCAAGAGCATCGTGTTCAAGCCGGGCAAGGCTCTGAAGGACACCCTGTAAGAGAAAACCCATCGCCGCCGGAACCTTTAGGCCCGGCGGCTTTTTTAATAGAGGAACAACCTCTCAGTCTCGCTATCGCTCGACAAGGCCGAGTTGCGGCTCCCAGCATCCGCTGCGCATTGCTTGCGTCTCGCTGGCCGCTGCCCCAACAGCGACTCCCTGTTTCTGCCACTGGCGGCGGTCGTCGCTGTTGCCCCTACCGAGGGGAGCCTCTGGCGAAGAGGAAAAGTTTATGGGTGAAGACGAAACTTTACGGACTGCCAAGGCCTCTCCTCGATAGGAGAGGTGGCACGCCGTAGGCGTGACGGAGAGGTTGATACAAGGAGTTTAGAAATGCGTTTAGACAAATATCTGAAAGTTTCGCGGCTCATCAAGCGCCGCACGGTAGCAAACGAGGTGGCCGACGCGGGCCGCATCCTCATCAACGGCAAGACCGCCAAGGCCAGCCAGGCCGTCAAGGCCGGCGACATCATCGAGGTCACCTTCGGCAACCGGCCCATCAAGGTGAAGGTCCTCTCCGACGTGGAGCCCCGCACCAAGGACGTGGCCCGCGAGATGTACGAGATCATCGAGCAGGACAACGTGCTGGCAGCCGCCCACGACGCCCCGAAGGCCGAGTAAATCCGGCATGACCCCGCCCCGCCCTGCATAAGATGGCAGAAAAGGGGAGGGGAATGTCATGAAACAACAGGACGCAAAGCCGGAGCAGGCTCTGCCTCACGACCTCATTCTGGAGGGGCGGAACAAGCTGACCGTCACCGGTGTGCGGCGGGTCATCCGCTGCGACGCCGAGGGGGCGGCGATGCTCACCTCGAAAGGGACGCTGGAACTCACCGGGGCCGAGCTGAGCGTCACCAGCCTCGACCTCGACAAGGGCGAAGTCAAGCTTACAGGCCGGGTGGACACGCTGGAATACACCGCAGAGCATACGCCGGGCGGCTTTCTGCGCCGTCTCGTCCGGTGATGGGCCCGGCGCTTTCGCCCGGGGCGGTGGGGCAGGAGATGGCGGCCTGCGCGGTGCTGGGCGGTGTGCTGGGCGCGGCGCGGGCCGTTCTGCCCACCCGGGGCAGGGCCGCGTTCCTGCCGGATATGCTTTTTGTGGGAGCCGTGCTGATGGCTTTGCAGAGTTATGCCGTCTCCCAGAGTCAGGCCGGGCAGCTGCGGGGCTATATGGCGCTGGCGGCGTTCTGTGCCGCCGGGGCGGTGCAGGCAGCGCTGCGGCCTCTGTTCGCCGCTGCCGAAGCCTTTGCAGGGAAACTGCTGCTGGGGCCGGTGCGGCTCGCCGCCCGGTGCATCGCCCCGTGGAAAGCTGCCCGCGCCGCCGCCAAAGTACGGCGGAACGAAAAAAGACTTGCAAAAAAACAGAAAAAGAGCTTGCCAACACCACGGCGTATGTTGTATAATTCAAACGTATCAAAGTGAGAGTACAGGCGCATCGGGCCTGCTGTCCGAAAACGGGAGGCACTGTGTTATGGTAAATCCGAGCCGGAAAAAGCGGAAGAGAAAGGCGTCCGTCGTGGGCGCTGTGCTGAAACTGCTCTTCCTTCTGCTTTTGCTGAGTATGCTGGCGGCGTACATCGCAAATCAGGTGGCGCTCAGCTCCAAGAAAGCGGAGCTGGACACCCTGCAGGAGCAGATCGACCAGCAGAAGACCCAGAACGAGGAGATGCAGCGCATCCTCAGCGGCGACTCGGACGACGTGACCGAGTGGGTCGCGCGGGACTCTTACAATTATGCGGCGGCCAACGAGCGCATCTTCGTGGATGTGACGGGCAACTGATGCCGCGCCCCGGGCGGCTTGCGGCCGGCGGGAAACATATTAGTCAACAAGGAGTATTGAGTTTTGGCGATTGAGGTAGGGAATATTTTTGAAGGCCGTGTCACCGGCGTAAAGCCGTTTGGCGCATTTGTTGCGCTGCCGGAGGGCCGCGTGGGCATGGTCCACATTTCTGAGGTGTCCAACGAGTATGTGCAGGACATTGCAGCCGTGCTGCATGACGGCGACACCGTGAAGGTGCAGGTCATCAATGTGGCACCGGACGGCAAGATCGCGCTGTCCATCAAGCGGCTGCTGCCGCCGGCACCCCGCGCTCCGCGTGAAGGCCGCGGCCCCCGCCCCAACAACAACGGCCCGCGGGAAGGCGGCTTCCGCCGCAACGGTCAGGGCGGCCGTCCCCAGGGCGGACGCGGCCCGGCACGGGACGCAGCGCCCCGCGTCTGGCAGCCCAAGGCCCCGGCCAAGAGCGACAACCTGAGCTTTGAGGACATGATGAGCCGCTTCAAGAGCCAGAGCGAAGAGAAGATGGCCGACCTCGACCACGAGACCAACAACCGCCGGGGCGGCGGCTACGCACCCCGGGGACGCCGCGGCAGCCGCTGAGCCGTCCGCACAAGACGAAGAAGCTTTGGGCCTGCCCCCAGCGGGGCGGGCCTGTTTTTTGGTGCGGCACGCCGCACCCGACAGGAAAGGAAACCAGAATGCCTGCAAAATTTGAACTCATCGCCCCCTGCTTTTTCGGGTGCGAGTCCACGGCCAACTTTGAGCTGCGCCGCATCGGCGCCGAGGACATCCGGGTCAGCGACGGCCGTCTGACCTTCAGGGGCGGCGCGGATATGATCGCCGCCGCCAACCTCAACCTCCGCACCGTGGAGCGCGTGATGCTGCTCCTGAACACCTACACGGCCACCACCTTCGACGAGCTGTTCGACGGCGTCTACTCCATCCACTGGGAAGAGCTGCTGCCCGCCGACGCGGCCTTCCCGGTCACTGGCTCTTCGCTGAACAGCCAGCTGTCCAGCGTGCCGGCCTGCCAGAGCATCATCAAGAAGGCCGTGGTCAAGCGCCTGATGCAGGGCCACCGTACCACCAGCCTGCCCGAGACCGGCGCGGAGTATAAGATCCGCTTCATGCTCCGCAAGAACGTCTGCGAGATCATGCTGGACACCACCGGCGACGGCCTGCACAAGCGCGGCTACCGCCGCAATTCCATGGAGGCCCCCATCCGTGAGACACTGGCCGCTACCATCGCCGATTTGGGCCGCGTCCGCCGCGACAGCCTCGTGGAAGACCCCTTCTGCGGCAGCGGCACCCTCCTCATTGAGGCCGCTCAGAAGGCCATGAACATCGCCCCCGGCCTCAAGCGCCGCTTTGCTGCCGAGCGCTACAGCTTCGTGCCTGCCGCCATCTGGGCTGAGCAGCGCCAGAAGGCTCTGGCTGACTCCAAGCTGGACGTGGGCTTTGAGGCCTTCGGCTACGACATCGACCCCGCCGCCGTGGCTCTGGCCAACGCCAACGCCAAGCTGGCCGGCGTGGAGAAGCGCTGCCACTTCGAGGTGGCCGACGTGGCCGATTTCGCCGCCAAAAGCGAGGCCATCGTCCTGACCAACCCCCCGTACGGTGAGCGCATGAGCACCATCGAGGGTGCCGCCAAGCTGGCCCGCACCCTCGGCCAGCAGATGGAGGCCCACCCCTGCGCCGGTGTCTACGCCATCACTGCCGATATGGATTTTGAACACCACTACGGCAAGCGGGCCAACAAGCGCCGCAAGATGTACAACGGCATGATCCCCTGCCAGCTGTATATGTACTACAACGCCCCCAAGTTCGAGAACCGCCCCGCAAAGCCCATGCCCAAGAGCGGCTTTGACGGCAAGCGCACCCAGCCCGGCCACACGAGCCGTTTCGAAAAGAAATAAGATGCACCCAAAGACCGCACTGAAATCGATTCCAGTGCGGTCTTTTCTAATTAAATTTACAAAAGAACGGTTGAACGCTGACGAAAAATAGATTATACTAGTCTATAGCTGTGGGGAAGCGGTCTTCCCCTGCAAGAAAGGCTGCGCCCGGCGCGGCCCGCGAAAGGAATGAACAGAATGAAGGGACGTATGCGGCCCTATCTGCCGGAGCTGACCATCCGGGATTACAACACCTATCAGTGGTATCAGCGCGGCGTCCGCCGCCAGCTCTACACCACCTATGGGCTGTATTCCTGCTATGGTCTGCGCTACAACGGCGTCCTGTTCGCAGTGCTGGCCGACAGTCTGGCAGGACGTCCGGCCACCTGTAAGCGGATGCGGGAGCCGGGTACGCTGGTCTGGCGGCAGATGATGTGTCAGACTCAGGGCATTCGGCTGGCTGCACAGGTGGAAGTCCTGCTGAGCTGGCACCGCATCCAGGATGCCCAGTGGGCCGACCTGCCCTTCTATAAAAAGGTACGGCGGGTGGTGGACACCGTCCTGCTGCGGCAAGCCTACCGGAAGGCTGCCGCCGAGAACCCGGCACTGGAGCGCATCTTCGTGCAGGAGCGGGACCAGGCCAACGTCCAGATGACCCTGAACGCCAAGAACTATCTGCTGGCCGCAGAGCCGAAGGGCAACCTCTACGGTGCGCTCTACTCGGTGCTGGCCACCGACGACCCCAATCAGCGCAAAAGTATGCACTACATCGGCAGCTGCATCGGCCGGGCTGCTTATCTGCTGGACAAAGCGGAGAGCTTTTCCCGGGACAAAGATAAGGGCCGCTACAACGTCTTCCTCCTCAACGGCATCAACGACAGGAACGCCGCCCGAGAAAACGCCCGGCGGCAGGCCCTCGCTGCGGTCAACGACCTCGTCCGCGCCTACGGGATGCTGGACGTCAAGCTGAACCGCACCCTGCTGGACAACATCATGATCTTGGGCCTCCGCCACGCCATCGAGCCGCTGGACGCTGAGAGCCAGCCGGTACAATGGGAGCTGCCATGAAGGGACACAAAAGTAAAAGCTGGGCTATGGCCTACTGCGGCATGGCCGCAGCGCTCAGTGTGGCCCTGATGCTGCTGGGGGCTGTGTTTCCCATTGCGATGTTCATTGCTCCGGCGGTGGCCAGCTTCCTCATCGCCACGGTCTGCGTGGAGTGCGGGAAGACCATGGCTCTGACGGCCTATGGCGCGGTGAGCCTGCTGAGTCTGCTCTTCGTGCCGGACAAGGAAGTGGCCCTCACCTTTGTGTTCCTGCTGGGGTACTATCCGTTGGCAAAGCCTTATTTCGAGCGGATACGCCCAGCCCTGCTGCGGGCTGTCTGCAAGCTGCTGCTCTGCAACGGCGGGATCCTGGCGATGTACGGGCTGGTGCTGCTGCTGGTCCCGGCGGGCAGCATCGCCGAAGAGCTGCGCACTACGGCGCTGGCCGTCTCGCTGGTGACGCTGGCTATGGGCAATGCAGCCTTCCTGCTCTATGACCGGGCGCTCCACAATATGCTGATGCTCTATAAAGTGGTCTGGCAGCCGAGGCTCCACAAAATGCTGGGCGTCCATTGACGGATGTGGGACTTTGTGATACAATACCGCTGACCTTTTCCGTCGGCCTCTGACAGCTCCGAAAGGAGCTGTTTTTGTTTTCAGGAAGGCGGCGGAAAGAGCAGAAAGAGGGGATAGACCACTTCAGTTGACGAAAAAGCGCCGGGCCACGCGGGTGACAGCCGTGAGGGTGACGAGGAGAGGGATCATCGAAAGTTTCGGCGGGTGTTCCTCCGGTTGAAACGGGAGCAAAAGCTCCTAAGGCTTATACCAGCCGCAGAGAAGGGCAAAAAACGGCAGCAATACCGCAACAGAACCCTTTCAAAGAAAGCCATACAAGAACATAGACTGATTATAAGAGGCTGACAGCTGCCGTGTGCGTTCGCGCCGGGCTGTCGGCATGGAGGTGTTTTGTATGTGTGGCATCGTAGGTTATTCGGGTAAGCGCAGCGCCCAGGAAGTGCTGCTGAACGGTCTGGAAAAGCTGGAATACCGCGGCTATGACTCCGCCGGCGTCGCGCTGGCGCTGGAAGGCGGCATCCACGTCGTCAAGAGCAAGGGGCGGCTGGAAGTGCTCCGCCGCAAGCTGGAGGCAGAAAACCTGCCCGAGAGCTTCTGCGGCATCGGACACACCCGCTGGGCCACCCACGGCGAGCCCAGCGACGTCAACAGCCATCCCCACTCCACCCCCCGCGTGAGCATCGTCCACAACGGCATCATCGAGAACTACGGACCTTTGAAGGCCGACCTGATGGCCAAGGGCGTCACCTTTGAGAGCGAGACGGACACCGAGGTGCTGGTCAAGCTCATCGACTACTTCTGCTGCGCCCAGCCCAAGCAGAGCCCGCTGGCAGCCCTGCGGGAGGCGCTGGCGATGGTGCGGGGCAGCTATGCGCTGGGCGTGCTGTTCCGGGAAGAGCCGGACACCATCTACGCCGTCAAGAAGGAGAGCCCCCTCATCGTGGGCTGGGGCGAGGGCGAGAACTTCGTGGCCTCCGATATTCCGGCCCTGCTCAAGTACACCCGCCGCTACAGCGTCCTCGAAGAGGGTGACATGGCGGTGGTCAAGGCCGACGGCATCCGGTTCTACGACGCCTTCGGCAAGCCGGTGGAGCGGGAAGTGCTGACCGCCGACTGGGACGAAGAAGCCGCTGAGAAGGGCGGCTACCCCCACTTCATGCTGAAAGAGATCCATGAGCAGCCTGCCGCCATCACGGCCACCGTCAGCCCCCGCGTGGAGAACGGTATGCCCGACCTCCGCATCCCGGAGCTGAGCGACGAGAAGCTGCGCAGCATCAGGAACATCCACCTCGTGGCCTGCGGCACGGCCATGCACGCCGGTATGGTGGGCAAGACTGCCATCGAGCGGCTGGCCCGGGTCCCTGCCGAGGTGGACATCGCCAGCGAGTTCCGCTATCGTGACCCCATCCTCGACCCCGACGACCTCGTCATCATCATCAGCCAGTCGGGCGAGACCAGCGACACGCTGGCCGCCCTCCGCCTCGCCAAGAGCCGGGGCGTGCCGGTGCTGGCTGTCGTCAATGTGGTGGGCAGCTCCATCGCCCGCGCAGCGGACTACGTCCTCTACACCTACGCCGGCCCGGAGATCGCCGTAGCGTCCACCAAAGCCTATATGGTGCAGCTCTGCACCCTCTACCTCTTCGCGTTCCGTCTGGCCTACGCCAGAGGCCGTCTGAGCGAGGCAGAGACCCGCCACCTGACCGCCGAGCTGCTCCGCGCCGGTGAGGTCATCCAGCCCCGTCTGGCCGACTGTGAGCAGATAAAGTACCTCGCCAGCCGCTTCGTCAACACCCAGAGCTGCTTCTTCATCGGGCGCGGCTTCGACTACGCCCTCTCGCTGGAAGGCAGCCTCAAGCTCAAGGAGATCAGCTACGTCCACTCGGACGCCTACGCTGCCGGTGAGCTCAAGCACGGCACCATCAGCCTCATCACCGACGGTGTGCCGGTCATCGCGCTGGCCACCCAGAAGCAGGTGTACGAAAAGACCATTTCCAACGCTAAGGAGACCAAGAGCCGCGGCGCGCGGGTCATCCTCTTCACCACGAAGGATGCCGTCGTCCCGGAGGGCGTGGCGGACTATGTGGTACGTCTGGACGACTACGACGAGCTGCTGATGCCCCTGCAGCTCATCGTGCCGCTGCAGCTGTTCGCCTACTATATGGCCGTCCTGCGCGGCTGTGACGTCGATAAGCCCCGCAATCTGGCCAAGAGCGTGACGGTGGAGTAAATAGCCCTCTCAGTCGCTGACGCGACAGCTCCCCCAGAGGGGGAGCCCTTGGCAAGCCGGGTCACTTTCGCCTGGTCTGCTGGAAGTTTTCAATAACCACAAAAAATAGTGCCCTGCTACAGAGGGCAGCAGCTTCGGGACAATATCCCTTGTCAAGCTGTTGTTTGCCTCTGTAGCAGGGCACTACTGTTTATAATAAAATTAAAACTTTCCTCGTCCAGTGCAAACCAGACCGATACGCCAGAGGCTCCCCCTTTGGGGGAGCTGTCACGCCTGCGGCGTGACTGAGAGGGCTATTACCAGAACCAATAGCGTTTCTTGATGACGATGTAGGCGATGATGATGCCCACGATGACCACAAGGCCCGCGATGAAGAAGGTCATGTCCACATGGACGAAGCGGAGATTCTGGGTGGTCAGCAGGTATTCGCCCGCCGTATCCGCCTCGAGGACATGGTCCTTGTAGCTGTTGAGGAACTGCCACTTGCCCTTGAGGGCATTGTGCAGGTAGACGCGGGTGTAGGCGGCGTTGTCGCCGGTCATCTCGACCTGAACGACGCCCGGCAGAGCCTCGCCGCCGTTGAGGGTGAAGGTGACACCATACTCAGAGGGGGCAAAGCTCAGGGCTGTGCTCACCTGCGCGGAGGTGTTCTTTACATCGCGGCCCGCGATGCGGATGGTGTAGTTATCGGCCTCGACCACGAGGGTCTTGCCGTTCAGACGGAGGGCATTCAGCATCTCGCCGGTGATGGTGGGGAGCTCCCGCTGTGGGAAGGTCACTTCATCGGTGCCGTCGGCCTCGATGGCCTCCACGACGGGGTCGGTGATGACCTCACCGTTGCTGTCGTCGGTGCTGCCGCCGCCGTTGCCGGAGCTGGAAGCATTCCGGTTGACGATGACCGTCACCGAGGCGGACGCCGTGCCGTTGGAGACGACCACAGAGGTCGCGCCCGTACCCACGGCGGTGATGACGCCCTTGGCGCTCACAGTGGCCACCTTGGTGTCATTGGACTTGAAGGTGAGGGACTGGGAGGCGGAAGAGGGGGTCACTTTGCCGGTGATGGTGCGGCTGGCGCCCGGCTTGAGGACGACATAGCTCGTGTTCAGGTCGATGGACTGACGGTCTGCGCCGCTGTTGACGACCTTGACAGTGGCCGATGCGCTCACATCGCCGCAGGTGGCGGTGATGGTGGCGGTGCCGGGGGCGACACCGGTGACTTTGCCGAAGTTGTTGACGGTAGCCACAGCGGGATCGGAGGAGCTGAGGCTCACGTTGGCATAATTCGATGCGCTGGAAGGCAGCACGCCCAGCGACAGGGAAGTGGTCTCGCCGACAGCGATGGTGCCGGAGGCCAGCGTGATGTCCATCTCCTTGACGATCATGGATTCGTCCAGCTCGGTGGTGATGGTGTAGACGCAGCTCACGCCGTCTGCGCTGGCGATGACCTGCGCCGTGCCGACGCCCACCGCCTGGGCCACGCCCTCAGACGTCACGTTCACAATGGTGCTGTCGTTGGAGATAAAAGTTACCGTGGCTTTGCGTGCGGCCTTGGCGGGCAGAATGACCGGCGAGAGCTGCTGCTGCGTCCCCACCGTCATGGTGGAGGCGTAAGTGCCGGTCTCGACGCTCTCCACAGCCGCAGCGGACCAGGGCAGAGAGCTGTCTCTTATACACATCTGACGCTGCCG
>ENA-OXEI01000283-OXEI01000283.1-human-gut-metagenome-genome-assembly--contig:-NODE-283-length-18260-cov-15.089371_pt1 | contig 18260 bp, 27 predicted proteins | sample MGYA00249361_ERZ652255 | MGnify/ENA primary metagenome ERZ652255 (study PRJEB26925, sample SAMN05826744) | human gut metagenome | biome: ENVO:2100002; feature: ENVO:00000062; material: ENVO:00002003... | reverse complement strand
TATAAGAGACAGCGCCTACCTCTCCCCGCACGTGGATGGCTACGGCATCCCGAAGGACGTGGTGGACGACTGCACGCTGTCGGTGGCTTTGGACTTGTGGCAGGCCAAGGACGCGAGAAACGGCATCGTGGGAATCACGGACGGCGTGGAACCGTTCAGAATCCCCACCGACCCGTTGCGCACCGCTTGGCCGAAGCTCAGGGCGGCGGGCTTGCCCGCAGGATTGGGCATCGCATGAGCCGAGTGGACGAACTCACCGAACAGCTCACGGAACGCATCACCGAAGCCGGGCACGGCCTGATCCTCCAAGTCACCACAGACCCGTCACTGGTCAAACCATCGCCGGGCAAGGTCAGCTTGGTCATCATGCCGCCTTACATCGCTTGGGACGGCTGGGAACTGGAACCAAACGTGACGTTCAAAATTCTCGCGGTGGCGGGAACAGCGAACACGAACACGCGCGGCTACGACCTGATCCTAGAAGCCATGGACATCATGCACCAGGCGGACGTGAACATGGCCACGGCCACTCCAGTCGGCTTCGACCTCGCGGGCGCGGGAACGCTCGCCGCATACGAAATCACACTCAACCCCATGTAATCGAAAGGACACAATCATGGCGGCAATCAGAACATTGGGACCGGGCAAGCTCACCATCACCGACACGGGTAAGGGGCGCGACTTCAGCGCGCAGGTCACCAAGGTGCAATTGGCGGCGTCGAACAACACCGACGACCCTATCAATTTCCTCGACGGCTCTCAGGACACCAGCACAAGCACCGATTGGACGCTTGAAGGCACCATCGTGGACGACTTCAGCGCCGACAACCTCAGCGCGTGGTGTTTCGACCACGCTGGCGAGCAGATGCCGTTCGAGTGGGTGCCGAACGACAAGGGCAAGATCAAGTGGACGGGCAACGTGAACGTGAGCGCCGTGAGCATCGGTGGCGACGTGAAAAGCAAGAACACCAACGATTTCAGTTTCCCCGTCACCAACCTCAACCACGCGGCCTACAGCGGAACCATCACCGCGCAAGAAGGAAACTAGCATGGCCGCGACAGCCGCCTACGTGGTAGGCCAAAAACGGTTCGTGTCCACCATGCGCAAGGCGGGCGCGGACATGAAGGAACTCAAGGAAGTCAACCGGCAGGCCGCGAACATCGCATTGCCAGCGGTGCGCAATCTCGCGCCGCGCGGCAAGAACGGCAGGTTGGCTTCATCAATCCGTGTCGGGGCGACACAGAAGGCCGGTGTCATCCGCGCGGGACGCAAAAGCGTGCCCTATGCGGGCGTCATCAACTACGGGTGGCCAGCCCGGCGCATCAAGCCGCGCCTGTTCGTCAACAACGGCGTGGCCTCGACGGAAGGCGCGTGGCAGCGCGTCTACAGGCAATTCATCGATAAGACACTCAACGAAGTAAAGGGAGCCTAGATCATGCAGATCGTGAAAGTCACCTACGCGGACGGCCGCACCGAGGAAACGCGACTCACGCCGCGCGCCCTGTGCCAGGCCGAGGAACACGCCCAGATCAACAACTGGGCGGCGGGCGACGCCAGCCGAATCCGCCAGTCCTACTATCTCGCGTTCATCGCCATGCGCAACGCCGGTCACACCACGCTCGGCTTCGACGAGTGGATGGACACCGTGGACGACATCGCGCTCGAACAGAAAGACCCGGAACCAGCAAACCCTACTCTCTGACCGCGTGGCCTGACGACTCGCTAGGCCGTCTCTCTTGCCTGCTGTCCCGCTATTTCGGCGGCACCCCGTGGGAGTGGAGGGAGAAGGCAAGCGAATTGGATTGGGCGACGGCGGTGGAGATATTGCAGGACGAAGCCGAACGAATGGAGGAAACCGATGGCGCATAGCGCGATCATGTCGGTGCGCATCACCGGCAACAGCGACGACGCGGTGAAGGCGTTCCAGAAGGCCACCAGCAAGGCGGCGGCGTTCGGCGGCTTCATGGGCGGTGCCGCGTTGAAGGGCGTGACCGCGTTGTGGGACAAGCTCAAGGACTTCGGCGGCGCTGTCATCGACATGAGCGACAGCACCGACAAGTTCGTGCAGACCATGAACTTCGCGGGCATCGACACGTCGAACGTGGAGAAGGCGTCACAGGCGGCGCGCGACTACGCCGACCGCACCGTGTACGACCTCTCAACGATACAGAACACCACCGCCCAGTTGGCCGCGAACGGCATCAGCGACTACACCGGTTTGACCGAGGCGGCGGGCAACCTGAACGCCGTGGCGGGCGGCAACGCCGACACGTTCAAAAGCGTGGCGATGATGCTCACCCAGACGGCTGGCGCGGGCAAGCTCACGACCGAGAACTGGAACCAGTTGGCCGACGCCATCCCCGGCGCTTCGGGCAAACTCCAGGAAGCCATGCTCAAGAACGGCGCGTACACGGGCAATTTCCGCGACGCGATGGAAAAGGGCGAGATATCGGCGGACGAGTTCAACAAGGCCATCATGGACTTGGGCATGAGCGACGTCGCCAAGGAAGCCGCATCGAGCACGAAGACCATGGAAGGCGCGTTGGGCAATCTGGAAGCCGCCATAACAGGCGGACTCACAGACGCGTTCAACCTGTTCAAACCCACGGTGACCGGAGCGCTCACCGAAGCCGCCGACAGCGTGAACGACTTCGCCGCGAAAGCCACCGGAGGATTGAAGCAGTTCACCGACTCCATAAGCAAGACCGGAGCGTTCCAATCCCTCACGGACACCGTGAAGGCCGTGGGCGGCGCGCTCGGCTCGATGGGCCAGGCGTTCTCCGACATCGCCACCACGATAGCGCCCGGACTGCAAGGATTGTCCGACGCGGGAAGCATCGGCACCCAGTTGGGCGACGCGTTCAACGGCGCGGCCGGTATCATCCAGGCGGTGGCCGACAAGCTCACCCAGTTCGGTGATTGGGTCAGCGCGAACGCCGAACCCATCGCGGGCGCGCTGGTGGCCATCGGCGGCGGACTCGCCGCGTTCAAGGTGGCCAGCGCCATCAGCGCCGTGGTGGCCGCGTTGCAGGGCTTCAGCATCGCCGCAGCCGCCGCCGAAGTGGCGCAATGGGCGTTGAACGTCGCCATGAACGCGAACCCAATCATGATCGTGGTCACCGCCATAGGCGCGTTGGTGGCCGCGCTGGCGTGGTTCTTCACCCAAACCGAAACCGGGCGCAACATCTGGAGCCAGTTCACCGCGTTCATGGGCGGATGCGTGAACAACATAATCGGCTTCTTCCAAGCGTTGCCCGGCAGAATCGGCGCGTTCTTCCAGAACGCGGCACAAGGCGCGCAGAACGCATGGAACGGCGTGGTCGGCTTCTTCTCCAGCATCCCAGGCCGTATCCTCTCCGCATTGGGCAACGTGGGCGGCCTGCTCGTGAACGCCGGCAAAAGCATCATAGACGGTTTCCTCCGGGGACTGAAAAGCGCATGGGACGGCGTGACCGGTTTCGTGGGAGGCATAGCCGACTGGATCACCTCGCACAAGGGGCCGATCAGCTACGACCGTCGCCTGCTGATCCCGCACGGCAAAGCCATCATGGCGGGCTTCGCCCAGGGACTTGAAACAGGTTTCCAAGGCAAGGTGAGAACCGCCATCGCATCCGTCAACACCAGACTAGCGTCAACGAGCATGTCCGCCATGCTCAACGGAACACGGGCGGGCTTGGCGGGCACGACCGTGGTCAACAACTACGAGGTGCACATCGACGGCACCGTGGTGGACCCGGACGGCACCGCCAAGGCCATCCGCAAACTCCTAGCCGATTACGATGGGGTGCGACGCTGATGGCACAACAACCATTCATGTACTTGGACACCGGCGACGGGTGGAAGCCGGTCAACGACCATCGGCAGGACATCGCCGCGTTGGATGATTTCACGATCACGTGGGGAACCGACGAACCCGTGAGCCAACCCGATCCGGCGGTGCTCACGTTCGACCTGATCGACCGGGCTGGCGACTTTGCCGGCAAGGCCGTCACATTGTCGGGCTCGCGCGCGCTGGTGCAACTCAGCGCGGAACCCACGTGGGACATGCTGCCCGACAGCATGGGCGCATGGGAGCGGATACGCGGCACCATCGCCCAACTGCACCAGCAATACGTGCCCACGGCACCGGAGGCTCCGGGCGAGAACGTGCCCACCCTGTTCATCGGCACGATAGGCCATGGCGGCACCGTCACCGACTTGGGCAACAGGTGGCGCATCCATTTGACCGCCACAAGCCTGATGGTCATGTGGAAACGCCTGCAATCACAAGGCCCCACCAGCGGTGAGGCGAAGCACGCGGGACGCCATTGGGTCGGCACCCCGGCCGCGCGGCTGGCGGAACTCAACAAGCGCGCCCAACAGGCGGGCGCTCCCATAGCCGAACCCCAATCGTTGCAATTGCCCCCGGCAGTCGCCACGTACAAGACCGACGATTACCCGTCGCAACTTGACTTGCTGTCGCGCATGTACGCGCACGTCATGCCCACGCCCGCATGGTACGAGCATTACCAGGGTGAAACCATCACCCTCCGCCCGCTGTCGTTGGCCGGATCGGTGCAGGTGCATGTGGGCGTGGATGGCATGCCGTACGTGCTCGTGGACGGCCAACACCGTGACACGTTGCCAGCGAATCTCGTGGCCGGCGATTCGGAACTGTCCATCATGGAGCCGGTCACGCAGGCCGTGGCCAAAACCAAACGCGCGAAGAACAACGACGGCGTGGTGGAATACGACGACATGGAAACCGTCTACACGGATTTGAGCCGTCTGCCCACCCGGCTCACGGACACGCAGAAAAGCGTCACGGCCGATTCGGACGCCGTGACCGGCGACGACTCCGGTGGTTTGCACACGGGCGGCACGTTCGCCCCGTCCGACGCGCAACGGCAGGCGGCGGCATCGTGGATCATCACGCACGACACCCGGCTGCGCAACGAGTCCATTAAGTTCATTGGAACGAACCTAGACCCGGTGTCGTTCCCGCACCTGTTCCGTCCCGAACCCTCCGGTCCCGTGCTTATCACCGGCATACGTTTGAGCACGTTGACCGGCATGGACGGGCGACCGGCGTTCTCCGGCGCGTTCACGACCATCGGCGGGCGTATCACGTTCACCCACAAGCGGGGCATGACCCATGAAGCGACCATGTACCCGCTCGACTCCACAGCGAACACCGGCATGCGCTGGCAGGACTTCACGGACTGGCCGGCCACATTCGCGCAATGCGTGTTCACGTTCGCGGAATTGACAGGGTTCACAGTTTTCGACAAACCGACAAGCACGACCGGCATCGACCGGCCGAACTGGGAAGGAAACCAAGAATGAAAACCACACCCACCTACGGCATCAGCTACATAGAAGGCAGCGACCTAGTATCGAACGCGGCCGCCGGTTTCAAAAAGGCGGCGGAAACCACGGAAGCCGCGTTGAAACTGGTGGACCAGCGTTCGACCATCCAGGGCGTGAAGCCCGCCATAGCGGGCACGCTCGCCACGCTCGCCACGATGAGAGGCGCCACCGGCCAAACCGGCTACGTGACCTCAGACGGCAATAACAACGGGCCTTACTGTTGGAACGGTTCGGCATGGGTGAAATACGCGCAGAACACGCAAATCAACTCATTGCAATCGCAGATCGCCGCGATAACACAGGGTTATGAGTTCGGCGTGGTCGACGCAAGCACCGATCAAAACGGTGTGGCCACCGTCGATTGGGTCCGACACTCCACGTCTCCTCAGGCAATGCTGGTGATGCTGGCGAGAACGCCGTCCGATGATCTCGACCGATTCCTGAGCCCAATGGTGTACGAGCTGACCAATAATGGCGCTCAAGTCAGGTTCCGCAGGAACGATAGCAACGCCTGGGCCGCCAATCAGCCGACGAAGTTCTACTGGCTCGCCCTCTGGAAGTAGGTCACCAGATGGCTAGGTAAGAGAACGTGAGCGGCCAGGACTCGGCCCAGTTGTGCGTGTCCAGACGCCAGAAACGCACTTGGAACTCGGTGGCGGTGATATCCCACACTATCGGGTTGAAGATTCTGGCTCTGTCGTCGCCGTCTTGGTTATTTCTGACGCGGGTTACGAGCACGGCCTTGGGTTTGGTCTTGTGCTTGGCGAACCTGACCGAGGCCGCACCCAACTGTGTTGTCTGGAGGGTGACGGTGCCGGACTCGTAACCCTGTGATCCCGTCTCATTTGAAAGGAAACATGGTGGATTTCATCACCGCGATAGCCGGCGCGTGCGGCGTCGCGTTCGGCGCTGCCGTGCAGGCCGTTGTGGCGTGGCTCAACAACAAAGCCACCCACGAGGAAAACAGCGCCGACATGCTCCACGAAGCGCAAACAGAACTCAAGGACACCATGGCCGACATGAATCTGTTGTGGGAGCATAACCGCGCGCTCATCGACCACATATACAGGGGCGCGCCACCACCCCCGCCGAACCCGCCCGAAGGCTTGTTCAAACACGACAACTAAAAGGACACAACAATGGCATTGAACATCAAACAAGTGCCCAGCCCGAACCATTACAACGGGCGCAACGGGCATCGGGTGACTCACATCACCCTGCACATCATGGTCGGCCGTCTCGCCGGCACCGACGCCGTTTTCCAGCGGCCGAGTTCGCAGGCTTCGGCCCATTACGGCATCGGCGGCACGGGTGAGATTCACCAGTACGTGAGCGAAGCCAACGGCTCATATTCCGACGCGAATTTTTCGAGCAACAACAGCACCATCAGCATCGAGCACGAGGGCGGCATGCAAGGCGTGCCCATGACCGACGCATGCGTGGAGGCGTCCGCACAGTTGTGCGCGGACATTAGCCGCCGTTACGGGCTCGGCAAGCTCTGGCACGACGGGTTGAACGGCAACGTGTGGCTGCACCGCGAGATACCCGGCACGGACCATTACGGATGCCCCGACCGAGCACCGAACGGTCTGCCCGTCCAACGGGTCATCGACCGCGCCAACCAATTGTTAACCAATCCATCTAGTCAAGGAGAAACAGAAATGAGCACAGCACTGGTTATCTGGGACGACGACAGCGGCGTGGGCTACTACTGGAGCCCCGAAACCGGCCGCGTCGGCCTATCACACCCGGACCAGGTCGTGGTGTTGAAGAACGCCGGCGTGAAAGAGATTCACAGCAGCAAGAAAGCCCCGTGGGCGGCGCGCGCCGATCAAATCAGCCAACTCGTGCAGGCCAAGACGACCGCGTACGAGAAGGCTCAGACGGCCGCATTGGAGGCCATGGCCAAGAGCATCGGCGCGGACACGAACACCATCGCCGACACCGTGCGCAAGGCCGTGGAAAGCAAGTTGGCCACGCTCGACATCCAGATCACCACCAAGGACAAGGGGACGGGCAAATGAGCGACCCCGTGAACACTCCGGGAGTGGCCGACCACAAGGCCACCGGCAGCACGGACGCAGAGAAGGGCTACACACCCGTGTTCAACAACACCGTGCGCACCATCGCGTATGTGGCCGGTCTCATCGCCGTAGCGGTCGGTTTCGGTTTCACCCAGTTCGGCGACCCGACCGTGGGCGATTACATCACCACCGTGGGCGGTCTTATCGCTGGTGGTTTCGGCGTGGCATACAATCCGCTGCGCATGGCCGGAAAGTAGCCCAATCATGACGATGGTGCACATACGATTACGCGCCCCGACCAACGGCGGCACCCGTGCCGGCGTCGGCATGGTCGTGTTCCAACCATCCGCCCGCCATACCGACGACGCAAGTGTGGTGTTGCCCGACACGTTCACCGTGGTGCTGGACGAAGAAGGCGAAGCCACCGTGGACATCCAGCCCACCGGTCCCGACTGGTGTTGGAAAACCGACGAGCAAGTGCCCTACGGGTCTATTCGCTGGTTCACCGTGCCCGACACGGCCGGCACGCTGGAATACGCGGAACTTACGGACGTGGACCCGCGCACGTTCAAACCGGGACGCAACCTCGCCGCATGGCAGGCCATCACCGGCGACATCAAAACCATGATCGACAGCATGCCCCGGTTCCTCACCGGGCACGGCTCCCCGACCATCGACGGCAAGCCGGGTGACATCTACCTCGACTTGGACACCATGGACCTCTACACCAACAACCAAGAAAGGAACTAACCATGACATTCGGAAAAATCGGCAGCCTACGCGGCGAACAGGGACCACAGGACCCACGCGGACCCGAGGGACCGCAGGGGACGAAGGGCGACAGGGGCGATCCGGGCCCCGCCGGAGCCAGGGGCGAAACCGGCGCGCAAGGCCCCGCGGGTCCGGCGGGTCCGGGCATCGTGTTCACCCAGGGTGCTCCCACCGGCAGCGGCGTGGCCGGCGCGATGTACGTGGACAAAACCACGTTCGATGTGTACGTGTGGAGAGCCGACTAATGGCCTACGACCGCATCGGCAATCTGAAAGGCAGCACGCCCGATGACACCAAGCTCCGCGCGTTGATTCTCGCGGTGTTGAAGACCGTCACATGGGCGCAACTGTCAGGCTGAGAGCAGCACGGCGGCCATGCCCGCGCGCAGCCGTTCGTCTGGCATTGCCACGTACACCTGTGTCGTTTCCACGCTCGCGTGACCGAGCAGCTTGGACACCAGCAGCAGGTCGTGCGTGGCTTGCCACGTGGCGGTAGCATACCGGTGGCGCAGGCTGTGCGCGGTCCATCCGTCACCGAGCAGGCTCGACAGTCTGTCGCCTATGTAGCTTTCCTCGACGTGCCCGCCGAACCGGCCGGGGAACACGTACCCATCGCACGCGCTTATCAGGTCGGCCAAATCATCCGGCAACGGCACTATGCGCTGTTTGTCGCCCTTGCCATTGACCACCAGCGACCGGCCAACGAGATCGTCAACCACGTCGCCACTGGACACCCGGCCTATCTCGCCACGCCTTAAACCGCACTCGGCACCGAGCCGCAGCATGATTCTCTCGGACTCGCTGGCACGCCCCAACGCGGCCAATATCACCTTGTCCGGGCACGGGCGCGGATGAGGTCTAGGACGTTTGACTTTCGGCAGTTCCATGCTTGGGTCATCATTGCGCCGGCCGGTCTGCCGCATCCATGCGAAGAAGCTCGACACCGTGTTGCGGTACGCTTTGCGCGTTTCCGGTTTCCAGGATTGCGAGGCGAACCACTGTGTCATCATCTCGCAGGTGACTTCATACGGCGAGACACCCAGACATACGGCCGTGTATGTCATTTTTCGCCGTCTGGTCAATAGTGTTTGCTCGCTGCGGCCACCGGCCTTCAGTGCCGCGAGCCATCCGGTCAATTCCTCATGCCATAACGGGGGCGCTACCCATTTTTTCGTCATGACACATCATGTGTCACGCCGCTAAACTTAGAATCAGCCGGGGCATGGGTTTGGACCTTGGACCTCCGGGATACCCAGAGGTCCATGGTTCAAATCCATGCCCCGCTACCACTTGACCGTCGTTCCCATCATCGGAACGACGGTTTTTTATATATTCCATGGCTTTTGCTGGCGTTAAGTTCTCATCCAGCAAAGCCATCAACGGGACGCCGAAGAAATCGGCCGCCGCGCAAGTTTCGTCAATGGTCCAATCGGCCTTGCTCTGAAGCCTCGACGCCATCGATTGCGGCGAGAGTCCCATTGCCTTAGCAAGGTCCTTCTTCATTAAACCGCTGTTGGACAAGATCATGTTCGTATTCATCGCAACAACGTCCTGCCTGCGCAATGTAGCGCTCGGCTGAATATCTAGCATTGTCATGAAATTCATTTTACTACGGTTTTAGCGTAGTACTCGGCGTGTTGGCTACGTCATATGGTTAATCTTTGGTCTAGAACTTCATCAAATCTTTAGTCTGAAAGTTTTTAAATGATTAGTCAGATAAGAAAACTCATGAGAGACAATCACGTCACACAGCGCGATCTGGCGCATGAGCTAGGCGTCTCCGAGCAGGCCATCAGCGACAAATTCCATGGCCGCTCAAATTTCACGTTGCGTGATGTGTCGCGCATAGCCGACTTTTTCGACGTTTCCACTGATCTCGTGCTTGGCCGCGAGCCGTTGGAGGTGGCGTGATGGCTGGCGTGGAACGTGTGGCGGTGCATGTAAGCCGTCTGGCGCATTGTCCCGCCGTGTTCTTCGTCGAGTTCTCTCGTGCCGGTTCTGTGGGGAACCTCGTTGTTCCTCTGGATCGTTCCGAGGCCGAAGCGCTGCGCGACGAGCTTGGCGAAGCGCTGTCGGGCCGGATTACGGAGGCCCCGGATGTTAGTTGATGGTTTTAATGATCTCCACGGGTTCAGGGCATCCGTCCCAGACGATGGTGAATTTGATGGGGTAATGGGCTTTGCCGTCCCCGTCCTCCACGTGTCCGTCAAAGAACGCGGTGCCGCCTTGCTGTCGCTCCTCGCGCAGTTTCGGCAGTTCAATGTTGAAGAAATGAATGTCGGACAGCGCCCATGGTTTGCTGTCGGTTCTTCCGAGATGGTTGTTCCATGTGTTCGTGTAGGTTCCCTCGACCGCTTCGGCGAACACGGAGATGTTACGCGCGGGGCCTCCGATGTTGGTGAGGACGAAACTCGCCCCGCTTTCGTCGATGTCGATTCTGAACTTGGGCGGCATGGGTGGCTTGGGAGTCGCCGACGTTGTTGTGGGGAACATGGCGTCTATCTGCTCGTTGGATATCGGTTTGGTCTCTTCGTCGTCTGTGTGGCGGACTTTACGCACGACATACCGAATGCCGGCGAACAGGCTAGGGACGCCGACGATTGCCAGGATCACTCCGAGGCCATTCCACCAATCTGCGGACAGCCATTCAAGAATTTCGTTCATGTCCATCAATCTATCCGTGCCGTTGGAGGTGTCTCATGCCGTATCTGAAGCCTGAATCGTCGTTGGACACGTTTGACGTGTCCTGCAAGGTGCGTGATGGCGGTAACCCGTATGAGTTCGGTATCTGCGCGAGCATTCGCGGCCAGTCCATGCGGGTAACCGGCCTGTCCATGGGCGAGCTTGTGACGATCAATCGTGAGATTGCCAGGGCGATTAGGGAGGCGAAGCATGCGCGTGCTTTGTAGGACGGTGCTACGCGGCCTGTGTGTTCTGGCCGTGTTGCCGGTGGTGTTGCTGACGGTTGGCTGGTGCGCCTTCTGGGATTGGCTTTGGCGTGATGACGACGAGAGGAGTCGGTATGGGTACGGCTACTAGGGTCTGCGTGGATAATTACGAGGCCTATCCGGGTATCTTCCGTGTGTCGTTCGACTCCGGTGATGTTCGCGCGGCGGTGGTGCTGACCCGCCCGCAGTTGGAGCAGTTGCGCTCGTGCGTGACTGATTCGTTGGCTCGTGACGATGCGGTGCGGCGAAGACGCGGCGGCGATCTGTGACGGCTTGCGCCGTCGATAACCGAATATGCCTTTGACCACGCCGACCGTCGGTTGCGTGCGAGGCGGGATAAAGCACCCGGCCGCGCCTTGCCCAGCGCGTTACAAACACACCACGTGTGGCGTGGTGGTTGAAGCGTCCCTAGCGGGGAGGCGTGCGGGTCTAGCTATGAGCGCGTGGCGTGTTCCCAGGGACGAAAGCGGCACCATCGGCTGGCCAAGGCCAGTGTTGCGCGTTCAGACCTTCGTCGCGGCATTGTGCCGCTGACCATATGCGACGGCCTTGGCTCCATGCCGAAATGCTTTGCATGTGGGAACCATTCGGAAATTCAGGAATCTTCGGATTCTTGTTTTTCCGCTTAGGGTTCCCCGCTCTAACCTTCCACCATCCGAAATCTACAAACGATTCATTCAGAGACTTATCCACTTATCCACAAACGAGATTGGGGGCAACATCATGGGCTATGCGGTTGATTACATTCCTACCAGCGAGCAGAAGCGCAGAAAGGTGAAGAAGAAGTACCGTCGAGAGCATGTGACCAGCAAGGCCATCAGGGCGAAGGACATGAAGAAGGCGGTGAAATGGAATCTACCCAAGCTTGAGTACGACACCACCGGAGCGGATACCGTGGATCGTTCCATCGCCATCAGGATTCTCCACTTGGATTGCATCAGCCGTGACACCGACCCGGACGGCGACCATGCCATGCAGCAGTTGGTGAGCGAGGGCATCGTGTCGAAGCCGAAGCGTGTGGGTGGCCGTCAGGTGTTCGACCGCGCCGACCTGATCCAGTCGTTGAAGGCGTGGACTCGTTGATGGCGGGCAAGTATCTGACCACGGCTCAGGCGGCGGAATACTTGGGAGTGAGCACCCGCACGATGCGCAGGTGGCGAAACCGCAACATCGGTCCCGCGTATGTTAGGTATTCAGACCGCACGTGCAGGTATCCGCTGGGAGGCTTGGAAAGGTTCAGGGCGGATCATGCCGCGCGTTGACCATCGTTTGAGGGTGCCACCCGCGATAAGCGCGGAAGTGGTGGCACGGTACGGCAACGACTGTTGGCTGGACATGCCGGGATGCACGAAGGTGGGCGACACGTCCGACCATATCGTGCCCCACGTGTTCGGCGGTCCCACTATCGTCAAGAATCTACGGCGGGCGTGCAGGCATTGCAACGGCTTGCGTCGTGAACGCATACTATCCGGTTGGCCTAGCGTGATCCACGCGGTCATCGGTCCGCCATGCGCGGGCAAGACCACGTGGGCGTTGGAGCACATGCAGCCGGGCGACATCATCGTGGATTACGACCGGTTGGCGGATGCGCTCATGCCGGGCATGCCGGACGATACGCCCGTGCCCGACGCGGTGCGTGACCTCGTGGCCGGGGCATGGCAGGGAGCCTATCGCAACGCGGTCACGCTGGCCAAACCCGTGAGCCTGTGGCTGGTCAAGGTCATGCCCGGCACACAGCGAAGCCCGCGCCTATTGGACGAATGGCTGGCGTTGGACTACGACATACACGTGTGTGATCCTGGCAAGCCCGTGGTGGTGGAGCGGCTGGAGGAACTGAAGGCCGGACGGCGTGAGCTGGCCAGCATGCGCCAGTGGTACAGGAGCGGCATCACCCAGGCAGGCATAGACTCAAGGCAGAAGGCGAGGCGCGCGAGGCTCGCGAGCCTTGGCCTACGCGATGGCGAACCGACCACGCCAGTCGTGGCCTCTTCGCCGCCGGTTCGGGCGCGGCCTCGCTGGTAGCCGCCCGTTTTTTAAGCCGCAATGCACCACCGATACCCCGCGCCCACCGTTTTCTTATCCCCACAAACCAAATAAAAAAGCCCGAAAACAGGGACGGAACCCACGAGTTCGGACTGATTCGTTAGCCAATTAGGGAATCTACAACAATTTTGGTTTGGAGGCAACAACATGGGTGAGTTCCATGGACTCGACGGCATGGAGGACGCCGGAATCGTCAAGGGGCCGCAGGAAAAAGCGACCGAGAAGTTCATCAACAGGTTCAGGGAAGGCAAGGCGGACAACGCCATGGCCGATTTCCTGTATTCGAGCATGCTGAGCATCGCGCGCAACATCGACGCGCAGAACAACCGTGGCCGCGAGATAAGCCGCAACATGACCTCCCTGCTCGGCTACATCCAACAGCTCGAAACCATCTACCCGTCCACACCTTCCCAGACTGACGACAGGCTGGAGGAACTCATGGCGGCGATGGCGAGATGAGCGTCAAACCCACCCCCAGCCTCAAACCACGCTACGCGACCCCGCGCAACCTTGCGCGTCCGACCGATGGCGGCAAGGAAGCCCGCATAGCCGAAGCGTTGGGCACCCCGTTCTTGCCATGGCAGCGCATGGTTTCCGACGTGTTCGGTGAGATAGACCCCGACACCGGCACCTACTATTACGACACTTTGGTGCTCACCGTGCAACGGCAGGCCGGGAAAACCACGCGCGAGCGGGCGACCGAAACCCGCAACGCGTTGTGGGGGCCGAACCGTCGTGTGTGGTATCTGGCGCAGACCGGCAAGGACGCATCCCAGCAGTTCCGCGAGTACATCACCGGTTTCGACAAGTCTCCGCTGGCTCCGTTGGCCGCTTCCAAGCGCATGAGCAACGGCAGCATGTGCCTCACGTTGAAGAACGGCAGCACGATACAGCCGGGCGGCACGACCGACAGTGGCGGCCACGGCTTCCAGGGTGATTCGCTGACGTTGGATGAATGCTGGGCGCTGCCAGCCGACAAGGCCAAGGCGATCCTGGACGGTTTCCTTCCCACGACCACCACGCGTTTGAAGCTTACCGGCGTACGGCCACGGCTCACGTTCTGTTCGACCGAGGGCACGGCGGAATCCACGTTTTTCAATCCGAAGCTTGACGAGTTGCGGGCGATGATGGACGCGGGCGAACCCATGGGACGAACCTGCTTCTTCGATTTCGGTATACCGTTCGGCAGTGATCCCGAAGACTTGGACAACATTTGGGCGCATCATCCCGGTGCCGGGCATTTGTTCGACTACGACCAGTTGGCCGATTTCCGCCGTCAGTTCAGCCAGGACGCGGCGGGTTGGGCGCGTGCCTTCGGCAACTTGCGGGATTCGGGAATCATCGACCGTGCGATAGACCCGCAACTGTGGCAGTCCACCAGCGCCAACGCTATAGATCCGGCTGAGGCCACCGGGCGCGTGTGTTTCGGCGTGGCCGTGGCCATGGGAGGCATCGGCACCGCGATAGTCGCATGCATCGAGACCGAGGCCGTGCCCCTGTTGCAGGTCGTGGACGTGTTGCCGGGAACCGGCAGCGCGCCGGAACGATTGAGGGAATTGCAGGAACGCTATCACGCGCCCATCTGCATCGACATGCGTGGGCCGTCCGCGGCGTTGGCCGACCGGTTGCGTTTGAGCTTGGATGAATGGGGCATAGCCCGTTACGAGCTTGTGGATATGAGGGCGGCTGACGCGGTGACCGCGCCGCAGGCGTTCATGAGCGCGTTGGATCAGCACGCGGTGAATCACGCGCCCGATTCAGACATGGATCGTGAGGCGGGTTTGGCCGGTAAGCGCATGAGTGGTGACGCTTGGCTGTGGAACAGGGCTGAGGGCGTGAACGCGCCGACCATCGAGGCCGCGACGCTCGCCCTGTGGGGATTGACGCACATGCCCGACGACACACCGCCCGGAGTGTACTAAAACGTGGCCGACGTGTCCGCTTATGGCCGCTATGGCCGCTTATGGCCGCTATTTTTTGGCGTGGCGCTGCCATGCCGCGCATCATGTCCGGCATGAGCATACGAGAGATGATGGCGAACATGTGGGGCGCGGTGAAGCGTTCCGCCAATCGCGTGTCAAGCGTGGCGACCGCGCCGTTCCGCCGTCCGGCCGGGCGTGACCCGTTGAACATGTCGGTCGTGTTCCGAGGCGTGCAGATATTGCAGACCGCAGTCAGCGGCTTGCCCGTGCGCCAGTTGCGGCATGGCATGGCCGTGGAACCCGCGCGGATCGTGGAACGCCCGGACCCCGACACGTGGCGGGCGGACTTCATCAGCGAAACCGTCATGGGCTTGGCGTTGAACGGCAACGCGTTCTGGCTGAGGTTGAAGGGCGTGGACGGCTCAACCATCGGCTTGCGGAATCTGCCGCCAGCGTTGGTGAGCGTTTCCGACGCTCGCGGCGACATCGCCAACCCCGACAAGCGCTATTGGTACATGGGGCGCGAATACACGTCAAACGACATCATTCATCTCAGATTCTTGAAGGTGCCGGGACGGTTGCGCGGCATGGGGCCCATCGAGGCGGCGCGCGAGGAGATCGAGGGAGCCATCGACGCGCGCGATTACAAATCAAGGTATTTTTCCGAGGGCACGCATCCCACGGGCATCATCAGCACCGCGAAGCCGTTGAACGACGAAGTGGCCGAGAAGGTCAAGGAAAGTTTCAAGCGCAACGTCGATGACGTGAAGGTGCTCACCGGCGACCTGAAATACACCCAGCTGGCGCTGAGTCCCAAGGACATGCAGTTTCTGGAGACGCAGCAGTTCGACACCACGCAGATAGCCCGCCTGTTGGGCATCCCCGCTTCGCTCATGCTCGCGGCGGTGGAAGGCTCGAACCTCACCTACAGCAATATCGAACAGGAATGGATACAGTTCGCGGACTTCACTCTTGAAGCCTACGCGCAGCCCATCGAACTCGCGTTGGGTGAGGTGCTGCCGCGCGGCACCAGCGTGGAACTCGACTGGGACAGCATGCGCCGAAGCGACACGAAGACCAAGGCCGAAACCTACCAGATTCTCATAGCGTGCAACGTGCTCACCGTAGATGAGGCGCGCGCCATGGAAGGCAGGCCACCACTACCCGCCGCACCAACCCCGCAACCATCGAACGACTTGGAGGAAACCGAATGAACGAACGCAAGGAAATCGCCTACCGCGGCCTGAAACTCCGCAAAGCATCAGATGGTGACGGGCGCAGCATCGAGGGCGTGGCCGTCCCGTTCGGTGACATCTACAACGACCCGTGGGACGGGGCGGAAACGTTCGACCGTGACACCGTTTTCGAGAACGCCGACACGGCCAAGCTCTGCTACCAGCACGCCGAACTGATCGGCGCGATCACTTCGGCAGAGAACCGCGACGACGGGCTTCACATCGCCGCACGAATCGCTGACACCCAGCTTGGGCGCGATGCGGTGGCATTGATGGACGAAGGCGCGTTGGACTCGCTCAGCGTCGGATTCGTCCCGTTGGAGGACGAACGCGACGAAAACAACGTGACCCACCGCCGCCGCGTGCGCCTCCTGGAAGTGAGTTTGGTGAGCTGGCCCGCATACCAGAACGCCAAGGTGGAGAACCACCGCAACCTCAATACCGAGAACAGCCAGGAAAGGAACCACATGGAAAACGAAACCATCGAAAAGGTGCGCGCGGAACAGGCCGAACAGGCCGACGTGCTGCGCAGCATCCAGGCGAGCCTAGCCACCATGAACAACCATGGCAGCTCGAATCCCGCCGCATCCTACCGCAGCTACGGGCATCTGCTCAAGCAGCTCGCCAAGGGCGACGAACAGGCGCGCAACGACTACGAGCAGATCAGCAAGCGCGACTACACGGGCGGCGTGCTCGCCAACAGCGACCCGCAGCCGGTATGGATCAGCAACACGCTTCGCATCCTCGAACAGCGCCGCCGCATCACCAACCTCGTGTCACACGCCGCGCTGCCGTCCGAAGGCGAGACGCTGAGCTATCCCATCGTCACCGAGGACACCACCACCGTAGGCAAGCAGGCCAAGGAAGGCGACTACCTCCCCTATGGCGAGATCAAGATCGGGGCACGAACCGCGACCATCGAAACCTACGGCGGCTACACGTCCCTGAGCCGCCAGGCCATCGAACGCGCCAGCGTGCCCTACTTGGACAAAACCCTTGAGGCGTTGGTCAAGGCGTACGCGCGCAACACCGAAGCCGCCACCCGCATCGCCCTCTACGGTGCCATCGGTGACGTGTCCGCCTCGGACAAAATCGACGCGGGCAAGGCATTGACGGCGATGACCCCGAACGACTGGCTCGACATCATCATCGACGCGCGCCTTGAGGTTGAAGACCGCAACACATCATTGGACTATCTCGGCGTTTCCGGCGACGTGTTCAAGGCCATCGCCCACCTGAGCGACGACGGCGACCGTTTCATGGACATCAGCGGCGGCGGCATCGACCGGCTCGGCAGCATCGACACGACCGACATCACCGGTTCACTGCTTCGCGTGCCAGTGGTGCTCATGCCCGGCGCGGCCGCAGGAACCGCCGCGTTCCTCGACAAGGGAGCCGTGACCGTGTGGGAGAACGGCAACAGCCCCTTCCAGCTCCAGGACGACAACGTACTCAACCTCACCAAAGACTTCAGCGTGTACGGCTACGCCGCGTTCGGCGTGACCTTGCCCGAAGGCATCCTGCCCATCAAGTTCGCCAACGCCTGACAGAAAGGAACCCGACCATGGAATGGAAGACCAAACTACCCAACATCCCCGAAGACACGTATGGCCCCGCGTTCGAGCCGACCATCATCGCCGCGATCAATGAACTCCGCGCAGCCATCGGCGGCACGACGGCACCGGAGGCCACCACCGTTGACACGCTCGGCGGCGCGACCGACATCGGCAAGAACATTCTCAAGGCGCGTGACGCGGCGGCGGTGCGCACCCTGCTGAACGTGGCCGAGAAACCGGCGGCCTGATGGCGGACGACCCACTTCTGAATGAACTCGCAAGGCAGGCCGGAACGCTCGACACCGACGACCGTCCGGCCTTGGCCGCGAGGCTCCGCGCGGCACGCGCCTACCTCTCCCCTGTCTCTTATACACATCTCCGAGCCCACGAGACTAGGCATGATATCGTATGC
>ENA-OXEI01000279-OXEI01000279.1-human-gut-metagenome-genome-assembly--contig:-NODE-279-length-18348-cov-17.004319_pt1 | contig 18348 bp, 10 predicted proteins | sample MGYA00249361_ERZ652255 | MGnify/ENA primary metagenome ERZ652255 (study PRJEB26925, sample SAMN05826744) | human gut metagenome | biome: ENVO:2100002; feature: ENVO:00000062; material: ENVO:00002003... | reverse complement strand
AGATCATGCCTAGTCTCGTGGGCTCGGAGATGTGTATAAGAGACAGCTCCGGGGCGATTTCGATGGCATCGGCAAGCGGTGATCCCGCGCATGTGGTCGAAGCATAGCCGTATCGCACTGCCGAAACGCTGAATTCCGAGATGGTCACCGGACGAGCCTTGAGGTCCACATCCTTGCCTTCTCGGGCCAGATCATAGGCGCGCTGGCCGTTGATTTTGATGGCTGAATAGGAGTTCGGCACCTGCTCGATGCGCCCGGTGAAATGATGGGCGATGACGTCTTCAACGGTCTGTCGTGAAGGGAATTCGGCGATAGTTCCCTCCCCCGGCAGCAGTTCGCCGTCGGCGTCGTCCGTGGTGGTGCGCTGGCCGAGTCTGATGGTGGCCAGGTAGGTTTTGTCGTGGTCGACGATGTAGTTGAGCAGACGTGTGGCGTTGCCGAAGCCGACCACCAGCACGCCGGTGGCCATCGGGTCGAGCGTGCCGGCATGGCCGACGCGTTTCATGTGCAGGGCGCCACGCACCGCCGCGACCACATCGTGGCTGGTGACGCCCTGCGGCTTGTCGATGACCAGCAGACCGGAGTTGTCAGGCTTCGTCGTCATCGTCCCAATCCTCGACCTCGACATCGTCATCATCGTCGAAGTCGTCATCATCGGGCTCGTCGTGCTTGTACGGATCGGCGTCGCCGGCGTATTGCGCGTTGGCGCGGGACTTGGCGAGTTCTTCGTCGCGCTTGTGTGCGAGCGCGAGGATGTCCTCGATCTCATGGGCCTCGCCCGGCACTTCGTCGAAGATGAATTCCAGTTGCGGGGTGAGTCGCAGTCCGGCCTTGGTGCCTACCAGGGAACGCAGGCGTCCTTTGGCCTGGTTCAGGGCCTGCTGCGCGCGGCGGCGTTCGCCCTGCTCGTGTCCTTCATGGCCGAGCTGGGTCCAGTAGACTTTCGCGATCTGCAGATCGTTGGTGACGCGCACTTCGGTGATGGTCACGTTGGCCAGTCGCTTGTCGTGCAGCTGCGCCTCCATGGACGATGCGATCACACGCTGAATCAACGCCGCGATGCGCGCGGCGCGGGGATTGGTTCCTGCCATTGCTGTCCTTTTGGTGAAAAGTTCTTGTTGTATCACGGAACGCCCGCAGTCGTGAACCGGCTGTGGGCGTTCCTTACCTGGTTATCGATACGAAGCTCGAAGCACTCAGCTACTTACGCTCGATTTCCTGCATTTCGAAGGTCTCGATGATATCGCCGATCTCGATGTCGTTGAAGGTGCCGAGGTTGATGCCAGCCTCGTAGCCTTCCTTGACGGAGTTGACGTCGTCCTTGAAACGACGCAGCGAGGAGATCTCGAGGTCGTTGACGGTGGCGATGCCGTTGCGCAGGATACGGCACTTCGTACCACGCTTGACTTCGCCGTCCTGAACCATGACGCCGGCGATGTTGCCGAACTTGGAGGAGCGGAAGATCTCGCGGATCTCGGAGTGGGAGGTGACGACCTCCTCGTATTCCGGCTTGAGCATGCCCTTGAGGGCGGCCTCGATGTCTTCGATCGCCTTGTAGATGATCGAGTAGTACTTGATCTCGACGCCTTCACGGTCGGCCAGATCCGCCACCTGACGGTTCGGGCGCACGTTGAAGCCGATGATGACGGCCTTGTCGACGGTCGCGAGGTTGACGTCGTTCTGGGTGATCGCGCCGACGCCGCGGTGGATGACCTGGATGCCGACCTCGTCGGACACCTCGATCTTCATCAGGGAGTCTTCCAGCGCCTCGACGGAACCGGAGGAGTCGCCCTTGATGACGATGTTGAGCATGTCCACCTCGGACTTGGCGAACTGCTCCTTGAGGCTTTCGAGCGAGACGATCTTGCGGCGCTTCGCGAGCTGCGCGGCGCGTTCGGTGGCCTGGCGCTTCTCGGCGATCTGGCGGGCGGTGCGGTCGTCGGATGCGACCAGGAAGAGGTCGCCGGCGGTCGGCACGGATGTCAGACCCAGCACCTGCACGGGCGTGGACGGGGTGGCTTCCTTCATGTGGTTGCCGTTCTCGTCGAGCATGGCGCGCACGCGGCCGTACGAGGTGCCGGCGACGATGGCGTCGCCGATGCGCAGGGTGCCCTGCTGCACGAGCACGGTCGCCACAGCGCCGCGGCCCTTGTCGAGTCGGGCTTCGACGGTGGCGCCTCGGGCGTCCATATCCGGGTTCGCACGCAGGTCGAGGTCGGCGTCGGCCGTGAGCAGCACGGCTTCGAGCAGCTTGTCGACATTGGTGCCCTGCTTGGCGGAAATGTCGACGAACATGGTGTCGCCGCCGTACTCCTCCGGCACGAGGCCGAACTCGGTGAGCTGGCCACGGACCTTCTCCGGGTTCGCACCCGGCTTATCGATCTTGTTGACGGCCACGACGATCGGCACCTTGGCCGCCTGCGCGTGGTTGATGGCCTCGACGGTCTGCGGCATCACGCCGTCATCGGCGGCGACCACGAGAATCGCGACGTCGGTGAGCTCGGCACCGCGGGCACGCATGGCGGTGAACGCCTCGTGGCCAGGGGTGTCGAGGAACGTGATCTTGCGCTTCTCGCCTTCCAGATCGACGGTCACCTGATAGGCGCCGATGCGCTGGGTGATGCCGCCGGCCTCGCGGGCGATGACGTTGGTCTTGCGGATGGTGTCGAGCAGTCGGGTCTTACCGTGATCGACATGGCCCATGACGGTGACGACCGGCGGACGCGGCTTCAGATCCTCGTCTTCCTGCAGCTCCTCGCTGTCAAGGTCGATGTCGAACTGCTGCAGCAGCTCCTTGTCCTCCTCCTCGGCGGAGACGATCTGGATGTTCCAGCCGATCTCCTCGCCCAGGATCTGGAAGGTGGATTCGTCCAACGACTGGGTGGCCGTGGCCATCTCGCCGAGATGGAACAGCACGGTGACCAAGGCCGCCGGGTTGACGTTGATCTTCTCCGCCAGATCGGCGAGCGAGGCGCCCTGACGCAGGCGAACGGTCTGGCCGTTGCCGGTGGGGATGCGCACGCCGCCGATGACGGGTGCCTTCATCTCCTGGAATTCCTGACGCTTCGCGAGACGGTTCTTGCGGGCCTTGGACGACTTGCCGCCCTGACGGCCGAATGCGCCGGCCGCGCCGCCGCGACCGCGACCGCCGCCGCGCGACGGACCGGTTCCGGACGTGTTGGAGTTGTTCTGGAAGCCGCCGCCCTGACCAGCGCCGGTGCCAGCGCCGGCACCGAAGCGGTTGCCGCCCGCGGGACGGGCACCGCCGGTCTGACCCGGACGGTTATGCCCCCACTGCCCCGGCTTGGCGCCCTGCGCTCCCTGACCGGGACGACCGCCACGGAATCCTCCGCGACCGCCCTGACCTGCGCCGGGACGACCGCCACGGCCGCCGCGATTGTCGTTGTGGTTGCCGTTTACGGTCGGACGGGCCATCGGGTGCGGACGGGGGATGTCGCGCGGGGTGGGCGCGTGCATGCCCTGCTTGCGGCTGAACGGGTTGTTGCCGGGACGAGGCCCCGGAGTCGACGGACGGGCGCCGCCGTTGGCGGAGGGTGCGCTGCCTGCGCCCGGCTGCTGGCCCTGGCGCGGCTGACCCTGATGGGAGCCTCCTCGGGAATCCTGCGGACGGCCGCCGGCGTTGCCGCCGTGACCAGGTTGGTGGGAACGCGGGCCGGGGAAGGAGCCGCGCTGCCCTGAAGGCGCGTGCGGATTGTGACGCTGCGCGGGTGAGGGACGGTTCTCGCCGCCTTCACGGTTCGGTCGAGCGTCACGCATGTCGCCGCGGGATTCGTTGCGATTGTCGCGCGGCGTCGTGCCGCGATTCGATGACGGCACATGTGCAGCAGGCGCCGCAGAGCGCGGTTCCGCCGGACGCGGTGCCGCGGCGGGCTTCTTGCCCAGACCGGGCTTGGCTACAGGTGCGGGCTTGACTGCGGGAGCACGATGCTCCGACGGTGCGGGAGCCGGCGTCTTGCGTTCCGCTGCGGACGCTCCCGGCTTCGCCTCGCCCTTCTGGAAGGCGTTCTTCAACTTGCGCGCCACCGGCGCCTCAACCGTCGAAGAAGCTGATTTTACGAATTCACCCATGTCCTTGAGTTTGTCAAGGACGGTTTTGCTGTCGACGCCAAAATCCTTGGCAAGCTCGTACACGCGTTTTTTCGCCACATTACTCCTAATTCTGGGCCGCGCGTAGACTCGCGCGGCTATTTTCCGATGACGGATTCTGCCCGTTTCATCGTGCAACCATGGTCGTGTTACCTCATATCTCGATCCCGTGGCATGACGGCATAACGCATCCACACCCGGTGTGCCGTGTCCAGCATACTAGGGACGTTGGATGTGCCGTCGGCCGCGCGTCACCGCCGTGTCGCGGATCACTTGCCTTCGGCAGCGACCTTCTTCGCGTGCGCTTCGGTGGATTCGATGCCGATCTTCCATCCGGTCAGCTTCGCCGCGAGACGCGCGTTCTGGCCTTCCTTGCCGATGGCCAGCGACAGCTGGTCATCATGGATGAAGGCGATGGCGGTCTTGTTCTTCTCGCTGATGACCTGCACGCCGGTGGCGACGGCGGGAGACAGCGCAGAGGCGACGAACTTCGCCGGATCGGCGGACCAGTCGACGATGTCGATCTTCTCCGGTCCGAGGTTCTCCATGACGGCGCGCACACGGGCGCCGCCGGGGCCGATCAGGGCACCCTTGGGGTTGACGCCATCGGTGTTGGCGCGGACGGCGATCTTGGTGCGGGCGCCGGCCTCGCGGGCGATGGCCATGATCGACACGGCGCCGGACACCAGTTCCGGGACCTCGCGCTCGAACAGGCGACGCACCAGCTCGGGGTGCGAACGGGAGACGACGATCTCGGGGCCCTTGACGCCGCGCGCCACGTTGACGACATACACGCGCAGACGCTCGCCATGACGATAACGCTCGCCGGGCACCTGCTCGCGACGGGGCAGAATCGCCTCGACATCGCCGATGGCGACATGCACGTTCGTCGGATCGCTGGCATCCTGCTGAACGATGCCGGTGACGAGCTTGCCCTTCTGGCCGGAGAAGGCGCCGAAGACCTTGTCGTCCTCGGCCTTACGGAACAGCTGTCCGATGACCTGGCGCGCGGTGGCCGCGGCGAGGCGCCCGAAGTTGCGCGGGGTGTCGTCGTACTCCTCGCCCAGCTCCGGTGCGGGATGAGGGTCATCCTCGGTGGGCTCCACCGGGATCTCCTTACGAGCCCACACGGTGAACGTGCCTGCCCGCATGTCGAGCTCGACACGGGCATGCTTGGCCGCATGAGGTGTTTTCAGATAGGCCAGACGCAGCGCCTCTTCCAGTGCGGCGTCCAGTTGTTCGAGATCGATTCCTTGCTCGATGGCGAGCTGATGCATTCCTGCCAGGTCCAGTTCCATACTCAAGACCTCCTATGAAGTTATAGCCGTGGTGGCGCGCATATGGTCACAGTCGTCTATTAGTGTAGAGGCCTATGCAGACACGTCATTGGCCAGATCACGGCATTCCATGCCGTGAGAGGAACATATCTTCGTGGTGTCGCCGTATCGTCGCGGCACTCTGCATCACCGCCCTGTGCGGCGCCCTGAGCGCCTGCAGCGCGCCCCGGATCGATGGGCGCGCGGAGTCGGAACACCAGCCCAGCGCCTGCGAGAACGCCTACTGGGCCGCCGACGCGTCGACGGCCACCATGAACGGCCGTCACCATATCATCATGCGATATCTCGCGGCGAAGCAGGCCGTCGGGCAGTGGAGCGAGGTGGCCGCCACCTGCACCCAGCGATTCGCGCAGGGCACGATCAGAAGCGCCCAGGCCGAGCATGTGGCCGTGACGCTGGGCACAAGGCTCGGTGGCAACGACACCTACCGCACGGTCTCCGACGACAGCCTGAGGCAGGTTCTGGGCATCGACCTCGACGGCGCCACCTTGGGCGCCATGTCGCTGGCCGAGGACCGCGCCGGGTTCGTCATGGAGGTGCTCGCCGCGCGGGATACGCCCGGCGCCACCCTGAGCCGGTCCGACCGGCACAAGACCGCGGGGCAATTGCTCTTCACCGCGTCCGGCTTGAGCCGCGACCCGCGAGAAAAGGTCTACGACATCCAGAAGATCCTCGCCTCGCCGACCTCGATGACCGATTCCACGACCGGCCTGAGCGTGCCGACAACGGCCTTGACGGAGATCGACTGCGCCCGGGAGCAGCTCGCCGCAATGGCCGATGACGGGGCGTCGGCCAAGTCGAAGCACACCGACAAGACCGGCAACAACACCAACGGCAGCGGCGATACCGACAGTGCAACTGACACCACCGACGTCAACGCCACCGATACCAACACCGTCGGCACGGAAAACGACACACGCCTGCGTGTCCTCTCCACGCTGATCTCCTCCCACATCACCTCCGCATTCGCACTCGGCTACCCCGACATGGACGCGTTCCTCTTCTCCTGATCGCATCACTCCCGCAGCCCTATTATGCATACGGGGGTAAAAGCAACACCCGTACGCCGCAGGAGTCAGCCCGATTGCATATGCGCAGCATAACCGTTTCTTCGTAAAAGGTCTCACGTTGCCGTGAAACCCGATGGGAAAAACGCCAAACTCACCCTCGATGACTCATCAATGAGCCAGCAACGACAACGTAGGGCCTATAGGAACTTTTGTGGTGTTTATGATCGAGGTCTGGCCTTGTACGAGTAGGCGTGTCGGCATGTCTTTTTCCCCGCGTGGAAAAAGATGCGCTCCCGGTGGTGGGCTGGATGGTGTGAGAACGCCATCCAGCAAAGCGAAGAAATGCCCGGCATGCGGGCGTGCGATGAAGAAGAACGGACGGACCGGCAAGGGCACGCAACGGTGGAGATGCCGGGCCTGCCGGCTGAGCTCGACGATGCCGCAGCGCGGCCGCAGACGGGCGCGGACGCTGGAGGAGTTCCTCTCATGGCTGCCGGGGCGTCGTCCCAGACGGCGTCGGAATCCACGGGCGACACGCGCGCCCTGCGCAAACGCATCGTATGGTGCTGGTCAATCCGGCTGCGCATCGCCCCGCCGGACGCGAAGCGCCACACGGTCATGGCCGACGGCACGTACATGGGCCACGGCTGGTGCCTGATCATCGCCATCGACGGCGAAAGCGGAGAAGTCCTCGCCTTCCAGTGGTGGACGCACGGGGAGCTGCGCCGCTGCTGCCGGCGGTTGGAGAAACTGTTCCGCGAGGGAAAAAGCTCTTCGCCTTTCCCGGGCCGGCGCTTGCCGCAGGTGGGCCGGTGGCGCGCACCACGAACCGGCTGGAGGGCGGCGTCAACTCGGTCGTCAAGAACGTGTTGCGCAACCACCGCGGACTGCCCGAGGAGCACATGCTCCGCGCGTGCGAATGGGTGTGCTACATGAAGACCGCGCACCCGCGGCCGGAATCGTTCATTCCCGACGATCCGCTGGAGGACGGGAAAGCGACGTCGCCCGAACCGGAAGGCGACGTCTCGCCCGCATACGGGATCGGCGTCGACTGGAACGAATTCCACACCGGCACGCGATATCCCAACGGCACCGACTGACGCCGAGAACCAGACCTAAAGCACCACAAAAGTTCCTATAAGCCCGAAAGAGGGTTCCGGGAGAATCCCGGAACCCTCTTTGCTGGCGGATAGGGCGAGATTCGAACTCGCGGAGGGGTTAGCCTCACACGCTTTCGAGGCGTGCTCCTTAGACCGCTCGGACACCTATCCATGCGCTGCGAAAAAACGCAACTTGTTCATTATAAGTCGATTTCCCGATTACGCAAATCAGCGCGTGGCGCACCTGCCACCGCTCCATCGAGCCTCCATCGGCGAGCTATCTACGTTTCGAGGGGTGGATTCAGCTCCTGCAAAACATCTATCTGCATTTCAAGGGGTTGGTGGTCAAGTATGACGGCTCGCTAATCCGCATGATTCCAATAGCGTAACAAGCCGAATACATCAGGTATCGCGTTTGAGCAACCCCCTGAAACGCAGATAGATGACCCGAGCAGCCTCAATCAACCCCTCGAAAGCGAGATAGCCCGCAAAACGCCCCAGGCAACCGTCCTCACAGCAGCTGCTCGTGGACGGAGGCGTTCACCCATTGGTTCTGCTGGACCTGATAGCCCGAGAAGATGCCGATGTCGAGCATGCAGTCGCGGTAATCGCGCCCGTGGGCGATGGTGATGTAGTTGTCGTCGACCATGCGGTTGTGGGTGGGGTCGAGCCCGATCCAACGGCCGTCGTGGTAGATCTCCACCCATGCGTGCGTCGCACCCTCGCCGCCCAGCAGGCCCGCGATGTAGCGGGCGGTCAGCCCGACGTGGCGGCACACCGAGAGCATCACGTGCGCGTAGTCCTGGCACACGCCCTTGCGCTGGGCGAGCGCCTGCTCGGCGGTGGTGCGGATCGTGGTCGAGGCGGGCGTATACGTGAACGCCTGATACACCTCGTCCATCACCTCCCATGCCTGGTCAATCGGCGTGGCGTCGGCCGGCAGCCCGGCGATGCGCTCCCGGCACGCAGCGATCATGGACTCGATGCACGGCCCGGGAATCGTCAGCGCCGAGTTGAACCGGTACAGCGGCTTGTAGATCTCCGACTTGATGTGGGCGTTGTCGACGAACGCGATGCCCTTCACCGAATAGCTGAATATCGTGTGAGGCTGCGGGATGAACCCGGTCATGACCACGGAATCGAACGAGTCGATGGTCGTCTCCAGTTCGACGTCCGGCTCGATGGCGACCTCCACGTCCACCACCTGCTGTCGCGGGCCGGTCGCAGGCACGCAGCGCAGTTGGAAACGATGGTCGGTGACCGGCGAGCTGAACGTCAGCTTCATCTCGTAGTCAAACACCAGTTTCTTCATGACGGCAGGCTCCTCGTCGGATAATGCTCGCAAAAATCCACTCTAGTCTAGCAGAAACGGCGGAGGTCATCCGTCAGCTGACGGCCGCCGACCGGTCACGCTCCGATCGGCGGCCTGCCCCTCACGGACGCTTGGCGTCCATGTTCATCGCGTTGAGCATGCCCGCGTCCTTCGGGTCGCCGGTGATGGCCCGGCTGTTGAAGTCGGTGAGGAACTCGTTCAGGCGGCTCGTCAGCTCCGGGTAGCCGCGGCTCGGCAACTGCCCGAGTAGCCAGCTGATGCCGGACACGAAGCATGAGGGCAACGGCATGCCGTCGAGCGTGCGCGAGTAGGTCTCCAACTTGGCGAGCGGCGCGTCGAGCTCGCTATTGTCCAGATGGAAGCGGGTGTACAGGTCGATGCGCTCGATGTACTTGCCGATGAACACGAACGCCTTCAGTGTGATGTCTGCGGTGGAGTTCTCGATGCCGCCCCAGAACGCGAGCATGTCGTCGGCGATGTCACGCTGCGAGTAGATGTCATCCGCGCTGGCGGAACGCTCGGCGGCCTCGGTGATGTTCTTCACCGCGAGCTCGACGTACTGCAGCAGCCTCGACGTCAGCTCCGGGCGCAGCACCACGGCGTTGTTGAACGCGGCGACGATGGCGGAGCGCACCGAGTCGGGGTTCGTGCCGTCGTAGAGGAAGGAGTGGATGAACCCGTCGAAGTCCTCGAAATCCTGCGGTAGGTCGAGCGCCTTCGCGAACGGGCGGAATGCGTCCACATCGGTGTCCATCACGCGGTCGTAGAAGGGGAAGAACTGCACGAGTGTCGTGAACGCGCGCTCGGTGTACCGCCCGAGCCAGTACAGGTTGTCGGCCTTCGACGCGGTGACCAGCGACAGCGAGTGCCGCTTCGAATGCGGAATGAGGTTCACCGAGGCGACCGACTCCTCGCGCTGCTTGTCCGTGCTGCCGTCTTCGGGCGCCAGCACCCACGTATCCTTGAATCCGCCGCCCTGCGACGAGTTGACGATCATCTGGCCGGGCACTGACGAGTAGCGCGTCAGGCCGGAATACCACACGTGCGTGTTCTGCCCGGTGACCACGAACGCGCGCAGGTCGCACTTGCGCGGGCTCACCTCGCCACTGTCCGGGTCGATCACGTCGATGTCGCGGAACTGGATGACCTCCTGCGCGATAAACCGGCGCGTATCCTCCTTGATGCGGTCGGCCAGATCCTCCCGCGCGGCCTTGTCGAGCGACGAGCCGAACACGACGCCGTAGCCTCCGGCTTCCGCCACGTCCTTGATGACCAGCTCGCCCATGCGGTCGAGCACTTCCTTGCGGTCCTTCTCGAACATCGGCATGTAGGTCGGCGCGTTGTGCAGGATCGGCTCCTCGTTGAGGTAGTAACGGACCATCTGCGGCACGAAATAGTAGATCGCCTTGTCGTCCGCGGCCCCGTTGCCGGGCGCGTTGATGATGGCGACGTTGCCGGAACGGTAGGCCGACAGCAGTCCGGGAACGCCGATAACCGAGTCCGGGTTGAACGCGAACGGGTCGAGGTATTCGTCGGACAGTCGGCGGTACACGGCGCCCACGCGATGCCGGTTGCCGGCATAGTCGAGGAAGTACAGCTTGTTGTCGACAACTTCCAAGTCTTCGGGGAACGCGAGCGCCGCGCCGGTCTTCTCGGCCAGGTAGGCGTGCTCGAAGAACGCCGAATTGTAGCGTCCCGGCGTGAGCACGACAGCGATGCCTTCGGTGGATACGAAGTCCATGGCCTTGCGCAGCAGCCGCGGATAGTCGCGGTTGTCGCGCACGTGCACGTCGCGGAACAGTTTGGGATTCGTACGGCGTTCGATGTCGCGCGCGAACAGCGGGTAGCTGGCTCCCGACGGGATGCGCAGGTTGTCTTCCAGCACCCACCAGCGCCCGTCCTCGCCTTGGACGAGGTCTTCGCCTGCGATGTGCGCGAAGATGCCGCCGGGAGGAGTCACGCCGTTGACTTGCGGAAAGTAACCGGCCGACGTGTACACGTATTCTTCGGGGATGACGCCGTCGTGGATGATGCGCTTGTCTGAGTATATGTCTTTGAGGTAGGCGTTGAGTGCGTTCACGCGCTGCTTGAGGCCGGCTTCCAGCTCGTCGAATTCGTCGGATTCGATGATGCGCGGGATCGGGTCGTATGGAAACAGCCGGTCGTGGTATTCGCCGTTCTTGTATACGCCGAAACGCACGCCGTTGCGGCTCAGTTCACGGTTGATGTCTCCTCGCCTGTTGACCAGTTCCTCGGCGAATTGTCGGGCTGACCGTTCTGTCATGGCGACTCCTTGTCTCACAGATACGCATGCTGAACGCTTATGCTCTATGATACTGAACTCGTCCCAGCGTATGCGGCCGTGGTTTCCGCATTCGCTCGAAAAATCGACAATCATGTTACGAATCGGTCGCGCCGCGAACGGTTCACCGGCATGCCGAACGTCTGCCTTCGCGCCCACCCCCGCGTCTACAGCGTGCGCTTGGCGCGTATACGCTCGGCCCGTTCGGCGAGCTCGTCGTCGGCGGGATAGGCGACGTGCTCCAGCGTCAGCCCTTGCGGCGCGATCGGCCCTGTGGAGCCCTCGCGCAACGGCACGGCCATCTTCTCTCGGAACCAGTCGGTCGAGCGCTTGCCCATGCCGACCTGTATGCAGCCGCCGACCAGCGAGCGCACCATGTTGCGAGCGAAGGCGTCGGCGACGATGGTGAAGCACAGCAGGTCGGATTCGGCGGCCGGCGTGCGGTATCGCTCCCCCATGCCGTCGACGACCAGCGGCCGGGTGGGAATCCGCCGCCAATATGCGGTTTTGACCTCGCGAATCGTGGTACCGCCCGGATTGGGGGTGGCGAACGAGCCGAAATCATGCAGTCCGATGGTCATCGCGGCGGCCTCGTTCATCGCGGCGACGTCGAGGTCGGCGTCGAGGTGCAGCACGAAGCCGCGCAGACGCGGGTCGACTTCGCTGGCACGGTCGGCCACGCGATACACGTAAGTGCGTTCCAGTGCGGAGAACCTCGCGTCGAATCCGCTCGGCGCGACCGTCACGTCATGGATGGTGATGTCCGCGGGCAGCATGCGTTGCAGACGGTGCTTGAGCGCTACGGTCGGCGACACGCTCATGTGCCCGACGCAGCGGCTCAGCGTTTCCTCGCCGATGTCGAGATGGCAGACCTGATGCGAGGCGTGCACGCCCGTGTCGGTGCGGCCGGCGACGGTCAGGCGCAGCGGCTCGGCGGGATCGTCGACCGGCACGCGCGTAATCGTGTGCAGCACCCGTTCGATCTCGCCCTGCACGGTGCGAATCGTCGGCTGCTTCGCCCATCCGAAGAAGCCGCCGCCGTCATATGCCAGGTCAATGCGCAATCTCATCACGCCCACCAGTATATCGACGCCGCGCCGAGTCCCCTCCCCCACCTCGCGACACCCATGTGCCGATACACTGTGTGCAAATGTTGGATGTAACGGTAAACTTTGTTTATATTGGAGCAAAGTCGCAACGAATGCGGCGATGCGCTAACCAATCAACAAAGATTCCGACAATAACAGAAACAACATTAACCACATACCCAATGGAGAGATTATGCGATTGAGGAGAGTGAAAGCGGCCATAGGCAGTGTCCTGGCAGCCGTGACACTACTGAGTATGTCGCTGACCGGCGTCACGGCGGCGCAAGCCAGCGATGACAATCTTGCACTGAATCAGACCGTAACGGCCAGTTCATATGAAGTGGCGACGACTGCGCCCGAGAAGGCCGTGGACGGCGATCTCGGCACACGCTGGGGTACCGCGCAGAACAAGGCCGCAAACGAATGGATCGAGGTCGGCTTGGGCGGCACCAAGACCGTCAAGCAGATCAACATCGATTTCGAGCGCAAAGATGCCGATCAGAACATCACCAGTTTTAAAGTCGAGCTGAAGCAGGGCGACACCTATACCAAGGTGTATCAGAAGGACACCCGCGCCAAGCAACAGGAGATCATCCTGCTTGACCAGGCACAGCAGGCGTCCGCCGTGAAGGTGACCGTACTGTCCGCCGACGGCGGCACCATGAACTGGGTCAACGTGGGCATCAACGAGATTTCCGTGTACTCCGCACCCAAGGAGACCGTGCTCGACACGGCCGACACGAACCACATGCTCGGCGCCACCATGACCGCCTCCAGCAACGAGACGGCGACGCTCACCCCCGACAAGGCGATCGACCAGAACCGCACCGGCCGCAACAATCGTTGGGCCAGCGGCTACGAGACTCCGAGCAACATCTGGCTGAAGGCGGAATTCCCGCGGCTCACCGCGGTCAAGGACATCCGCATCTATTTCTTCGAGCGTGACGTGAATCCGAAGCCTACCAATGTCCAGAGCTTCGACCTGTCCTACACCGACTCCGAAGGCACCGAGCACACGCTCAAGTCCGGCTACGCGATGACGGCCTCCGGGGCCGGTTATGTCGCTGACGTCGTCATCCAGCTCGATCAGGCCGTCAACGCCCGCTCGCTCAAGCTGTCGAACTTCGCGATCAAAAGCTCCGAATACAACAACGTGAGCGTCGCCGAATGGGAGGCGTATTCGAACGATCAGGCCGAGCCGGGCGCCACGCTCGACAGCGTGGTCTCCGACCTCGAATCCAACCACCTGACCATCGAGACCGACACCGACACGCTGGCTCTGCCCACTGTGCCCGACGGCTACACCGTCAAGTTCAACGGCGCCGACTACGAGCAGCTCATCGCCGCCGACGGCACCGTCAACCACCCGCTGGTCGACAAGACCGTGCAGGTCGCCTACGTCGTCACCGACACCGCCACCGGCAACACCAAGACGACCTCCGACATCCCCTACGTCGTCAAGGGCACCAACCAGCAGCAGGAAGGCAACAACGCCAAGCCGACCATCATCCCCGAAATCGCCGAATGGCATTCGACCAGTGCCGCCAAGCTGGCGGCCTCCGCCGTGACGAAGGTCGTCTACGACGATGATTCGCTCAAGGCCGTGGTCGACGAGTTCGTCGCCGACTACAAGGACTTCACCGGCATCAAGCTGACCGCCAAGAAGGGCGCCGCCGAAGCCGGTGCGTTCAACTTCGTCAAGACCGACTCCACGGCCGCGATCGCGCAGCTCGGCGACGAAGGCTACACGATGGACATCCAGGCCGACCGCGTGGTCGCCAAGTCATCCAGCGTGACCGGCAACATGTACGCGATGCAGACGATCCTGCAGATGACCAAGCAGGACGCCAGCGGCTTCGTGATCGGTTCGATGCGCGACTACCCGCGCTTCACCACCCGCGGACTCCTGCTCGACGTGGCCCGCAAGCCCGTCTCGCTGGAGATGATGCGCGAGATCACCCGCACGATGCGCTACTACAAGATGAACGACTTCCAGGCGCATCTGTCCGACAACTACATCTTCCTGGAGAACTACGGCAAGGGCGACAACGAGGACGAGGCGTTCAAGGCCTATGACGCGTTCCGTCTCGAATCCAGCCTGACCAACGACAAGGGTGAATCGCCCACGGCCGAGGACTACTCCATCTCCAAGAAGACGTTCAAGCAGTTCATCCAGGACGAGCGCGCCCTCGGCATGAACGTCGTGCCGGAGATCGACGTGCCCGCGCACGCCAACTCCTTCACGAAGATCTGGCCCGAGCTCATGGTGAAGGGACGGGTCTCCCCGATCAACTCCAACCGACCGCTCATCGACCACCTCGACGTGTCCAAGCCCGAGACCATCGCCAAGATCAAGGAGATCTTCGACGACTACACCAAGGGCGACGACCCGACGTTCGACAGCGACACGACCGTGCACATCGGTGCCGACGAGTTCCTCTACAACTACACGGCATACCGTAAGTTCATCAACGAGATCGTCCCCTACATCAAGGACACGAACACCGTGCGCATGTGGGGCGGCCTGACTTGGATCAACGACCACAAGACGGAGATCACCAAGGACGCGATCGAGAACGTCGAGATGAACCTGTGGTCCAAGGACTGGGCCGACGGCCTCCAGATGTACAACATGGGCTACAAGCTGATCAACACGATCGACGACTACGGCTACATGGTGCCCAACGGCAGCTACGGACGTGCCAACGCGTACGGCGACCTGCTGAACATCAGCCGCGTCTTCGACAGCTTCGAGCCCAACAAGGTCCGCAGCAGCGGCGGCTACCAGGCCGTGCCCTCCGGCGACGACCAGATGCTCGGCGCCGCGTTCGCGATCTGGAGCGACAACATCGACAAGAGCGCATCGGGTCTGACCGAATCCGACCTGTACTGGCGCTTCTTCGACGCGATGCCGTTCTACGCCGAGAAGACCTGGGCCGCCACCGGCAAGGAGAAGGGCACCGCCGCGAAACTCACGGCGCTGGCCGCCAAGCAGGGAACCGGCCCTCGCACCAACCCGTACTACCAGGCCACTTCGAAGAACAGCGTCTACGAGAGCTACGACTTCAACGACGGGCTCGCCGACGCCAGCGGCAACGGCCGCGACCTGACCATCGGCGACGGCAGCAAGGCCGCCGTCAAGGACCAGTCGCTCAAGCTCGCCGGCGGCTCCAGCTATGCCACATCCAAGCTCGACAAGCTCGGCAACGGCAACGAGCTGACGTTCGATGTGACGCTCCAGCAGGCTGCCAAGCCCGGAGACATCCTCTTCGAGGCCGACGCTCCGTACGGCACTCATGACATCCGCGTCATGGAGAACGGCAAGCTCGGCTTCACGCGAGAGCTGTACAACTACTACTTCGATTACGAGCTGCCGGTCGGCAAGACAGTCACCGTGACCATCAAGGTGGACCAGCAGACCACGAAGCTGTATGTTGACGGCGAATTCGTGAGCGACGCGACCGGCAAGTACATCGACAAGGGCATCGAGAAGAAGACCGGCATCACCGCCGCGACCTTCGCACTGCCGCTGCAGCGTATCGGCTCGAAGACCTCTGCGATCAACGGCGTCATCGACAACGTCATCGTCAAGAAGTCCGAGGCCGAGACAGACCAGTACAACAAGTCCTGCTGGACCGGCACGACCAATTCCGAGACCCAATACAACGACACGGAAGGTCTGCTGCGGTACGCGTTCGACAACAACCCGAGCACCATCTGGCATTCCAACTGGAAGGGCGCCACGGACAAGCTGACCGGTTCGAACTCGTTCTACGCCGAGATCGACATGTGCCAGAAGTACACGATCAACCAGTTCTCCTTCACGCCGCGTACCAGCCAGGACAGCGGACAGGTGACCAAGGCCGATCTGTACGTCAAGGCCAACGCGAACGACGAGTGGAAGCAGGTCGCCACGGATCAGGTGTTCGAGGCCAGCCGCGCCAAGAAGACCTTCATGTTCGACGAGCAGGAAGTGCGGTACGTCAAGTTCGTGGCCAAGTCCTCGAACGATGGCTGGGTCGCGGTCTCCGAGTTCGGCGTGGCGAACAAGCCGTCCTCCACCGTGCGCGTATTCGTCGCGGCCGATCCGGCCGAAGGCGGTACGGTGAGCGTAGCCGCCGAGGGCGAAACCGGCACCGATACGGCCGTGGACGTCGCATCCGGTGCCTCGGTGACCGCCAAGGCGGTCGCGGCGGATGGCTACAGGTTCAGCGGCTGGTTCACGACAGCCAGTGAGACGGCGGTTTCCACCGATGCCACGTACACGTTCGCAGCCGACGGCAACACGGCTCTGACCGCGAAGTTCACCAAGGACTCCACGCCGGATCCCGGCCCGAAGCCGACCATCAGCTCGATCGCCGTCACCAAGCCGACCGTCACCGATTACAAGGTCGGCGACACGTTCGATGCCACTGGACTGGCGGTCACCGCCACGATGTCGGACGGCAGCACGAAGACCCTGACGGCCGGCGAGTACACGCTCGCAGCCACGCAGGACGGTGCCGCGGTCGCGCTTGACAAGGCGTTCGCCAAGGCCGGAACGGTCACTGTCACGGTCACCGCCAACGGCAAGACCGCCACCTTCGACGTGACCGTGACGGCCAAGAATCCCGATCCGGAACCCGCGACGCTCAAGTCCATCAAGGTCACGTCCAAGCCGGACAAGACCACGTACACCGTGGATGAGACGTTCGCCAAGACCGGTCTCGCGGTGACGGGCACCTGGTCCGACGGCAAGACGGCGCTGCTGAAGGACAGCGAATACAAGCTGTCCGCGGTCGACGCCGACGGCAAGACCGTCGACCTGACCAAGCCGTTCACGGCCGCGGGCGACATCACCGTCACAGTGACCTCCGGCAAGTTCACCGACTCCTTCACGATCACCGTCAAGGCGAAGACCGTGACCCCGACTCCTGGCGACAACAAGCCGGGCGAGAACAAGCCCGGTGCCGACAAGCCGAAGCCGAACACGCCTGACGAGGTCGCCAAGACCGGTGCTTCGGTCACGGCGGTCGTCTTCAGCGCCCTGTTGCTGTTGTCCGCAGGCTACCTGCTGGTGCGTAAGCGCAGGATCTGACCGAATCACGTGTCATCCCCCGCGGATGACACGCTGAGACCCTAGAGGGGGCTCCCGGTTCACGCCGGGAGCCCCCTCTTCCGTTGCGTGCAGGTACGTAATAACGTGGATATGTCATTATCGCCTACTGTTGCGTATCTAAGTGCGCGCCGAAACGACGAGTCCGCGCACTTAGCTACGCAAACGGGGCTATTTGCGTTCCTAAGTGCGCACGGTTGTCGTTTCGGCGCGCACTTAGGAACGCAACCGCATCTGATGCCAACGCACTCGCTGGCGGAGGGCTGTCCGTGCAACAGACTAGGGCCCGTCAACAGCCTCCAGTACCACCCAACAAAAAACAGGGGCTGGAAACCAGTTACGGTTCCCAGCCCCTATCAATGTCTATGAGACGGGTCTCACTCGGCCTTGTCGGCGGTCTCCTCGGCAGCGGTCTCGGCGGGCGCCTCAACCGGAGCTTCAGCGGCGGCGGTCTCCTCGACCGGAGCCTCGGTAGCGGCGGCGACCTTGGTGGCGGCCTCAGCTTCCTTGACGACAGCCTTCTTCGGGCTTACCGGCTCGGTGACAAGCTCGATGATGGCGGCAGGCGTGGAGTCGCCCTTGCGCGGAGCGATCTTGACGATACGGGTGTAGCCGCCCTCACGCTGCTCCATCTGCTCGGCAATCTGAGTGAACAGCACGTGCACGACGGACTTGTTGCGGATGACGCGCATCACGCGACGACGGGAGTGCAGGTCACCGCGCTTCGCAAAGGTGATCAGGCGCTCGGCCAGCGGACGAAGGCGCTTGGCCTTCGGCAGCGTGGTGGTGATGCGACCGTGCTGGAACAGGCTGGTGGCCATGTTCGCGAGCATAAGGCGCTCATGGGCCGGGCTTGACGCCAGACGCGGGCCCTTCTTGGGTGTAGGCATAGTTTCTCCTTATAGCCCGTCGGATTCAGGTGGGCACCTGTCTCTTATACACATCTCCGAGCCCACGAGACTAGGCATGATCTCGT
>ENA-OXEI01000261-OXEI01000261.1-human-gut-metagenome-genome-assembly--contig:-NODE-261-length-19242-cov-38.008600_pt1 | contig 19242 bp, 9 predicted proteins | sample MGYA00249361_ERZ652255 | MGnify/ENA primary metagenome ERZ652255 (study PRJEB26925, sample SAMN05826744) | human gut metagenome | biome: ENVO:2100002; feature: ENVO:00000062; material: ENVO:00002003... | reverse complement strand
ACGACCAACGGTACCATTACCGATTTTGACGGTAAATATACGCTGAAGGTAAAAAGTGCCCAGTCCGTTTTGACAATATCTTATATTGGCTATAAGACCCAGGAAATTCCAGTCGGAAATGGTGGTAAGAAAGATATTACCCTGCAAGACGATTCCGAACTGATGGATGAAGTGGTTGTAATCGGTTATGGTACGCAGCGCAAGGGAGATGTAACCAGTGCGGTGGCTTCTGTGAAGGCCGAAGACTTTACAGCAGGTAAGATTGGAGATGCAGCCGAACTGATTAAAGGTAAAGTGGCAGGATTGACCATTGCGAAAGGCTCCGGTGATCCGAATGCGGAATCTACAATTCGTTTGCGTGGTGTGATTTCATTGCAGGGAGGCTCTACTCCATTGGTATTGGTGGACGGAATAGAAGGTGGTTTAGGAACGGTTTCCCCCGAAAACATAGCTTCTATTGATGTGTTGAAGGATGCTTCTGCGGCAGCTATTTATGGTACACGAGGTGCTAATGGCGTTATTTTGATTACTACAAAAAACGGCCAGCGCGAGTCGCGTACGGCTGCCAATTATTCCGGGTATATGTCTCTTTCCAAGTTTGGCAAGACGCTTGATTTCTATGGAGCAGAGGAAATCCGTCAGGGATTGACAAACTATGCTGATAAAGGGTATGATACGGATTGGTTGGATGCGGTATCCCGTACTGCATTTACTCATAACCATAATTTTAATATTTCCGGAGGATCAAAAAATACCACTTATTCTGCGGATTTTACGTATCGCAAAGAGGAAGGTGTGTTGCTTGAGACCTATAATGAAGAGATGAGAATGAGGTTTGATGTTTCTCACTGGATGTTAAATGATATGTTGAAAGTGAATTTCAATATGGTAAAGACATTCCATAAGAATGGTCCGATTGATGCGGCAGGTCTGGGTATTTACCGACAGGCTATTATGCGTAACCCTACTGAACCCATCTGGAATGAGGATGGAACTTTTTACGAGAATTTTGCCGTAAATTATTATTATAATCCGGTAGGTATCATCCGTGAACAGGATGGTAAATACAATAGTGAGAATACCCGGATGACGGGGAATATCACCTTTGAACCGATTAAAAACTGGCAGACCAACCTCATGTTAAGCCGTAGGGTTACTAGTGATCATAATCGTGGATATTATACTTCCGAATATTTTTCACAGAAGAGCGAGAATCACACAGGATATGCTTATCATTCTCAGAATGAATATACCACAGATAATCTGGAAGTTACTTCTAAATATAATCATACTTGGAATAAACATCGTTTTGATGCATTGGTGGGCTATAATTACCAGTATAATGTAAATGAAGGTTTTGGAGCTAATAACTATGATTATCCAACAGATTTTTATCTTTGGAATAACTTGGGATTAGGTACAGCTTTGAAAGATGGAAAAGCCGGCATGAGCAGTTACAAGAATGACAATACCTTGATTGGTTTCTTCGGACGTGTGAGCTATGGTTACGATAATAAATATAATGTTCTGCTGAGTGTACGCCGTGAAGGCTCTTCCAAATTTGGTGAGAACAATAAATGGGCTACTTTCCCTTCTGTTTCTTTGGGATGGACTATCAGTAACGAAAAATTCATGGAAGGCCTTACGTGGCTGAATAACTTAAAGTTACGTGCCGGTTATGGTGTGACAGGTGTCATTGTAGGTGACTCTTATAATTCATTAACCCGGTATGAGTATGGTTCTCCTTATTTCTATGATAATGGCGTCTGGCATCAGGGGTTAAGCGTAAAATCCAATCCTAATCCTGATTTGAAATGGGAAACCTCCAAGGAATTTAATATTGGTCTGGACTGGGCTGTATTGGATGAACGCCTGAGTGGTTCTATTGATGTATATCAGAAGAAGACTTCGGATATGCTGTATGATTTTACGGTACCGACTCCTCCCAATTTGTATAACAAGACTTTGGCTAATGCCGGCAAGATGCGTAACCAAGGTATTGAAATTGCTGTCAATGCTATTCCTGTACGGACAAAGGATTTTGAATGGAAAACCACAGTTACCGCCTCTCATAATGCGAACAAATTATTGAGTCTTTCAAATGACTTGTATGAGACTTCAAATCAGATAGATCATGCTTATTTGGGTGAACCTATCAATCTTTCTACCCAGCGGATGGAAGTGGGGAGATCTATGGGACAATTTTATGGCATGAAGTCCGTTGGTGTTTCAGAGAATGGCTTATGGCTGATTGAAAATGCAAAGACTGGTGAGATTGAAGAGTTTACAGACAATATGCTGTCTAATGATGACTACCGTCAATATTTAGGGAATGCTCTTCCTAAATTGTATTTGGGATGGAACAACTCGTTCAGATATAAAAATTTTGATTTATCTTTCCAGATGACAGGCCAGTTTGGTTTTAAGATTCTGAACGAGCCTCGTGCTTATTATGAGAACAACTCGATCGCTTATAATCGCTTGAAATCTGTGCAAAAGGCTCCTTATGGTGGACAATATACCTTATCAACAGCCCAAAAACAGACTTTTGTAAGCTATTATTTGGAGGATGGTGATTTTTTGAAAATGACTAACATTACGTTGGGCTATAACATTCCATTGAAAAGCAGTAAGTTTGTGAAAAATATCCGGGCTTATGTTTCTGCCGATAATTTATTCTGCATTACCGGATATGATGGATTGGATCCTGAAATGTCAAATGGTGATATTTGGTCTTTGGGTATTGACTGGCGCGATAAATATCCTTCTACCCGTTCATTCACTTTCGGTCTGAATGTATCTTTCTAACTTTTAAATGAAGAACTAACATGAAAACAATATTCAATAAAGCACTTTGGGCTTCAGCGATAGGAGCTTGTACCTTGTCTTTGGGCAGTTGTACAGATTTGAGCGAAACGATTTATGATACGATTGCTTCCGAGAAGTATGAGTTTACAGAAAAAGACCGGGCGGCCATGTTTGCTCCGGTATACAGCAGTCTTCGTGATGTGTATTGGGGATGGTATAGTTATGCCGATATGATGGACCAGTCGTCCGATTCATGGTGTATTCCTTATCGGATCAGTATCGGCTGGGGGGATTTGTACGTGTCTATGCACAAACATCAGTTCCATTCACAGATAGCCCATTTCAATGATACATGGAACCGTAACTATGCCGGTATCAATGCCTGTAACAAACTGTTGGCAGATGAAGTCATTGCTGCTGATATAACCACTTCTTCGCAATTAAGGGCTTATCGCGCTCTTTATTATTATATTTTATTCGATTTGTTCCGCAACATCCCATTGGATACGCAATATGAACATGAAGACGGATGGTTGCCCGAACAGGCAACTCCCCAACAGATGTGGGATTTCCTGATCAGTGAGTTGACGGATGTAAAGGGGAAATGTGGAACAAAAGTAGAAATGGGTAAGCTGAACGACTATGCCATCAATATGCTTCTGGCAAAAATGTATTTGAACCACAATGCATGGTTCAATGATTACTCTGATAATTCTTATTACGGAAAGGCTATTGATGAGGTAAATGAAGTGATTAACAGTGGCAAGTTCTCTTTGGCTCCGAATTATTCGGATAATTTTAGAGAAGATATTTCCGGTTCGCCTGAAATTATCTTTGGTATTCCGTTTGAGTTTAAATACGCCGGAGGTAACTATATGGCAAATATGTGGATGCATGTAGCCGGACGTGCAACGTGGCAGTTTAACGGATGGGCTACCGGTGGAGCGGCTGTTCTTCCTCAATTTCTGGAAACATACGATGAAAAAGACAGTCGCTATAAAGACTGTTGGATATCAGGACAGCAATATGACTATGCCGGTGCTCCCATTTATGTGGACAGTGAACCGTTGGTATATACTCGGGAATTACACAGTATAGACAACCCCGGTTGCTATCCCTTTGAAAGTGAACGCTTGGTGAAATATGAAATACTTTCAGGCGACTATGGAACTTCTTATGATGATGTGCCTTTCTTCCGTTTGGCTGATGCTTATTTTATTAAAGCGGAGTGCTTGCTTCGTTTAGGTGGTTACAATGGAGAAAGCGAGCAAGTGGCGGCCGATTTGGTAACAGCTGTACGCCAACGTGCCTTCAAGTCCGATCCCGGTAAAGCAACGGTTACTGTAGCTCAATTGAAGGGTGGCAGCCGTTATAACTACGGACATCGGGAGAATCAGGGAATCATGGGAGAAGCCGATAACTGGATTATCACAGAAGAAGGGGGCGATGATATTGAACTGGGTGGTTTGTTGGACGAACTGGCCTGGGAGTTTGTGGCAGAGCATCACCGTCGTCAGGACTTGATCCGTTTCCGTATAAACGGAACCAATCAGAATGTATATAATGGCAAGTCATGGTTTTGCAAAGATGCGAAGACGGATAAGACAGACAGGCATTGTGATATTTTTCCGTTACCTAAGTCTGCATTGGATGGCAACATTAAGTTGAAGCAGAATCCGGGATATTAGATTAAAAATTATAAAATTAAAATTATGAGAAAGTATATTCTTTTCATATATATGGTTTGCCACTTATTGCATGTTTATGCAGGGAATTTGGAAAATAAAATAAATTCTTCATATCCACATTTGGTCAGGGTTTCAATGATAAAAACTTTAGGCTCTCATCAAACTCCGGTGACAATAGAGGTATCATCTCCAGTGAGAGGCATCATCTCTAATTATAATGGGATAAACTCAATAGTAGAAACCCCTGTTATTATCGGTCCCAATTTAGTAATGTTATCTTTTCGAATATCTGGACCTTTTGAATCAGGAGTACACTATCGTAGCTTGCATATAACTAATAGTTTAGGATATGATAAAATTGTAAAAATTAGTTCAATAGATACGTTTCAAGATGTAATACCATTGGATCCTAATGCTACTACAGTAATAACTATAATGATAACAGATTAATAAAAAGAATAGTACGATGAAAAAGAATTTTATATATGCTTTAATTGCTTGTTTCACTCTGTCACTGGCTGCATGCAGTACGGATCCGGAGGATGCTACCAGCAAGCATGTGTACGGGGAGAATGAAAACCCCTATCTGAAGACGAATGCGGATGCTGTGGTTTCTACCAAAGCAGAGTTTCCCATCAGCCGTTTGGAAGCGAAGACGGTTAAACTGACTGATTATGCAGAAAAGTTTCATACGTATTTGGGAATGACGGTAGATGAGACGTTGGCTGCATTGTCTAATGGGAGTGTGGTGTTTTATCCTATCAATATATCGAAAAACTGTTGGAATAGAACAGCTCCTACCAAGGGTACCAACGGTTGGTACTATAATACGGCAGGCGGTGTTTGTGATGCAGCTTCTGGTATAGCTAGTATTGAGTTGGATGCAACAAAGAAGGAGCTGGTTCTTAATGTGCTCGAAACCGCTTCTGTAGGTACAATTATGTCGATTAATGTCGGATTTGCTATAAACAATGGTGCCGACTTTGATGATTATATTCGTTTTTCTTTTGATGTAACTGTTACTGACCCCTCTAAAATTGTAATAAGTGGTACATTGGCAGCAGGAGATTATGCGGGATTTTCAATCAACTTTGCAGATTATGCCGATGCTATAGAACCATGTATCGGATTATCCGTAGACGAATTTTCAAAACAAGTAAAGAACAGCGGAGATGCTAGAGGTGACTCTTCCATAACTCCTACAATTGCTATGTACCCCGTTAAGGAAGACGGGACTTGGGATGAAACTAGCGAGTATACAGCCAATGGTCTTGGTTATTGGTTTGACGGAAAATCGAATGTTTCATCGTATGGAGATAATTGTGTCTACTTTATTGAATCTGGTGAAGGAAGTGTTTTTGTGGGACGCTATGTTAATATTGCCTCAGGAACCACTATAAAGGCGCATTTTGTATATGCGATGATAGAGGATCATAGCCGATATGTTGAATTTATTGTCTCGGGAACAATGGAATAATATACTTGGTAAACAATGGAATCTGTTCTTCATTGGAACAGGTTCCATTAATAGTATTAAGTCAGGAGGACTTTGGATAATATGGTACCGGATATTTAGGGTAGACACTGAAAATAGGTATTCCTATTCGCTCTTCCACCCGATAAAAAAATAGTCTAAACGAATGGAAGAATAGTACAACCGCCTAACTGTCAAATCCATAAAATGAGATTTATTGGACGATTCTGCCATTACATTATATTATATATTCCCTTTCTTGTAATTTTTTTATTTTACTTTGCAAGTGAACAATGTATACAACCGATAGATTATGAAAAACAACAAGAAACTCTATCTTGCAATTTTATCTTTGCTTTTATTGATTGGAAATGCTTCATTTGCAGCCAAGGAAAAGAAATATGTACTCTCTTCACCCGATGGAACATTGAAAGTGGAAATCAGCGCCGGAAACGAACTGGCCTACCAAGTGATGCATGGAAATGATACAATTCTCTCACACTCTAATATAGGTTTGGTTCTGGAAAACGGAACTATAGTAGGTAAAACTCCCCGTATCACAGGGGAAAGAAGGAGAAAGATAAAGGATAACATAGAATCACCTTTTTACCGTTTCAAGGAGTTCGTTGCAACAGGCAACGAACTCGACTTGAAGCTGAAAGGCGGGTTCGGAATCATCTTCCGTGCATACAATGAGGGAGTCGCCTATCGATTCTATACCACACAATCTTCGGATATCATTATAAAGGAGGAACAGGCCGAGTTTAATTTTAAGGAAGATTATACGGCTTATCTTCCTTATACCACCAATGATAAAAAACCGATGGCGATGGCTTATCAGAATGTATATGACATCATTCCTCTGTCAAAAGCACAGCCTAAACTGGCTTTTCTTCCGGTTACCGTGGATTGCGGCAGCGTAAAACTGACCCTGTTGGAGTCCGACCTCGAAGCTTATCCGGGCATGTTTGTGCAGTCACAGCAGGGAAAGTATGGATTGAAAGGTGTCTTTGCTCCTTATCCGGCTAAAACAGACTTTTATCCTTGGCGGAAGCAGGAATATGTAACTGAAACTACCGATTTTATATCCCGTAGCCGTGGCTCCCGTTCCTATCCGTGGCGTGTGTTGGCCATTACGGAGAAGGATACGGATATGCCGGTCAACAACCTGGTCTATGCTCTGGCTTCTCCCAACCGTATCGGTGATACCTCATGGATAAAGACAGGCAAAGTGGCATGGGATTGGTGGAATGACTGGAATCTGAAAGGAGTGCCGTTTAAAGCCGGTATCAACATGGATACGTATAAATATTATATCGATTTCGCCAGCCGGAACGGATTGGAGTTTATTGTGTTGGATGAAGGATGGTATGATCCGAAGAGCGGGGATATGCTGACCGTTATTCCCGAACTTGATTTGACGGAGCTGATAGCATACGGCAAATCCAAAGGGGTGGAAATAGTGCTTTGGACGGTGTTTAATGTACTCGACAGCCAATTGGAAGCAGCTTGTAAGAAATATGCGGATATGGGAATCAAAGGTTTTAAGGTGGATTTCCTGGATCGTGATGATCAGACTGCCGTCGAAATGGTGTATCGCATCGCTGAGATGACGGCCCGGTATAAATTAACCCTTGATCTGCACGGCATTTACAAACCGACAGGTATCAACCGTACCTACCCCCATATTATCAATTTTGAAAGCGTGTTCGGCATGGAAGAGGTGAAATGGACGGATATCAAGAATAATATGCCTCTTTATGATGTTACTTTCCCCTATATCCGTATGATGGCGGGACCGGTGGATTATACGCCGGGAGCTATGCGCAATGCCACGAAGGCAGATTGGCGCGCCATGTATTACACACCGGCCAGCATGGGAACCCGGTGTCATCAGCTGGCTGCCTATATTGTACACGATTCTCCTTTTACCATGTTGTGTGATGCGCCTACCAACTATCTGAATGAGCAGGAATGTGTGGATTTCATAGCTTCTCTGCCTGTGGAGGTGGATTCTACTTTTATTGCTTCGGGCGAGTTGGGAAAATATATTGTAACGGTGCGTAAGAAGGATGTGAACTGGTATATCGGCGGTATGACCAATTGGGATGAACGTGATGTGCAGCTCGATTTCTCTTTCCTTCCCGAAGGAATGTCTTATACGGCTGTTTTGTTTAAAGACGGTGTGAATGCCAATAAGCAGGCCGAGGACTATCGCAAGGAAACCATCCGGATTGATAAGGACAGCCGGTTGACTTTGCATCTGGCATCGGGAGGCGGATTTGCCATGAAGTTGGAGCTTTGCCCTGTTCACGGACAGGTTACCAGTATCCCTGAAGGGAAAAATATTCCTTCTTTCTATCAGAAATACATAGAAACAGAAGGTCTGTATGTCACCTCTTCCGGGAAGGTGAGCGATGAGGCCTTATTGAAAGCCTGTGATATCATCAGTTTGATGTTGGCAAAACGTCCGGATGTGAAGGCGCACATGGTGAAGAAAGGTTGCCACGTCATGGTTATCGGTAAGGATGAGGAAACTTGCGATTTGCCGGAGTTTGCCCATATCTGCAATTGTGAGGACAGCATTAAATATTGGAACTGGCGTGCCCGTGGTTTTGGCGGAGCACCGGAAGATGAATTTTCATCCAGTTGCGGAGAAGAGAATCTGCTGGCATTGCCGCAGGATAAATATGTAGGTGAGAATATCCTGATTCATGAGTTCGCTCACCTTATTCATACGGTAGGTATAGTGGGAGTGGAGCCAGACTTTAATGAGCGTTTGGAGGCACTTCGTCAGAATGCAATCCGGAAAGGGCTGTGGGAAAAGACGTATGCAGTGAGCAATAAAGAGGAATACTTTGCCGAGTGCGTACAGTCTTTCTTTAACTGTAACCGCTATGCCGAACCTGCAAACGGAGTTCATAACTGGGTGAACCGCCGCACGAAACTGAAGACGTATGATCCGGATATGTACCGGTTGTTGCAGGAATATTTTTATGAGATAGAAATTCCCATTCATAATGTGGTGCATGAATAAGCGTCGCAGGGACAAATAGAATTTTGCTATATAGAGATGAATAAGATACGATTGGTTGTTGCTTCCTTATTGTTGGGAGCTGCTACAGGTTTTGCTCAGAAGCCTTTTAATGCTTCGGGTACGGGGAATCCCATTATTCCCGGATATTTTGCCGATCCCACGGTGAAGAAGTTTGGCGATACGTATTATATGTATGCCACTACGGATGGCAGTGGGGCCGGTTTCGGTCCTGCACAGGTGTGGACCAGCAAGGATTTTGTAAACTGGACGTTAATGCCCATGAACTGGCCGGACAGTCATTGGATATGGGCTCCCGATGTGATGAAACATACGGATGGGAATTATTATTATTTTTATTGTCAGCCCTGTATGATTCATTGCGGGGTCAGTGAAACGCCGCGTGGTCCTTGGAAAAATATATTGGGCGAAAGTGAGGCTGTTCTTGTACCCGACCGTTTTGTGACGAATGCCATTACATTGGACGGGCAGACCTTTGTGGATGATGATGGTTCTGTATATTTGTATTGGGGGACTTGGGGAATTTATAAAGGTTTCGGTTGCGGAGCCGGAAAACTGGCTTCCGATATGAAGAGTTTTACTGAAACGCGTCTGATTCCAAATACGGAAGCCACGGATTTTTTTGAAGCGCCCTTTGTGATGAAACGAAAGGGGATCTATTATTTTATGTATTCTTCGGGTTCCTGTCACGACCACACCTATCGGGTGCAGTATGCCACTTCGGACAAGCCTATGGGGCCGTACACCTATCGGGGATGTATTCTTGAAACCAATACCGACGGAACAATTCATGGGCCGGGACATCATAGCGTTTTGAAAGAAGGCAATGAATATTATATGGTCTATCACCGTCATGATAATCCGCATTCCAACCGCGGATTTCATCGTCAGCTTTGTGTGGACCGTATGGAGTTTGCCGAAGATGGAAGTATTAAACCCCTTATTCCCACTCATGACGGAATAGGTGCATTGGCATCTTCTGTAGTGAAATCAAAAAATCTGGCATTGGGTGCTAAGGTGAGGGCTTCTTCTTTTTATGATGCCGATTTCCGTCCCGAATATGCTGTAGATGATAATAACGGAACTTTATGGCGTCCTCGTGGAATGGGACAGGAGTGGATAGAAATGGATTTGGGTGTTGCCCGGCAGATACAAACTATCTGGACTCAATTTGAGTATGGCACACAATTTTATCAATATTTAATTGAAACTTCTGTCGATGGCAAGCATTGGTCTGTTTTCGCTGATAAGCGGAATAATCGTCTGGCAGGCAGCCCGATGGTCGATTTTGGCAAGGTGAAGGCTCGTTATGTCCGCCTTACCTTTACCGGAGGACAGAAGAACGGATTTGGCGGGGCGGTCTGGAACTTGAAAATCTTTGAGGGTGTGGAAGCATCGGCTCCGCAACAATGGCTGGGACTTACCGCCGCCGATTGGAATGGTCGTGAATGGCAGAACAATGAAGGGATGCTGGGAGGGGCTTTTACTTTGAAGGAAGGTTCGGCACGCATACAGCGCATCGGTGGGCGTGATGCGTTGGTACTGGAACCGGGAACTACATTGGAGTATAGTCATCCGTTACTCTCCTCGTCCAAAGAGCATACCGTTAGTGGGTTGGTTTACAGGTCAGGTAAATGGCAGAGTTATGAAGCGGGGTCGTGTCTTTCATCAGGAGCGATTACGCTGCATAGTTCCACCGAACCTTTGGTCATTACCAATTTCCGTTACTACAATTGGAAACAGGAAGCGGCGGAAAAGGCATACGATGCGGAAACGGATATCGTGCGTCTGCCTGTAGCTGATCAGCAGAAACATGGGCTGGTGGTCAGTCTTTCTGCCGATGATTTTGTAGTGAACGATACGGTTCCTTATCTGGAAAACCGAGGAGTAAAAGGGTATTTTGAAGCCCGGAAATTACCTCTCGTTGTGAAAGAAGTGAAAGGGAAAAAGGCATTTCATTTTGAGGGTACTCAGGTCTATACTTCCAGTTTTATGCTTCCTGCCACTTTGCAGGATAATGCTCCTTATACCTTGGAGGCGTGGGTACTGAATGATTCCATTAGTGAAAATGAATGTGTGGCCGATTTTACTACCTCGCATGATGAATTGGAGAAAATCATGTTGGTCAACGGCACGGAGCCTCGTTGTGGAGTAATCAATCACTATGGCTGGTATGAAGATGCAGGATATAAGGACATGAAGGAATTGGCAGGAAAGTGGCAGCACATCTATATCTGCTTTGATGGGCGGATGGAACAGGTTTATATCAATGGAAAATTAGTCAGTGAGAAAGATATCCAGTTGCTGGTGAAACCGTCACAATTCATCACATTGGGACGCAATGCCGAAGGAGACTGGCCCTTTACCGGTTATCTGCACTCATTGAAATTATGGGATGAATATCTACCATTGAAAGAGTGATTCACCCTTTTCCTATGACCGGAATATGTATTTTTGCAAAAACTATGATAAACAATTAAATGATAGAACCATGAAGAAACTTTTAGTCACTGCTCTGTTGACTGCTACCGTAGCAGGCGGAACAGCGCAAGTAAAAAATCAGTCGCACGGCTATCCTATCGACCCCGTACCTTTCACTTCGGTGAAAGTAACCGATTCATTCTGGGGGCAACGGCTGAATGCCAGCCGTGAAGTAACGATTCCTCTGGCGTTCAGTAAATGTGAGGAAACAGGACGTTATACTAACTTTGTCAATGCCGCCCATCCCAGTGATACCATTAAAGTAGGCGGTCTGGCTTTTGACGATACTGATGTGTACAAAACGATAGAAGGTGCCAGTTATCTGTTACAGACCTATCCGGACAAAAAACTGGCTAAGTATATTGATAGTGTGCTGGTTATTGTCGCTGCGGCACAGGAACCGGATGGTTATCTCTATACTTCGCGTACCATGAATCCCAAACATCCGCATGAGTGGGCAGGAAGCAAACGGTGGGAGAAGGTGGAGGAACTGAGTCATGAGTTTTATAATTTGGGACACATGGTAGAAGGTGCTATTGCGCATTACCAGGCTACCGGAAAACGTAATTTCCTTGATATCGCTATCCGTTATGCCGACTGTGTATGCCGGGAGATAGGTACGGGCGAAGGGCAACAAATCCGTGTGCCGGGACATCAGATTGCCGAAATGGCCCTTGCCAAACTGTGCTTGGTAACAGGGCAACAGAAATATTTGGATCAAGCCAAATTCTTTTTGGACCAGCGCGGACATACTACCCGTACGGATGAATACAGTCAGGCGCACAAGCCGGTAGTGGAGCAGGATGAGGCCGTGGGACATGCTGTCCGTGCCGCTTATATGTATGCAGGCATGGCAGATGTGGCCGCACTGACAGGGGATACGGCTTATATCCATGCCATAGACCGTATTTGGGACAACATTGTGGGCAAGAAATATTATATTACCGGCGGCATCGGCGCCACCAGCAATGGGGAGGCTTTTGGCAAGAACTATGAACTGCCCAATATGTCAGCTTATTGCGAGACTTGCGCGGCTATCGGTAATGTGTATGTCAACTACCGCTTGTTCCTGCTTCATGGTGAGGCAAAATATTATGATGTGCTGGAACGTACTTTATATAATGGTCTTATTTCGGGCGTGTCCCTGGATGGTGGCGGGTTCTTCTATCCTAATCCGTTGGAAAGCATCGGGCAGCACCAGCGCCAGCCTTGGTTCGGCTGTGCCTGTTGTCCGTCCAATATCTGTCGTTTCATTCCTTCCTTGCCGGGATATGTGTATGCGGTGAAAGGTAAGGACGTGTATGTTAATCTGTTCATGTCCAATACTTCGAACTTGAAGGTAGAGGGCAAGGCTGTTTCTTTGGAGCAGGCTACTCATTATCCTTGGAACGGTGATGTCACTATCGGTGTCAACAAGAACAATGCCGGACAGTTTACAATGAAAATCCGTATTCCGGGATGGGTGCGTAATCAGGTAGTTCCCAGTGACCTGTACACTTATTCGGATGGAAAGCGTTTGAGCTATACAGTGAAAGTAAATGGAGAACCGGTACAGAGTGAACTGAAGGACGGTTATTTCTGCATAGACCGCCGTTGGAAAAAAGGAGATAAAGTAGCCGTTCATTTCGATATGGAGCCTCGTACGGTGAAAGCCAATAATAAAGTGGAGGCAGATCGTGGACGTATAGCCGTGGAGCGTGGCCCGATCGTTTATTGTGCGGAATGGCCGGATAATGATTTTGATGTGCTGAGCGTGTTTATGAACCGCACTCCTCAATTCGAGGTGGTTGAAAAACCGGATTTGCTCTATGGCATTAACCAGTTGAAGACGGATGCGCAGATTCTGGGCTATGACGACAGAGGTCGTCTGACGGCTACTGATGTAAAGCTGACGTTGATCCCTTACTATGCTTGGGCACACCGCGGTGCAGGTGCTATGGCAGTGTGGTTGCCTCAGGAATTAAGTGCTTCCCGTCCGACTATGCCTGCTACGCTGGCATCGGAAAGCAAAGTGGATGCTTCGCATAAGGTGAAATCCATCTCCGCCATTAATGACCGTCTGGTGCCGAAAGATGAGAATGACCGTTCCGTACCCTATTACCATTGGTGGCCCAAACAGGGAACTACTGAATGGATATCCTACGAGTTCCCGTCCGAAGCGACTGTTTCCAGTGCTACCGTATATTGGTATGATGATGCTCCTTGGGGAGGATGCCGCATACCGCAAAGTTGGAAGATGTACTATAAAGATGCACAAGGCCAGTGGCAACCGGTGAGTGGAGCGGATAAGTATGGAGTGGAAAAAGGTACGGGGAATACAGTCAATTTTGACCCGGTAAAGACAAAAGCGGTAAAACTGGAGATTGTTCAGCCGGCCGATAATTCATCGGGTTTGTTTGAATGGGAAGTGAAATAGAATAATTCAAAATGAAGGTTGGTAAGTTAGGTTGGCTGGTAGCCATGTTCCTTAGTGGGGGCATGGCTGTCGCTCAAGGTACGGCTGATGATTATCGGCGTGCTTATGCATTGAAAGAGAAGTTCAGTGCGGATAAAGTTTTCTATTCCAATGTCAATCCGCAATGGATAGAGGGTACGCATCAATTCTGGTATGTGCGGAATACGCCGGACGGCCGCCTGTATGTATCTGTAGATGCGGATAAGAAAGCTAGAAAAGAATTGTTTGATTCTCATCGTTTGGCAAAGGCGTTGGGTGCTGCATCCGGAAAAGAGGTCAAGCCGGAAGCTCTTGCATTGGGGCATTTGTCGGTCAGTAAGGGATTGGATACGCTGCGCTTTGTGTTTAATAATCAACGTTGGATGTATGCGTCCCGGAAAAATCAGCTGGTCAATGAAGGTGCGGTTCCCCTCCTTATCAGGCAAAAGCATTGGATGGAGGTGGATGATGAGAAGACGGCATCACCGGTTCCGTCTCCTGATGGTAAATGGATCGCATTTATTAAAAATCAGAATATCTATGTAAAGGAGGTGGCTACCGGAAAAGAAAAGCAACTGAGCTTGGACGGGACACTGGGTAATTATTATTCAGCCTACATCCGCTGGTCACCGGACAGTAAGAAGGTGGCTTCCTGCAAGATCCGTCCGGTGGAAAAGCGCTATGTTTATTATGTGGAATCTTCTCCGGCTGACCAGCTTCAGCCCAAGCTTCACAAACAGGAGTATGCGAAGCCGGGAGACGAACTTCCTTTTAAAGTGCCCTGCATCTATGAAGTGGAAAGCGGACGAAGCATTATTCCTTCTACCGAATTGTTCGACCGGCAATATGAAGTATATGGTCCCGAATGGAATCCCGACAGCCGTGCCGTGACTTTTGAATATAACCAGCGCGGACATCAGGTGTACAGAGTACTTGAACTTTCTGCCGAAACGGGAAAAGTGCGCCCGTTGGTAGAAGAAACCAGCGATACATATGTGAATTATACCCGTCATTTCCGTCATGACTTAAAAGACGGCAAGCAGATGATATGGATGAGTGAGCGTGACAATTGGAATCATCTTTATATGTACAACCGTATTACCGCACAGCCCGATTATCAAATTACTAAAGGAGAGTGGTATGTACGCGAAGTGCTTCGGGTAGATGAGGATAACCGTCAGATCTATTTCTCGGCAAATGGTATGGAAGCCGGTGAAGACCCCTATCTCATCCGTTATTACCGCATCGGTTTTGATGGCAAAGGTCTTACCTGTCTTACTCCCGAAGAAGGGATGCACCGTGCCTGGTTTTCGGGAGATATGAAGTATTTGGTAGATGTTTATTCTATGGTGGACAAGGTTCCCGTCGCTGTGTTACGTAGTGCCAGGGATGGCAAAGTGGTGATGCCGTTGGAAACAGCCGATATAACTCTTTTGGAGGCCGAAGGCTGGAAAGCTCCGGAGGTGTTTGTTGCCAAAGGGCGGGACGGCAAGACGGATATGTGGGGATTGATTGCCCGCCCCACCAACTTTGACCCGAACAAGAAATATCCGGTTATCGAATACATTTATCAGGGTCCCGGAGACCAGTATGTTCCGAAGACTTTCCGTCCTTATGACTGGAATATGACTTCCTTGGCCGAACTTGGTTTTATCGTCGTAATGGTCGATGGAATGGGAACTTCTTTCCGTTCGCGTGCTTTTGAGAATGTATGTTATAAGAATTTGAAAGATGCCGGTCTGCCGGACCATATTGCTTGGATTAAGGCGGCTGCACGGAAATATCCTTATATGGATGTGGACAGGGTAGGTATTTACGGTTGTTCTGCCGGTGGTCAGGAATCTACAAATGCAGTTTTGCTTTATCCTGATTTCTATAAAGCGGCTTATTCGGCTTGTGGTTGTCATGATAACCGTATGGATAAGATTTGGTGGAATGAACTTTGGTTGGGCTATCCGGTAGGAGATCAATATAAGGAAGGGTCTAATGTGGAAAATGCACATCTGTTGAGTCGTCCTTTGATGTTAGTGGTGGGAGAACTGGATGATAATGTAGATCCTGCCTCTACCATGCAGGTGGTCAATGCATTGATAAAGGCGAATAAAGATTTTGAATTGGTCGTGATTCCCGGAGCGCATCATACAATGGGGGAAGATTTTGGCGAACATAAGCGGTATGATTTCTTTGTCCGTCATTTGATGCAGGTGAATCCACCGAAGTGGGATGAGATAAAATAGGAGGAGTGAGGTTTGTAGCTGTAGGAGTTTGTCAGTTATGATAAATAGAGGTGGCAGTGTTATGGAGGACAAGTCCATAGCACTGCTTTTTTATGTAATTCCGTGTTTTCATTGATGAATGTGTCTTTTTTGTTCATTATGTTGTAATTATTGGTTGAACTAATTTTTTTCAATACAAAAATTAGGTTCAGTCAACAATATTATTTTTATTTGTGGCGTATATAGTATAAAAATAAACCAATTTTCTAATACTAACATTAAATTATAATGGAAAACATTACTGTTAATGTATTTGATGATGTGCTTTATTTAGCATGGGAATTTGTATATCTAATATTTTTCACTCGTTTTGTGTGCGTACACGGAAATTATAAGAATGCGTGTGCTATTTTAATAAGTATCTATTATTCTCATAAAAATTATAATTGTTTCCTTTTAGAATAGAATATAAATAACAATAGTGATTTATATTATTTCACATTCACGGAAAAAATGGACTTTAAATTTTTGTTTAACTTAATATTTTATTATGAAATTTACAAATGAATTAAGAGGAGTGAAAAGCAGACTTCTTCTGTTTTCAGTGCTGTTACTGATACCGGTGATGATGTTTGCTCAGAGCATTACCGTAAAAGGTACTGTACTTGATTCGGCAGGTGAAGCCGTTATTGGAGCTTCCGTTGTGGAGAAGGGAAATCCTTCCAACGGAACCATAACTGATTTTGACGGAAAGTTTACTTTGGCCGTGTCTAAAGGAAAAAGAATTGTTATTTCTTTTGTAGGTTACGAAACGCAAGAAGTGGATGCGGTTACCGGAAAAGAACTGACAATTACGCTGCAAGATGATTCACAAGCGCTTGAAGAGGTAGTAGTGCTGGGTTACAGTAGCAGAGCTCGTAAAGATCTGACTGGCTCAGTAGGTTCCGTGTCTGGTGTGAAGATTGCTGCTGTACCAGTTACTTCAGCCGCTGTGGCTTTGCAGGGAAAAATAGCTGGTGTGCAAGTAACTACGGTCGATGGTGCTCCAGGGGCAGATATTAACATTCGTGTTCGTGGAGGTACGTCTGTGACCCAGAGCAATGATCCTCTTTACATTGTCGATGGTTTTCAGGTGGATAACATCAATGATATTCCTCCTACAGACATTGCTTCTATTGATGTATTGAAAGATGCTTCTATCACGGCAATCTATGGAGCTAAGGGCGGTAATGGTGTAGTGGTTGTTACTACTAAATCGGCCAAAGCTGGAAAAATACAGGTAAGTTTCAATGCCCATTTGTCTACTAGTCATTTGTCTAAAAAATTAGATTTAATGAATTCAGCAGAGTTTGCACGTTATCAATATGAATGGTCGGCGTGTAATGGTAGCCGTTCTAGCAATGCCAAATTTTTCCGTGCTAATTTTGGCAATCCGCAAGATTTGGATATGTATTATTCTTTGCCTACTCATGACTGGCAGGATGAGGTAATGGGAGAGAATCCTATCAATTATTCTACTAATGTAACTATTGGTGGAGGTACAGATAAGATGCGCTTCACTGCTTCTCTTACTCAAAGCGAAGATAAAGGTATTATTATGGGGTCGGGTGTGCGCCGTACCAATTTGAATATCAAGACAGCTATTGATATAACTAAAAATTTGACATTGCATATCAATCCTAAATTTACGTTTCGCCGTGATCAAGGAGCTGGAGGTGATAATATTGGTACAGGCGGTATTATTGATGTACTCCGTTATAGACCCACTAACGGATTACGTGAATTCGGATATATAGATCCTTCTTATGCTGACCCTGATGAAGAAGCATTGTTTACTTATACTAATCCGAAAAGTGATATTGCCATTAATCAACAGAATAAGTATGCTTATAACTATACTAATGCTATTTCATTGGAATGGAAGCCTGTTAAAGGATTGGTGCTTCGTACAGAAGCCACTCTTAGTTTAAACTGGAAAGATCAATATCGTTTTTGGGGTGCCTTGACAGGTGAAGGTACAAAAAATAATTCGTTGCCTGTAGCAAGTATTCAGAAAGATCAGTCTTTTAAATATATTTGGACTAACACGGCATCTTATGGCTTTTCTATTAAAGATAAGCATAATTTTTCCATGTTATTGGGGCAAGAAATTTATCATAGCCAAAATAAGAAGAACTTCCAAAAGAATCGTTATTTCCCACGTGCATTTGAGGCTGGACAGGCTTGGGATAATATGGGATTCGGTACACCGCAGGAGTCAACTTCATCACTTTCGACTCCAGATCGCACTGCTTCTTTCTTTGGGCAGGCAAGTTATAACTATAACCACAAATACTTACTCTCTGTAACTATGCGTGCTGATGGTTCCACTAAATTTGCTCCAGGTAATCAATGGGGATATTTCCCTTCAGTATCAGGTGCTTGGGTGCTTTCAGAAGAAAAGTTTATGGAAGATATAAAATGGATTGATCAGTTAAAACTTCGTGCAGCTATAGGGTTGGCAGGAAATAATCGTATCAGTGATGATATGTGGCGTTATTTATATACTGTTAATTCTACCGGCGGACCTGGATTTGGAGAAGCAACTCAGTTTGGAGAGCAATGGTATGGTAATCAAGGGGGTACTACTTTTGCCAATAAAAATATTAAATGGGAAACTACATTAACTCGTAATCTTGCTGCTGATATCACGCTTTTTAATGGTCGTCTCACTGTTACTCCGGAGATTTATTGGAATACGACGAAAGATTTACTTTATAAATCGGACATTCCTTCAGCAACTGGTTATGTAAGTCAGATGCAAAATATTGGACAAGTAACTAATAAAGGGGTTGAATTAACTATATCAGGAGATATTCTCAGTGGCAGGGATTATGTGCTTTCCGCAAATCTTTCTTTAGGTATGAATAAAATGAAAGTTGATAAATTAAATGGTACAGACAATGTGATTTGGGATCAGAATAACCGTTGGAAATCAAGTTACAATGATTATTGTTTGAAGGTGGGTGACCAAGTAGGACTTATTTATGGTTTTGTATATGATCTGTCTCTTATACACATCTGACGCTGCCGACGACTCCTTACGT
>ENA-OXEI01000255-OXEI01000255.1-human-gut-metagenome-genome-assembly--contig:-NODE-255-length-19406-cov-17.157718_pt1 | contig 19406 bp, 8 predicted proteins | sample MGYA00249361_ERZ652255 | MGnify/ENA primary metagenome ERZ652255 (study PRJEB26925, sample SAMN05826744) | human gut metagenome | biome: ENVO:2100002; feature: ENVO:00000062; material: ENVO:00002003... | reverse complement strand
GAGATCATGCCTAGTCTCGTGGGCTCGGAGATGTGTATAAGAGACAGGCAGAGGAACCGTCTCGTCCTGCGTGGATCGGATGGACAGGGAGATACGGGATGCGACCAGATCGCGATACGTATGACCGTCGACGTGGTCCACCGCACGCTCCTCAACTCGGCCATTTCCGGCACCGCCAGCCGGCAGACGAACCATGTCGGCGCCAAGCTGACGACGAATCTGGTCGAACAGGTATTCCGGATATGACCCGCGGAATGTCTGCACGGCCTCGTCCGGATTGCCGACCAGCAGCAGCCGCGTCCCCGCACCGCGCAGCGCCTTCAGGAACGTGAACCCGGCGAAGGTGAGGTCCTGACAGTCATCGACGACCAGCAGACGCGGCAGATCGTCATCGCCGACCATCCCGACCGCCTTGGCCCCCTCGACCAGCAGACGCGACGAGTCCAACCGATACTCGCCCGGGTACATACGACTCACCGCGGTCTCGTATTCGCGGCGCAACGCGAACGCGAGACGCCACTGCACATGCAAACGCTCGACGCGCGGCGACCAATGCCTCAACGCCGACAGGGCCGTTCCTTCACGATCCTCGGAGACGCCCAGCTCATCCATGCGGGCCAACATGTCGCGCAGCTGCATGACGAAGGCGGCATTGACGCCTACGCCGGAATCCGCATCACCACCCTCGCCGTCGTTCCCGGCCACGGCATCGGCCAGCACGCCGTCCCAATCATCCCTGGCGAAGTATTCGCGCAGCAACGAGCACGTGCCGCATGGATCCCCCGCCCGCACATGAGCCACATGGACGGAGCACACCGAACGCAGCAGCGCATCCTGCTCGGCGCCGTTCAGCAACCTCGGCAGCGGCTCGCCCGACCTCGAACGCATGACGGTGATCAGCCGGAACGCGATGGCCGACAGCGTCGTGACCGGTCGCGCCTGGGAGGTCGCCCCCAGCTCGCGAATCACCTGATCGCCTATCACATCGGCGATCTGACGCCCGGATACCGTCATCATCGCTCCGGATTCGCCGAACCGTCGCAGCCCGGCCATCAAGGCATCACGGGCCAGCGTGCTCTTGCCCACGCAAGGAGCACCAACCACCAGCAGCGCCTTGCCGGATTCCCCCTCAAGCAGTGCTTCAACCGCCTTCATGGCACCTCCATTCCCGTCGCCGGCCCCGTCGTCCGTCAGACAGTTCCTCCATCATATGCCAACAATCGAAAACCGAACCATATGTTCCGTTTTTATATCAGTTTTATTCTGGACTAACTGCGTCATCGCACGGCAGCTCCTGCCTGCGGCGAGCACTCCTCAGCGCTCCCCATCAAGGGTTGTGCGTGGGAACACCTCGGAATAGAGTAAGAAGAAGAGATGTCGTAAGGGGGATAGCCAAATGCCGGCACAGCCAACACCGCCGCGGATATCCGGCTATGATTTCATCCAGCCGCTCGGTACCGGCGCCACAGCCAGCGTATACCGGTACCATCAGCGCGTCCCCAGCCGCGACGTCGCCATCAAGGTCAGCAGCGCCACCCTCGACCCCCGCGCAGCAGCCCGATTCCGCAATGAGGCGAACTACATGGCGGAGCTTTCCGCGCACCCCTACATCCTTTCCATCCACGACGCCGGCGTGACCAGCACCGGACTTGGCTACATCGTGCTGGAATACGCGCCCGGCGGCTCCTATAAGGAGCTGATCCGCAAGCGACCACTCACCGCCGACCAGATGCTCGACCTGGGCATCAAACTTTGCAGCGCCCTGTTCACCGCGCACTGCAAAGGCATCCTGCACCGCGACATCAAGCCCGCGAACATCCTCATCACCCCGCAGGGACTGCCGGTGCTCGCCGATTTCGGCATCTCCACGAATGTGTATCAGGCGGGAACCCAGACCGGTTTCTCCGTGCCATGGGCCGCGCCGGAAGTGCTGACCGGACGCAGCGGCGGCACCGAAGCCGCCGACATCTACTCCTTGGCGGCGACCCTGTACGCCACACTGACCGGCCGTTCGCCGTATGAGCATGGTTATCAGGCGCATACGCAGCAGGAACTCGCGCAGGTCATCGTCAGTCGCCGCCTGCCGCCAATCGGCCGCCCTGATGTGCCCGCGGACGTCGAACGTGTACTCGCCAAGGGGCTCGACAAGAACCCGGACAACCGTTACGGCACGGCGCTGGAATTCGCACGCGCGATGCAGCAGGCGCAACAGGCCTACTACGGCCATGCCACGCCCGTCACCGTGGAAGGCGTCCCCGAATATCCCAGCAGCATGACCGGCAAGCGCCGCGTCGCGCCCGGCCCCGCGAACGTGACGCGAATGGACGCTCCCACCGGTGCGTGGAAGAAGCCGCTGTCCATCACGGCCGTGGTCGTGGCTGCGCTGACGGCGGTCGTCCTGACGTTCGTCTTCGTCGTAATGCCGCACATGGATGACACCGCGACGCGCAACCGCACATCGGTCTCCACGCCGGGCGCCACCGGCGACTCCAACGGAACGGACGGCAATCCCGACGACATCACGGGAGCCGAAGTGGTGCCGACGCCCGAAAACCTGAACGGAACCTACGACGGCACCACCGTCACGTTCACCTGGACGAACCCGCAGCCCAAGGACGGCGACATGTACGCATGGTCGCCGGTACAGGGCAATTCTGCCACTTCCGGACCCAGTACCAGCACCAACATCGTGGCCGACCGCAAAGTCGAGCTGCATGACGTGACCGACAAACAGACCTGCATCGAAGTGAAGATCGTGCGCAGCGACAAGCAGATGTCCCAGGATCCGGCCATCGCATGCGCGGTGAGGCAATAGGAACGCACTATATGAAGGACTGCACCATGCGGCACGGCATTGCACGAGAAGCGAGCAAACGAGAGAGAAGAGGATGCCATGAGCAAGCAGCCTAACCAGCGCCAACGCGAGCGGGCGTTCCGCTCCTCCATGCGCCGCCTGGTCTCGCCTGACGCGCACCGTTGGGCGATGCCCGTCATCGCGCTCGTCATGCTGATCGGCATCATCGCCGGCGCCATCTGGGTGAGCTCCATCACCCGCCAACACGTGCATCTCGACGACGGCACCGTTTGGGTCACCTCGCTCAAGAACCGCAAGGCGGCCCGCTTCAACGTCAAGCTCAAGGAACCGGATTCGGCGGTGGCCTCGTCTGCAGCCCGTTTCGACATCGTCCAGCACGACAGCGACACGGTGCTCACCGAAGGCGCGAAGGCCACCGGCATCTCCTCCGCCACGCTGGGTACCACCGGCAGGACGGAGACCAAGGGAGACACGACCGCGGTGACCGGCGGCGGCACCATCGCCTTCCTGAACACGAAAAACGGCAACGTGTGGGTCGGTCGCAGCTCCGACCTCAACTCCGTCAACCCCGCCACCAGCGACCCGTCCATGCGGCTGGGCACCGGAGGCAAGATCGCGGTCACCCATGACGGCACCGTGTACGGATACCGGCCCTCCGACGGTACCGTGCTCACGATGCAGGATCCGACAGGCAAGGCCGTGCAGGGTAGCTCCCTCACCGAAGGGAAGACCGTATCCGCCGACGATTTCACCGTGGTGGACGGCACCGCGGTCGTCACATCCGAGGGCAGACTGTACTGGCACAAGGGCAGCGCCGACACCGGCGCCAACAGCCCGTTGACACTGCAGTACCCCGACACGGACGGCCGTCAGGAGTCCTGGGTCGCGGCCGCCGGCAAGAACGGCCTGTACCTGGTCGAACTGGGCAAGGGAGAGAAGAAAGTCAACACGCTCACCTCCGGCGGGGCCGGAGACGCAGCCAAACCGGTCTCCACCGACGGCTGCGTGTCGGCCGCGTGGGCGCAAAGCGCGAACAATTACGTGCGTGTATGCTCGCCGAACGTCAGCAACCCGGAATTCGGCTCGCTGCAATCGGTCAGCGCCACGTCGGATTTGGTGTTCCGCACCAACCACCGCCTGACCGTACTCAACGACGTGGTCGACGGCAACGTGTGGAACCCTTCGGACTCCACCAAGGTCATCAAGATACAGTGGAACACCATCCAGACCGAGCAGACCGCCCAGCAGAAGCAGAACGACCAGTCCGCCAACAACCAGCGCAACTTCAACAAGACCTGTTCCGCGCAATCCGGGCAGATCAAGGCGCAGGACGACGAGATCGGCGCCCGCGCGGGCGGACAACAGATCCTCGACGTGCTGCGCAACGACGAGCAGACAGACTGCTCCGTGCTGCAGATCACCAAAGTCGGGGCCCCGGCGGGCGGCGATATGACCGTATCGCCGGTGTACGACGGCCGGTACCTGCAGCTGGACGCCTCGGCGGCCTCGGCCGGCACGGTGACGTTCACCTATGACATCAGCGACGGGCGCGGCCAGACCTCGACGGCCAAGGTGACGGTCACACTGACCGGCTCGTCCGCCAATCACGCTCCCAAGCAGGCCGACACGCCGCCCGAATACGACGTGGAGCAGGGTGCCACGTACACGACGAACGCACTCGGCAGTTTCCAGGATCCCGACGGCGATCCGATGACATTGGTGTCGGCGGTCCCGCAGAACAGCGACCAGGTCGTCGTCTCCACCCGCGCAGACGGGCAGCTCGTGTTCAACACCGGTTCCGCCACCTCGGGGCGAGTGGGCGTGCAGGTCACCGTCTCCGACGGGCAGAACACCGGCACCGGACTCGTGTACTTCTCCATCCGCCCGGCAAACACGCTGCCGGCGACCATCGACGCCGTGGTCAAGCAGACCACACCGAACACCGAGACCACGGTCAACCTCAAGCCGTACGTGCATGGCACATCGGCGCAGCCCGCGCAGCTGTCCACCGTGGAACCGCCCGCGAAAACCAGCGCGACCATGAACGCGGCGGACCTGTCCTTCACATTCAAGGCCACCGCCACGGGCACGTATTACGTGCCTTACACCGTCACCCAAGGCTCCATCCCGTCCACCGGCCTCGCACGTCTTGAGGTGCAGCCGGCCGCGGGCAAATCCGCCAAGCCAGTCGCGGCCAACGATGTGGCGCTGCTCGGTTCGAACAACACCGCCATCGTCGAACCGCTCGCCAACGACGTGGATCCGATGGGCGGCGTGCTGTCGGTCACGTCGGTCGATGCCGACCCGTCGCTGGGCATCAAGACCGGCCTGGTGAGCCACAAGCGCGTGTATCTGACCGCACGGCAGGTGCCGACCAAGCCCGTGGAGATCACGTACACCGTCGCCAACGCGGCCGGCTCATCCACCGGCACGATAGTGCTGCAGCCGCCGGCACTGACCGCCGGCAACTCCGCGCCCAAGGCGTCGAACGTCAACACGCAGGTGCGCGCCGACGGCATCGTGTCGGTGAACGTGCTCGACCATGTCTCGCATTCCGACGGCACCACGGTGACGCTGCAGCAGAAGCTGCAGTACGACAAGGACACGTTCAAGGGACTGGTGTTCGTTTCCGGCGACACCGTGCGTTATCAGGCTTCCAAACAGACGGGCGTGTTCCCGGTGACCTACACCGTCAAGGACAATCTCGGCAACTCGGCCTCCGGCACAATCACCATCACCGTGCATCAGAAGGACGCCAAGAACAAGGCCGCCCCCACTCCGCAGGACGTCGAGGCGCAGGTGGCCGCGGGTCAGAAAGTGCGCATACCAATTACACTGACCGGCATCGACGTGGACGGCGACGACGACCAGCTGCTCGGCCTGGGCAACAAGGCCCCGCAACTGGGACGCATCACCGAGGTCGGCGCGAACTACATGATCTACGAGGCGTACGAGGACTCGTCGGGCACCGACACGTTCTCCTACGCGGTGGAGGATTGGACCGGCCAGCGCGCACAGGCACAGGTCAGGGTGGGCGTGTTCCAGGGCGCGTCCGACTCCGGCGTGTACGCGCGGGACGACGAGATCACGCTGCGCCCGCACACGGCGGCCACGGTGCCGGTGACGCTCAACGACATTTCCGGGGACAACACCGATCTGACCGTTTCGAAGAAACTGGAGTCACAGGGTATCTCCGGGGCGAGCGTGAAGGACAACATGATCTCGTTCACCACGCCCGACCAGGCGGGAACGTTCTACATCATGCACACGGTCGCCGATAAGGCCGGCCTGAGCGACACCGCGACGTTGACGGTCAACGTCGACCCGAATGCGACCATCGAGCCGCCCACCGCCTATGACTACCGCGTACCGTCCGCCGCGACCATCGACAAGCGGACCGTCGAGGTCGATGTCTCGCAGTGGATCGCCAACCCGTCCGGCACCGCGAACGAACTGAAGGTCGGCGTCGACCCGTCCGCCACCGACCACGCGAAGGTCAAGGGCGGCGAGAAGTCGACCGTCATCTCCGTGGATCTGACCGACGAGGCCCGTTCGGTGCCGTACACGGTAACGAACACGACGTACGGCATCACCTCCACCGCGTTCATCCAAGTGCCCGCATACGGCGTGTTCCCGCCGACGCTGCGTCCGAAGGCGCCGCCGCTGAAGGTGAACTCGCGCGAGACCATCACCATCAACATCGCCGACTATGTGCGTGTGGGCGCCGGCAAGACCGCTTACGTGCAGTCCCCCGAATCGGTCAGCGCCACCAAATCGGATGGCGGCGACCTCTACGTGAACGACACGACGCTGAAATTCACCGCGCCGAAGGATTACAGCGGTCCCGCCTCGATCACGTTCACCGCGGCGGACGGCAAGGGCAACGACAAGACGCAGATCATCAACTCCGCAGTGCTGACCCTGCCGATCACGGTCATCGGCCGCGAAGTGCCACCGCCGACCTTCTCGTCGTCCACGATCGACGTGGTGGCAGGCGAGGATGCGAAGATCATCGACCTGACCGCGCTGACCCACTCCCCCGCTGGCACATACGAAGATGAGAAGCAGTACACATATTCCGGCGGCAGCGAATCGGGCGGCATCACCGCGCGCGTCAGCGCCTCCGGCCAGTTGACCGTCAGCGCCCCCAAGGATGCTACCGTGGGATCGCTGGCCAGCATCCCCGTGACCATCATCTATTCGGGCGGCACGGTCAAGGCCGGCATGACCGCCCGCGTGGTGCAGTCGAACCGCCCGCTTGCCCGTATCGGCGCGAAGACGGTGAAGCTCAAGGCCGGTTCGACCGAACGGGTGGACCTGTTCTCCGACGCCTACAATCCGTTCCCGGATTCGTCGCTGACCGCCGTCAGCTGCAAGTCCGACGATTCGGCGAAGCTGACCGTGAACTGCTCTTCGAACGGCAACATCAGCATCACCGCCGGAACCGATATCGGCGCATCCTCGAACACCGTGCTCGTCACCGTGCAGGACGGCACCCGTTCGCGCGACCGACAGGTGACCGCCACCATCACCGTCTCCGTGGTGGACAAGCCCGGCGCGCCGCTGCTCTCCCCTGTCTCCGGGCAGCCGGCTGACGGTTCGGTGAACCTCTCGTGGACCGCAGGCGCGGCCAACGGCAGCCCGATCACCGACTACGAGGTCGATTGGGACGGCGGCAGCAAGTCGTGCGGCGCGGTCACCACCTGCCAGATCACCGGGCTGACCAACGGCAAGGAATACTCGTTCACCGTCAAGGCGAAGAACGAGGTCGGCTGGTCGAAGCCGTCTACCTCGGTCAAAGCCATGCCCGACAAGGTGCCCGATCCACCGAAGAAGGTCACCACCGAGGCCGGCTACCAGCGTGTGACGGTCAAGTGGGATGTTCCGGATTATGTCGGTACGAAGCCGGACAGCTACACGGTGACGCTGACCGGTTCGGGCGGCGGTTCCGTCACCAAGGAGACCTCCGGCAATTCCCTAGTGTTCCCAATCGACAACAGCGCCACCGGCGATGGCACCTCATACACCGCCACCGTCAAAGGAAAGAACCGTGCCGGCGAAGGCCAGCCCAGTGCCGCCAGCAACGCGGCGACGCCCTGGGGCGACCCGGACGCGCCGACGGTCAGCCTATCGGTAATAAAGGGCAATACATTGAAGGCCACGCTGACGCTCGGCAACATGCACAACGCGGGATGTTCCAGCGTGGAACTGAGCGGCGCAATCTCCGTGTCGGCCCCCTGCGGCACCCACACCTTCACCGATACGATCAGCCGCGATCAGTGGTATGAGGAGCTCAGTGTCAAGGCGACCGTGAACCCGCAGCAAAGCGGCGCCAAACCAGCTTCGGCTGACTCGAACAAGGTGACGCCGCAGTACAAGATACAGCCTCCGAAAAACCTGCAGGTGACGCTCAAAGGTAACGAGTGCTCCGTGTCAGTTGGCGGTAATGGCGAGCATGACGGACTCTCCATTTTCGCCAACGGTCAGGAGTACAGAGGCAACGGCGATTCAGCCGCCGCAACTTACCGCATCAACCCGTGGGAAACCTGCGGCACTGTATCAGCTACGCAGTCGTTCAAGGGGCACTCCAGCGAAGCCATCATATTTGACGGTAAGGGCCTTGTATACAAGACCCCAGCGAAGATCGAACCGCCTACGCTGGCGTGGAGCACGACAGACCGTAACCGCATCACGGTGTCCGGCGGCAGCGTGAACCTCTACGGCCAGCCGGCAACGGTCCTTGTCGCGTTCTCCACTACCAGCGGCAAGCCGACCGGTGAAAGTGATTGGAACGTCACATGGAGCACAGCTTCGAAGCAGGGGTACATCGATATCTCATCGTTCAGGATCGACACGGAAAAGCTGTATTGGTACATCAGCGTGACCGGTGCCGACTCCGCGCTGAACACCGCCAACGACATCAGGGAAGTCCAAGGAATGCGCAAACCGGCCGAGGGATCCGGAACGGTCACGGAAGGCGTAGACCCGAGCCGCATCCGACGCCGGTCGTTCGGTTCCATGCCATCCATCAGCACACTGGCCTCAAACCGACCATGATTTATCAACCATCCATCAACCGATACGACAACACCGTCCACCACACACATCAAGGAGTATCACGATGAGCGAGAGCAACGAACTCGACGACGCCACGCAACTGTCCGACAGGACGGTGTTGTCGGACAAGACCGTCCTGTCGTCCGGCAACACGGCTCAGTCCGCCGAGGCCACGACGAATGCAGCCGCACCGAGCACAGTGAAAAACAGTGCCGGGGAAAACGCAGCCGAGAAAAACGACACCGCGGAAGGCAACGCGGAAAAGAGCACAGTAGCGCAGTCCGCCTCATCAGCGAGCGGCGATGGGACTGAGGCCTCCGATGAGACGGTGTTGTCCGACGGCACCGTGATTTCCGAGACACCGCATGCCAGGGGCGGTGCCGCGGTTGGTGAGGCCGACAAGTCGAAGGGGGCACCGACCGTGGCCATTCCTACGTTGCCGAAGCGCCGCGGAGGTGCTGCTGCCAGCAAGGCAATCCGAGGCAAAAAGTCGGCACAAGCCAAGAGCGTACAGAACAAGTCGGCGCAGTCCCCGGTGCAGAACAAGACGAACGGCGAGGCCGTCTCGCTCGTCAGTGACACCGGCGACAACACCACGAACAACGGCCCGACCAAGACCGGCGTCGATCTCGATGCGACGCAGCTGAGCTCCATACAGCACCCGACCACCGCACCCGCGGCCAAGATTCCGAACGTCGCCTTTCCCAAAGCCAGAACCGCGAATACTCCCGTGGCGGCAGCCGCGCGCCCAGTGACCGCGAACCCGGCCATCGCGAACACCAACCCGCAGACCCCGGCCAGCGCCGACGACATCGCCTACTTCAAGCAGGCGTTCGACGCGCTGCTCGCGAACGTCTCCACCGTCGTGGTCGGCAAGGCACATCCGATCCGTCTATGCCTGACCGCCCTGCTCGTCGGTGGCCATGTCCTGCTCGAAGACAACCCAGGCACCGGCAAGACTCAGCTGGCACGAGGCATCGCGAGCTCGATCAACGCGTCGTTCAAGCGCATCCAGTTCACGCCCGACCTGCTGCCGTCCGACGTGGTCGGCATCACCTTCTACGACCAGAAGCACGGCGAGTTCGAGTTCCGCGAGGGCCCGGTATTCGCGTCCATCGTGCTCGCCGACGAGATCAACCGAGCCTCGCCGAAGACCCAGTCCGCACTGCTGGAGGTCATGGAGGAACAGAAAGTCACCGTGGACGGCGTCACGCACGACGTGCCGCAGCCGTTCATCGTGATCGCCACGCAGAACCCGATCGAACAGCTCGGCACATACAAGCTGCCCGAAGCCCAGATGGACCGTTTCCTCATCAAGACGTCGGTCGGGTACCCCGGCCATCAGGTAAGCGTCGACCTCCTGCGGCAGGTCAACATCCGCGACCGCGCGCAGACCGTCTCCCCCGTGCTCGCCGGCGATGACATCCTCGCGCTGCGCGGCATCGGAGAGCGCATCCACATCGACGACAACATCCTCGAATACATCGTGCGCATCGTCGAGGCGACCCGTCATGACGAGAACATCGCCATCGGCTCGTCCATGCGAGGCGCGTTGGCGCTGACCCGCTGCGCGCGCATCTGGGCGGCCTCCGACGGGCGCGGATACGTGGTGCCGGACGATGTCAAGGATCTGGCGGTCGCCGTGCTGTCGCACCGCATCAAGCTCACCGCCGAAGCCACCTTCGCCGGTCTGACGACGGACGAGGCCATCAGCCGGATGCTGGAGACCGTGCCGGCGCCGTCGCTCGGCGCGTGAAAGGCGTTCCATGCGCAGGCACAACGACAGTTCATCATCCGAAGCAAGGCCGCAGAAGCCGCGGAAACCGCGCAAGCCGAAACCACGGAACGAGCGAGGCCAACAGGCATCGGGCAAGTCGGCGCGTCACAGGCGACGGCTTAGCTCGGCACGCCTGTGGCGCCGCTGCAAGCGCGCGGTCAGGCGATTCTTCACCTCGTTCATATCCCCACTGGGCTGGACCGTGGTCGTCATCGGCATCGTATGCGCGGCCGGATTCCCGTTGGTTCGCTGGCATGAGCTGCTCGCCATCGCCGCGGTGGCGCTGATGATGATCCTCTGCGCCATCGTGCTCTCGCTTGGCAATACCGGGTTCAAGGCGTCCATCGCCGTGTCGCGCCGCCGCGTCACCGTCGGCGACGACGTCCATGTGACCGTGGACATCGACAATCCCGGGCGCACCCCCACCACGACCGCACGCGGCGACCTGCCGTTGGGCGAGGCTCACGAGCGGTTCGGCATCCCCATGCTGGCGCCGGGCCAGTCCAAGCAGACCGATATCGAGTTCACCACCGTCTCCCGCGCCGTCCTGACCGTCGGACCGTTGAACATCCGCAAGGGAGACCCGTTCGGGCTGGTGCGCCACGAGAAGGCGCTGGCCGAACGCATCACCGTCTATATCCATCCGAACATCGTGCGGCTCAACACGCTCAACGCCGGCGTCGCACGGGATCTGGAAGGCCAGCCCAGCGGTCAGATCGTCGACGACGACCTCGACTTCTACGGGCTGCGCGAATACGAGCCGGGCGACGACGTGCGCAACGTGCACTGGCTCAGCTCGGCGAAGACCGGCACGCTGATGATCCGCCAGTACGAGGCGACGCGGCGGACCGACACGAGTATGACGCTCGACGTGAACCCGCAGGATTACGTCAGTCAAGAGGAGTTCGAGATGGCCGTGAGCGTGCACGCCTCGCTGGGCGTGCAGTGCCTCAAACAGGACCGTCCGCTGCAGACGCATGCCGGCAGCGCGCATGACACGCCGAAATTCCCGATGGGGTTCCTGGACGATTGCAGCGCCATCACCCCGCGGACCGACGACAACCCGAATCTGGTGGAGAGCACGCTGCGACACTCGCCCGACAGCTCGTTCTACTTCTTCACCGTCGGCTCGCTCAAGCAGCTCGACCATATCAAGCGCATGGTGCTCGCGCTGCCGAAATCCGCCACGTGCCTCGTGCTGCAGACCTCGCCGGGCGACGTGCGCGCAATCAAGCATTTCACGGACTTCACGCTGGCCACCGTCGGCTCGCTTGACGACCTGCCGCTCATCATGGAGGTGCTCGCATGAACGATGTGATCGACAGCTCACTCGGCTCGGACTCCGCCACGTCAGCCGTGGACGCCCTGCCCGGCCAGGTCGGGCAGACCAGGCGTCCGTTCTCCGGTCTCGGCTCGACCATGACCGGCACGGGCACCACCACCGGCTCATGGGCGGAATCCACCCATTCAGTGATCTGGCTGACACGCGGCGGCAACCGTCTGCCGCTCGCCCGCGTCGGACGCCGCTCCTGGGGCACGAATCTCATCAGCGTGGCCGTCATCGCGCTGACGTCGCTGATTGCCGCATCCAATCTTCTCGACGTGTACGGATCAGCCGCCATGTGGGCCGTCGCCGCTGTACCGGCCACCCTGCTCGGCGCCCTCATCGCCTATGCAGGGACCGCACCCGCGCTGCGCCTGTGGTGGCAGATCGTGTTCCTGATCGTTGCGCAGGGCGTCATCGGCCCGGTCATCGCGCTGAACGACACCGCCATCAGCCATGTGATTCCCTCTGTGGAAACGCTGTCACAGGGGTTCGTCAGCACCTTCGGCGCGTTCAAATACCTTATCGCCGTACCGCCGCCGACCGGTTCCGGCGATGGCAGCCTGATGGCGGCATGGACGATATGCCTATGGCTGTCATTCCTCGCCGGCGTGTTCGCCATCGGCGACAAACGGCAGCTCAGCGTGCTGAGCCTGCTGCCGATCGCCATCGAACTGGTGGTCTGCGCCCTGTTGGGCACGCAGACCGGTTTCCAGCCCATAGCCTCCGGCGTTCTCATCGGCCTCATCATGATCGTCTGGCTGTCGTGGCGATGGCAACTTCTGGAACTGGGACGCTGGATCAGCGCCACGATCATCCTGCTGCTGGCGGCCGGCCTGGGCGTGGGCGCATGCATGGTCATCGGGCAGTCACGTCTGATCCTGCGCGACTACTACGATCCGCCGCTCAGCCCGTACGATTACGCAAGCCCGCTCAGCGGCCTGCGCTCCTACGTCAAGGACCACAAGGATGACACGCTGCTCACGGTCACGAATCTGCCCGAGGGCACGCCGGTCAGGCTCGCGGTGATGGACCAGTTCGACGGCAACGTGTGGAACCTGTCCGACTCCACCGAAGCCTCGGACTCATCCGACTACCGACGCGTCGGCACCCGCATCCCCAATACGGTGGACGGCAAGAAGTTCACCGCCACGTTCACCATCGACAAGGGTCTGAGCGACAAATGGCTGCCGCTGGCAGGAGCGGCGAGCAGCGTCGACGTCACGTCAGCGGGAAAGACCGGAGGCGCCAACGGAAACGGCGGCGGCGAATCCCGATCCTCCGCCGGCCACACGCTCTTCTACTACAACGAGAGCACGCAGTCGGCCATCATCCCGGCCGGGCTGTCCACCGGCATGACCTATACGGAAAGCGGCATCATCGCCCCCACACCCACCGACAAGGAGATCGCCAAGGCCAACGCGGCGGTCACCAACCAGCCGGGCACCAAGGACGTGCCTGACTCGGTGGGCAAGTTCGCCTCGTCGGTGGCGGGCGGCGAGGACACGGCCGGCGCGCAGGCGCAGGCGCTGGTCGCGCAGCTCAAGGATTCTGGTTGGTTCTCGCACGGCCTGACCGGCGACTATCCGTCGCTGCCCGGACATGGCAGCTATCGCATCAACGCGCTGCTCGCTGGATCCGCGATGGTCGGCGACAGCGAGCAGTATGCCTCCGCCATGGCGCTGATGGCCCGCGAACTCGGCCTGCCATCCCGCGTGGTCATGGGCTTCCTGCCCAAGAACGACGACGGCGACATCAGCAACGACCGCACCGAAACGGTCAACGGCACCTCGACCGTCAAATTCACCGGCAACGACATCGAAGCATGGGTGGAGATCAATCTCGAAGGCTACGGCTGGGTCGCGTTCTATCCGACGCCTAAAGAGACGAAGATACCCGACGACAACCAGAACCTCACCCCACCCAACCCGCAGACGCTGGTCCGACAGCCTCCCGTGCCGCTCACCGACCCGCTGCGCGACGAGGAGCAGGCACACGGCAAATCGGCGCTGGCCGGCGAGGATGCCACCGATGAGCCGGCGGCATCCATCTGGAGCACCATCGGACGCATCGCGGCGAAAGTCGCCATCTACGGCAGCCCGGTATGGATACCGCTGCTGATCTGTCTGCTGATCCTCGCACTCAAGACCGTCGCCCTGGCCCGCCTGCGCCGGCACGGCGACGCGCGGCAGCGCATCACCTCCGGCTGGCAGGCCGTGCACGCGCTCGCCGGGCAGAGCGGCATACCCGTCACCGGCACGCGCCGCGACCAGGCGCAGGCCATCGCACGGCAGCTCAACATCGACGGTGCCCCACTGATTGCGCTGGGACGACAAGCCGATTACGCGGCGTTCTCCGGCCAGCCGGTCACGCCCGAACAGGCAGGCGCCTACTGGCGTTCCGTACTGACGACCCGCAAGCTCATGCTCGCCTCGCAGTCCTTCATGCGCAGGCTGCGAACCCGCCTGTCATTGCGCGGAGTTTTCCATAACGTTCGTATACTGTCAAGTATTCGTACATGGCGGCACGTAGACAAGAGGAAGCCAGACGGGCGGCAACCCGCCAAACAGCGGCCCGTCAAGCGGAAATCCTCCACGCAACAGCCCGCTGGCCAGAAGCCCGCTACGCAACAACCATCCGCACAGCAACCCTCCTCGCAGAAAGGCCGACAGTCATGAACGACATGCAAATTCACGTGGCAGCGGACAGCAACATCGGCCTGAGGCGACGCGCCAATCAGGATTCGTTCATCATCGACGACGGCGTGTTCCTCGTCTGTGACGGCATGGGCGGCGGCGTCGGCGGGCAACGGGCCAGCAGCGCCGCGGTGAATCGTTTCGAGACACTGGCGTCACGTTTCAGCCGGAGCCGCACGACCATCGGGCATACGATCGACCTCGCCCAGGCCGACGTGCTCGCCATCGGCCAGGAGCTCGGCGGCGTGTCCGGCACCACGGTGACCGGACTGATCGCGCCAGGGCGAATCGAACGGGACGCGCCCGGCGATGTGGCGCTCGACATCAACCCCGACATGGACTGGTACGTCATCAATATCGGCGACTCGCGCACATATCACATGGATGCCGACAGCGACGGCCAGTGGGACGCCTCCACGCTGTGTCGCATCACGCGCGACCACTCCCGCCGTCAGGAGGCCATCGACTCCGGTGAGATGCTGCCGGAAGATGCCGCCATCATCCCGCGCAACATCATCACCCAGTGCATCGGCGACCCGGACGGCATCAACCCGGACTTCTTCGCGGTCCGACCGACCGGCAGGTTCATCATCTGCTCGGACGGCCTGCACGGCGAAGTCGATGACGCCGCCATCGCCGCCACTGCTGCGGCATGCGCGGACCCGCAGACCGCCGTCGACGAACTGATCCGCATCGCTCTGGAAGCGGGCGGTACGGATAATGTCACCGTAATTGTTCTGGACATAACGGGCGAGTATGCTGGGCAGAAGGTGTGGCATGCCAGTAGGCTCGCGCAGCAGGAGGATCTCGAAACGGTCAGTGACGAGACGCTTGACACCATACGCATCCAGAAACCGGCCAACCAAATCTGAACATCAAGGAAAGAGGTCACGATGGTTGATTATGACAAGGCCGTCGCAACAGTGCAGGATCCCAATGCCGATCCGGTCTTGCTGGCGAAAATCGCCTATGAAAACCCGGAATTCGGCGCCAATGTGGCAGTGAACCCGCGCTGCTATCCGGGATTGAAGCGTTGGCTGGCAACGTTCGGCGATGAGCGTGCGCGGCAGACGCTTGCGCAGATGGGCGTCACCGCCGAGGACGGCCCCGTGGCCGACGCGCAGCCGGCGCAGGATGTCGCCGCCGACTCCGCCGCTGCTTCCGCCGCTGCTTCCGCCGCTGCTTCCGCCGCTGCGGACCAGTATTCCGCAGATTCGTACAGCGCGGACCAATATTCCGCAGATTCGTATGCGGCATCGGCCGCGCAGCAGCAGCCGGCACAGGACCAGTACGCGGCGGCGCAGTACGCGGCGCAGCAGGAGCCCCAAGCCACCAATCCATACGGGTACACGGCTCAGATGGCGCTGGAGACCACAGATCAGGAGCTCATCGCCAAGATCGCGCAGTACGCGCCGGAATTGCGCCCCTGCATCGCGCGTAACCCCAGCACCTACCCGGCACTGGTCGACTGGCTCGCCCAGCTGAACGACCCCGCGGTCAACGCCGCCCTCGCCACACGTCAGTGAAAGGAGCCGCTGACATGGCAACGATTCCCTATCCCCCGGCACCCGAGCTGGGCTGGTACGCAGACGATCCGGTAGACAAGCCTGCCGCAGTCTCTTCCGCAGCGGCGGAACCATCCCCCGTCTCATCCTCCACCGCCAGCCATGCGGCCAAGGGCTCGTCCGACGGCGATATCGAGGACTGGGACAGCACGGTGCTGTCGTCGTCCTTCACCGCCAAGGCGCCGCGGAAGATATACATCCTGCACAACGACGCCACCGGCCAGACCATCGTCATCGACAAGAGCACGCTGCTCGGACGCAAGCCGTCCATGGACGTGCCCGAAGGCGCCAAGGCCGAGAAGGTCGAGGATCCGACGCGTACCACATCGCGCAATCATGCCGCGATCAGCATCGATCAGAACGGCACGCTGTGGATCGAGGACTACGGTTCCCTCAACGGCACCTACATCATCCGCGACGGGCAGGAAGCGCAGGTGCTCAAGGGCAAGCCGCGCGAACTCGATGCCCCCGCCACGCTGCGTATCGGAGACCAGTTCTTCCAACTCACCGAGCGCCAGTAGCGACATTGCACTGTCCATCATGTGAAATACCATCCGGCGAGAGTCCCATCCAACGACGGAAAACGGGACTCTGACCGGATGCAATCGATTCGATGATGCGCACCCAGAATGTTTCACGGGATGTTTCACGGAGTATTTCGCGTCTATGCATTCTCCCGTAGACATTTCCGCGCTTCGCATATGACAAAGCGGGGCCCGGAACCACCGCAATGGTTCCGGGCCCCGCTTTCACAGAGCTAGGACTCAGACGAGATCGTTGCCGGAGTCGGCGCCGAAGTCGTTCCCACCCTGATCATCGATGAAATCGTCAGGATTGAAGTCGTCGCCGAGCTTCAGGTCACCGAAGTCGATGTTGGAGAAGTCCACATCGGACAGGTCGGCATCGGAGAAGTCGGTCTGCGAGCCGTCCATGTCCGCGCCCAGCCCGAAGTTCGGGTAGATCGTGTCGCGGATGGCCTTGTCGGGCTCCACCACGGCGTTCTGGTAGCGGGCGAGGCCAGTACCGGCCGGGATGAGCTTACCGATGATGACGTTCTCCTTGAGGCCCTTGAGGTCATCGACCTTCTGGCTCAGGGCGGCTTCGGTGAGCACGCGCGTCGTCTCCTGGAAGGAGGCGGCGGACAGCCACGAGTCGGTTGCCAGCGAGGCCTTGGTGATGCCCATGAGCTCCGGACGAGCGGCGGCCGGCTTGCCACCGTTCTTGATGGTCTCCTTGTTGGCGGCCTTGAAGCGCGCCTGGTCGACGAGCTCGCCAGGCAGCAGCGGGGTGTCACCGGAATCGATCACGGTGACGCGGCGCAGCATCTGGTGCACGATGACCTCGATGTGCTTGTCGTGGATATCCACACCCTGGGAACGGTACACGGTGTGCACTTCGTTCACGATGTTGACCTGGGCGGCACGCGGGCCGAGGATGCGCAGGATCTTCTTCGGATCGACGGAACCTTCGACCAGCTGGTCGCCGGCGGCCACGTGATCGCCGTTCTTGACCAGCATCGGCGCGCGACGGGTGTCGGTGTAGACGATCGGTTCGACGCTCGTGTCGTCCGGCGTCAGCGTGATCTGACGGCCGTGATCGGTGTTCTCCACCTTGACCACGCCGGCGAACTCGGCGATCGGCGCCTCACCCTTCGGGGTACGGGCTTCGAAAAGCTCGGTGACACGGGGAAGACCCTGGGTGATATCGGACGCGGCGGCCACACCACCGGAGTGGAAGGAACGCAGCGTCAGCTGAGTACCAGGCTCGCCGATGGACTGGGCAGCGACGATGCCAACGGCCTCGCCGACGTCCACCAGCGTGTTGGTGGCCAGCGACCAGCCGTAGCACTTGGCGCACACACCGCGCTTGGACTCGCAGGTCAGGACGGAACGCGCCTGCACCTCTTCGACGCCGTGCGCGACCAGGTCGTTGAGCACGTCCATCGACAGGGCGTCGTCGCGCTTGTACAGCACGGTCGTGCCGTCGGCCGGGTCGATGACGTCGGCCGCAAGCAGACGGGAGTAGGGGCCACCGTCGGCGGCCTTGACGAGCGTCAGGTTGCCGTTCTCGTCGCGGTCGGCGACGCGCATGGTCAGACCGCGCTTGGTGCCGCAGTCCTCCTCGCGCACAATCACGTCCTGCGAGACGTCCACCAGACGACGGGTCAGGTAGCCAGACTCTGCGGTACGCAGTGCGGTATCGGCCAGACCCTTACGAGCGCCGTGCTCGGAGATGAAGTACTCCAGCACGGACAGGCCGCGGCGGTAGTTCGACTCGACCGGTCGCGGAATGATCTCGCCCTTCGGGTTGTTCACCAGACCACGCACGCCGGAAATCTGGTTGATCTGGGTCATGTTGCCTCGTGCACCGGACTCGACGATGATCGAGAGGTTGTTCTTCGGGTCGAAGTTCTTCTCGATGGCCTTGGAGACTTCCTCACCGCACTTGGTCCACACGTCGATGATCGCCTGGCGGCGGTCCTCTTCGGTGTAGAAACCGAGGTCGTACTGCTCGTTGATCTTGGCGACCTCCTCCTCGGACTGGGCGACCAGCTCGTTACGCTCCGGCGGCTCGACGACGTCGGAGAACGCGAAGGTCACGCCGGACCAAGGTGCGCGGGTGAAGCCGAGATCCTTGAGCGCATCCAGCGAGGCGGCCACCTGGGCGGTGGAGTACCGGGTGGAGATGTCGTCGACGATCTTGGCGAGCTTCTTCTTCTTGGCCTGCTCGTTGACGAACGGGTAGTCGACGGGCAGCGTCTCGTTGAAGAGGATGCGGCCCATGGAGGTAGCGAACAGCACGCTGCCGTCGTGGAAGCGCTCTTCCTTGACGACGTCGGGGCTGCCCGGTTCCGGATCCACGACGGTGATCTCGCGGGGCTCCCAGCCGGTCGGCAGCACGAAGTCCTTCGGCAGGCGGATCAGCACTTCGGCCTGCATGTCGATCTCGTGCAGGTCGAGCGCCATCTGCGCCTCAGCGTATGAGGAGAACACGCGGCCCTGACCCTTGGCGCCGTCCATGACGGTCGTCAGGTAGTACAGGCCGAGGATCATGTCCTGGCTAGGCATGGAAACGACGTGGCCGTCGGCGGGCTTGAGGATGTTGTCGGAAGCGAGCATCAGCGAGCGGGCCTCGGCCTGTGCCTGTCTCTTATACACATCTCCGAGCCCAC
>ENA-OXEI01000245-OXEI01000245.1-human-gut-metagenome-genome-assembly--contig:-NODE-245-length-19867-cov-15.528720_pt1 | contig 19867 bp, 14 predicted proteins | sample MGYA00249361_ERZ652255 | MGnify/ENA primary metagenome ERZ652255 (study PRJEB26925, sample SAMN05826744) | human gut metagenome | biome: ENVO:2100002; feature: ENVO:00000062; material: ENVO:00002003... | reverse complement strand
TCTACACGTAAGGAGTCGTCGGCAGCGTCAGATGTGTATAAGAGACAGGGGTGGAACGGACTTCGGCGGCGGCGCGGTTGCGGTTGTCGGTCAGGCACTCGATGATCAGGCCGACGCCGGCAGGCGCGTAGCCCTCGTACACGATGTCCTCGTAGTTGGCGCCACCGGCTTCTTCACCAGAGCCGCGCTTGACGGCGCGCTTGATGTTGTCGGCCGGCATGGACGCTTTCTTGGCCTTGTAGATGGCGTCGTACAGCGACGGGTTGCCATCCGGGTCGCCGCCGCCCATACGGGCCGCGATCTCGATGTTCTTGATGAGCTTGGCGAAGAGCTTGCCGCGCTTGGCGTCAATGGCGGCCTTCTTGTGCTTGGTAGTCGCCCACTTGGAATGCCCTGACATAATGCTCCTACAGGTATACGGATACTGACAAACGTCACTATGATAAAGCGGCAAGACGACAACAGCAGTCCTGGGTTCTGCCGCTGCCGGTCATTACGCCGCAAGAGGAACCGCAGGCACCGCCGAAAGTCCCATCTGATGGCACAGAAATGGGACTTTCGCGGGATGACGGACGATGATGGAGCTGCGCACGCCTGCCGGGCCGGCAATACGACGAGACCTCCGCCGTGAAATGTACGGCGGAGGCCTCGTTCATTGGTCAGAGGTTCCGATTCGAATCAGCGACGCTGACGGCGAACCGCAAGCATCACGATGGCACCTGCCGCGCAGATCATCGCGGCCAGTGCGGCGCCAGAGACACTGGCACCGGTCTCGGCGACGACATCACCGGGCTTTCCGCCTTCGGGCTTGATCTGGGGCTTGTTGTCGCCGGACGGCTTCTGCGGGTCCGGATTCGGCTTGGGGGTCGGATCGGGATCAGGATCGACCGCGCCCTTGTCAGTGACGGTCATCGTGAACGAATCCTTGATCGAACCGTCATCCTTCAGTGCCACGGTCACGGTCAAATCCCCGGCGGCCTCGAACGGCTTGGTCACATCGATTGCGTTGCCGTCCTTGTCGGTCACCGCGATCGTGTAATCTGCGGCTGCGAGCACGGCGGTCGTCTTGTCGCTCTTGGTGGCGACCACCTTCACCTTCGACGGATCGAACGTATCACCGACCTTCACGTCGGACTGCGAGGTCGAGGCCTTTATGGAGACGACCGTCACCTCCGGTTCGGGATCCGGATCAGGCGTCGGACGCTCGTCGCCGGTCCAAGTCTGAGTCACCTTACCGTCCTTGATAGCGATGCTCATCGAGGAATCCGAAGGGATCGGGTAGGTGGAGGAGGACACGGAGACGTCGAGACGGCCTACGGCCTCGCTGTCGGCCGCGAGCACGTCGGACGGCAAGGTGACGTACACGTCGACGATGGAGTTCATGTGCGCCCCGTTGACGACGAGACGACCGTTCTTCAGCTGCTGTTGGCTGTAGGTCTGCTTCATGTCCGGTGTCACCGGCAGATTGACCGCGGTACCGCCCTCGGCCGTGTACGTGGCAGTGAAGCTCAGGCCATCGGTGCCGGTCAGGCCGGGTTCGGCGTACCGTCCGACAAGCACCTTGCCGTCGGTCACCTTCTGCTCGGCCGCGTCGACAGCCGCGTACGAGCCCTTCCAGCTGGTCACCTCGGTGGCCTTGTGGAAGTTGGCGCCACGGTTCATCAGGTCGATGGCGATGTCGCCGACGCGCTTGTTCCAGTTGTCGTAATCCTTGCGGTTCTGCTGGGTCCAGCCGACCTCGGCGGTCGCCATCATGCGGGTGTACATCAGGAATTCGGCGTCGTTGAGAGAACGCAGGTGCTCGCTCCACAGCGCATCCTCGACGCCCAGAACCTTGTCCTCGGTGGTGCCGGCGGATGAGGTCGGGTTCCACTGGTAGAAGTTGCTGGTCGTGCAGGCGCCGCACGCCCAGGTCACGCCAGTGGTCTCGGTGCCGGGACGCTGCGGGAAGTAGGTGTTGCCGGCCGGCGACATGATGATCTTGCCGTTGCGCTGGTTGAGCAGCTTCTGGATGCTGGCATTGTTGGCTGCGTTGCCGGTCCAATGCTGCACCACGGATCCTTCGGGGATCTGGTCAACCGCGTCGAGGCCGTCGTTCCACACGATGGTGGTCTTGTCGCGTTCCTTGACCAGCGCTCCGGACCGTCCGAGATACTCCTGTAGACGTTCCGTCTTGTTACCGGCGCCGCCGCTGAGGAACAGCTCATCGCCGCCCAGGTGGAAGTACATGCGTTTGAGCTCGGACGCAGGCATGGTGGACGCCTTGATGCCCTTGTCGATCATGCCGTCGAGCTGGTCCATGATATGTCCCAGCACGGTGTAGGTGATGTCGGCGTCAGTCGCGAGGCTGCTCCTGCCCTGCGCAGACTGGATGAAGGCGGGGGTGTCCTCGCCGGCCGCAGGCTTCGGGTTGGAGTTGCCGGTGTTGAGCTCGGCAAGGCCGTGCAGCAGGCTGAAGGAATGTCCGGGACCGTCGATCTCGGGCACGATGGCGATGCCGTGATCGGCGGCGTAGGCGACCAGTTCGATGAACTCGCTCTGCGTCCAGTAGCCGGTGCGCCCGTCCTGTGCCGGGGACCAGTTGCTGGTCCACGCGGACTGGTAGCTGATGGCGCCGGACTTGATCGCGAGCTGCGTGTAGTCGGTCGTATCGCCGTCCGCACGCCCGTCATTGGTGATCTCGACGCGGAAGCCCTCGTCCTCGCTCAGGTGCAGGTGCAGCGTGTTCATCTTGTAGGCCGACATCACGTCGATCATCTGCTTCATCTCATCGAGCGGGTAGAAGGAACGCGCCGGGTCGACCAGCACGCCGCGCCACTGGTAACGCGGGGCGTCGGCGATGTTGACGGCCGGGATGAAAGCGACATCGGCAAGCTTCACCGTGGAGTTCGTCCACGGACCGATCAGCTGCAGCAACGTCTGCGCCGCCCATATGCCCGCGGTGGCGCTGCGGGCCTTGACGGTGACCGAGTCGGCGTCGGAGACGATCGTGTAGGCCTCATCGGCGGTGATCGACTGGGCGGAACCGACGTGACCGGTGACGTCCAGGTTCTCGTCAAGGGTGAAGGTGATCGGGCAGTTCGTGCCTTCGGCGAGTTTCAGGCCGTACGAGGTGCCGAGCTCGTCACGCATGACGTCAACCGCAGGCAGGAGGCTGCCGTCGCTCACGGACACGCAGGTGTTCTTCTTAAGTTCAAACGCCTCTCCGTCAGCGGATTGCGCATATAGCGGCCTCGGGGTGAGCCGGCTCAACGGGTCGGTGGCGACTGCCGAGATGGTCCCCATCGTGCGCATCTCCCACACGGAAAGCGACCAGGATTGGCTCTTCGTGGTCGCGATCATGCGGATGTGCCGGGTTTTGATCGGCGTGTCGAATGTGGTTTTGACCCATTGCGCCTGTGCCGTCGCCTTGAGTCCCGTCTTCACATCGGTCCAGTTGGAGCCGTCATCGGAAGTCTGGATGGAGTAGTTCGTCGCATAGGTGTTGCCCCAGGCGATGTTCACACTGGAAATCGTCGCTTCGCCGGGGAATTCGTAGGCCAGCCACCAGGGGCCGCTCCCCCTGTCGGCGCTCCAGCGCGAGGCGCCGGATGCGTTGTGCACGCTTTTGTCGGTGGGGTTGTCCGGCAGATCCTGGTTGTCGGCGGCCAGTTCCGGCCCGAATCCGGAACTGACTTCGCGACCGGACGCGGTGACCGTCGCCATGGTCGCGAGGTTGGACACTGTGGAAGTGGATGATTCCGCCGCTGCCGCCGCCTCTGCGTTGTGCTGCGCCAAGGCCGATGAGGCCGGCACCAGCAGCATCGCCGATGCGCAGATCAGTGACATGAATCTTGCGAGGCCACGTCGTTTGATATTCATGGGATGATGGCTCTTTCTCTGTATCTCCTGGCAGGCTCGCTATTGAACCACACCATTATCCGGCCTATTGAATGGACCGCGACTTTACAATCCAGCGTCAATATATCACGTCATCCCATTTTTGTAAATATAGTGCACAAAATGAGCGAGTCTTGACATCACTTATGGAAAGACCCCCGTCGGCAGCGAAACGGTTGCTGACGGGGGTCTTCAACGGGCACGAGGGGCCCGTGCGTCACCTTATGCCAATGCGGCGGCGAAGTCGTCCGCGGAGTTGACCTGCGCGCGCTTCTTGATGACGGCGAGAATCTTCTCGCGCGCCTCGTCCACCGGCACGCCGTTGAGCTGGCTGCCATCGCGGAAGCGGAAGCTCACCGCGTTGTTGTTCATGTCCTCTTCGCCGACGATGAGGATGAACGGCACCTTGGACTTGGAGGCGTTGCGGATCTTCTTCCCGAAGCGGTCGTCGGAGTAGTCGATCTCGCAGCGGACCATCTCGTCCTCCAGCGACTTGACGAAACCGGCCAGATGCGGCGCGAACTCGTCGGCCACCGGCACGCCGAGCACCTGCACGGGGGCGAGCCATGCCGGGAACGCACCGGCATAGTGCTCCAGCAGCACGGCGAAGAAGCGTTCGATGGAGCCGAACAGGGCACGGTGAATCATCACCGGACGCTGGTGGGTGCCGTCCTTCGCGATGTATTCGAGCTGGAAACGCTCGGGCAGGTTGAAGTCGAGCTGGATGGTCGAGACCTGCCAGGTGCGGCCGATCGCGTCGCGGGCCTGCACGGAGATCTTCGGGCCGTAGAACGCGGCGCCGCCCGGGTCGGCCACGAGGTCGAGGTGGGATGCCTTGGCGACCTCGCGCAGCGTGCGGGTGGCCTCTTCCCAGATCTCGTCGGAACCGACGTACTTGTCCGGATCCTTGGTGGACAGCTCAAGGTAGAAGTCAGACAGGCCGAAGTCCTTGAGCAGGTTCAGCACGAAGGTCAGCAGGCTGGTCAGCTCGTCCTTCATCTGCTCGCGGGTGCAGTAGATGTGGGAGTCGTCCTGAGTCAGGCCGCGCACGCGGGTCAGGCCGTGGACCTCGCCGGACTTCTCGTAACGGTACACGGTGCCGAACTCGAACAGACGCAGCGGCAGCTCGCGGTAGGAGCGCTGGCGCGACTTGAAGATCAGATTGTGCATCGGGCAGTTCATGGGCTTCAGGTAGTAGTCGGCGCCCGGCTTGGTGATGTTGCCGTCGGCGTCGTACTCCTCGTCCAGGTGCATCGGCGGGTACATGCCGTCCTTGTACCAGTGCAGGTGGCCGGAGGTCTCGTACAGGCCGCCCTTGGTGATGTGCGGGGTCTGCACGAAGCTGTAGTGGTGCTTACGGTGCATCTCACGCGAGTAGTCCTCCATCGCGTTGATCACCGCGGCGCCCTTGGGGTGGAACACGGCCAGACCGGGTCCGATCTCCTCCGGGAAGGAGAACAGGTCCATCTCGGCGCCGAGCTTGCGGTGGTCGCGCTTGGCAGCCTCCTCCAGACGGGTCTGGTAGGCCTTGAGGTCCTCCTTGGTGGCCCACGCGGTGCCGTAGATGCGCTGCATGGTGGGGTTCTTCTCGGATCCGCGCCAGTAGGCGGCGGCGGAACGCTCGATCTTGAACGCCTTGATGAAGCGGGTGTTCGGCAGGTGCGGTCCGCGGCACAGGTCCTTCCAGACGATGTTGCCGTCACGGTCGACGTTGTCGTAGAAGCTCAGCTCCTTGCCGGAGACCTCGGTGGCGGTGGACGGGTCGAGATGCGCTTCCTTGTCCTCGATCAGCTCGATCTTGAACGGCTGGTCGGCCTCCTCCTTGAGGGCCTCCTCCTCGGTGACCACACGGCGGCGGAAGGACTGGGCGGACTTGACGATGCGCTGCATGTGCTTTTCGATCGCCTTCAGGTCGTCCGGAGTGAAGGGTTCGTCGACCTGGAAGTCGTAGTAGAAGCCGTCCTTGATGATCGGGCCGACGCCCAGCTTCACGTTCGGGAACAGCTCCTGGACCGCCTGGGCCATGACATGCGTGGCGGAGTGGCGCATGATGCCGAGGCCGTCTTCGGAATCGATCGAGACGGGTTCGACCTCGTCGCCGTCGCTGAGCGGCGTGCACAGGTCGCGCAGTTCGCCGTTGAGGCGGACGGCAATGATGTCCTTGTCGTCCGCGAAGAGCTCGACGCCGGTGGTGGTTGCTTCCACCTCCTTCGCCTCGCCGTTGACTGTGATGGAGATGGAGCTTAGCGCCATGATGTGTCCTTTGCTATCGGGGCCCGCGTTACCAATGTGCAGGCCTGGACTGGTAATCAACAGTGGCAACGATAGGAACCCGCGCAGACAATGCCTCGTTCATGCTCCGCGGCCGGGGCCGCCGGACATGCGAACGGGGCCGCCGCCGCGGTTCCCGATCATGGGGAGAACCATGGCGACGGCCCCGGCAACGTACCTTGGAGGCGGAGTATCAGTCCTTCTTTCTGGAAGGCTTGATGCCGCATTGTTCCTCACCGGTGCCCTCCAGCGCGGAGGCTGGAGAGAAGTTCAGCAGGTTGGCGGAGGAGGCGCCCTTCACGGCACCGAGACCGGCGGGCTTGCCTGCCGCCGGCGCTTCGACGGGCGCCTTGGCTTCCGGTTGCGCGGCCGCGACGGCGTCCTCGTCCTCGCTGGCGTCCTCATCCTCGAACTCCTTGCGTCCATAGTAGAGGTCCTTGTCGAGGTCCTTCTCGGTGGCGGCCACGATCACCGCCGTGTTGGCGGCACCGGCCACGTTGAGGGCGGTGCGGCCCATATCGACGATCTGCGAGATCGGCTGGCTGATCGCGATGAACGGGATCGGCAGACCGGCCGCCGCGAACAGCGAGGTCGCGGTGATCGTCGCGGTGCCGGGCACGCCCACTGTACCGATGGACACAAGCAGGGCGAGCACCACCAGGAACAGGAACTGGGCGGGCGAGTACGAAATTCCCTGGGCGTTCACTGCGAACACAGCGAGCAGCACGGGCCACACGCCGGCGCATCCAGGCATGCCGAGGTTCGCGCCAAGACTGGCAACGAAGGACGCGATATCGCCGGGCACGCCGTTGGAGCGCAGGTTGCGCACGGTCACGGGAATCGTGCCGATGCTGCTTTCGGAGGTGAACGCCACCACGCCGGTGGGCCAGTACGCCTTGAAGAACGGAATCGGGCTCAGGCGCGTCGTGACGGACAGGATGAGCGGCTGCACGATGAACAGCTGCAGGATCATCGCGACGTACGCGACCACGAGCACGGTGACCAGCGGTAGCAGTGCCGCCACATCACTGTTGCTCACAGCGGCGGCGATCAGCGCGAGCACCGCGTACGGAGTGAATCCGACAACGATCTGCGTGGCCTTGGACAGCACTACGTTGCCGGCATCCACGAACGCCTTGAACGGTTTGACGGCCGCGGCGCCCTTGGCGGTCTTGGCGGCGGAGTTGTAGGCGACGGCCACGAGGATCGCGAAGATCACCACGGGCACGACCTGGTTGGAATACCAGTTCTGGACGAGGTTCGTCGGGAACAGCGCCACAATCGTGTCGAGCACAGCGGGCACCTCGCGCTGCTGGTAGTCGGTGGGCAGCGTGAACTTGAAGCCCTCGCCCACGCGGAACAGCAGGGCCAATCCCAGCGTGATCAGCGCGGCGGTAAACGTATTGATGAGCAGGAACACCACGGTCTTGATACCGATGTTCCTCAGTTTGAGCGATTCTCCCAGATTGGTGATCGCCGCGATCACGCTGAACAGCAGCAACGGCACCACAATAGCCGCGATCGCGTTCGACCATACGCTGCCGAACGCCGCCACATAGTCGGTATGCCCCTTGAACGCGATGCCGACCACAATGCCCAGTACGGTCGCGATCAGCACGCGGACGCTGAATCCCGCTTTCTTCCTGATACTCAGATAAGCCAAACCCGCAAACAGCACAACAGTGGCGCCCAGCGCCACCCAATTCCATGCCGTATCGGACATGTCATCTCCTTTCGTGTCATGACGACGCGACGCCTGATACAGGTGCGGCACCGCTCTTGATTCCATCGATTCACCGTACAGTAGCGGACGAAACAACATTTCGGAAGTGCTATCGGTTTTTTCGATAAGGGCTTAACAGCACCGCTTCAAAATTGGGAAGGACTGCGGCAATTACCTAAATGACTGAAGCTCTTACGCCGGTAGGTGAAACGCGAAGCGAGTAGCGGGGTATTGTACGGGCGCTGAAAACACCGTATCCGAAGCCCCATAGACCAGAGCGGATTGATGGAGCGGACAACGGGACTCGAACCCGCGGTCTCAACCTTGGCAAGGTTGCGCTTTACCAACTAAGCTATGTCCGCAGTATACCGATACAAGACCAGCATCGTGGGTGATGTAGGAATCGAACCTACGACCCCTTCCGTGTGAAGGAAGTGCGCTAGCCGCTGCGCCAATCACCCGCAAACAACAAATGTTCATTTTACGTGACATCATCGGCGAGCGCAACCATTACGGCGAGTCGCCATGCAGGCCGCGGCTACGACGAAAGCACATGACTTGAATAACGCAGACCGACACGCGATAATCGACGCAACGGGGGCAAAGGAGACGTCATGACCGAACAGCAGCCGCAGGAACCCTATGGCGACCCGCAATACGAGTCATACAGGGAAGGCACGCCGACCGAGCCGTCGCCGGTCGTACCGTCATCGGTGATGCCGACATCGCCCATACCGGCATCATCCATATCCCAGCCGACCGAGTCAATGTCGACCGAGTCGATACCCACCACAGGCGCGTCGGGCCCGACAGGAGCATCACGGCAGCGCCAGGCACCACAACCGCACACCCCATACGGATTCTCTTCAGCCACGCGGCCTCCCACATCCGGGCCGTATGCGCCCGGCCCTTTCCCGACTCCTGAAGCCCGTGCGACACAGGGCTCATACGAAGCGCCCGCCCCATGGTCCAGGACGCTCAACGGCGCATCATCGTCGGCATCATCCCCGTTCACCACGGGCCAAACAAATCGTCAGGCCCATCCCCCGTACCAGCCGTACCCGATGCCGCCATACCAGCAGTACCGCCCGATGCAGCCCCCCCCGAGGAAAACGGGCATCGGGGCGGGCGGCATCACGGCGATAGTCGCCGCCGTAATCGTCATACCCGCGCTGCTGTTCATCGCCGTGACCGCCGGGCTCATGACGGTGGCGAAGAACCATATCAGCCAAGGCGCCAACGAGCCGACCAACAGCTACGGCAACGCGTCTCCCTCCGACCCGAATCAGGCCGACCCCGAGCCGACCTCCACCGTCTACCGCATGGACGAGCGGCCCGGATACGAGAGCATGGTGACCTACGTGACCGACAAACTCGACCATTACAAGGACGAGATACTCAACAACAACACCATGTTCATGAGCGAATACCGGATACCCGACACGCAGGACGGCACCGACTACATGACGGGATACATGGCGGCGTTGCTGGGCACCGTGAACGAGGCCAAGGCGGCAGCGGACGAGACCAGCGAGGACCCCGATGCGCTGGATGCGAAGATCGACTCGTACCGAACCACCGTCGACACCCTTGAAGCACGGTTCAAGAAGGGCAGGCGCTCGGCGTTTCGATGACCGTTACCGGCAACGATGGCAAGAAGTACACGGTCGACGGCAGCAAATCAATCACGCTCAGGCCTACCTGGGACGAGCTGGAACAGCGCGTCGCCAAAGCCTCGAACTCGCTGGAGAGTGGCAACGCCGCCAGCGCGCAGAAACTGGTGGAGCTCGCGGACATGAAGCTCAGCTGGGACATCGACGAGGGATTCAGACAGTTCCCGGCGTTTGCGGGTACCGACGACGGCGACAACAAGGCGCTGACGAAGTCCGAGACGTTCGGCTTCTACTGCCCTGCCACGCCGAACGTGATCTACGGCAACCGCAGCATGCCCGACTGGAACATGACCTACGCGACGGCCGCGGGCGTGAGGCACGAGCTGTCCCACCACGCCATCCACATGCGCTGCGGCACCATCGAGCCCGAGGCCGTCATGCAGAACGGCGTGAACCGCACCGAAGGCGTGACGAACAGCTACGCGGTCAAGTACATGGGCGCGAACCGCGCCCTGATCCAGCAGAGCATCGATTACGCGGCCAGCACCGGGCACAAGCAGTATCGCATGGATGCGTTCACCGACCGGGCCGCGGAACGCATCCACTCCGGGCAATGCAACGCGGGATGAGCAATCGGGCGGGGTTCTGAAGTCTAATTGCGTTTCGAGGGGGTGCTTCAGGCTCGTTCGGACATCTATCTGCGTTTCGAGGGGTTGGTGCCCGAGTAGAGCCGGGCCGGAAACCGCATGATTCCAATGCGGGATGTCCCCGCATACTCCGGATATCGCGTTTGGGCAACCCCTTGAAACGCAGATAGATGTTCCGAGAGCGCGAAATCAACCCCTCGAAGCGAAGATACCGGGTATCAGCCTGCCAGCGGAGGCAATGAGGCACGGTAAAAACGGGTTATAGGCCAGAATGTGTGTGTCCGGGATAAGCCGTCACGTCTTGTGCTGACTGGTGCGTCGCCGGGTTGAATGTGGGTGCCGGGACCTTCGGGGCCGGCAGGCGGCTGCGCCGTATCGCGGTGGCGCTCATGCGCGTCGGGGGCGGTTCATCGCGGAACACGTGGTGGAACCGTGTTCGTGAAGTTCATGTCCCCCAAGTATGACGAAACGGGATTCCAGCGACTTGTAATCGTTGGGATCCCGCCATTCTTGTCGGGCCGGCGGGATTTGAACCCGCGACCCCTTGACCCCCAGTCAAGTGCGCTACCAAACTGCGCTACGGCCCGAACAGTGCGAAAAGCACCGAGAAGAGAATTTACCATATGACGTCAATAACGCAAAACAAGCGTGTCGCGACTCGGGTAATTCCCGACTATCACCTCGCAATAGGGAGACACCAGCTACATAGACGGCATGGCCCATCCAAGTCTTATCCAAGTTCCATCTGCGCATACCATTGCAGTGCGGCAGCCAGCCGCCCCACCCCGGATACCCCCATAATGGATACGTCTGCGGGATGATTGGCGAACGAAGCACCACGCGAGTAGACTATAGGAATGTTTGCCGAAGATCTGAAACGGACGGAGAAGATGACAGTGGACGATGTGTTCGAGCAGTCGGCGCAGAAGATGCGCGAGCAGGGCATGAGCGAGATCGCCATCTCGCAGTTCAGGCACGCATACCATGTGTGGGCCAGCGAGAAGGAGAGCGCGTGGATCCGCGAGGACACCGTCGAGCCGCTGCACGGCGTGCGGAGCTTCCATGACGTGTACAAGACCATCGATCATGACAAGGCAGTGCACGCGTTCGCCAAGACCGCATTCCTCAAGCTCAACGGCGGCCTGGGAACCTCGATGGGCCTGCAATGCGCGAAGTCGCTGCTGCCGGTGCGCCGCCACAAGGCTCGGCAGATGCGCTTCCTCGACATCATCCTCGGTCAGGTGCTCACCGCGCGCACGAGGCTGAACGTGCCTCTGCCGGTCACGTTCATGAACTCGTTCCGCACTTCGGATGACACGATGAAGGCACTGCGACACCAGCGCAAGTTCAAGCAGACCGACATCCCTCTGGAGATCATCCAGCATCAGGAGCCGAAGATCGACGCGGCCACCGGAGCGCCGGCATCTTGGCCGGCCAACCCAGATCTGGAGTGGTGCCCGCCCGGCCACGGCGACCTGTTCTCGACGCTGCGGGAGTCCGGCCTGCTGGACACTCTGCTGGAGCATGGCTTCGAATACCTGTTCATCTCGAACTCCGACAATCTGGGTGCGCGCCCGTCTCGCACGCTCGCCCAGTATTTCGAGGACACGGGCGCCCCGTTCATGGTCGAGGTCGCCAATCGCACGTACGCGGACCGCAAGGGTGGCCATATCGTGCGCGACACGGCCACCGGCCGACTGATCCTGCGGGAGATGTCGCAGGTGCATCCTGACGACAAGGACGCGGCCCAGGACATCGCCAAGCACCCGTATTTCAACACGAACAACATCTGGGTGCGCATCGACGTGCTGCGCGACATGCTCGCCGAGCATGACGGCGTGCTGCCGCTTCCCGTCATCATCAACAACAAGACCGTCGACCCGATCGACCCCCAGTCCCCGGCGGTGGTCCAGCTGGAGACCGCGATGGGCGCGGCGATCGGCCTGTTCGAAGGCGCGATCTGTGTGCAGGTGGACCGCATGCGGTTCCTGCCAGTGAAGACGACCAACGACCTGTTCATTATGCGTTCCGATCGGTTCCACCTTACGGACTCGTATGAGATGGAGGACGGCAACTACATTTTCCCGAACGTCGACCTCGATCCGCGGTACTACAAGAACATCGAGGACCTCAACGAACGGTTCCCCTACAACGTGCCGTCGCTCGCCGCCGCGAACTCGGTCAGCATCAAGGGAGACTGGACATTCGGACGTGACGTCATCATGTTCGCCGACGCGCGTCTGGAGGATAGAAACGAGCCCAGTTACGTACCCAACGGCGAATACGTCGGACCGATGGGCATCGAGCCCGGTGATTGGGTGTGATGTGTCCGCCGTACGAAGAAAAAATACCTATTTTTGACAAAATGCGAGCTGCACACAACAAAACCCTCTATCATGGGATGTGGTGTGCGTGATACCCATGCATATTTAATTGGAATGCTAACGATACGTGAGGACTAATGGCAGAGGGATCGAACGGGAGACGCCGCTTTTCCGACAAATGGGGCAAACATGAGTTGGATGTGTTGGCCGTGCTGTCGTCTGCGTTTCCGCAGTGGCTGACCTCGCGGCAAATCGCCCAGCGCGTCAAGGCATATGCCGACTCCTACGGGGAACTTGCCGATCAGGCCGCGAAGGCCGCGTTCGCCAAGCAGTTCCAGCGCGACCGCGCCAAGCTCGCGGCAATGGGAATCGCCATCGAGTCACGCCAGCCTGAATACTCCTCGAAGTCCGAGGGACAGGACTTCGCGTCGTACCGACTGCAGCTCGGGGACGAGCCGCGCATCCGCCTGCGCTTCGAGCAGGAGGATCTGCCGGTTCTCGCCGCGGCCAACTATCTCGCACGTTCGATTTCCGTATCGTCCACGCAATCGCAGACCGTGACGCCGCAGCATGTGTCCCGCACCACGCCAAGGGTGCCGCAGACGCCCATCCCCGGCCTCGGATTGGATTCCATCGCCCCGGGACTCGGCACGCAGACGATTCCGCCGGCTCTCGTGCGCGTCGTCGACTCCCGCCGTTTCGCGGCGACGGTCGACGTGGACGGAGAGAACATCAACGTCGCCTACACCGATTCCGACGACCTCGCCATGTTCGTGCTCGAACATCCCGGCGCAGTGATCGTCAGCCCGCAGGAGGCCGTCGACGCCTTCAACCGTCGTCTCCAGGCGGCGTCAAACATGATGCTGGCCGACAGATCGTCGGACGATACCGGCAGCGCTACGGTCGCCACGCCCACCATCACCAGCACGACCCCCGAGCCGGAGGACGCCGACCCCAAGAAAAACCACCAGAAGAAGTCCGGGACCTCGTTCCAGACCGGCAGCGAGGTCGACCGCAGACTGCGCCTGATGCTCTTCCTGTCCGCCCACCTCGGTGAGGAATTCTCCCTCGCGGAACTCGCGGAGCGCTTCATCGGCAGGCCCAAGTCGGATGACGAGCTCAAGAAATACGTCAACGTGATCCACAAAGACATCAACACGCTGACCACGGTCTCCGACGACGGCGAGATGGCCGGAAGCCAGTTCTTCGACATCGATTGGTCGCTGCTTGACGCCGAAGGCATCGTGTCCGCGACGAATTCGCTCGGACTGGAACGCCTCGCCGGCATCTCCCCGCAATACCTGAGCATGCTCACCGCTTCGGTGAGCTACCTCGCGCATTCGCCGCTGCTGCCGGAGGCGCAGCGCACGCAGGCGGCCTCGCTGTATCAGCGTCTGCGCCAGCTGGTCAAGCCGGGGGAGACCCCTTGGCTGAGCCTGACCGGCTACGAGCTGGAGCCCCACTGCTTCTCCGTCGTCAAGCGCGCGATCTCCACCGAATCGCTGCTCGACATGGAGTACACGGACGGCGCGGGACGGACCCGCCGCAAGGTCGTCGCCCCCTCCAAGATCTTCGTGGATGAGGGCGTCTACTATGCCGCCGTCTGGACCGACGTGCTGGACTCCACTCCGGAGGACCGGCGCAAGTTCGTCTCACGCGACCAGCTCATCAACAAGGCGAACGGCAAGCCCCGCACATGGCAGGTGCTCCGGCTCGCCCGCATCGAGCACGCCGAGGTCATCGCTCCGGTCAAGCACGTGGACATTCCCGACATGCCGGTGAGCGAGTTGCGCAAGTGGAGCTTCGACAACGGCACTCCGGCCGTGTTCATCACGGATCAGCCGGATCTTCCGTTCATCAAGTCGATGCCGGGAGCCACCGTCGAGCCGTGCAGCCCGGGCGAGAAGGTGCATATCATCGTGTCGTCCGATTCCTGGTTCGTCGCCTTCTGCATCGCCCATGCGCGTCACATCACCGCGGTCGCACCCGAGACCCTGCGCACGATGATCGTCGCCCGTGCGCAGCGCGAGCTCAGCCTCGGCACACGTGAAGAAGACACCCCGGAAGAGGAGTGATCTCATGCCCTGGTGGATCTGGCTCATTCTCTCGCTGTTCATGCTGGCGATGATCGTGGCGGGCATCGCGTACGCCGCCCTTCACGGCTTCAGGGCGTTGAACGGCATTGCGGAGATCGGCAGCCGTCTCGGCAAGCCCCTCTCCGAGCTCGCGGACGTTCCGCAGGGTGCGGACGCGCGCGAGCCGCTCGCCCCTCCGACATTCACCCAACCGTTGAACAGCGCCATCAGCCGGTATGACGATGCGCAGGTCGACGTCATCAGGCACCGGAACGCGAAGCGCGAACGTCACGCGCGTGCGTGGGCGCGGTGGTCACGCTTCAACCGTTGACGAACTGCGGCTGCAAGCTGTGGCGCGGCCCGCGGCATCGTCTCATGCACGCAGGCGAATATGAGAATCCGACGGCGATGGCCGTCTGTGACGAACGGGGTTTCACGCATGGTCAAACATCAGCGCAAACATTCGGCGGCGGATCGACCCGGCCCATCGCCTTCCCAGCGGTATGCCGCATTCCAGAAGCGTCAGGCGCATAACGCGAGCGTCGCCGCGCGTTTCGCAGCCACGCTGCCGTTCGACCTGGACGATTTCCAGCAGGACGCGATAGACGCGTTGGAGCGGGGTGAGAACGTGCTCGTCGCGGCCCCGACGGGCGCCGGCAAGACCGTGGTGGCCGACTTCGCGATGTATCTGGCCCGCGAGCGCAATGTCAAGGCGTTCTATACCACGCCGATCAAGGCGTTGAGCAACCAGAAGTACCATGACCTGACCGCCGTTTACGGTGCCGACCGCGTCGGGCTGCTGACGGGCGACATCTCGATCAACTCCGAAGCCGACATCGTCGTCATGACGACCGAGGTACTGCGCAACATGCTCTACGAGCATTCGACCACGCTCAACGCGCTGCGGTTCGTCATACTCGACGAGGTCCATTACCTCGCCGACCGGTTCCGCGGCCCGGTCTGGGAGGAGGTCATCATCCATCTTCCCCGGCAGGTCAGCGTCATCGGATTGTCCGCCACGGTCTCCAATGTCGAGGATTTCTCGTCCTGGATATCCTCCGTCCGCGGCGACACTAAGCTGGTGGTCTCCGAGCGCCGTCCCGTCCCGCTGGAGCAGCATGTGCTCGTGCAGGCCGACGACCACACTGAGCCGGAGCTGCTCGACCTGTACCGGCGTGACGCCCAGGGCGAGCAGACCACCAAGCTCAACGCGCGCCTGATCGACCGGCTCGATCAGCTTGACCGTCAGGCGGCGCGCCGCCGCGGCGCCGAGAACTCACGCTCCCGCGGCCGCGTCCATTCGCGGGGCCACGCGCCGGCGCAGCGCCACACGCCCAAGCGCTGGGCGGTGGTCGACGAGCTCAACTATCTCGACATGCTTCCCGGCATCTATTTCATATTCTCGCGCAACGGCTGCGATCAGGCCGTCGAGCAGTGCATCAATGCGGGGCTGGAACTCACCACCGAGGACGAGATGCGGCGTATCCGCGCCATCGTCGACGAGATGGTCGCCGGGCAGTTGAGCCAGGAGGATCTCAAGGCGTTGCAGTTCTCCCGGTTCAGGTTCGCGCTGGAGGAGGGCTTCGCGTCCCATCACGCCGGCATGGTCGCGCTGTTCCGGCAGATAGTCGAACGCCTGTTTGAAGAGGGACTGGTAAAGATGGTCTTCGCGACGGAGACGCTCGCGCTGGGCATCAACATGCCTGCGCGCTGCGTCATCGTCGAAAAGCTGGAGAAGTTCAACGGCAGCGGGCATGTGCCGCTGACACCGGGGGAGTTCACCCAGCTGACCGGCCGCGCCGGCCGTCGCGGCATCGATACGATCGGACACGCGATCGTCGTCGACCATCGCGATTTCGTACCTGCGACCGCCGCCGCATTGTCCAGCAAGCGCGTCTACCCGCTGCATTCGAGCTTCCATGCCACGTTCAACATGGCCGTCAATCTGCTCAACACCAGCGACTACGAGACGACTCGCGCCACGCTGGACCATTCCTTCGCCCAGTGGGAGGCCAACGAGTCGGCCTGGCAGCTCGAATCGCAACTGACCACGCTGAAACAGGCGTTGGACGGCTATGAGCAGGCATTCCACTGCGAGTACGGGGATTTCGCGTCTCTGATGCGCATCCGCATGGAGCTGTCCGACCTGGAGAAGAACGGCCGGCGCAAGCTCAAGCAGACCGCCTTCCCAACCGACGAGCAGCGCAAGAACACGTTCCGCGAGCTGGACCAGTCCATCGAGACCCTGAAGAAGCGCGACCGCGAACATCCGTGCCGTCAGTGCCCCGACATGCAGCAGCATATGAAATGGGGCCATCGCTGGATTCGCGAGATGCGCGAATACGAGCGGGTGCAGCACAGGTACGAGTCGCGCACCGGGTCCGTGGCCCGGCAGTTCGACCGTATCTGCTCCATCCTGGAACAGCTGGGATACGTGAAGCGCGACGGGGCGGACATGCGATTGAGCGAGCAGGGGCAACTGCTGCGCCACATCTACAGCGAGCAGGACATCGTGCTTGCCGAAGCGCTGGAACGCGGCATGTTCGACCATCTGACGGCGCGACAGCTCGCCGCGGTGCTCTCCGCCCTGGTGTTCGAAGCCAGGGGAGGCACCGGGGGAGAACCGAGGCGCTGGCCCGGCGGTATCCAAGGCCCGGTCGCCCAGACTTCGCAATCTTTGGACCGTCTGCATGCGCAGCTCACGATGCTGTGCGAGGATGAGGGGCTTGACGACCTGCAGCAACTCGACTTCGGCATAGTCGACATCATGTACGACTGGGCCAGCGGCAACAGTCTGGCATATGTGCTGCATGACCGGGACATGACCGGCGGCGATTTCGTGCGCAACGCGAAGCGTCTGTCCGACATCCTCCAGCAGATCTCGGCGGCAGAGCCGTATCTGCCGCAGGGGAGCGCGCACCTCGCCCAGGTCGCGCACGAGGCCATGGAACTGGTCAACCGCGGCATCGTCGCCTATTCGGGCATCGGCGAGGGCTGACGGAATCGTCGCAGGCGGCAAGGCAGGACCGGAACGGGGAATATACGACTCGTCCGAACTGTTTTGTAGCGTGATAATAGTTTTCGGGAAAGATTGACAAGAAAGACCACAAGGAGGAACGTCATGGCGGAACGCAGCCTACGCGGTATGAGCATCGGCGCAAAATCACTGGAATCCGACGACAACGTGGACTTCGCCGCACGCAGCGAGGTGGCGTACATCTGTCCCAAGGGACACCGGACCATCCTGCCGTTCGCCGAGGGCGCCGAAATCCCCGACGAGTGGGAATGCCGCTGCGGCACCATCGCGCACCGCGAGGGCGACGGCGACGAGGAGGCCAACGAGATCGCCAAGCCCACCAGGACCCACTGGGACATGCTGCTGGAGCGTCGCAGCGAGGACGAACTGAAGAAGCTGCTGGACAAGCGTCTTGAAATGCACCACAGCGGCTGGATTCCCGACTACGAGTAAGGGGAGAGGCATGTCTCAGCATCAGGTCACGACCCGGCAGCGCAGGAACGTGGTGCTGCTCGACCTTGACGGTACGTTGACGCAATCGGACCCGGGCATCATCGCCTGCGCCACCAAGGCGTTCGAGGAGCTCAGCCTGCCGGTTCCCGACGATCAGGAGATGCACCGGTTCATCGGACCGGCCATCATCGAGTCGTTCAGACGCAACCATATGCCGGACGAGCTGCTGGACCGCGGCGTGGAGATATACCGCGAATACTATGCGGACAAGGCGGTGTTCGACGACCCGAACAATCCCGGCCACAAAATTCCCGGACGACTGTACAACAGCGTGTACGCCGGTATTCCCGAGCAGCTGGCGGCATTGCGCGCCGACGGCTTGCACCTGGCAATCGCCACGTGCAAGCCGCAATATCAGGCCGAGCCAGTGTGCGAGCATTTCCATCTCGATACCATGGTCGACGGCATCTACGGCGCCAGCACAGACAATTCGCGCATCGACAAGGATCAGGTCATCCGATACTGCTTCGACAGCATCGGATTCGATGCGGATGCCGGTGACCGCGCCCTGATGGTCGGCGACCGTTGGACCGACGTCGACGGCGCCATCGCATGCGGGCTCGATTGCCTGGGTTGCCGTTGGGGGTACGCCGAAGCCGGTGAGCTTGAGGAACATGGCGCATACCGCATCATCGATACCGTCGATGAGCTTGCCGCCGCGGTGAATGATTATTTCGCGAAGTGACCATCTGACATACCGTACTATTATCCGATAATTACGCTGTGCGACAGTGATTCGACCGGGCTTCAGGAATGGCCTTATTCCAACGGTGTGAAGCCATATTAATCAGTGGTTTGGACCGAAGCCTGCCAAAGGTAGCCAAACCCGTATATGACAATTGGCTATGGGGATGAAACCGGCCCACGGCCTCGGTTTGCATTGCCCTTGCCGTGGGCCGGTTTCATCATACCCGGCGTCCATCTGCGGACGAGCCCCGATGCGTCGTGGTAGGCCACCGTGCCGCGCTCCGACCTCCAGAAGCCCTGCCATTCTGGCGTCTCGCGGCTCCTGTCGAAGTCGAAGCAGCCATCCCTCAGAAGGGCCATGAGATCGGGTTCGACGGGTTCGCCGGTCACAGGGTCGTTGACGACCAGACTCAGGTTGGCAGCGTTGCGCCTCACGGCGGAGATTCGCCATGACTTCGGCAGACCGCCGGGCTCGAACGTCACGAGGCGGTCGTCCGGCACCACGCGCCAAGTGTCCGTCAGGACGTTGCGCGGGTCGCGGTCGGGCAGGTCGGGCGTCGGGCGCACGTCGTCGGGGTCGATTCTCCCGAATGACTCCTCGACCTTCCGGCTTTCGCCCGACAGCAGGTCGTCCGGCGAGGCGTCCGTTCCCGTCAGCCAGTTCCACGGGCGTTCCGGCCTGTCCCGCCCCATCCACAGTCCGCCGCCCCCGTCGCGCCACAGCGCGATGGTCTCCAGCTCCTTCGACATATGCTTGCCAACCTTTCGATGTTGTTTTCCTATCCATCTAAGGCATGGCGCGGAAAGCGGCCGGACAGCCAAGGGCATGACTGGTTACGCGGTGGAGTTCCATATCCCGACGGAGCATTTCATGTCCTCACTGACCAAGGTGTCCTCCACGACGAGGGCGAGGCACAGGGCTTGGATACGCCGGTACGCGCGTGGCGTCTGGCGGACGGCAATCGAAGCGGGCGCATACAGGACGGAGCGCTTCGTCGCCTTGGCGATGGTGCAGTGGCCGGGGCCCTCGATCTACCCGGCGATGTCCTGCGCGGAGACGCTGAAGTCAGAGGAACCGGGAGAATTGAAGGGTGCGGAGAGGAAATAGGTTCGACCGAG
>ENA-OXEI01000216-OXEI01000216.1-human-gut-metagenome-genome-assembly--contig:-NODE-216-length-21101-cov-24.492493_pt1 | contig 21101 bp, 9 predicted proteins | sample MGYA00249361_ERZ652255 | MGnify/ENA primary metagenome ERZ652255 (study PRJEB26925, sample SAMN05826744) | human gut metagenome | biome: ENVO:2100002; feature: ENVO:00000062; material: ENVO:00002003... | reverse complement strand
ATTCCTCCATATCCGACCGCGAGGCACTTATGTGGATCGCGATGTGCCGTTATTACGCAATCGTCGGGGAATTCGCCGGCGAAGTACTTAAAAAGCATTATCTTACCGGCAATACGCATTTGGACTTTGAGGATTATGATCGGTTCATTACGGACAAAGCCACATGGCATCCTGAGCTGGAAAACATAAGCGAGGGAACGGCGAAGAAACTTCGGTCCAATCTGTTCAAGGCCATGAGGGAGGCACATCTGTTCGATAATAATTCCGACACGGTGCTGTCTTTCCTTCCCAGTCCCTCTTTGGCGGATATTCTTAGAAAGAGGGCGGATTCGTTCGGGTATCTTCCGATGCGCGAATCGTCGTTATGAGCAGAACGGAGGATAGCATGGCTGATTCCATCGCCGGTATTGGATTTGTGGATGAGCGTCGTGACATTGATGCTGATTTCGCTCATTTATATGAGATCATGGAGTCCCGTTCATTCCGGACCAACAGCGGGCTGGCGGGAGAACAGCCGTATTACATCTATGACTACCCGCCCATGCAGGAGCTTGAAGTCGCCGAGCATATCAAGCAGTTGGCGAATCGTCTGCAGACGATGACGCCGAAAGATGATGGCGATTACGCTCCGCAAGTGCTTACGTTGGATTTGTACGACATTGCTTTGGAGATTCTTGAGAAGCGTGGCATTTTGGATCGCATATTCAAAAGGGAGGAAAAACGCCACAAAAAGGTTTCATCGGATGTTCACACGGATAACTTCTTGAGATTGCTCGACAATATACTGGGTGCCGATGCGAATCACCTGCCCGATACCATTCGTGATCATTACGAGCAGACCAAGAGCGAAGGCGGGGCCGATATCGTGTTCATTACGGGAATCGGCAAGGTTTACCCGTATATTCGTGCGCATACACTGCTCAACGCGTTGCAAGGGCGTATCGATGATCGCCCGCTGGTACTGTTTTATCCGGGTACGTTCACAAGAAGCGCTACTTCAGGATCGGTCATGTCGCTGTTCAACTGTTTGCCGGGAGACAATTACTATCGTGCGCAAAATCTGCATGAGATGAGCGTGCAGCTGGAAGCATAGCGGTTTAAAGGAATGTCCTGTCAGCTGCAACATGACACGAGGCAGGATTGGCAAGTATTCGTTCAAAGAAGAAGGGACACAAATGAACGGGGGAAACGGCATCAGTTTCAAGGAGCTGTTCAGCAAGGACATTGACCGCAACATCAATGGTGTGATCAAGGCCAATGATGAGAAAAATCTTAACGATGAGGTCAACGAGTATGTGCTGACGGAGGAGATTTGCCGCAATCTGGCCAAATTCCTTGACGCATACAACGACCCGTCGAACCACGAACAGAATGGCGCATGGATTTCCGGTTTCTTCGGTTCCGGTAAATCGCACCTGTTGAAGATGCTGTCGCATATTCTGGGCGAGGTCCCGGCTGAACTCGTTGACAAGGGCAATAAGCCGACCATGAGTCGCGAACAGATTGTTCATGCCTTCATGTGCAAGGCCGAATCGCAGGATGACCAGATGCTTGCAGGTCAGCTTGAAAAGGCTTTGACGATACCAGCCACGTCGATTCTATTCAACATCGATCAGAAGGCGGATAAATCCAATGCCTCCGACATGCTGCTGTACGCTTTTGTTCGCGTATTCGATGAGGCGCGTGGTTTCTACGGCAAGAATCCATACGTTGCGAAATTCGAACGCGATTTGGCGAGCAATGGTTATTTCGAGGATTTCAAACAAGAGTTCGAACAGGTGGCAGGCAAACCATGGAGCGAAGGCCGTGGTGAGGCCGTGCTATGGGATGATGAGATCTGCGAAGCCTATGCCGCGGTGACAGGCAAACCGGAGCAAGACAGTATCATCCAACGGTACGAGGATACGTACACGATGACGGTCGGCGACTTCGCAGACGACGTGAACGTGTGGCTGTCCCGTCAGGAACCGAACCGCCGCATCCTGTTCCTCGTGGATGAGGTAGGCCAGTTCATCGGTGAGAACAGAGAACTCATGCTGTCACTGCAATCCATCGCCGAGGATCTTGCCGTCAAGACCAACGGGCGTGCATGGGTGGTGGTCACTTCCCAGGAAGACATGGATACCATTGTTGGCGATCGGACCAAGCAACAAAGCTATGATTTTTCGAAGATCCAGGGTAGGTTCTCCATCAAGCTGAAGCTCAACAGCGCCGACGTGGTGGAGGTCATTCAGAAGCGCTTGCTGACCAAGAAACCGGAATATGAGTCGGTGATGAACGAGCTGTGGGATGAGCAGAACGCGAACCTGCGCACCATGTTCGAATTCACTCGTGAGACTTCGAAATTCAGTAATAGCAAGGCATACAGCAAGGACGATTTCATCGCATCGTATCCGTTTGTGAACTATGAGTTCGAGCTGTTCCAGAACGTGCTGCGGGAAATGAGCCGGTACAACATGTTCTCCGGACGCCACGCATCTGTGGGTGAACGGTCCATGCTTTCCACCATCAGCAGCACGCTGCGGTCCAGCCAGAATGAGATGGTCGGGGCCCTGATGCCGTTCGACAAACTGTACGACGGCATTGCCGACGCCATCCAATCAACCTCGAACTTCCGCATCAACCAAGCTGAAAAGAGACTTGGCTCCGATATAAAGGAACTGGGCGTACGTCTGCTGAAGGTGCTGCTGCTGGTTAAGCATGTCGACGGATTCCCCACCACACCGCATAACCTGCGCATTCTGCTGACCGACCAGTTCGACATGGACGTGATGGAACTGGAACGGAACATCAAGTATGTTCTGGGAGAGTTGGAAAAAGACACGTATGTGCAGCGTGTGGGAGATACCTACAATTACCTGACCAACGAAGAGCAGGATATCGAGCAGGAGATCAAAAGCACGGACATCGACTCCAGCAAGGAAATCGACGAGCTGAAGAAGATCCTGGTCAGTGACGTGCTCGGCAAGATGACCGTGGCATACGGCGAACAGCGTGCCCAGTTCCGCTATGGTTTGCGCATCGATGGGGTGCAACAGTCCGCGCAGCAGCCCATCTGGTTGAACGTGGTCACTTCGACCAATGCGCAGGACCGTGCCGATGCCATTCGCATGGGCATGGGTATGCGCGACACCATCACCCTGTTGCTGGACATGTCCGATAAAACATTGCTCGATGATCTGCGCATGTACGTGAAGACCTATACGTACCTCATGCGCACCGACAAGAACAGCCAGTCAGAAGTGCGCCAGCAGATCATCTCCCGCAAGAGCGTCGCCAATGAAAGGCTCTATGCGGAATTACGCACCCGCATCGTCAAAGCCGCGGCCAATGGCGAGTTCAACTATAACGGCGGAAAAGTGGAAGTGAAATCCACCGAGGTGCAGGCGCGTATGGCGGAAGGGCTTGGAACGCTCATAGGCCGGTACTACACGAACTTTTCCCTACTTGGTGGGCAAAGATACGAGGAAACGGATCTCGCTCGCATCATCATGAACGCTTCGCAGCACCAGCCTGGCATGCTTGACGGCACGAACGCAGTGCAGGACAAGCTCGACGTTCCCGCCGATGATGTGTTCGCCGCGGTCAGTCGTGACAAAGACAAAGGCATGGTCGCTACCGTCAAGAGCCTTCTTGACACCTACGGCAGCGTTCCCTATGGTTGGCCGTACGCCGCCACGCTCGCATGCATCGGCCACCTGTATGGTTCCGACAGAATCACGTTGACGCTGGATGGCAAGCCGGTGCAGCGTAGCGAGGCCGCCCGCGTGCTTAGGGAAACGAAGAAGCAGGATTCCATCCGAGTGGATCTGCCACGCGTATTCGACACGAGAAAAGTTTCACAGCTGCGTGACTTCGCCAGGGATTTCCTTGGGCTCACCGCCGCGGACCTGCCATCGAACGCGATTGATCTGGCGGAGGCCGTTACCACGCGACTTAAGCGGGAAGCGGAGAGTCTGACCCAGCTGCGTGCGCGCAATGCCCGATTCGGTTTCGTGCAGCAGCTTGACAAGGCTATTGAAAAAATCAACTATGCCTCCGGAATGGGCGAGGACTGGCTGCTCGGCGATTTCACCGCACAAGAAACCGAAAACGGTTCCGAAGAACTGCTCGAGTTTAAAGAAGACGTAATCGACCCGATTGTCGCTTTCCTCAACGGCTCCCAATCCAGGATTCTTGCAGACGGATTGGAATGGCTGAAAAACAACAAGCCGAACATCGACTATATATCTGGTACTACGGCAGCAAGCCTGTACCAATCCGCGGAACAGCTGGCAAACGACCCGAACATCTTCCGCAGAACCAATAAATTCAAGACTGCCATTGACGATCTGCGTGAGGCAACAGACGCAACCATCCAAACCGAACGCGCCAACGCGCTTAACGACGTGGAAGATATTCGCGCCAGAATCCACGATTCCACCGAATATCAGCACGCAACACAAGCCGCGCAAACCAAGGTCGAGACAGAACTGGACCAAGTGGCGGAACGCACGCAGCGCATACCGTTCATCTACAAAATGCGCGAAAGCGTACACGAACTGAGCGAACGCACTTACCCACAACTCATCAACGCACTAGCAGCCTCCGCGCCGAGGCCGAAGACCGCGCTCGCAGGAGAGGCGCAGACTCCATCTACTACACCGACGGATACGAACATTCCTGAATCACGGCAAGAGGAAACCCCGCGCGTGGCCGTATCGTTCGCTACCATCAGCAGGCCTCACACCAAGGATGCTTTGGAAACCAAGGATGATGTGGATGACTTCCTTGATGCCTACCGCCGTGAGCTTATCGCCGCCATTGAGAACGGAAAGAAGATCCTGCTATGAACACGTCGAAACTGCAAGCTTTCGCAACGGATGCGCGCCGCCAGCTCATGAACGCGGTGAGGGCTCGGCTTGACGCCGCATTGGTGCCGAATTCCGACGCCCAGGTTGACGACCCGCGTGCGTTCGCTTTTCTGCAGCGTGAGATCGAACAGGCCGGTGGAAGTGAGCAGGGTCGCAAGCATGTGGTGGAGCGTTATGCGTACCGGTGGTTCAATCGCATCATCGCGTTCCGTTACATGGATGTGCACGGGTTCACCGGCACGCCGGTGGTCTCTCCAGCCGGTCTGACCAGCACGAATGGACTGCCGGAAGTGCTTGCAGCCGCGAAACGAGGCGAGTATGACAGCAGGGTGTTCTCGTTGCGTGTGAATGATAAGGCCAAAGAGCGCATTGAAGGATTGCTGAGTGGTTCCATTTTGGCGGATGACCCGCAGGGCCTGGCTTATGGTCTGCTGCTGCAATCCGAATGCCGGTTCTGGAATCGTAACCTGCCGTTCGTGTTCGAAAACGTCGGCAAGGAGGCCGGCAGAGTGGATGAACTGCTCATGCCAGCCGATCTGCTCGCCGAGGGTTCCGTGTTGAGGAATGCGGTGGAGGTCATGACCCCGGAGGATTGCGGTGTTGACGATCCGTCCGGCAATGTGGAGATCATCGGCTGGCTGTACCAGTACTACATTTCGGAACGCAAGAACGAGGTGATGGACGGGTTCAAGAAGAACCACAAAGCCGGAGCCAATGAGATTCCCGCCGCCACCCAGCTGTTCACGCCGGATTGGATTGTGCGCTACCTCGTGCAGAACACCGTGGGCAGGTTGTGGATGCAGTCGCATCCGGATAGCCAGCTGCACAAAAACTGGGATTATTACATCTGGCCTTCAGAGAATGATGCTGCCGGGGATGAGGACATTCTCAAAATCCAGACCCCGGAGGACTTGACCGTCTGCGATCCCGCATGCGGTTCCGGCCACATGCTTACCTACGCGTTCGACCTGCTGTATGAGATCTACGAGGAGGAGGGGTATGCGCCGAGCGATATTCCCGGATTGATTCTCAAACACAACCTGTACGGCATGGAAATCGACGAGAGAGCCGCAAGCCTTGCCGCCTTTGCCCTGACCATGAAGGCACGCTCCCGTTCCCGCAGATTCTTCAAGAAGCAGGTGGAGCCGAACATTCAGCACATTTCGCCGATTGCGTTCAAGGAAGACGAAGTCGCCGAGCTGAATGACCTATACCAGGTGAATCTGGACTCCACGGTATGGAACACCTATGCGAAGGCGGACGTGTACGGTTCGCTGATTCAGCCGCCACAGGAGCTTGTTGATCTTGCCGCATCGGTGGAAGACGCTGAAGACGAAGCCACATTGTTTGACACGTTTCTACGTGAACGCACGAAGGAGGTTTTCGCCCAGACAAGGTGTCTCGCCCGCAAATACGCGGCAGTAGTGGCGAACCCGCCATACATGGGCACGAAGAACATGAGCGCCGAGCTCAAACAGTTCGTGCAGGATCGCTATGAGGATGGTAAAGCCGATCTCTTTGCAGCGTTCATTTATAGGTTGTTTGATTTGGTTCCCGATCACGGGCAGCTTGGCTTCATGACTCCTTATGTATGGATGTTTATTTCTTCGTATGAGAAGCTGCGTCAGCGAATTATTCAACGGGAGCATATCGGTTCGTTGATTCAGCTGGAGTACTCTGGCTTCGAAGGTGCTACCGTTCCAATCTGCACCTTTACTTTGGAAAAGGGATACAGCAGTAAGAAGAGCGCATTTGTTAGACTTAGCGATTTCGTAGGTGCGAAACAGCAAGGACCTCGTGCGTTGGAGATTATCGACGCACATAATAATGAGCAATCCGCGCATTCGGATATGCGCAGGTATTTCTTCGAGGTGAGCCAGCGCGAATTCGCACAAATCTCTGGCTCGCCAATCGTCTACTGGCTCAGCGAGGACGTTTTATCGCTTTTTAGCTTAAAAAGTTTGTCATCAAAAGCTGTCTGCAAGCATGGGATGTCCACGGGCAATAATGAATCAATGCTTCGCCTGTGGTCTGAAGTGAGCTATAAGCGAGTTTATCTGTATTGTAAAACGCGTGAGGAAGCATATCATGCAAACGGGTGGTTCCCATACAACAAAGGTGGGGAATACAGAAAGTGGTTCGGCAATAGACAATTTATTTTGCGGTATGATTCCATGGGTCAGAAAAGGATGTTGAATCTGCCTGGTTTTAGGCACGATGGACGAGATTACTTTTTTAAACCAGCTATTTCGTGGTCGAAAATTTCTTCAGGCCAACCTGCATTTAGGCTTTACCGAGAAGGATTTGTTTTTGATGTTGCTGGTTGTTCATTTTTCCCATGCGAAAATACCGAGTTGTTGAACTTATTGGGTATGGTAAATTCGTCAACTGTTCAGCTTCTGCTCTCGGCATTGTCTCCAACGCTCAATTACGAGGTTGGACAAATTGCTAAGTTGCCTTTCTGCCAGTTACCTGATCTAGCTGAATCCATCATTACACAGATAATTAGTGTCTCTGCGAAGGATTGGAACTCGTTCGAGACATCGTGGGATTTCCAGCGATTCACGTTGCTCGATCCTAATCAGGGTGCACAAGTGAGAGATTTGCTTGAAGAGGCGGTATCGCATCTTCGTGAGTACTGGGATCGTGTATCTGAGGAACAGCGCCAGCGTGAGATCCGTAATAACGAGATGGTTGCGGACGCGTATGGCGTGCGTGATGACGTGCCGTGCGATGTACTGTTGGAACGCGTGTCGCTGAAGCGCAACGTCGCGTTCGCATATCCGAAGGATACTCCGGAAGTGCGTAACGAGAAATTCGCTCAAGATGTCGTCAAGGAGCTCATTTCGTATGCGGTGGGCTGCATGTTCGGCAGGTATTCGCTCGACAAGCCTGGTTTGATTCTCGCATCGCAGGGTGAAACACTTGATGACTACCATGCACAGATTCCGAACCCGTCATTCGAGCCGGACGCGGACAATGTCATTCCTGTCACGGAGACGGACTGCTTCGAAGATAATATTGTGACACGGTTCCGCAGGTTCCTCACCGTGGCGTTCGGCAAGGAGAATCTGGCCGCGAACATTGCTTATATCGAGCAGGTGCTGGGCAAAAGCATCCGCAAGTATTTCGTGAACGATTTCTACAACGACCACGTGAGGATGTACTCGAATCGTCCGATCTACTGGCAGTACTCCAGCCAAACCAACAACAAAGGCTCATTCAAGGCGCTCGTGTATCTGCATCGGTATACGCCAAAAACCACGAACGTGGTGCTCAACTATCTGCGTGACTATGCCAACAAAATCGCCGACATCGCCGATAGCTTGGAGCGTTCCGACCGTACCGCGGACAAGAAACAGGCCGCTAAACTCCGTAAAGCCATTCTTGAATGCAAGGACTATGAGGATCAGACCCTGTACCCGCTGGCTACCCGTAATCTGGAAATCGATTTGGACGACGGCGTGCTGGTGAACTACCTGCGCATGGGCAAGGCCCTTCGCGCCATTCCCGCCATCGAGCGAAAGCGCAAAGAAGTCTCCACCTGGACCTGGCCCGTCCATCCGTTGGGCAAGGAGTAGTTGTCAGCTTATGTGGATCACGGCAGATGTAAATATTCCTCAACAGTTACTCGACGCCGCCGCGAAGGATGAAGTGGTTTTCTTTGTCGGTGCGGGAGCTTCATTTAATCCTCCAGCCAATCTGCCCTCCTACAATCAGTTAGCCGCAATGCTTGCTGATGAGGCAGACGAGTCCCGGCCTTGTGATGATGAGCAGTTAGATCGTTTTATCGGGATGTTGCCTGACAATTTCAATGTCCATAAGCGAACTAAAGATATTATGCGTGGTGATGATATTCATTGCAATTCCACACATGAGGCCATCGTCAGACTTGCTAGTAGCGTAAAAACTCCGCGCATTGTGACAACAAATTATGATCTTCTTCTTGAGGAAGCTGCGCAAAAGCAGAATTGTGATTTAGGCAGAAGCTATTATGGACCGGCTGTCCCCATCGGCAGCGATTTCTCAGGATTGTTGTACTTGCATGGTTCAGTGGATAGCCCTGATCGCGAAATAGTCCTTGACGATAGGGATTTTGCTCGGGCTTACCTTTCAGAGGGCTGGGCGACACGTTTTCTACTTAAGCTATTTGAGACATACACGGTTGTATTCATTGGCTACAGCTTTGGCGATGTCATTATGCGATATCTTGCATTGGGTATTTCGTCCCACGCCAGACCTCGGTACATTTTCCTCTCTGAGGAGGATATGGACGGAAGAGATAATGAATGGCAACATAATGGAATTATTCCAATTCCCTATCCTGCTGCTAATGGGCATCATGCGTTAGTTGAAGCGCTAACCGCTTGGACTGATTATATATCCTCGGACTACAATGCCTACAAAAAACGTTTACCGGGCATTATCGAAAATGGCGTTCCGAAGGATGCTGTTGATCTTGACTATGCTAGCGCTGCTTTATCTACAGCCGAGGGCGCGCAATGTTTTGTCGACATTGTTGAGAGAAAAGAAGGTCAAGAAGAGACAGCCAAATCGAAGATAAAGAGGGAATGGCTATCTTGGCTGATGAGCTCGGACGCGTTCCGGGAAGTTTTCACAGAAAGGGCCCCAAAGACTCAGAACGAGAAGATTCTGCTGGATTGGTTCCTTGTCGATTTTGTGCAAAAGCCGGAAGAACGAGATTTTGTGCTGTATGTGCTTTGCAAGTTGCAATCATCGATGTCTGATTGGTTATTTGAGCAATTGCATGAATGTGTCAGTTATTGCATCAGCCATTGGGGCAGACGGGATTTAATTCCGGTCTTTACCGTTTTAATGACTTCTATGCAGGGTCATTCCGTTCCAAGTGTTCTTGATAAATATATTGATTCATCATTGCTTTACAATTCAGACATCTCGCCTCAAATATTATCTCTCATTATTCGCCCATATTTAAAACTGACTACCCTTTTCCAAGGGAATGGCATAAGGCCTAGAGCTGAGATTGCGTGGCCATATGACAGGATAGAAGAGCTTGATAATCATTTGAATTTCGATATGAATAAGATGGCATTTCTTGCTGAATCAAGCTTGCAAAGAGCGAGTGCTCTATTACAAGCCTATCAAGGTGAAAATGAATACTCTTGTTTAAGTAGGCCATCGATAGAGCCTAGCGATCAGAATTTATATGTGTCTGATTTGCAATCTATGTTTGTCGACATTCTTCGTGATTATGCGCATGGTCATAAAGATCAACAGGATAGTCTGATATATCGGTGGTGGAACAGCGGATCTGCACTTCTCAAACGTTTGGCGATCAATACTATTGCTTTTTCGGATTGGGATGCGAACCGTAAAATCACTTGGATTCTCGAACATGATTATTTATTTGACTTGGATGCCCATCATGAAGTCTATATGGTTCTTAAAGAAGCCGCTCCGAGCATGGGAGAGAATTCAAAGAAAAACATACTAGAATATCTGAGGAATAAACTTGATTCCCTCAAGGAAACATATTCTGATGAACGAACGGCGCTTTATGAGCAGTTTGATGTTCTTCAATGGCTTCTTAAGCATATGAATGGTGGAATGGGGAATTGGCCTGAGGCTCAGAAGTGGAAGAATGAGCTTGCTCGGAAATATAATTTTTTGCCGCGAGAGCATGCAGATTTCCATATTTATTCTGAAGGGGTTTGCAGTGTGACTACTGGAATTACTGATGGGCAATTTATTGATATTTTGGAGAACCGTCCGTCTGTTCTCGAAGAAAAAATGTTTGGTAACCAAGATAAAATGGTTAAATTTGATTCTTTGAGTATTAATAATCAAATCTCTGAAGTTGTTTCGCATAATCCTCGGGTGGGATTTACTCTTTGGGAACTTGTCAATCGGCATAAAGAAAGTGACGCAGTTCAATATAGTTGCTCAATCATTCGTGGGTGGGGTGAGGCATCCCTGGATGATGAACAAATATTGGTTCTTGATTTATTGAAGAAGCTATTGCCGAAGATGGGGCAAGATGAAGTAAGCGCAGTGTCGTTTTTCCTGAATAGACAGATTGATGGGGAAAAGACTACGATTACCGCGAAAACGTTACAGATAATGAGTGATATCGCGTTGCAAATTTGGGAACGATATAGCTCGACATTCAGCGCAAGTAAAGATCAGCAATGGCAGAACGATCCAGTTACATATTCCTTGAATTGTTGGCCTGGTAAACTCGCTTATTTCTGGATAGGCAGAATCCGTTGGAGATATAGGCAAGAAGCTGATTCTTGGAATGGTCTTGATGATCTCGAAAAGAAGATGGTTCGTCGTTTTGTAGATGATGAAGGTGACTTCTCCCCGCTCGTTTGGACAGCATTGCTTACAAATATCAATATGCTTCATTCGCTTGATCGGGAAAATACAGAGAGCTGGTTGCCTGATTTAATGAAAAAAGCGGGCACGAAGTTTATTTGGAATGTGATGCTCCCGAATCCGATTCTTAATATTCGACTTATTGACATAGCTTTTTATGAGAGCTGTCTTGATGAGTTTAAATATCTGTCTCATTTGGATGATTATAAGAAACAAAGCTTTCTCTTACAGGTATTTTGGATAGTTACTTATGCTGGATTGGAAGATAAACGGAGAGCGAAACTTTTATCTAAAGTCGTGACAGCTGGGAATGGCATTTATGCTCCTTTATTCATGGACCGGATTGTGTGGGCTTTCAAATTCCGGCTTGATTCCAAAAGCAAGAATATGGTGTGGGATTTATGGCTCCATCGATTTATTGAAGATCGTCATGCCGGCAAAGGACGGAACTGGAGTGAAAAAGAGCGAATTGCTTTTGCTGAACTAATTCCTCTGTTGGATGAGCATCTTAAAGAAGGAATGAAGTATCTTTCTAATAATTTCCCAAGAATTATGGGTCGGGATTTTATCAACCTTATTATGCTTAAAAATATTGATGATATTCCGCAGGAATGTGCGGAGGCATTTATTGAGTTTTATACGTGTTTATTTAAGCAACCTGATATTCCTTATGTATGGCGAGTAGAAGAATTATTGCAGAATCTAATCGATAAGTTTGGAATTGGTAAAGTTAGTCCATTGGTGTCTTTAGCAAGGCAGAAGCGTATCATCTCAGATACTTGGAGTCCTTCTTTCAAAGGAGGAGCTGCGTAATGGTGACGAAGAAGGTGAGATATGGGTATTAAAACACTGTTGCGCGGCGAATCCAAGAATGTGGAGTACAAACTCACGCCTCCCTCCAGGAGCATCAACTACACCAAAACCGCGGTGGCGTTCGCCAACGGGCAAGGTGGATGTTTGGTGTTCGGTGTCGAAGACCAAACGCTTCGCGTGGTTGGTATTGCCGAAGACAAGGTGTTCACGGTGATGGATTCCATTTCGGACGCCATTGTTAATAGCTGCGAGCCGATGATCATCCCCGACATCACCATGCATGATGTGAACGGCAAGACGGTTATCGTAGCCGAGATCGCTCCCGGCTTGCAGCGTCCGTACCATGTCAAGTCGCTCGGCCAGGAACAGGGAACATTCGTTCGCGTAGCTGGCACCACGCGTCAAGCAGACCAGCCCACCATTCGGGAGCTGACCATTGAAGGCAGCAGTCGGAGCTTCGACCAAGTGCACTGCCTTGGACTATCCGTAACTGAAGAAGACATCGAAGCACTGTGCGCAAGTCTGACGAAAACCGCGAAGAACAACGCCGAAAACCCCGCAAAAGTCAAAACGGTTACGGAGAAACAGTTGCTGCAATGGGGCGTGCTGGCAGAACAGGATGGGCAATTGGTGCCCGCCAACGCTTATGCGATTCTGACTGGTAATACGGCCGTCCGGTCCGTGGTGCAATGCGGAGTGTTCAAGGGAACCACCAAAGCTGTGTTTGTGGATCGGCGAGAGTTCGCGGGTACGCCCCAGGAACTCATCGAAGAGTCCTACCAGTATGTGTTGCGCAACATCCATATGGGCGCCCGATTCAAGGGCGTGTACCGGCAGGACGTGTATGAGATTCCGCCGGATGCCATTCGAGAGCTGATCGTCAACGCGATAGTGCATCGCAGCTATATCGATCATTCAAGCATTCAGATCGCAATCTACGATGATCGATTGGAAATCACTTCGCCCGGGCGCTTGCCGCTGGGACAGACCATTGAACGCATGAAGCAGGGTTATTCGAAGATCCGCAACGAAGCATTGGCCTCTGCTTTTGAATACATGGGCTATATCGAACATTGGGGGAGCGGCATCCTGCGCGTTCTGCAGGAGGTGCGTGATGCCGGATTGCCTGAACCGGAATTCCTTGGCGGCGATACGGATCTGCGCATCAATATCTATCGCAATGGCTCAGAGACAGGTTCTGATGACGGGATTGTGACGGGATTACGACGGGATTCGCTTTCTGATGACGGGATTGCGGAAGAAACAACTTCCAAAACGAATGCTGCTCCGAATGCCACTATTACAGTGCTTCCATCCCAGAAAGAGCGTATTCTTGATGCGCTGCGTAAGAATGCGAGCATTTCTATCTCTGACGCCATACGGATACTGGGCGTGCAGGAAAGGCAGGCTCAACGAATATTGAAGAGTCTGGTAGAGGAAGGCAGTGCAGTGAAAATTGGTGCTGCCCGCGCCACTCGATACGCTGAAGCGAAGAAAAGGACGGAACTGCATGAGTGAGAATAGCCAAGTAACAAGACTGCTCGCCAGACGTTTCAGCCAGCCAGGCGAGCGTGGGCGCATCGTGTTCTGGCGTGATGACAAGAAACAGTACGCGGATGTTGTGGAAACGTTGGTGGGGGAGCGCACCACTGATGAGATACTGCGTGAGGTTGAACTCATCACCCCGGAAATCGGTGATGAGAACGACAGGCGGTACATTCCGTTCACCGTGCGCTATCGCATGTTCCACGAGCAGCCGAATCAAAAATTCCTCGTATATCTGACGGAGCCGGACCCGGCGGTTCAAGACAACTGGCTGTTGGATTTGGAACTGGCATACGGCCCCACGTTCACCATGGACAAACTCGCCGTGACGCTTACGGAAACACTGCCGGAAGCTTCCGCCGACACCCGAAACGAGTGGTTGGAAGTGATGAAGCGTGTACCGAAGTTCTTCGACAGCGAAGAACGCGCCAAGCGCTTCGCAAAACGTCTTAACGTGCACGACGACGTCACCGATTTTCAGGCGAAGATGATCGCCACGTTGCTGCAACTGAAAGACGATCGGCACAGCATGCAAGACATCTGGGCTGAGCTGCTTACACAATATTCGCAGGGTGACGATTCCGGTATCACCGCGATCGAACGCATGGGATTAAGCATGTTCCATTGGACTGGAACACGGCGCATTTATCGTTTTGATGTGGATACTGATGCCGGCAACGAGCCAACGGTGAAAGACTTCGTGCTATGGCTGTTCCAGCTGGCATGGAATGGATTCTCCGATGGCAGGAACGCCGTTTCCGCTTATGCGAACATTATTCGCGACTGGGACGATTGGTATAAGAACATCGACATGCGCACGGTGCTGCAGAATCTTTCCGAGAATGCCGTGGAGGAACTGCACCTGTCCACTCGAATCGCCGACATGAGCGTAGAAGAGCTTGCCGACCGCGACTTGTTCCGCGACGTGGATGAGATGATCGTCAACAAGCTGTTCGAACGATTGGGTTCGCGGTCCATTACGGACGACCAGGTGCAACGAATCATCAACGGGCGCAAGCAAAAGCTCTGGTATGCAGAATATACCGACCAATACGAGTGCATTGCCGCAGCAAGCAGGCTCCGTGCCGTTCTGACTGAATGCGGTGAACTCATCAGCACCATCAGCTCACCGGAACAAGGGATGAAGCTGTATGCCGAAAAGCTATACAAGGCCGATGGCGCATACAGAAGATATGTGCTCGCATGGCATCGCGCCAACTCGGATGCGGTGGGTGTGGACAATGACCTGCAAAGCGCCTACGAGGCATATCAGCAGGATCTTGGTCAGGCATGGCAAAAACAAGTCGATACGCTTAGCCAATGGAAGTTCGTAGACATGGGCGCGCAAACCAATTTCTATGAACATGAAATCGCGCCGACCTTGAAGGCCGGCAGAAAAATCGCCGTGATCATTTCCGATGCGCTACGTTACGAGGTTGCGCAGGAACTGTCCGAACGCATCGACAGGGAAAGCCGTTTCAGTACGAAACTGAATATGCAGTACAGCGTTCTGCCATCCTATACGCAACTTGGCATGGCGGCATTACTGCCGCACGGCTCGCTCGAATTCGACAGCAAAGACCGTTTATATGTTCTGGCTGATGGACGCAGCACCAAAGGAATCGAAGCGCGCACCGCCATTCTTTCGGCCGTAGGCGGCAAAGCGATTAGATATGACGATTTGACAAAGCTGAAAGTCAGCGAAATCAAAGAACTATATAAATCCTGCAACGTGCTGTATGTGTATCACAACCATATCGACGCCACCGGTGATACGGAGAAAACGGAATCGGAAACAGTGGACGCATGCGAGAAGACGTTCAAGGAACTGGGCGAAGTAGTCAAAAAACTTGCCAGCGGCAACGTCCATAACATGATCATCACTGCGGATCACGGATTCCTCTATCAGGACCGAGATCTGGACAGTACAGAATGGTTGAGCGAACAGCCCAAGGGCGATGCAGTATGGGTGAGAAAGCGGCGATTCTCCATCGGATCCAATCTCGCTCCGGGTCGCGCGTTCGTGACATTCAATGCCGCGCAGATAGGAATGGACGATGCTCGGAATGAAGGCATAAGCATTCAAGTGCCGAACTCCATCATGCGCTTGCGCATGCAGGGCGCCGGTGTGAAGTATGTGCATGGAGGAGCAGCATTGCAGGAAATCGTCGTTCCTGTGCTGCATGTCAGTAAGGGGCGTTCCGCGGCCGACGATGTGAGGCCTGTGGAATTCACTATTCTGCAACGAACCGACAGGCTTTCCAGCAGACAGTTGACTGTGGAATTCTTCCAGAACGAGCCCGTTGGAGGAAAAATCCGCGCACGTACCGTATTGGCCGGATTGTGGGGGCGCGATACGGCAGGCAATGATGTGCTCATCTCCAATGAGACGCCGGTCGCCTTCGATCTGCTCGGTCAGGAGAAAAGCGAACGCCATGTGACGGCTACGCTCATGCTGACCAGTGACGCGGAACGATTCAATGGAACGAATATCGAACTGCGTCTGCGTGAGAAGACAGATGGGTCAAATGTGCTGGTCATGCTTGACCAGAAGGCACGATACTTCTTCAAACAGGGCGTGGTGGCCGATGATGCCGGATTCTTCGACTGAATTGGATGAGCACAGAGGAAAGCGACCGTAAGGGGTAACACAATGAATGAGCAGGGTATGAGCCAGAACGGTTGGATTGAAAGTCCTGAACACAACACGGATGGGAATTCCCTGACCGCGTTGGACGCTAAGATCACTGATATGTTCCCCGGGGTCACCGTCCGCAAGGATCTGGTGAACAAGGTCAAGGGCAATGCACTGGTGCCTTCATATGTGCTGGAGTTCCTGCTCAGCGCATATGCCACGAACACCGACCAGGCCAGTATCGAGTCGGGTGTGGATCGAGTGCGTGCCATTCTTGCAAACAACTATGTGCATCGTGAGGAAGCCAATCTTATCCAGTCGAAGATCCGAGAGAAGGGGAGCCACAGGATTATCGACCGTGTGCAGGTGGTGCTCAATGACAAAACCGACCTGTATGAGGCGACGTTCTCCAATCTCGGCATCAGTCAGGTCATTGTCGATCCAAGCCTTGTAAAGGCTTATCCGAAACTGCTGGTGACGGGCATCTGGTGCATGTGTCAGATCGGCTACGCATATTCCGGCGACCCGCGTGAAGTGCCATGGCAGTTGCTACAGCTCAAGCCTGTGCAGATGTCGCGTGATGATCGCGAAAACTACATGCAGCAACGTTTGCAATTCACCGATAGCGAATGGATCGATCTGCTGATGCAGTCCATTGGGTTCAATCCCGATCTATTCTCCGACCGGGCGAAACTGCTGCATCTGGTACGCATGGTGCCGTTTGTGGAACGAAACTACAATCTGGTCGAACTCGGGCCGAAAGGCACCGGCAAATCGCACATCTATTCGGAATTCTCACCGCACGGCATGCTCATATCCGGCGGGGAAGTGACAGTGGCCAAACTGTTCGTGAACAATTCCAACGGACACTTGGGGCTTGTGGGCTATTGGGATACGGTGGCGTTCGACGAGTTCGCAGGCAAGGCCAAGAAGGCCGGCCGGGATTTGGTGGACATCATGAAGAACTACATGGCCAACAAGTCGTTCTCCCGTGGCGTCGAGACGTTCCAAGGCGAGGCGAGCATGGTGTTCGTGGGCAACACCTCGCATAATGTGCCGTACATGCTGAAAAATTCCGACCTGTTCGAGGAACTGCCGAAACAGTATCACGATCCGGCGTTCCTGGATCGTATTCACTTCTATCTGCCGGGTTGGGAGTTCGAACAGATCCGTTCCGAGATGTTCACCAGTGGATTCGGTTTCGTTGTCGACTATCTGGCGGAGATCCTGCACAACTTGCGCGATGCCGATTACAGCGACCGGTTCGAAAAGTATTTCGAGTTGTCTTCCACACTGTCTACGCGAGATAAGGACGGCATCAAAAAGACGTTCTCCGGATTGATGAAGCTCATCTACCCGGACGGCAAGGCCACTCCTGAACAGATGGAACCGTTGCTGCGTTGCGCCATCGAGGGCCGCAAGCGCGTCAAGGACCAGCTGTGCCGCATCGACTCCACCATGGAGGAAGTCGAGTTCACCTACAAGCGTGTGAGCGACGGTGAAGTAGTCGCCGTGCAGACCTTGGAAGAGCTTGACTACCCGCAGTTGTATTGGCGTGGGCGTGTAGCTGAGAATTCGGAAGATGAGAGCGAGGCGGAATCGTTTGTTGCCGGTGATGACGTGGCAATTGCGGGTAGCGAGGGCGAAGCCGGTGCTTCTGAGAACGCCAATGCCCTTCCCGTAGCGCGGCAGCAAGAAACAGCCGCGATGACTCCAGTCGAGCGCCTTGCGGCAAAGGCCGACGGAAAGCAGTGGGAATTGGTCGAAAACCAACGTGGAATCACGTATTACAAACTATTCGGGCCATATTTGGCTGGTGCGAAGAAAATCGTTGTAGAGGATGCGTATGTGCGTAAGCCGTACCAGCTGCGTAATCTGGCCGAGTTCTTGGAAATGCTGCTCAGATGCAAAAAACCCGATGAGGATGTAGCCGTTCATCTGGTGACCGGACATAATGATCCTGGATTCGTGGAAGCGCAGTTAAATGGTTTGAACGAACTGGCATCGGCGTTCTCACAGCTGGGCGTGAACCTCACCTACGAATTCAGAGACACTTTGCACGACCGTTCCATTACCGCGGATACCGGCTGGGAAATTCTTCCCGGTCGTGGGCTTGACATCTTCCAGAAATTCGTTGACGGCGATTGGCTTAACCCGCTGCTGCGCCATCAGCAGCTCCGCCGCGTTAAGGAATGCAAGGTCACGTATCAGCGGGTCAGCGAGAAGTGAGGTAAAAATGAATGTCCAATGTCCAGCTTGCGGAACGTATGTGGCAGAGACCGCGACCATGTGTCCGTATTGCGGTTTTCGCGGTGATGATCCGAGCCGGCCAATATACAAGCAGGGGGAGTATCGTCCTGTGCCAATTGTGCCTTGCGAAATCGTGATGGATGATGACCGGCGTGGCGAGATTTGGTTGTCTGACGAAGACAGCAAGAATCTGTTTCGGCATTTGACTAATTGGAAATGGCTCTCAACCATGCTTCCGGCTCTGGCGGAAACATTAGAAAGTATGTTTGGCGGAACTGTGCATTTGGAAGCCAAGCTTCCGGAACATATCATGCGCATGATTGAAGAGGACAAACTCCATTTCGCCACGGATAAAAACGGTGAGATTCTCGCTGAAGTGTTCGATGAACGCAATAAAATCTTCAAACAAGTGCGTTTGGAGAAAGTCGTCAGAAATGATACGTTATTGCCGGCTATGCAGCATCTTGAAACACAGGCTGCCCTTTGCTTGGTAATGGAAAAAATCGATGAAGTCGGCCGAGCTGTGCAACAGCTTGGTGAGGAAATGCAGCAGGATCGTTTGGCCCGTGTCGATGCCGCGTTTGATATGTTCCAGCAAGCGTGTCGTATCGAGAGCAGTCGGGAACGTAATGAGTATGTACGTGAAGCGTTGAACGAGGCCACGCGCGCGAAGGCTTTGCTGGTGCGTAATTTTGCGCAGCAGCAGCGGCTGGTGAAGCAGAGTAGCAAGAAATCGGATGCCGCATTAAGGGCAATGCAGGATTATGTGGCGATTGTGAATGCAGTGAACGTGCAGATGCAAACGCATATGGCGTTGGGGCAACAGGACGTGGCCGCGTATTGTCTTCAGGATCTTAATAAGTTCATTAAGAACTATGATCTCGATAAGCGCGATACGATGCTCAACCTTGTAGGCAGCGTGAAGAGCAAGAACAGGGGCAGTAATCAGGAAAAGTTTATTGATGGTTCTTTGCAGGTTGCAGCGAACATTGAAAGCGTGGTGAAGGCTCTCGACGCGGGCGAAGTAATCTCTCCGAAACTCATTACCGAGAATGATGGGAACGGGAATGATTCTAACGATGAGGAGAAGCAGCATGATGAAGAAAACTGAGGATGCTGAAAAAGTTGCTGATGAAATTGCAGGTGTTGACGAAGAAAATCCTGCGTCGAAAAAACGCTCTTGTATCAAGTGCAAGATAGAACTGGCTTCCGACAACAAGCTGCCGTTCTGTCCTGCTTGCTGGGAAGAAATTACCGGCTACCTGAAAAAGACCGGAATCGCCATGGGAACGTTGATGGTCGCTTTGATAAGAAAGTATGGTCCCAAAGTCGGCAAGGCGGTCTTCATGGCGAGGTAGTGCCCGAAGGTTTGCGCACTTAGGGTCGTGCCCGTCCATGGGACGATGATCAGTTCGCTTCCTGCAGGTTGTCATCGAGCCGGGACATGTCGAGGTAGCGGCGCGTGCTCCATTCGTTCGCGGTGACGTACCTGGTTCTGGCGCAGATGAGCATCAACGCGCTGTTGCCGTCCGGGAAACTGCCGACGACGCGCGTGCGACGCCGGATCTCCCGGTTCAGCCGTTCGATCATGTTGTTCGTGCGGATCCTCCTGCGGTGCTCCGTCGGGAATTCCGGCAAAAGGTAGGCGGTCGTCTCCCCGATGCCCTCGCGCAGGCAGCCGGCCGCCGCCTTGAGCTTCCTGGACTCCATCTCCGCGGCGACCGTCCCGGCCTTGGCGAGGGCGGATTCGCGGGACTCCATGGCGAATATCGCCTTCAGGGCCGCGGACGCCCAATCCCGGTGGTTGGGCGGCACCTTCGAGAGCACGTTGCGCATGAAGTGCACCATGCACCGCTGGTACTTCGCCCGGGGAAGCATCGAGTTCACCGTGGAGACGAGTCCCGCGCACCGGTCGCCGACCACGAGGCGCACGCCCTTCAAACCGCGTTCGATCATGCTTCGTATGAACTGCTCCCAGCTGGCAGCGTCCTCCCTCATGCCCTCCGTCACGCCGATGACCTCGCGGTGGCCCTCCGCGTTGACGCCGATGGCGACGAGGACGCTGACGTTCTCCACGCTTCCGCCCCAGGAGCGCTTGTGCCACACGCCGTCCATGAACACGTACGGGTATTCGGATTCCAATGGCCGGGTGCGCCATCGGTCGATGTCGTCATACACGCGCTTGAGCTTGTCGGAAAGGGTCTGGGATGGCATCCTGTCACCCCACAGCAGTTTGCTGATGTCGTCGACCTGACGGGTGCTCACTCCCGCCAGGTACATCTCCATCAACGCCTCCTCGACGCTGGACTCCCGCCTGCGGTAGCGTTCGATGACCGCGGATTCGAAGACCGCGCCCTTGAGTTTCGGCACCCTGAGCTCGAGCCTGCCCGCCTTTGCCGTGAGCGTGCGTTCGTAGTGGCCGGCCCTGTACGCCTTGCGCCCCTCCTTGCGTTCGTATCTGGCGGCCCCGGTGATCTCGTCGGCCTCGGCGTCGAGCATGGCGTTGAGGATCTGGGTCATCTTCTCGGTGACCAGCCGGTCGAGTTTGGTCTCGAACAGGTTCTGGTCGATCTGTATGATGTTGCTGTCGGGCATGGCTGCGCTGTCTCTTATACACATCTGACGCTGCCGACGACTCCTTACGT